>Ga0105047_10000949_pt1 | contig 51025 bp, 44 predicted proteins | sample MAT04_FD_78384 | JGI IMG/M metagenome (GOLD analysis project Ga0105047, IMG submission 78384) | Freshwater microbial communities from Lake Fryxell liftoff mats and glacier meltwater in Antarctica - MAT-04 (megahit assembly) | ecosystem: Environmental > Aquatic > Freshwater > Ice > Liftoff...
TTATCGTCTTTCTTATCGTCTTTCTTGTCAACTTTCTTCTCGTCTTTTTTGTCGTCTTTCTTATCGTCTTTCTTATGGTCCTTCTTCTCTTCCTTCTTCTCTTCCTTCTTCTCTTCTTTCTTCTCTTCTTTCTTTTCGACTTTCTTTTCGACTTTAGCTTCTTCTTTCTTAGGCTCTTTCTTGCCTTTTTTGAGTTTTTCGGTTTCTGGAGCGTGCTGATGCATCAATTCCACCAGTTCACCCTCGTTTTCAATCGCGAGATCGCTCCATAGTGCAATAGGCAAACTGATGTATGCCACAGTGACGGTTTCAATCGGTTCGATGCGCCCGGTGAGATTTTGCAGCAGCCCCTCCAGGCCCGGGTTGTGCCCCACCAGCATTACCCGTTCCACCTCAGGCGGCAGGCCGCGCAGCGCCGCCAGGTAGGTCTCTGCTTCCGCCAGGTACAGTGCATCTTGGTACTCAATCTCCGCGGTGCAGCCGCTGCTTTTTACAAACGCCGCCAGGGTTTCACTGACGCGTACTGCGGTGGAAGCCAGCACTTTTTGGGGCAGCAGTTCTTTTTCTTTGAGAATTTCGCCCATAAACGCCGCGTCTTTGTGCCCGCGTTTGGCTAAGGGACGGTCATGATCCCTTAATTTAGGATTCTTCCAGCTCGATTTGGCATGGCGCATCAATAACAGGGTTTTCATCGGTTTACCTTATTCAGTTCTCACGACCCAATGGTCATAATTTTCACAAATGTTCATTCGATGATAAGTATATCACGACTTAAATTGTAATAATCGGCGAGATTCTATTCGGTGCATTTCAAAATGGAACCTGTTGGCGAATTCCTATCTCACTCACCAGGAGGGTTGGTTGCTACTTCGAAAACTTGGGGTAATGTTCAGTCGATACCATGAAAGTCTGGATGTGGCATTGGCGACCCCAAGCCAACGAAAAGGGAAACAGCAGCCTATATGTTATCGAAGACGGACTCCAGCAATGGTGGCGGGGTTGACACATAAACGCTGGGCGGTAAAGGAGTTATTGAACGATCCTTTGCCGTGATTGTGATGTTGAGGACTGGGGGAAAGCGGAATCTAAAAATCCGATTCCAGGCCAGTTTGGCAGCCTGGCGGGCACGCAAACTATAAAAACGCGCCCAGAAGACGCGTTTTATAGTGATCCACTACGGATAAAGGTGGTACCCAAAGTTGCGTGGCCCTTCTATTGTATTCTCTTAAGGCCGGGGTTGGCCGGGATTGGGCAAAGGGGTTTGCTCGGCTTCAGCTCTCATCAGCGGCACGTAGAAGTGCTGCAAGGCGGGCTGCCAGCGCACCGCGTCGAAAACCACGCGCTCGTCTTTGCCGCCGTCGGGGGTCAGGTCGGTCAGAATGACCACCACCGGGCCGGCGTCGAAATTGAAACTGCCCAGCGGCACAAAACGGTCGCCGTCGCTGCGCTGGTTGGCCTGAACCGCGCTCATGCCCCCGGCATGCCATATCTGAAATACCGCCGCACCGGTGTTTTGCGGGCTTTTGGGCCAGTAAGCCGAAACGGTGTAGCGCCCCGCCTGAAGAATCGTCGTCCCCCACATGCCCCAGTTGGTGCTGCCGTTGGCCGTGTTGACGCTGAGCGTATACCACGACTCACCGCCGTAGCCGCGCCCCTCGCGCATCCAGTACTGGTTGTAAAACAGGTGCATTTGCGCGCTGCGGTTATCGGCCAGCAAACCGCCGCGCCACATAAATTTGCTGGGCGCGGGCACCGGGTCGGCCGTCTTGGACCACCAGCCGAAGGGGTCCACGTCTTGCGAAAGGCCCACCAGGCGCAGCCCGAAGTGTAAATGAGGCCGGCTGGAAACGCCGCGGTTGTCGCTCCAGCCCAACAGTTCGCCGTCGCGCACCTCTTGCTGCCAGTTGACGATGATCTTATCCATGTGCCAGTACAGGGTGCGGTAGCCGTTGCCGTGATCCAGAATCAGGCCGCCCTCGGCATCCAGCCGGTAGACCACCTTGCCGGCAGCCACGGCATACAGCGGTGTGCCGCTGGGCATGGTGAAATCGGTGGCATTATGCCCAGAATAGCAGGTCATGGCGCGCCAGCAGCCCGAATAATGGGCTCCGGGCAGCGCTTTGCCGTCGCCGCGCAGCATATTGCGCTCTTCGATCTGTCCGGGAAAAGCATGGTCGAAGAAAGATTCTACCGGGTAAAAACTTTCGGGCAGGTTTTCAAAGGGCAGCCGCATAAACCCCACCTGGGTGGCGGGCACTTTGGCCGCGATCGCTTTGGCCGGGTCGGTCTTGAACAGTTCGCGGTAGGCCGCCGCCCAATCTTGCAGCGAGCTGCGCACCTGCCCGACTGCCCTGGCGCGCGGTGAATAATAACGCGCCAAGGCATAGGTGGCGAGGCTTTGGCGCGGCAGCACCAGGCCCTGGCTATCTTCCGGGATGGGGTTCGCATTTGCCAGCAAGCCGCGCTGCAGGTCGAGCGCGATTTGTTTCAGGTGCGCATACAGGCCGCCGGGTTGGCTCCAGTTCAGGCCATTTTCAAGCTGTAGCGTGGTGATCAGTGCCTTGGGGCTCAGCCCATAATCGCTGTGCTGCGCCGCCACCCAAAACAGTTCGGCGGCGCTTAAACTTTGTTCGCCCACGCTTTCGCGGTAATTGGCCAGCGGGCTGCCGCGTTCGGCCAGCAGTTGTTGCACCGCCACGGGGTTGAAGCTGGTTTCGGCGGTCAGCAGCGCATCGTCGCTGATCGTCACCGCCTGGCTGGAAAGCCGCGGGGTGGTGCCGATTACCCACCCCATCAGGCCAAAGGCGGCTATCAATGCGGCGCTCAGGCGCACCCAAAAATTCTGAACCGGTCGAACCATGTGGATTCCTCGCAAGCAGAAGATCTGGCGAGGAGTGTGCAAGATGGGTGCCAGAAAAATCTTCCGGCGGGCGGCTTCAATTCCCTGGTGAACGCAGGGCGCCGTGCTGTGCTCCGGCGGACGAAATGGCCGCGAGCAGCGGCAGGCTGGCCACGAAGCTGCGCAACCCGGCGGTGAGTGCCGCGGGTTGTTCCACCGGCAGCATGTGCCCGGCGTTGGCGATCACCTGCAGGCGCGCCGCTGGCAGTTGAACCGACAGGTAGTGCGCGCAGGGCAGCGGCGCCAGGCGGTCATCTCCGCCCACGGCCACCCAGGCCGGCGCCGTGATCCGGCTCAGGTTGTCTTCCAACTCGTAACGCGAAAAAGCCTGCCAATCGCCGGCCAGGGCCGCCGGGCGTGCCTCGCGCAGGGGCTTCACTGCCGCTTCCACCGCGCTGGCATGCGTTTGCGGGCTGAAGGCCCACTGCTGAAACAACAGAATGCCCAGCGAGATGGTCAGCGGGTTGGAAAAATATTCCACCAGGCTGGGCGGCGGCGAAATGTGAGCGCTCGCGGAAATCAGCCCCAATCCGGCCAGCAGGTCGGGCTGCTCCAGGGCCAGTTGCAGCGCAACCGCGGCGCCCAGTGAATGCCCCACCAGCACCACCCGGTAGAGTTCGAGTTCATTAAAGAAGTCTGCCAGATCGCGCGCATAGGCCGCCACCGACTGCCGCGGGCGGTTGGCAGAGCGCCCGTGGTTGGGCAGGTCGACTGCCAGCACGCGCCAGCCGTTCAGGCGGCGCATTTCCATCGGCCAGCAGCGGTGATCGTACCCGGCGCCATGCACCAGCACCAGCGCGGGCCGGTTGCGTTGTGCGTCGTTGGATTCGGCATAGTACATGTCGTGAGCTAATGGCACGCTGGGATCTCTTTCGCCTGAAAGGCGCTGCTATTTTGCTACTTTTCCGCGCTGCAGGCGGTCGGAGGCCTCTTCGGTCAGCGGGATAAATACCCGGATGCGCGTGCCTTTGCCGGGCGCTGATTCGATGTTGAGCAGGCCGTTCACTAGGTCGGCCCGTTCGCGCAGGTTCACCATCCCCAGGCTGCCGCGTTTATCGTAACTGCTCATCACTTCTTGCACGTCGAACCCCTGCCCGTTATCCATGATCTCGAGCAGAGCAATTCCGGCATCTTGCGGCAGGCCGCGCAGCCGCACCACAATCTGCGAGGCGCGCGCGTGTTTGCGGGCATTGTTGACCGATTCGTCGACCAGGTAGAAAATGACGGTCTGTTTGCCCAATTCAAGCTGATCCACCGTGGTCTGGTCCACCTCAATTTTAATATTCTGCTGGTACATGTCGCGAGTTTTATCGGCCATGGTTTGCAGCGCCGAAATCAGCCCTTCGGTTTCCAGGGCCAGCGGGCGCAGCGTGAAGAGCATGTGGCGCAGTTCTTTGGTGGTGCGCCGCGCCAGCTCTTCAATTTTCTCCAGTTCACTGGCCGCTTCGGCAGTATCGCGCGCCAGCATGTGGCGCGCCACATCCACCCGCATGGCAATCGCCGCCACCGATTGAATGGGTCCATCGTGCAGGTTGCGCGCCAGCTTTTTGCCCGCTTCTTCCTGAGTCTGAACAATGCGTTCTTTTTCTTCTTCCAGGTCCTGGTACAGTCGGGCGTTTTGAATGGCGATCACGGCCTGATTCCCGACCATTTCCAGTAGTTCGCAGCGCTCCGGGTCAAAATACTCGGGATCCGGGTGGGCAAACAGCATCATGCCGTAGGCGTTCATAGCGCGGTTCAGCGGAATGATCAACACCGATTTGCAATTGCCGATCGCTACCATCTTTTTCAGCTCGGGGTCGCTGGCGGGGTCGTGGATGAGCTTGCGTTCGACATTCTGCAGCACTTCGTGCAGCACGCCGCTCTCCGCGGGGTAGGTCTGTTTCATGTCGTAACTGGATAGGTGCCGGGCTGCTTCCACGCGCAGATCATGCTCGCTAAACAACAACACCGCGCTGACCATATCGGCGGCGCCTTTAACCTCGCCGCCCAGCGCCACGGGGCACAGATCCAGCACGGTGTTGAGCACCACCCGGTAGTTCAGCGTGGAGCTGATCGTTTCCACCATACTCATGAAGGTCTGCACGCGGTTGCGCTCAGTCATCAACACTTTATGTTCGGCTTCTTTGCGCTGGCGGGTCTGATTTTGATAAATCTCACGGATGTGGCTCATCAGACGGTTGCTAACCAGGCCCATAATCAAGCCTAAAGTCAAATTAGCTCCCGCCAGCAGGCCAATGGCCGCTGCCAGCGAAGACTGCCCGTTGATGAAGACAATCAGCCCGGTTTCGAGGAGCGAAATCAGCAGGCCGAAGACCAGACCGCCGCGAATTTCGTAATAGATCGCGGCGGTGAATAATACGACTACACTGCTCCAGGGCAGATTGCCAAACAGCCCGCCGTTGACCTGAAACAGGAACAGTCCCAGCGTGATATCGGCCAGCAGGTTGAACGGGCGGTGATAGGGCAGACGCCGGTTTAGAATCGCCAGGATGGTGATGACCAGATTCCAGATCGCCCCGAATAGGATAATGGCCAGGCTGCTCGCTTCCAGCGCCCCGGCCAATGCCATGCCCACAGTCAGCCCCAGCAGGCTGAGCCACCGCAGCGAAATTGCAAACCAATCGGCAAGATAAGGGGAATCAGAACTGCGCATTTTAATATGATAATCGAAAAGGCCCGAAAGCAGCTAACAAAACTGTTATTTCAAGCGGAATTCTTCTGCCGTGGCACTGCCCGGCTGGCTGATGCCTTCTCGTTTAAGCACTTTCCAAAAAGTCAGGATCAAAATCTTCAAATCCAACCTCAGCGACCAGTGATCCACATACCAGACGTCCAGCCGGAATTTTTCTTCCCAGCTCAAAGCGTTGCGCCCGTTGATTTGTGCCCAGCCGGTGATGCCGGGCAGCACCAGGTGGCGGCGGGCTTGCTCGGGTGAATAGCGCTCCAGGTAGGCCACCAGCAGCGGGCGCGGCCCTACCAGGCTCATCTCGCCGCGCAGTACGTTAACCAGTTCGGGCAGTTCATCCAGACTGGTGGTGCGCAAAAACCGGCCCAGGCGGCTCAGGCGCGCCGCATCGGGCAGCGGTGCGCCGTCCGGCGTGCTGGCGGTGCGCATGGTCCGAAATTTGAACACGGTGAAGACTTTGCCGCCCAACCCCGGGCGCGGCTGCCTGAAAAGCACCGGCTGTCCCTCCGCCAGCCGGATCACCAGCGCCACGAGCGCCATGACCGGAGCGAGCACGATCACCAACGGCACGCTCAACGCCAGGTCGAACAGGCGTTTACGCAGGGGAACGTGGGGCGGGGTTGCGGTCATACACGCATTATAATATAGTTCAACACGTGGCCGGCTTGCCGGCCACGATAGACGCTTGCACTTTGTGGACCACGCAGCGAGTGACGAGGGCCACCCGAAGGGGTGCTGTGGTTAAATCAAATAAGGAGGTGCCATGACCACTGGAAAAATGATCCGCCTGACCAGCCTATCCAACTGCGCGGGCTGAGCTTCGAAACTGAGCGCGGAAGCGCTGGCGCAGGTGCTGCGCCCCCTCGATGGTATTTTTCACGCCGCGGATTACCCCGATCTGTTGGTCGGTTTGGATTCTCCGGATGACGCCGCCGTTTGGAAGTTGGACGAGCAGCGCGCTCTGGTTTTAACCACCGATTTTTTCACGCCGGTAGTGGATTCTCCCTATGATTACGGCGCGATAGCCGCCGCCAATGCCCTTTCGGATATTTACGCCATGGGCGGCCAACCTTTTTTGGCCCTGAATGTGGCCGCCTTGCCGCCCGATCTGCCGCTGGAAATTTCGGCGGAGATTTTGCGCGGCGCGGCTGAGAAAGCCAGAGAGGCCGGCGTGGTGGTGGCGGGCGGGCATACCGTGCAGGATAAGGAGCCCAAGTTTGGCCTGGTGGTGGTGGGGTTTGTAGACCCGCGCCGCATTCTGACCAAAGCCGGGGCGCGCCCTGGCGACAGCCTGGTTTTAACCAAGCCGCTCGGCTTTGGCGTGACCACTACCGCGCTTAAACGCGAACAGGCGTTGCCGGCCGACGTGCAAGAAGTGGTGGGCTGGATGACGCGCCTCAACCGGGATGCCGGTAAGCTGGCTACCGAATTTTCTCTGCGCTGCGCCACCGATATCACCGGCTTCAGCCTGCTGGGCCACGGCCTGGAGTTTTCCCGCGCCGGTGGGGTGGGTTTGCGGCTGAACTATGCCGCCATCCCCTTTGTGAGCTGCGCGCGCAAATACGCCGAGTTGTGGACCTTCCCCGGCGGCGCTGCCGATAACCGCTTGTATTTTGAAGCGGATGTGCGCTTCGCGGACGGGCTGGATGAAGCCGCCCGTATGCTCTTGTTTGACCCGCAGACCTCCGGCGGGCTGCTGCTGGCCGTGCCGGAAGCAGCCCTGCCCGCGCTGCTGGCCCGCGCCGCGCAGTTGGGGCAGCCGGTGTGGCCCATTGGCGAGGTGGTGCATGGTTCGGGTATTGATGTGGTTTAAAGGAATCCAGCATGTTCGATTTTAATTCGCGCCGTTCCCCCGTATATGGTCGCCGCGGCATCGTGGCGGCTTCGCAGCCGCTGGCGGTTGCCGCCGGTTTGCAGGCCCTGCAGGCGGGTGGTACTGCCGCCGACGCCGCCATTGCCACCGCCGCCGCGCTTAACGTCACCGAGCCCACCTCCACCGGCCTGGGCGGTGATGCCTTCGCGCTGTATTACGACGCGCACACGCGCACCGTCAGCGCGCTTAACGGCTCGGGCCGCGCGCCGCAGGCCCTGACGCTGGAACGCCTGCGCCGCGAAGGCCTGGCGGAAGCGCTGCCGCGCTTCCATCCCTACACCGTCACCGTGCCTGGCGCCGCCGCGGCCTGGTGCGACCTGACGGCCCGCTTTGGCCGTCTGCCGTTGAGCGTCACCCTGGCGCCGGCGATGCGCCTGGCGGAAGAGGGCTTTCCGGTGGCGCCAGTTACCGCGTATTCCTGGCAGATTAGCGCGAAACGCCAATTAAGCGAAGCCGTTAACGGCCGCGAATTGACCCTGGAGGGACGCGGCCCGCGCGCCGGCGAAATCTTCCGCAACCCAGGTCTGGCCCGCACCCTGCGTGCCCTGGCCGAGGGCGGCAAAACGGCTTTTTATCAGGGCGCTCCCGCCGAAGCGATTGTGGCCATTTTGCGCGAGGCCGGCGGCTGTATGGCGCCGGAAGACCTGGCGGCGCACACCTCCAACTGGGTCGAGCCGCTCTCGGTGGTCTACCGCGGGCTGCGCGTTTACGAATGCCCGCCCAACGGGCAGGGCCTGGCGGCCCTGCTGGCGCTCAACCTGCTGGAAGGCTTCGACCTGGCGGCGCTGCCGCCGCTTTCGGCCGAGCGCCTGCACCTGGAAATTGAGGCGATGCGCCTGGCCTTTGCCGATGCGCGCCGCTTTGTAGCCGACCCGGAGCAATCCCCCGCGCCGCTGGCGGGCCTGCTCAGCCCGGCTTACACCGCGGAACGCCGCCGCCTGATCGATATGGAACGTTGCCTGCCGCTGGCGCAAGCCGGCTCCCCGCCCGATTCCAGTGATACGGTGTATCTGAGCGTGGTGGACGGCGAGGGCAATGCCTGTTCCTTCATTAATAGTAACTACATGGGCTTTGGCACCGGCATTGTGCCGCGCGGCTGGGGCTTCAGCCTGCAAAACCGCGGGCATAACTTCAGCCTGGACGCGGCTCACCCCAACGCGCTCGGCCCGGGCAAGCGCCCTTACCACACCATCATCCCGGCCATGGCCACCTATGCCGGCCCTGCCGCACCCGAAGGGGTGCCCGGCGAGGAATTGTACGCTTGTTTTGGCGTGATGGGCGGGTTTATGCAGCCGCAGGGCCACATGCAGGTCTTCACCGCCCTGGTGGATGACGGCCTGGACCCGCAGGCAGCCCTGGACCGCCCGCGCTTTTGCATTGAACCCGACGACCGCCTGCTCCCCGGCGGGAGCGCGCAGCGCGGCGGCGTGTCGCTGGAAGAGGGCATCCCGCTGGGTGTAATGGCGCGCCTGGCTGAACTGGGCCACCCTGTGATCCCCGTCAGCGGGTTGGGCCGCGGCCTGTTTGGCCGCGGGCAAATCATCCGGCGCGACCCGCTGTCGGGCGTGCTGTGCGCCGGCAGCGACCCGCGCGCCGATGGCTGCGCCATGCCGTTGGGTTAGGGTTGGTGCCGATTCTCCAATATCCTCTATAATTAACCCGTGGAATGCGCTACCCATGGCGTGGCCGTACCTGCTATTCGCTGTGGACAATTTTAAGAAAGTGAATGATACTTAGAGCCAGCAAGTAAGCGACGAGCGGCTGAAGAACCTGGTGGTTTACCGGGCGCAATCAGGTCTGGCGGTGGACCAGGGATTTTTTTCGTAGCGAGGATTTAAATGGAAACCCCTCCTGACGCAAAGAGTGAAGCGAGCGAGACGATTGACCTGGAAGACCCGCAATATTATCTCAATCGTGAACTCAGCCTGTTAGATTTTCAGTGGCGGGTGCTGGAAGAAGCCCAAAGCGCGCGCAGCCCGCTGCTGGAGCGCTTTAAATTCCTCGCGATCGTCGATTCCAACCTTTCTGAATTTTTTATGGTGCGCGTGGGCGGCCTGAAGCTGCAAAAAGAAAGCGGCCTGGCCGACACCTCGTTTGATGGCCTGACCCCGGCCCGTCAGCTCGCGGCCATCCGCAAAGAAGCCCAGACCATTTTTCAGGCCGCGCGCGACCTGCTGAAGACGCGCTTACTGCCGGCGCTGGCCGAAGCCGGCATTCGCGTGATCAATTTTCCCGACCTCACCGCTCGCCAGAAGCAGGCCGTGGAAGCCTATTTTGACGAGGTGATTTTCCCGGTGCTCACCCCACTGGCGGTGGACCCCGGGCACCCCTTCCCGTTTATCTCGAGCCTGAGCACCAACCTGGCCGTGCTGATTAAGAACAAAGAGGGCCGCCAGCGCTTTGCGCGGGTGAAGGTGCCTTCTACCCTGCCGCAGTTGGTGCCCGTGCGGCGCTCTTCTGGCGGGGTGCGCCGTGACGGCACCCCCCCCCGCGGCCACATTTTCGTCTGGATCACCCAGTTGATTATTGCCAACCTGCACAAGCTCTTCCCCGGCATGGAGGTGGTCGAAGCGCACCCGTTCCACGTCACGCGCAACGCCGATCTGGAGATTCAGGATTGGGAAGCCGACGACCTGCTGGAGACGATGGAGCAGTCGGTGCGCAAGCGCCGCTTTGGCGAAGTGGTGCGCCTGATGGTCAACACGCGCATGCCGCCCTATATTCGCGATTTTCTGGTTGAAAATCTCAAAACCGACCCCAATTCGGTGTATGTGGTAGATGGCCCGCTGGTGCTGAGCAGCTTGATGCAGTTGGTCAAGATCGACCGGCCCGACCTCAAGGATAAGCCTTTTAGCCCCGGTTTGCCGGCGGCGCTGCGCTTTAATGGGGATGCCGAAGACGGGGCGCTGTTCGCGGCCATCGGCCAGGGCGATGTGTTATTACACCATCCCTACGAATCCTTCTCGGCGGTGATCGACTATCTCAAATCGGCGGCGAGTGACGAGAACGTGATGGCGATCAAACAGACACTCTACCGCACCGGCTCCAACTCACCGGTGATCAAGACGCTGCTGACCGCCAGCCGCGATTACGGCAAACAGGTGGCGGTGCTGGTGGAACTGAAGGCCCGTTTTGACGAGGCCAGCAACATCGGCTGGGCCAAGATGTTGGAGCAGGAGGGCGTGCACGTGACCTATGGCCTGCTGGGGCTCAAAACTCACTGCAAAATTGCCCTGGTGGTGCGGCGCGAGGGCGAGCACATTCGCCGCTATGTGCATCTGGGTACCGGCAATTACAACCACGTCACCGCCCAACTGTATGAAGATTTTGGCCTGTTCACCTGCGATGACGCGATTGGGGCCGATGCCACCGACCTCTTCAATTATCTGACCGGCTATTCGGCCAAGGAAGATTATCGCAAGCTGCTGGTGGCCCCGATTAACCTGCGCCGCCGCCTGGAAGAGCTGATCCGCCAGGAGATTGAGCATGCCCGGTTGGGGCACGAGGCCCGCCTGATTTTCAAGTTCAACCATCTGGTCGATCCGCCCATGATCCGCCTGCTATACCAGGCCTCGCAGGCCGGGGTGAAAATTGACCTGATTGTGCGCGGCATGTGCTGCCTCAAACCGGGGATCAAGGGCGTCAGCGACAATATTCGCGTGTTGAGCATTTTGGGGCGCTACCTGGAGCACAGCCGCATCTATTATTTCTACAACGGCGGCCAGGAACTGATCTACATGGGCAGCGCCGACCTGATGCAGCGCAACCTCAACCAGCGGGTGGAGGTGCTCTTTCCGGTGGAGAACGAAAAACTGATCCGCCACCTGCGCGATACCATTCTGGCCACCTACCTCACCGATAATATCGAAGCGCGCCGCATGGACTCGGACGGCAGCTACCACCGCTTGAGCCCCAAGGAAAACGAAGCCGAACGCCCCAGCCAGGAAATCTTCATGGCGATGGCGCATCACCCCGCGGATAGTTAGAGCGCGGCAATGAGGCGGGGCTGGCGTTTTATGGCATGCGCCGCCGGGCTGGTGTGCGCCGTGATATGGCTGGGTCCCGGGCCGGGTGGGGCCGCCCGCCCGGTGCGTGCCGCGCCGCGCGCTGCCCTCAAGGTAATGCCGCTGGGCGATTCGATCACCTCTGGCACCGCTGACTGGGCCAGCTACCGCTGCCCGCTCTACCGCGCCCTGCTGGCCGCCGGCCTGCCGGTCGATTTTGTGGGCAGCATCCACGGCCAGCTCGACAGCAGCACACCCCCGCCCGCCGCCTGCCAGACGAACTTTGATTGGAATCACGAAGGCCACTCCGGCTACCGCATCGACGATATCCTCAACGGGGTGGCCGGCCGGCCAGGCAGCTTGCTCAGTTGGGCCACGGCAGCGCAGCCGGATGTGGTCTTAATCCACCTGGGCACCAATGATTTAATCCAAAACAAGAGCGTGGCCGGTACCGTGGCGCAGATGGGTCAGGTGATCGATACGCTGCGCGCCGCCAACCCGCGCGTGCGCATTTTGCTGGCGCAAATCATCCCCATGCGCTGGCAAGGGGTGACGTATGCCACGGTGGCGCAGTTTAACGCCGCGCTGCCGGCGCTGGCGGTGGGGCGATTCCAGCCGTTTTCGCCCATCCGGCTGGTGGACCAGTACACCGGCTTTGACGTGGTAGCCGACACCCACGAAGGCATTCACCCCAATGCCGGCGGCGAGCAGAAAATGACGGTGCGCTGGCTGGCGGCCTTTACCGAAATTATTAAACCGGTTAAATGGGTATTTGTGCCGGCAGTGTGGAAATGAAGCTTGCAATTGGTTTAGAATCGTTTGGTATTTCGCGGTTTGTTGTGTATGATTAAGCGGTAGCTTTTCCATTATGGTGGGAATTAACAGTGGTTTTTCGGCTTGTTTTACAGGTAGAACGCTACTTTCATCGTCTTTCGAAAAAGTGAGTGCGGGTGAAACACACCCGCGCTCGCGCGGGCTTTTGGAAAGGCTGCCTCAATTTGGCTCCATCCCGCTTGGGGTCAAGCTGATCATCCCCAGCGGGGTGACGGTGGTGCTGGACAGCGATGCGAACCTGACGGGGACCTCTGGAAGTGCAGAGCGGCGGTGGCCTGGATGCCAACGGCCACACCCTCACCCTAAAGGGCAGCAGCCCCCAGACCCTGACCGGCGCGCTCAGTTTCTTCCGGCTGACGCTCGACAAGGCCGCCATGGACAATACCGTCACGGTCGTTGGCTCGCTGACGGTGACGGACCTGCTGACCATCAACCAGGGCACGCTGCTCAGCGCCAGCGATTACGTTGACGTGGTGATTGAAGTGGCCGGGGCACTGGTACTGACCAAAGACATCACCGTGAGCGGCAACTGGACCAATAACGGCGGCTCTGGCCTGGCCTTCGACCCCAAAAATTTCAAGGTCACCTTTGACGGCGCCGGCACCCCGCAGACCCTGGGCGGCAGCCAAAGCACTGTTTTTTATGACCTGGAAATTGCTCCCGGCGCGAATCTGGTACTTGCCAAACTGCCCAGCGCCACTCATTCCATCGTCAACAACGGCCTGCTGACCGAGGTGCAAAGTTTGACGCCGGGCACGCTCTATGGTTTTCTGATCGGCGGGGAGACTGTGCCCACCGCGGTGACGCTGCGCAACTTTACCGCCCAGGCGGCCGGCGGGCTGCCGCTGGCGTTGGGCGGCCTGCTGGGCGGACTGGCGGTTTTTGGAGTGCTGCGGCTGCGCCGAGTGCGCTGAGGATTACTGGTCAACCTCCACCTGAATGCTCTCGCAGATGGCCCGGCCCAGCACTTGCGTCTGGCCGGTGGCGCCAATCTCGACTTGCTGAGTGCCGTCGATGGGGTTCCATTGAGCGATCTTAAGCTCGGCGCCCGGGTAGATGCCGCAGGATTTGAGATACATCAGCAATTCGTGCGTCTGATCGGTGATCAGGCGCACGATTCCGCCTGCGCCGGGGCGTAATTCCGCCAGCAGGGTCAGCGCGCGCGGGTCGCTCAGCTTTAAGTCGCGGTCGGGGATGGGGTCGCCATGCGGGTCAAAGGCCGGGTCGTGCAGCAGTTGCGCCAGCCGTTCCGCGAAAAACGGCGAAATGGCGTGCTCCAACACCTCGGCTTCGGCATGGATCTTTTCCAACGGATATTCGAGCACCTGGTATAAGAACTGCTCGAGCAGGCGGTGGCGGCGAATGATCTGCAAGGCCACCTTTTCACCTTCGGGCGTCAGGGTTACCCCGTAATGCTTGCGATACATCACCAGGTTGGCGTGCGTTTCGGCCAGTTTCTGCAGCATGTTGGTGACCGATGCCGAGCGAATATCCAGCGCTTCGGCCAGCGCCAGTGTGCTGGTAGGCTGACCGGCACGGGTCTGCACATAGATCACTTTGAGATAATCCTGCACCGAACGACTCAAACCATCCTCGACCGGGTTGAGCATGCTTACCCTCCTCCAAAGAAGCGCGCGATGGCAGCCGTCGAAAAGGTCACCAGAAAGGCCAGGCCCAGGGTAATCACCACACTCAGCGCAGCCCATTTATAGCTTTTGGTTTCCTTATAAATGGTCATAATCGTGGTGGCGCAGGGGTTGTGCAGCAGCGAAAACAGCATCAAATTGACCGCGGTCAGCATCGTCCAACCGTTGCCGTCGACCAGCAAGCTGCGCAGTTCGCCCAAATCGGGCATATCCGTCATCATGCCCACGCCCATATAAACCATCATCATGGTCGGCACGACGATCTCGTTGGCCGGGATGGCGATGATATAGGCCAGCATGATCACCCCATCCAATCCGAGCAGCACGCCGAAGGGGTTGAGGAAGTTGGCGGTATGCTGTGCCAGGCTGAGATTGCCCACGCTGATATTGCCCAGCACCCAGATCAGCGCCCCGGCCGGGGCGGCGGTTTGCATGGCGCGCCACAGCACAAAGATGGTGCGGTCGATCAACGAAGTGTACAGGATGCGCCCGATGTTGGGCCGGCGGTAGGGCGGCAGTTCGAGGGTAAAGGCCGAGGCTTCGCCTTTCAGTACCGTTTTAGAGAGTGCCCATGAAACCACCAGGGTGAAAAAGACGCCCACCAGCACCACCCCCACCACCGCGCCCGCCGCGGCAAAGGAAGCCAGCGCCGGCGGAAAAGACGCCGCCACAAAAACCGTGGCCAGCATGATCAGGGTAGGAAAGCGCCCGTTGCACGGCACAAAATTGTTGGTCAGAATGGCAATCAGGCGCTCGCGCGGCGAGTCGATCACCCGCGTGGCAATCACCCCAGCCGCGTTGCAGCCAAACCCCATCGCCATGGTCAGCGACTGTTTGCCGTGCGCGCCGGCGCGCTTAAACAGCCAGTCCAGGTTAAAGGCCACCCGCGGCAGGTAGCCCAGGTCTTCCAGAATGGTGAAGATCGGGAAGAAAATGGCCATGGGCGGCAGCATCACCGCGATCACCCAGGCCAGCCCGCGGTACACCCCGTGCCATAGAAAGCCGGTGACCCACCAGGGCAGCCCCACCTGGGTGAAAAGCGCCGCGGCCTGATCTTCGATAAAGAACAGCGCATCCGCGATCATCTTCGAGGGCACATTGGCCCCCACGATGGTCACCCAAAAGACCGCCGCCAGCAGCAGCAGCATGATCGGCAGCCCCAGCAGCGGTGAAGTCACCAGACGGTCGATGCGCTGGTCGAAATCCCATTTGTGCTCGGAACCGGCCTGCACGGCGCGGCGGGTGATGCGCTCCACTTCGCCGTACAGCGATTTGACAATTTCATCGCGAAAACCGCTGGAGAGCTGCGGGCGCAGGGCCTCGGCGCGGTCGAGAATATCTTGCGGGGTAAGGCTAGAATTCATCACAGGCTCCTACTGCCGTCCCGCGACGGCCATCTTCTTGCTAAAACTGACATCCGCGCGCTGCTGATCGCTCACCAGGGCTGCGATTTCACCGCTCAAGATGGCCTGCTGCACGCGCTCATCGCCATCCAGCAGGCGAATTGCCAGCCAGCGCGCATTGGGCGTGCCGGGGTAGAGCTGCTCGATCTGGCGGCTCAGTTCGGAAACCGCGCGCTGTACTTCGGGCGTACCCTCCACGCGCAGCGGCTGGGTCAGAATTTGCCCGCTGATCACATCGCCGACGGTGGCCAGCAGGGTTTGCATGCCTTCGCCAGTGCGCGCCGTGATCGGGATGACCGGCACCCCCATATCGCGCGCCAGGCTGCGCACATCCACCGTGATGCCCTTGCGGATGGCTTCGTCCATCAGATTGACGGCCACCACCACTTTGTCGGTGATTTCCATCACCTGCAGCGCCAGGTTGAGGTTGCGCTCCAGTGCGGTGGCATCGGTGACCACGATGGTGCAGTCGGGCTGGCCAAACAGGATGAAATTGCGCGCCACCTCTTCATCTTGCGAGGCGGAAAGCAGCGAATAGGTGCCGGGCAGGTCGACCAGCTTGTAACGCACGCCGTTAAACACATAGCCGCCTTCGGCGCGGGTGACGGTCTTGCCGGGCCAATTGCCGGTGTGCTGTTTGAGGCCGGTGAGCGAGTTGAATAAGGTGGATTTGCCGGTGTTGGGGTTGCCCGCCAGGGCGACCACCCGGTCGAAGTTGTCTAATTTCAGCCCCATTTGCTCCAGACGAGCGCTGGCGGGGCAGGTATCACACGGGGAGGAAGAATTCGATTTTTGCATGATGTACCTTTTTTTTATTAGCTACGGAGCCACGGCACCCCGTCGGGTGGCCGAAGCGGCGGATACGGAGGTTAGGAGGGTGGGAAAAGCCGCTTCGCAACGCATCGATGCCGCCTGCCCCTGCGGGCGCCCGCAGGGGTGCTCCGTGGTTAAGTCCTCTAAGTGAATGCGCATTACGCCGCGGAGGGACGCACCCAGATGAGGGCGGCCTGTTCGTGGCGCAGGGCAATCAGCGTGCCGCGCACACGGTAGGCGCGCGGGTCTCTGAAGGCATTCTCCAGTTCGGGCACGATGGGCGTGCCCGGGGTCAGGCCCAGATCCAGAAAGCGGCGGCGGGTAAAGCCCTGGCAGCGCTCATCGATGCGCACGATCTCGGCCCGCGCGCGGGGTGAGAGGCTGCCCAATGGGATCAGCGCGGGGTCGTGTGCTTCGATGGGCGACTCTACCAGCACAAAAACGTTGCTCGCGATGGCCTGGGCCAGGGTAAACTGGTTTTCGGCATCACTCAGCACCACCCGCGCCGGGCTGTTCTCCTGAACGAGGATTGCCTGGCCCAAATAAAGGCCCTCGGCCAGCAGTTGGGCATAGGCCAGCGGCGGCTCATCTTCCAGGTGGGCAATCTTGCCGCGTTGACCCGGTTGTAAATCGATCAGGGGCGTGCTGGCTTTGACTGCGCGCAGCACCCCGGCGGCATTGGGGATGGGGTCGCCGTGCGGGTCCTGGGCCGGGTGCCCCAGCGCGGCATCCAGGCCGTCCACCTCGGCCACGCTCATGCGGTGTTCGCGCTGGTGGGCGGCGGTATGGATCTGCTCCAACGGCATACGCGCCTCGTCTGCCAGGTAGCGCTCCCACAGGCGGTGCGCGCGGATCACCTGCAGCGCCCAGCGTTGGCCCGCGGGGGTGAGGCTGAGGCCGCCCGCCGCGGGGGCCAGCACCAACTGCTGCGCGGTCAGGCGCGCGATCAGCGCGTCAACCGAGGGTAGGCCCAGCTTCAGTTCCACCGCCAGGCGATATTTATCGGGCGGCTGGCCTTCCTGCTGCAAATTGAAGATCAGCTTGAGCGCGTCTTCCAACAACTGGCGTTGGAAACTCTGCCGGCGCGTGCGCCAGCGCCGCACCCACCCCACGGCCGCCGCAGCTACCAGCGCGGCCAAAATGAGCCAGAAAAACAGCGAGAGGAGATTATCCACGGGAACCTCTATAGGCATACAAATATTATTAATTAGGTACGCCTATTATATATTAATATATAAGAATTGTCAACGATGAGATTGTCTGAACCGTGATTTGTGGGATGAATGGATATCCAGGATTGCCTATGCTTGTTCCGTTTTAGATATTGAATTATTTATAAAATTCATATATAATATCAACTATTGAAAAGTGAGTTTACAGGCAGCCGTAATCAAGGCGCGCTCACGCTTGAAGGTAACATTCTGATCCATATCCCCATATTGTTTGAAGGAGGTAATCCGCATGACCCGAACACCCCGTACGCCCCGTTTAATTTTAGCAGCCCTGGTGATGCTGCTCAGCTTCGCGCTCATGGGTTCCAATGGGTATCCAGGTGATGTCCATATGCATGAGCATGAATTGAAGGCGAAATTGACCGGCAGCGCCGAAGCGCCCGGACCTGGCGACCTGGATGGAAAAGGCAATGCGAAGATCACGCTAAAACCAGATCACCAGGTGTGCTGGGAGATCAAAGTGAAGAATATTACGCTCCCGGCGCGAGCCGCCCACATTCACTTTGGAGCAGCAGGAGTACCCGGGCCGGTGGTCGTTGCACTCTCAGCCCCAGATGCGAAAGGTAAATCCAGCGGTTGCACGACGGTCACGCATGAGCTTCATATGAACCTGCATATGCACCCCGAGTTATATTATGTCAACGTACACAATGTGGACTTCCCGGGCGGGGCCGTGCGAGGCCAGTTATCCCTGGATGATTAAGTCCGTTTAGCTCCCAGACCCTACCGCAGCCAGAATGTGGTTTGCGGGTAAGAATATAAAAGGCTGTCTCAGAAAATGGGGCAGCCTTTTGCTACCCCATCTTTGTGACGATTTGTATAGAGAAGCGTGTGGCTCTGTTCGGCAAAATTGTGGATGGTGATCATCCATTCCACGACTGTAGGGGCGACGCATGCGTCGCCCCTACGAGGCCACGGCACAGGTTTTACGCTCCAATTGACTCCGATCATACGCTGTGGTATAGTTCCACATCGTACAATTCGATATGTGATGATAAAGGAGTCGACCCATCAAGAGCATGCATTGCGAAGAACCGTCAGACCGTATCCAAAATATGCACGCACACCTGCGCGAGCGCCTGCACGCCCTGACCGGGCAGGAAGAATCGAGTGGGGTGGAAATTGCCGGCCTGGTGCGCATGATTGGCAACCAGTATGAAACCCTGACCGAACAGCAAACCAAGGGCGACGGCCTATCGGGGCCGCGCTGGGTGCTGCTGCTGCGCCTGGCTGCCGAAGCAGAAAATGGCCGCGTGCGCATCACCCCCACCGATCTCAGCCAGTCGCAAAATGTCAGCAAAAACACCATCAGCGCGCTGCTGCGCGGCCTGGAAGATCAGGGGCTGATCAGCCGCGAGTTGGACCAGGACGACCGGCGTATCTTCCGCATCGGCATCACCCCGGCTGGGCGCGAGCTGATCCGCAACACGGCGCCGCAGCGCGTGGCCTGGATGAACCAACTGGTGACCCAGTTGACCCCTGAAGAACAGACTCAGCTTATTCACTTGCTTGGCAAGCTTTATTGCTCACTCGTTCACAATCCCAACCCATTGGAGGTTCCATGAAGTCTCGTTCTCGCCCTGCGGCCGGCGCCGGCCGGCCGCGCGTTAGCTTTGCGCCGCTGGGCCGGGCTATTCGCTACCTGGGCCATTACCGCAAGGTGACGGCGCTGGCGTATACGTTTCTTTTTCTATCCACGGCCGCCCAACTGATGGTGCCGCAGGTGGTGCAGAACATTATTGATGCCATCACCAATGGCTACCTGGCCCAACAACTGCAAAGCATTCCGGAAGCCATGCGCGGCCTGGCGCTGCAGCGTCTGGGCTGGAGCGCAGAACAACTTGCCAATAACCTGAACGGGGCCGAACAGGCGCTGATTTACTCCGGCCTGCTGATTGTGCTATTTTCCATCGCGCGCGGCCTGTTTGCCTACACTCAAAGTTTCAACGCCGAGCGCGTTTCGCAAAGCGTGGCCTTTGACCTGCGCAACGACCTGTACACCAAAATTCAGCGCCTGTCGTTCAGCTATCACGATCAGAACCAGACCGGGCAGTTGATGATCCGCGCCACCGACGACGTGGAAAAACTGCGCACGTTCATCGGGCAGGGGCTGCTGCTGGCGGCCCAATCGGTGATTATGCTGACCGGAGCGCTGATTCTACTCTCCGCCACCAACCTGCAACTGATGCTGGTGATTTTGCCGGTATTGCCGGTGGCGTTTGTGCTGTTCGTGATCTTCGGCACCATCTCGCAGCCGCTGTTTATGGCCGCTCAGCAAAAACTTTCCACCCTCAATACCATCCTGCAGGAGAACCTGGCCGGCATCAAGGTGGTGAAGGCCTTCACGCGCGAGCCCGAACAGCAGGCGCGCTTTGGCGTGGCCGCGGAAGACCAGATGCTGCAAAGCATCAAGATCGCGCGCATTTTTTCCTTCCTGTTTCCGGTGGTTTTCTTAATCGCCAACCTGGGGCAATCGGCCATCCTGTACTTCGGCGGCATCCAGATCGTCAACGGCACCCTGACCTTTGGCGAATGGCAAAAATTCAGCCTGTACCTGTTGTATGTCTTCTTCCCCATTGGCCAATTGGGCTTCATCATTTCGCAAATGTCGCAGGCCGCGGCCTCCGCGCAGCGCATTTATGAAATTCTGGACGCCAAAAGCGATGTGGCCAACAAGCTCAATGCCATGACACTGCCCGCGGTGGAAGGCCGGGTGCAGTTTGATAATGTCTCCTTCCGCTACTTTGGCGGCGGCGACGCGGCGCTCAAAAACGTTAGCTTCACCGCGCAGCCCGGGCAGACCATCGCCCTGTTGGGCGCCACCGGCAGCGGCAAGAGCACCATTATTAACCTGATCCCGCGCTTTTACGATGCCAGCGAAGGCACGGTGCGCATCGACGGCCTCGACGTGCGCGATGCCACCCTCGAATCGCTGCGCGCGCAGATCGGGATTGTGCTGCAAGATACCACCCTGTTCAGCGGCACCATCCGCGACAACATTGCCTTTGGCCGCCCGGAAGCCAGCCTGGAAGAAGTCATGGAGGCGGCCAAAGCCGCCTCGGGGCACGAATTCATTATGAGCTTCCCCGATGGCTACGACACCAAAGTGGGCGAACGCGGCACCACCCTCAGCGGTGGTCAAAAGCAGCGCCTGGCGATTGCCCGCGCCCTGCTGCTTAATCCGCAGATTTTGATTTTGGACGACTCGACCTCCAGTGTCGACACCGTGACCGAGTATCAAATTCAGCAGGCCCTGAGCAAGCTGATGAAGGGCCGCACCAGCTTTGTGATTGCCCAGCGCATCAGCACGGTGCGCAACGCCGACCTGATTTTGGTGCTGGATAAGGGCCAACTGGTGGCGCAGGGCAAGCATGACGATTTGATGGAAAACAGCGCCATTTATGCTGAGATCTACAGTTCGCAGTTGGTGGAAGACAGCACGCCGGAAACCGCGCCGCTGGCGGGTTAATTTTTTCTCTTTCATTCCGCCTGTAGGGCGAGGCATATACCGCAAGGGTACACAGGAAGTGCCGCAAGGGTACACAGGAAGTGCCGCAAGGGTACACAGGAAGTGCCGCAAGGGTACACAGGAAGTGTGCCTCGCCCAATAGGCAGCAAGGAGTATACAATGTTTGGTGGTGGTGGCGGCCCAGGCCGCATGTTAGGACAAGAAATCTCCAAGCCGGTCAACGTCTCCAAGACGCTCGGCCGCCTGGCAAGCTATTTCAAACCTTTTTGGCCGGTGCTGCTGTTGGTGGCCGTGTTGATTATCGCCAATACCTACACCCAGGTGATTACGCCCGAACTGACCGGCCAATCGATTGACTGTTATCTCACCCCGGCCACGGCCAGCCGGTTTAGCGGCGGGCAAACCGCGCCCGCCATGCCGGCCGCCGGCAGCGAGACCGGCGCCAGCCAGCCGCAGGCGCAAACCAACTGCTGGTTCGATCCACTGCCGGCCAATGCCAGCACCAGCGATTATATCGCCGGGCTGGGCAGGCTGATTTTGGTGATTTTGGGGCTGTTTGTCTTCGGTTCGATCATGGGCGGCGCGCAGTTCTTTCTGATGAGCTACGCCGGACAGCACGTGCTCAAGGGCCTGCGGGTGGACGTTTTTCAGCACCTGCACAAGCTCTCGCTGAATTACTACGCCGAAAACGAAACCGGCAACGTGATGAGCCGCATCACCAACGACATGGAAACCCTCAACCAGGCGATCAGTTTTGCGCTGGTCAACGTCACCGGCGGCATGCTGCTGCTGGTGTGGGTAGCCTACAACATGCTGGCTAAAAACTGGGCCTATGCGCTGATCAGCATGATCGTGGTACCGGTGATGATCGTGGTGACCAGTATCATCTCGGAACGGGCGCGTACCGCCTTCCGCGTGACTCGCAAGGAGATCGGCAAGGTTAACGCCGATTTGCAGGAAAGCATTTCGGGGGTGCGCGAAGTGCAGGCCTTTGGGCGCGAGGATGCCAACATCGAGTCTTTCCGCCAATCCAACGCCGCCAACCGCGACGCCAATATCAACGCCGTGGCGATTACCGCCACCCTGGCTCCAACCCTGGAGGCCCTGGGCTACCTGGCGATCGCCATCACCACCGTGGTGGGCGGCATCCTCATGCTGCGCGGCTCCAACTTTTTGGGCACCACCATTTCGCTGGGCCTGATCATCACCTTCCTGGGCTACGTGCAGCGCTTCAACCAGCCCATCCAGCAGATTTCGACGCTGTGGGCCAACATCCAGAGCGCTGTGGCCGGCGCCGAGCGCATCTTTGGCCTGCTAGACATCCAGCCGGATGTGGTGGATGCGCCCAACGCGCGCAGCATGCCCGCCATTGTGGGCAAGGTGGAATTTGAAAACGTCAATGCCGCCTATGTGAAAAACGACCCGGTGCTGTGCGGTGTGAGCTTCACTGCCACTCCCGGCCAGATGGTGGCGATTGTGGGCCCCACCGGCGCCGGCAAGACCACCATTATCAACCTGATTCCGCGCTTCTACGATATCACCGGCGGGCAGATCCGCATCGACGATATCGATATCGCCGGGGTGACGCGCGCCTCGCTGCGCAAGCAGATCGGCATGGTGCTGCAAGACACCTATCTGTTCAGCGACAGCGTGATGAACAACATCCGCTTTGGCAAGCCGGATGCCAGCGACGCCGAAGTGCAGGCTGCCGCCCAACTTTCGCGCGCCGACGAGTTCATCCAGCGCCTGCCGCAGGGCTATGCTACGGTGTTGGGCGAGCACGGGGCCGGGCTGAGCCAGGGTCAGCGCCAACTGCTTTCGATTGCCCGGGCGGCCCTGACGAACCCGCGCATCCTGATTTTGGATGAGGCCACCTCGTCGGTCGATACGCGCACGGAGCGGCAGATTCAGCAGGCGCTCGAAACCCTGCTGAAGGGCCGCACCAGCTTTGTCATCGCGCACCGTCTGAGCACCATTCGCAATGCCGACCTGGTGATGGTGGTGGAAGACGGCCAGATTGTGGAAAGCGGCAAGCATGACGAGCTGCTGGCGAAAAAAGGCGCCTACTACAACCTGCATATGCGCCAGTTTGTGCGCGAAGAAAATCCCAACGGGCACAACCCGCAGCCAGAAGCGGCAGCGGCAAACTAAACAGAAAAATACCCAACAACGACCGGCATTGCCGGTCGTTGTTGGGTTAAATTACCGACCCATCCGGCGGGCTTATATCAAAACAAAATAAAGGCCAGAAAGGGGATTGAACAAAAAATCTATTGTGTTATAATTGACGTACATTGATAAACTATATGAGTTTTTGAGACCGTTTCGCCAGCTCGAGCTCCGCAAGACGGCCCAAATTTTGAGGAAAGGATAAACCCAAATGAAGATAGCATTGACCGGTGTTCCCATCGATGACTATGACCGGGCCTTGTTGTTTTATACACAGTTTTTGGGTTTTGTGAAAAAGCGAGATATCCCCCTGGGAGACGGCGCCCGCTGGTTAACTGTGGTCTCTCCCGAAGACCTGGACGGCACAGAACTGCTGCTTGAACCCAACGCCAATTATCCTGAAATGAAGGCTCTCAAGCAAGCCCTGGTAAGGGATGGGATCCCTTACACGGCATTTCAGGTCGACGATATCACCAAAGAGTACGAACGATTAAAAAAATTAGGGGTAAAATTCACGATGGAACCAACCCAGATGGGACCGACAACCCTGGCTGTTTTGAATGATACCTGCGGCAACCTCATCCAGATCTTTCAGACCGCGGCCTGATAAAAAATCCGGGCAGCCGCGCAGCACGACACACAGGAATTTTTTATGGCAGACTTGAAGACAAAACCAACCGATGAAAATGTCGAACAGTTTCTCAACGGCATCAGTGAAGACAAAAGACGCCAGGATTGCTTCACGGTTTTGGAATTGATGCGCCAGGTTACTGGGATCGAACCAAAACTATGGTCCGGCAGCATGGTTGGGTTCGGCGATTACCACTACAAATACGCCAGCGGTCACGAGGGCGACACCTTTATTGTGGGCTTCTCGCCTCGCAAACAGAACCTGACCCTCTATATTCTGTTGGGGCTCGACCCACAAAAACCGTTATTGGAGAAGCTCGGAAAATTTAAGACCGGCAAAGGCTGTCTGTATATCTCAAATCTGGATGATATCCATATCCCCACCCTGCAAATCTTGATTCAACAGGCCTACAACCACAAGACATCGCCTTGTACCTGAGCTCGATCCTCTCTGCCGGTGCGCTGACGGGGCTGTCCGAAAAGTAACCGGACAGCCCTATGCGTAAAATTCAAGTTTTAACGGATACTCCAATCTTAAAGTCCCCAAAACAATTTCATCCCTAGCAGCAGCACAACAAAACAGATCAGCATCAACGGCCAGCCCACCCGGAAGAAATCGCCGAAGTGATAGCTGCCGGGGGTCATCATCAGAATATTGACCGGGTGCGCCATGGGGGTGAGAAATGAGGCCGAACAGCCAATGGCGGTGGCGACGGCAATCGCCTGCGGGTTAACCCCCAGGCTGAGTGCCGAACTGATCATCACCGGCCCCACCACCAGCGCCGTCACCTGCCCGCCCATCACCTGGGTGAGCAAGGCCGCCAGCAAAAAGCCGCCGCCGGCCAACCCCAGCGCGCCGAAGGGCGCGGCCAGCCGCAATATGTGCGCGCCCAGCAGGGTGGACAGCCCGGTGTACAGCATGGCCTGCGAAACTGCCACCATGCCGGCAATTTGAAACAGCACCGACCATTCCATGGCCTGGTAGGCCTCTTCCATGCTGAGAATGCCCAGCAGAATCACCAGCAGCGCGCCGCACAATACCGCCAGGTAGGTGGGCACGCCGGCGATGGAAGCGCCAATCGCCAGCGCGGTGAGCGCCACGGCGGTGCCGGCCCGGCGCCAGTTAAGCGGCTGGTGGGCCGGGTTGGGCTCTAGCAAAAAGAAGGCCGGCGCGCGGCGCAGGCGCGGCAGACGGTCGGGGCTGCCCACCAGCAGCAGGGTATCGCCCAGCGCCAGCGGCATACCGCCCACGTCGGTGCGGTAGCTGCGCGCGCCGCGGCGCAGGGCCAGCGCCGTGAAGCCGGTCAGCCGGCGAAACTCCAACTCCTTGAGGGTCTTGCCTTCTGCCGGTGAGTGCGGCGCGAGCATCAGTTCCACCAGGGTCACCCCGCGCGAGGTGAGCATCTGATCGTTAACTTCTCGCGTCAGTTCCATGCCCAACCCGGCCAGCGGCCGGATGCGTTCTTCACGCCCCACCAGCAGCAGGCTGTCGTAGGCCAGCAGCTTCTCCTGCGCCAGCGGCGCAAAAATGGTCTGGTGCCCGCGCCGGATGACCGGCACCGTGACGCCGTAACGCTCGCCCAGGCCGCTGTTGGCCAGGGTGTGCCCCTCCAGCGATGAGCCCGGCAAAAGCTGCAGTTCCCACAGGCGCTCGCCCAGTGCGTAATATTCTTCCAACTGGCCCCCGCTGATCTCGGCCCCGGCGCGCATTTCGCCGCTTTCGCGGTTGGGCAGGCGTTCCCGGCCAAGGGTGGCAAGGTAAAGGATGCCCACCAGCGCGATCAGCCCGCCCACCGGCAGGAAATGGAGCATGTTGAGTGGCGCCTGCGGGGGTTGGGTGATGCGCAGCAGGTCGCTGAGCACAATATTGGCGGTGGTAAAGTAGGTGGCCATGCCGCCCAGCAGGCTGCCAAATGCCACCGGGATGAGCAGTTTGCTGGGCTTAATACCGGTCTGGCGGCTGGTTTCGAGCGCGCCGGGCAGCAGCAGCGCTCCGGCGGCCACGTTATTCATCACCAGCGAAAAGAGGGCGGTGGCCCCGGCAAACAGCACGATCAGGCGCGCCTCGGACTGCCCCCCCAGGTGGGTGATGCGCCCGGCCACCCAGCGCGTGACGCCGGTCTGGTCGAGGGCGCGGGTGAGCACAAACAAGCCCAGCAGGGTGATCACCGCGGGCTGGCTGAAACCCGCGATAGCCTTGAGCACACTGCCCGGCACATCGGCTGGGCCAAGCACCGCCACGCCGGCCAGTTGCAGCGCACCCAGCACGGCAGCCGCCAGCAGCGCGGCCAGGTCAATCTGCAGCCGGCGCAATACTACCAGGGTCATGCTGGTTACGATAATCAGCGCTACCAGGTACTGCGGAAGGTCCATATTCGCCTCATGCTGGCAGTTCGAGGGGCGCGGTGATGTGCCCCGTGGGGTCCAGGTCAAGCTGGCTTTCGGGCTGAAGCGGGCCGTTATTTTCGAAGGTTGCCGCTTGTTCCGAAAGCTCGGTCAAATGGCTCACGGCCTGGTAAATGCGTTGAAAGTGCATGCGGCGCTTATCATCAGGCCAATGGCGCCCATAATGCTCGATTAGCTCGCTGGAGGATAAGATGACGCTGAGCGGTGTGCGCAACTCGTGAGCAAAATAGGCATAGAAACGCTCCTTCATTTCGTTTAGCTCGCGCTCATGCTGCAGAGCCTGTTGCAGGCTGGTTTCGATCTGCTTGCGCGCGGTGATATCGTGCAAAACGATCAACCGGCCGGCCGGCAGCCTGCGCTCGATAAATAACAGGGTGACGGCGGCTTCTAGATGCAGTGGTTGGCCATTTACCCACTGGGTGAATTCGCAGTGGTGCGACGAAGCCTCCGCCAGGCAATCCTTTAAGGCGGGTAGCAGGTCGGTTAGCAGGCGCCCCAGCGCGGCGGGCAGGTTCATGCCCAAAATCTGGCGTGCAGCCGGGTTAAGGTCGGCAATGCACCCGGCCAGATCCACCACCAGAATACCGTCGCGGATGTGATCAGCCACCGCGCTGTGCGCCACCGGCATCAAGTCAATCACGCGATAGCGCATCACCCCCACCGAGAGCACAACCCCCGAAAAAGCATAGGTCAGCGGGGTGAGGTCGTACGGGATGGGCAGGATATGCGCCAGATAGATGATATTGAACACCATTGGCATGAGTGAGGCCAGAATAAGCGCCGCGCTCTGGTAACGCCGCAGGTAAGGGGCGCGGCTCAGCGCTCGCAAAATGAGCACGATGCCCGTACCGAACAAACCATACGTGTAAATGACGTTCAAATACAGCCAGCCAGAAAAATCAATCTCGCGCGCCCACGCGCCGTTGTGCGGGATATAGCGCACCTCTGCGAACATGCCGCCGCTCAGTACCACCCCAAAGAGCAGCAGCGGAAGCACCAGCATCAACAGCACCCGGCGGCGGTTGAGCCAGCGTTCATATCCGCCCAGAATCAGCGCAAAACAGAACCAGGCGACCGGCAGGGTGTTCACCCCCAGATAACCAATTTTGATCCACACCAGTTCCACGTTTAAATCGGTGTTGCTCATCCAGCCGATCACATTGGTCGACAGGATAAAACAGGTGGCTGCCAGCATGGCAGCCGATGCCCGCCCGGCGGCAAACTGCCAGCGGGTTAGCGCATAAATGGAAAGCCACAGACAGATGACCAGCCCGGAAATTTGAAATACCAAATAAACTTTATCGTAAATACTCATGTCCACCCCTCATGCTGCCGAGATTATACGGGCTTGCGCACCACCCACACCACCTTGCCCACCACATCCGCCAGCGCGATGGGGCCTAATTCCTGGCTGTCCAGGCTCACCGGGCGCGTACCGCGCACCGTCAGTGTGGCGGCGGCGGGCTGTAGCTCAACCACCTGCTTGACCAGCACGCCATAAATGGCGTGTCGAAAGACCACGCAGTCTCCGGCGCGCAGCGGGCCCAGCCAGCGGAACCACTTCAGCACCAGCAGCAGGTCTCCATCTGCCAGGCGGGGCAGCATACTATCACCGCGCACACGCATCCATCGCATCATTTGGAGACCTGGGGCAGGCTGGATTGAGCAGTCAATGCGGGCCGGCGATGACCGGCCCGCGTTCACTGCGTAAAATCAACCCCCTCCACCCCATCCCAAAAAACTAGAGTACCGGATAGGTGATTTCTTCGCCGGGTTTATAGGGCGCCTTTACCTTTTTGGTGGCAATGCCTTTGGTTTCCCAATAAATTTCGGCGAAGCGGTTGACCAGGCCCAACAACTGCAGGGCGCTGTCTCGGCTGGTGGTCTGGCGGGCCTTGGAGCCAAACTGGAAGATCTTGTGGACCAGTTCCGGCAGCTCGGGGTACTTATCGACATGCTCTTTCTTGATGTAATCGCCAAAGATCACGCGGACTTCGCGTTTGACCAGTTCAGCGTGTTCTTCCTTGACGGCTACATAGCGCGTGATACTGTTGAAATATTCGAGGTCGTGTTCCTTGTGAGCCGTGGCCAGATCCGTCATCATGTCGATCATGCGGATCACGGTCAGGGCGGCCACCTGGGCCAGGTGCGGATCGTAAATTCCGCAAGGAACGTCGCAGTGGGCCTGAGCCTCATCAGTCGCAAATGCATCGAGCAGCTTATGGATCATAACTTTCTCCTATTGAAATAACTTACCACCCCCGCGGTAGCTACTTTGATCTTATAGATCAATGATGGTTTTGTCAAGCAGGTCAGCGCGACTCTACGCGTGGGTGTATTCGCCCAGCAGCATCAGCGTCAGCCCCTGACCGTAGAGCGTGGGGTAGCGTGAGAGCTGGTTGTACTCGTCGATGGTATGCATGATCGGCGTGCCGCCGGAGACGCCGGTGACACAGCCTTCGGCGCTAATGCTGCCAAGCACCCCGCCCATGGCCCGCTCCACCACCGGCAGGTAACCCGCCGCGGGCAGCACCCCCGCACGGATCGATTTGAGGATGCCGCAGGCGATACCGGCGCTGCCGGACGTTTCCTGGTAAAAGGTTGGCTGGTCCATCACGGTATGCCACAGACCGTTGGCGGCCTGGAATTTCACCAACCCATCTACCATGCGCCGGTAGCGTTCGCCGATCTCGGCGGGCACGGCGGTCAGTTCGCTAATTTCGGCCAGAATCAAAGGCGTGCCCACCGTGATCCAGGCATTGCCGCGCGTCCAGCGCGCGCTGGATTTGTGGCTCTTTTCGTTGCAGAAGTAGCCGTGGAAGAGCACCCCGGTAGCCGGGTCCTGCAGGTATTGCAGGTGCAGCAACAACTGGCGCGCCACTTCAGCCGCCAGCGCCCGGTCACCCGTCAGGCGCGCCAGGCGCGCCAGAAAGAGCACCACCATGAAGATGGTGTCGGCCCAAATCTCTTCGGTCAGGTCGCCACCGTGCTGAAAGGCGCCGGTCAGGGTGCGCACTGAATTTTTGACAATCCAGTCGCCGTACTCCAGGGCGGTGTCGCGGTAATATGGGTCGGCAGTGCGCCGATACAGGTCGGGGAAGATGGCAAAGGGCGCCATGACGTTTACATGCTGAAATTTGCGCGCCAGGTGCTTGTTCTTCTGCACCCAATCTACCAAAAACTGCTGCGCTTCCGGCTGCCGGCTGGCCTCGTAATACGCGGAGATGGCGGTAACCCCCACCCCCGGGTTCCAGTCCCACTGGTTGATATCCAGCCCCCACGAAACCGGGTTGGCATCTACCCCAACCAGCTGGTCGGTGGCCCCGCTGTGTTCAACCGTCATATACTGAAAAACTTTGCCGGCTACCGCTTGGAGGGCAGCCTTGTCCAATGGTGTGGTCATAAGAAGGTATGGCTCCTTGAGAAATAAGTGGGGGGTATTAACCGTTCCCGGCCTCGTTCAATGCCTCCAAAATGACCGGCATCGACTCGCGCCAGCGGACCGGGCGATCTTCCGACACTTCAAAAGCCAGGCGGCGTCCGTCGGGTGCGCCATCCTGAATACGCTGCCAGATCTCCCGCTTCAATGCCTGCGGCGGCAGATCGAAGCAGCCCAGATTGATGTTCGACCAGAACAGCTTAGCGGGCCAGGCGGCGCGCGCCTCGGCCAGGGTCATATCCCCTTCGGGTGGGGGGGTGAGCGACTCGATCAAATCGATGGGCGAACTGGCTACCAGATGCTTCACGCTGGCAATTTGGCCGTCATAGTGACAGCCCACCACCTTGCCCGCCTGGTGCAGCCAGCCAAAAGTCTCTTCATACACCGGTAATAAGAACTGCTTAAACCGGCGCGGGCCCAGGGTTTCAGCCGAGAAGTTTTCAATCACGTTGATATAGCGGCCGGGTCCGCCGGCCACCACCTGCACCAGGCGATTAAAGTTGACCCGCATCGCCGCGTAGAGCTCGAGCATTTCGGCGGAATAATCGGCGAGATGCATGGCAAAGTTGGCCAGCCCGGCATAATCGACCAGGATGGTTTGCAGCGGGGTGCGCCCAATCCGCGGCACCGCGATCATATGCGCCGGCAGGTTGGCTTCCTGCGCGCGAAAAGACGCGTACGCCGGCGTGATGTGGGTGTGCTGTGCCACAAAATTCAGCACGCGGTAATCCTCGGCGGTTTCGAGAAAAAACTTCTGCTGCCACCCATCCGTCCAACTGGCCTGCACTTCGCCCACCGGGGTGCGCCACAACAGGCGGCGCACCAACTGGCCCGCCTCGCGGTGGGTCTCATCGCGCACTTCGACCTGGTCGTAGCGGGTTTCCCAGGTGGGGATAAAGCGCAGCAGGCCCAACCCATCCGCGAACATCTGCTGGATCACCGGGTCGCTCCAGTCAGACGGCAGCTTGCTTTCATAACTTGTGAAAGGAATCCGGTCCGGGCGTTCTCCGCTCCAGAAGGCTTCCAGGCGATCACGGATGTTCATAGGGTTGCCCACGCGGCACTAGCCCGCCTTTTCGATGCGGATATCGATAATTTTTCCGACTAGCGGTTCCAGCGCCTTCTTAAAGACGTCCAGTTCCACCCCGGTTACTTTGAGGGTGACCAGGCGGGTGTTGGCGCTTTCGCCCTGAATGGCGCCCATGCCATGAATGTTGCCGCCCAACTGCTGCACCACGCCGGCCAATTCATACAACTTGCCCGGTTGGTCTTCCACTTCCACCGTCACGCGCACCCCGGCGCTGCGCGCCCCCAGCATCTCCAGGAAGATGTTGAACAGGTCGGTTTCGCTGATGATGCCCACCAGGCTGCCGCTGCGCAGCACCGGCAGACCGCCAATATGGCCATCTGCCATCAGGCGCGCAGCTTCTTCAATGGTGGCATCTTCGCTGGTGGTAATGACCTTGCTGGTCATGACCCGCTCCACGGTGATTTTGGAGAGCAGTGAGTTAATTTCCCACACGCTCAGGGTGGTTGCCTCGGATGGGGATGCGTTCATCAGGTCGGTGTCGGTCACAATGCCCACCAGCCTGCCGCGTTTATCCACCACCGGGTAGCGGCGGACCTTATCTTTATGCATCATTGCCAGGGCGTCCTGCGCGGGGACGTCGGAAGTGATGGTCAATACCGGGTGAGACATGCGTTCGCCAACTAACATGAAAAATCTCCTTGTTTGGTTTAACCACGGAGGCACGGAGGACACGGAGCAAAATTGTTGGTAGGTTCAAAATCGCGCAGCGCGCGATTTTGAACCTACAATCCTCATTCAATTAACCGTGATTGACTCTATTTTACATCAGATGGAGCCGGATAGAGCCGCAATACGACGGCACTTTGGGCGGGGGTGCGCCGATATTCACCCAATAAGCGTTGCCCAATCTCCTGCCCACCAGTAGCATTGGCCAGGGCGGTTTGCAGATGGGTATAAGCATTAGCCCATGAGCAGCCGTTATTGCTGCCACCCGCATTGCGCGGAATCGCTTACAATCAACCCGCCTGCGGGTCTACTCGGCCCCATTTTTCGCAGGCCCGGACCCGCCGCTGATGCCTTCGACCCCCGCTATTTCCTACAAATCGACCGCCGCCGCCTGCTATGTGGGCAATTTCGTGCAGGCCACCGTGATCAACTTGACACCCATCCTGTTCATTCCGCTGCGCGAGGCCTTCGGCTTCTCCTACGAACAGTTGGGCTTTCTGATCTTCATCAATTTTTTCACCCAGGTGCTGGTCGATATCGGCTTCAGCACCCTGGTGGATAAGTACGGCTTCCGCCCCTTCGTGGTGGCGGCGCACGCGCTGACCGTGATAGGTTTTGCACTGTTCGCGGCTGCGCCGCGGTTGTTCGCTGACCCGTATACCGGTTTTGTGATCGCCACCATCATTTTCTCCGGCTCGGGCGGGTTGTTGGAACTGCTGCTCAGCCCGATCGTCAACGCCATCCCCACCGACGAAAAAGCGGCGGCGATGAGCGTGCTGCACTCCTTTTACGCCTGGGGCCAGGTGACGGTGGTGCTGCTCACCACCCTGTTCCTGTACGTCTTCGGCCGGAGCGCCTGGCCGATTATGGTGCTGCTGTGGACCCTGCCGGCGGCGTTCAACTTCTTTTTCTTCCTGCGCGTACCGTTGGGGCCGGCCATTCCTGAAGAACACCGCCAGGGCATGCGCCGGCTGATTTTGCAGCCGTTTTTTGTTGTGGCTTTCCTGGCGATCCTGATGGGCGGCGCCGCGGAGATTTCCATCTCGCAGTGGACCTCGGCCTTCATGGAAAAAGCCATGAGCCTGCCCAAAGTGCTGGGGGATATCGCCGGGATGTGCATGTTCGGCTTCGCGCTGGGCGTGGGGCGGCTGTTGTACGGCGTCTACGGCAAGAAGGTCAATGTCAACCAGGTGATGATCGCCGGGGCGCTGGGCGCGGTGGTCTGCTACCTGGTGGTGGCGCTCTCCAACAATTCCCTGCTTTCGCTGCTGGCCGCGGCGGCCTGCGGGTTCATGGTCAGCCTGCTGTGGCCGGGCACCCTGGTGATCACCGCGGAGAGGTTCCCGCTGGCCGGGGCCTGGCTGTTTGCCATCCTGGCGGCGGGGGGTGATATTGGCGCCTCGCTGGGGCCGTGGCTGATGAGCGTGGTCACCGAGCAGGCCCCGCGCCTGCCCCTGTTTCAGGCGCTGGGGGCCGGCCTGAGCGCCGAACAGTTGGGGCTGCGCCTGGGCATGCTGGTGGGCACCATCTTCCCGCTGGGCGCGGTGCTGTGCCTGAGCTGGATGTACCGGGCCAACCGCCCGGCCGCCGCGCTGCGGTGGAAAGGCGCTTTGCCAGGCGGGGAGTAGCGAAATCCCGGAAAGATTGCAAATCACCCCAATTTGATCTATATTAGAGCCATGAACCGACGCGTATTTCTCCATCTGAGCCTGCTGGCGCTGGCGGGCTGCGCTGTGCCACCCAGCCCCACCGCCTTCCCTGCTGACGCATTAAAAGCCGCGCCCACCCGCCGCCCAACGCAGGCAGCCCTTCCCCCCGAGGCCTGCCATCCGGCGCCGCTGATCGCGCCCACCCGCGCCGCGCCCCTCACCCGCCTGGAGCAGACCGACGATGTGGGCCTGCACGTGGTCAACAGCGCCCTCGCCGTGGAGCTGGACCCGCTCAGCTTCCGCCTCAGGGTCAACGGCATGGTGGATCATCCACTGGAACTGACCCTGGACGAACTGCGCTGTATGCCCAAAACGACCGCTACGGTGCGCCTGACCTGCCAGGGCTTTTTTATTGATACAGCCACCTATTCGGGCGTGCCGCTGCTGCATCTTTTGCAACTGGCGCGCTTCCAGGATGGCGCCAAAGGCCTGCGCCTGAACGGCGCGGAGGGCTATTCGACCTTTGTGACGCTGCGCGAGGCCCTGCAGGCCGATAACTTCCTGGCCTACCAGTGGGAAGAGCAGCCCCTGCCCATTTACCACGGCTTTCCACTGCGCGCGGTGATCCCCGGCATGTTGGGCTACGCCTGGGCCAAGTATCTGGTGGAAATTGCGGTGGTATAAACGGACGAGTGCAACCGCATTGCCTTAAGTCATCCAGAAAATTTTTATGTGCGGCCATACCCCGCTTTATTTTGCGCTCACCAATCCGGTTCGGATGGCAAACTTCACCAATTCGGTGCGCGAGTGCATGTTCAGCTTGTGCATAATCCGTTCGCGGTGGCGGGCAATCGTCTTGGGGCTGAGCGCCAGCCTGGCCCCAATTTCCTGATTTGCCATGCCTTGCGCCACCAGTTCAAGCACCTCTCGTTCGCGATCACTCAAGATTTCCAGTCCCACCACATCATCCACCGGGTTCTTGACCACCAGATGCCGGTTTCCGTCCATTTCGGCCAGGCGCTGATAATCTTCCAGCAGCCAGCGGGCCAGGGCCGGCTGAAGATAGAGATGCCCCTGGGCCAGCGTGCGGATCGCCTGCACTAATTCTTCGGATGCGGCCTGTTTGGTCAGGTATCCGGAGGCGCCCGCCGCGAGCATCTCCATGAAATAGAATTTATCTTCGTGTACAGTCAGTGTCAGGATCACGGCATCGGCCCACTGGGTTTTTACAGAGCGGGTGGCTGCTAATCCATCCATACCCGGCATGCTGATATCCATGATGATAATATCCGGGCGCACTTCCAGGGCGCGGGCCACCGCTTCCTGTCCATTGCTGGCTTCGGCGACCACTTTTAAGCCCGGTTGCGTTTCCAGAAATGTTTTCAACCCGGTGCGCACCACTTCGTGGTCATCCACCAGCATCAAACGGATGTTCTCCATTAGCTTTTTCCTTCGATCAAGTTTACAGGGATCTCCACCCGAATGGTGGTGCCCCGGCCTATCTCAGATTCAACCCTTAAAACTCCCCCCACTGATTCGGCTCGCTCTTTCATCCCAACCAGACCCCAGCCGTGGGGAATGGGAACGGCCTGTTCGGGATCAAACCCGAGCCCGCTGTCGATCACGCGCAGGCGAATTTCTCGCGGCAGAAAATCCAGGCAGACGCACACCGCATTCGTCCCGGCATGCCGCGCCACGTTGGTCAACGACTCCTGGGTAATGCGATAGATCACAGTTTCTACCAGCGGGTCCAGGCGGCGGATTTCGCCATCAATGCGAAAATCCACTTTCAATTTCAAACGCGAACCATCGTAATCGATCATGAATTTAAGCGCGGGTACCAATCCCAGATCATCCAGATGAGCCGGCCGCAAATCATGTACCATGCGCTGCATATCCTGAGACATACGCCTGCCCAGTTCCTGCAGGTGAGTGATGATAGGTAATGATTTCGCGCGCGGCCCCAGCAATTGCTGCAAGGTAGCCAGGTCGAGTGAAAAAGCCGTCAGAGTCTGCGCCATTTCGTCATGCAGCTCGCGGGCAATCCGCGCTCGTTCTTCCTCCTGCGCCCGCACTACATGGCGCAGCAAGTCGCGGCGCATTTCTTCCTTTTGCTCAAGCGCTTCCAAACGTATTTTTTGAGCGGCGGTCACGAACTGTTGGCGCTCGATTTCTAAAAATCGGGTGGCCAGCACCAGGCCGGTGGTGATCACGATGGCCACTGCGGTGCGGATCACTTGAATGGGGATGGCCGTCAGGGTTTGAAAAATATCTGTATTGAAATAGCGTGCCAGAATGGTGTTCATGTTGGGTACAAAAAGCTGGGTCAGGCTGTACAGTGCAAAACCAATGGCAGTCACTTTTAGATATTGATCCAGCGGTGTGCGTCCATCGGCGCGCGCTTTTAAAGCCGAGAAATGTAAGCCAATGGTGGCAACAGCCGCGCCGATTACCCCCAGCAAATAGCGCGCCAGGCTTTCTGCAAATCGCAAGAACGGAATGCTGCCCGCCAGATACGCAAAGATTACATCACTGGCAGCTAGCAGGGCAAATACCGGCAGTGTGGCGGCACCGATTAAAGCCAACTGAGTTTTAAATCCATGGGCGTAACGATAGGTGCGAATGCTGTAAAACCAGAGCGCGATGAATGAACCGACCAGCAGCCCCAGACGCAGCCAAACGACAAACCCCGGCAAGGACTCATTCAGTTGTTGGGTCTGAAAAATGAATATTTCTAACCATTCATGGGCGCCGTGCAAGAGGCCAAATATGGATAAGGGTACGATTAGTTTTTTTTGGGGCTGCTCGGGGCCCATCCGCCAGGATTCGAGCAGCAGGATCAGCCCCATACTGAAAAATGTCAGACCATAAACAAAGTAAACGAAAAATGCGGTTTCGAAATTGGACATGGCAAACTCCATTGGGTATTTTATACCAATATTGGGTTTGTCTCAGGGTAATTGATTGTGATGTTGGGATAAGGTGACAAATTCATTCTGTGTTTGTGATTAATGGAACTGTAGCTTTATCATTGTTGGGTTATAATAGGAATAGTTGGGTATAATAACCCAACACAACCCAATAGTCCCCCTTAAGGAGAAGTGTATGAAGAAGTCTGTTGTTCTTATTTCTATCCTGGTGTTGGTCTCCATGCTCCTGGCTGCGTGCAGCCCGGCCGCCACGCCTGCCCCCACCGCAGTGCCCGCGACCGCGATCCCCGCGACCAAAGCCCCTACGGTCGTCCCCCCCACTGCCGTCCCCCCTACTGCCGTTCCTCCCACGGCCGTTTCGGCAACCAAGGCCCCTACCCTGCCGGCCTGGACTGCTCCCGAAGGTTCCGCTCTGATTTCCCTGCCGGTGGATGCCGGTCCCAAATTGGACGGTGTCGCGGATGATGCCGCCTGGACCAACGCAGCCGAACTGGTCATCCCGGTGGCCGGCGGTTTCAACAAATTCGCGGTGGATGCCAAACTTAAGTCCGTCTACACCAAGGATATGGTGTACTTCCGGCTGACCTACGCCGACCCCACCCAATCTTTCTTCCGCTCCCCCTGGCAGAAGCAGGCGGATGGTTCCTGGAAAGTGATCGGGGATCCGAATGACAAGGGCGGCGATAATAATGTGAACTACGAAGATAAATTCTCCTTCATTTGGAACATCAATAACAGCATCAAAAATTTCAACACGGCCGGCTGTTTCACTGCCTGCCATTCGGGTGAAAACCCGGAAGTGAAGCCTTACGGCAACAAATATACCGCCAGTGAAGGCGAAATGGGTGATATCTGGCACTGGAAATCAATCCGTAACGATGGCCAGCTTGACGACCAATTTCTGGATTGGACCAAATTCGACCTTGAGAAATCCAAAGATGCCGGGCGCAAGAGCGATGCCAAAGATTCTGGCGGCTATGTGGATAACTTTGCCACCAAGGCCGATCCAAAGGATGCCACCAAGACCGTTGCCGACAATACCAAACCTGGTTTCACCTCCAAGAGTGTGGATCTGAAAACCGGCGCCCCCGGCTACATTCTGGACAGCGAGAAGGTTGCCCTGGATAAGGCCGCCCTGGATGCGCTGCCTGTGGGCTCGTATCTGCCCGGTATCGTCAAGAGCCCCATTGTGGGCGATCGTGGTGAAATCGCGGCCGCCTGGAAATGGGAGAAGGGTATCTGGACGATTGAATTCAGCCGTAAACTGGTCACCGGTTCAAAGACCGACGTGCAGTACTCCGACCTGACCGCCAAGTATTTCTTTGGCCTGGCCATCTTCGAGAACGCCCAGGTCCGTCACGCCTTCCAGGCGGGTGTTTCCTTTCTGGTCTTCAAGCCGCGCTAATCGACCGACCTGACGATTATCTTAACTCCCCGTCAATTTCCCTGACGGGGAGTTTTTCATTAATAATATTGAGATTGCCGCGATAGATCTTGCGATGAAGAGGCGTATAAAAGTATGATTGGGGTACACAGGAGCCGCGCCCATGCACCCACCCGAACCGCAACCCCGCATTATTTTACAGAATATTGCCCATCGTGCCATGCTGGCGCGCGGATTGGCGCCCGATTTTTCTGGCGCGGCGCAGGCCGAACTGGCCGGGCTGCGCGCGCCGGCCTTCAGCGGCGCCCCGCCGCGCGACCTGCGCCAGCTTTTGTGGTGCTCGATCGACAATAATGACTCACTGGACCTGGACCAACTGACGCTGGCCGAAGCCTTGCCGCAGGGGCAGATCAAGCTTTTGATTGCTGTGGCCGATGTGGATGCGCTGGTGCGAACGGGTAGCGCCATCGATGCGCATGCCCGCCAGAACACCACCTCGGTCTACACCGCTGCTGAAATCTTCCCGATGCTGCCCCAACGGCTCTCCACCGACCTGACCTCACTCAATTTTGACCAGGACCGCCCCGCCATCGTCATCGAGCTGGTGCTTGATGCCGTCGGCGCGCTGCTGAGCAGCGCCGTTTACCAGGCCTGGGTGCACAGCCAGGCCAAACTGGCCTACAGCAGCCTGGCGCCCTGGTTGGAAGGCACCGCCCCGGCGCCCCAGGCCCTGGCAGCGGTGCCGGGGCTGGCCGAAAACCTGCGCCTGCAGGATCAGGCCGCGCAGCGCCTCAAAACGCTGCGCCACCTGCACGGCTCGCTGAGCCTGGAAACCATCGAAACCCGCCCGGTCTTTACCGATGGCAGGCTGACCGGGCTGGCGCTGGAAACGAAAAACCGGGCCAAGGAATTGATCGCGGATTTGATGATTGCCGCCAATGGTGTGGCCGCGCGCTATCTTATCCAGCAAAAATACCCCTCCATCCGCCGGGTAGTGCTGGCCCCCAAACGTTGGGACCGCATTATGGAAATTGCCGCCCGATACGGCGCCACCCTGCCCCAAACCCCCGATTCGAAAGCGCTGGAAGGTTTTTTAACCCGGCAGCAAAACGCCGCCCCGCTGTCTTCCCCGACCTGTCGCTGACCGTGATCAAGCTGCTCGGCGCGGGAGAATACGCGGCAGAGCAGCCCGGCGACCCCGCGTTAGGGCATTTTGGCCTGGCGGTGGGCGATTACGCCCATTCCACCGCCCCCAACCGGCGCTTTACCGACCTGATCACGCAGCGCCTGCTCAAGGCCGCCCTGGCAGGCGCCCCCGCGCCCTACACCCCCTGACGAACTGAACGAACTGGCCAGTCACTGCACCCAACAGGAGAGCGCCGCCAACAAAGTAGAACGCCAGGTGAGCAAATCGGCGGCGGCGCTGCTGCTGGAGGATCGCATCGGGGAGACGTTTACCGCCATCACCACGGGGGCTGCCCCCAAAGGCACCTGGGTGCGCCTGCTGGAAATCCCCGTGGAAGGCCGCCTGGTGGAGGGGTTTGTAGGGGTGGATGTAGGCGACCGCCTGCGCGTTACGCTGAAACGGGTGGACGTGAACGAGGGTTTCATCGATTTTATAAAGGCGCGCAGCGCCTGAGCCCGGCCGTTGAATCGAAAAAGGGTGCACACAGTGCACCCTTTTTCGATTCAGTTAAACTACTTGAGCGAATTTTGTAAGCCGGTGATCAACTGCTGCTTTTCCGCCGCGCTCAGCGCCGCGTTGGGGTGCATCAGGATGTAAATGGCCGGCGGCATGGCCCCTTCTTTGATCTGCTCGCCCGCCTCGCGGGCACGGCGGCTGTTTGCGGTCCATTCGCTAAAATTCAATTCTCTGCGTCCGCGCACGGTATCAAAAACGGCCAGCCACGAACCCACCGGCAGCCGGGTATTCACATTCCAGACGGTCTCATTGCTGTGACAGTCAAAACAGGCGCGCTGCGCCAGCGCGCGGGTTTGCGGGCTGTCCCAGGCCGGTTCTTGCTTTACCGGCGGGTTGGTTTCCAACAAAAGCGCCAGCACCGACAGCAATATAACGCCGGCAATCACCGCCAAACTTGCCCGAACCCAGAATGAACGCCAATTCATGCTTTCCTCCCAGAGCGATATTTAAATAGAACGCATGCGGTCTTTATACCAGCGCCGCTGCCCCTCAATCCTGCAGCGCTTCGACCTGGGTGAGGGTCATGCCATCCACCACCGGGTGGTCGATCTGTTCCAGCAGGCGTTTGGTGCCGCCAAAATCCATCAGGTGGCCAGATTTTTCGGCCTTGGTACGCAGGTAAAATTCATTATGCGCGTTGGGCGGGATAATGTGCGGAATGCGCCCATTGACCTGCACCCCATACCGGATCAGATCGTTAATCTTCTTGGGATTGTTGGTCATCAGTTGAATGGAGCGCACCTTGAGCGACATCAACATATGCGCCGCCACGGCGTAATCGCGTTCGTCATCGCGAAACCCCAGGGCCAGGTTGGCTTCCACGGTGTCCATGCCGTAATCTTGCAGGCCGTAGGCGCGGATTTTGTTGATAAAGCCGATGCCGCGCCCCTCCTGGCGCAGATAGAGCACAATGCCCTGATCCATCTTACCAATCGCGGTCAGCGCCGCCTCCAACTGGTCGCGGCAGTCACAGCGCAGTGAGCCCAGCGCGTCGCCGGTCAGGCATTCGGAATGCAGCCGCACGGGAACGTCGTCGCTGTGGGTCACATCGCCGCGCACAATGGCCGCATGTTCTTTGCCGTCTTTGTTATTATAAAACGCCACAATGTGAAAATCGCCAAAGCGGGTGGGCAGTTCCGCGATCGATGCGATCCTGACGCAAATATGCTCCGGCCCGCAGCCGTCGCATTCATGAGCGCGATCTTCATCAAGGAGTTCTTGAATGGGGAGATGAAAATGATCGATTGTCATAAGATCCTCCTGATCTTTTTTAATTATAGCCATACGCGGCAGCAGATTCCAGCCGTTCAGGCATGAGTATAAGGATTGATGCCGCGGCATGCCGGCATCTTACCCACTGCTCTCGCTGTTCCACAGGCTGCGCATTTCCTCGCAGCGCACCAGCAGTTCCTCCAGCGTGCCGCTGTCTTCGACCCGTCCATCCTTGAGCACCACAATCTGGTCGGCGCGGCGCAGCACCGGCCGGCGGTGCGATACCACCAGGCAGGTAGATTGCGTATCCGCCCCGAAGAGCCGCTCCCACAGCAGGCGCTCGGTGTCCACGTCCAGCGCGCTGGAGAGGTCGTCGAATACCAGCAGCTCGGGCGCGCGTACAAACATGCGCGCCGCCGCGGCGCGCTGCGCCTGCCCGCCGGAGAGGCGCACCCCACGCGGGCCCACCGGCGTCTCGAGCCCCAGATCCAATCCGGCCAGATCCTGCTCGAACACCGCCAGGCGCAGCGCGGCGTGAATTTGGGCGTCGCCCCGCTCCAGACCTAACAGGATGTTGCTGCGCAGCGTATTGCTGAACAGGCGCGGCACCTGGGCGGTGTAGGCGCTGCGCGGGGGCACAAAGAACTCGGCCGGGTCGGCCACGGCCTGCCCGTTCCAGCGGATTTCACCGCCATCCCGCGGCAGCAGCCCCAGCAGCACGCGCAGCAAGGTGGTCTTACCTGCGCCCACCCGCCCGGTGACCACGCACAGCTTGCCGCGCTCCAGGCGCAGGTTCACCGCGGCGATGCCGTTTTGCGAGCCGGGATAGGCGTAGCTTAGCCCCACCACCTCCAGGCTGCGCAGCCGCTCAGCCGCGGCCAGCGCGGGCTGCTCCACGTGGGGCAGCGGGCCGCGCAGGTTCACCGGGCTGTGTTCCACCAGTTGCCCGGCCGGGGTATGCGCGATCCAATGCTGCATGCGCGCGATCGAAACCGAGAGCTGCTGGTAGCGCGCCAGCACCCGCCCGCCGAAGGTGGTCAGATCGCCCAGGCTGGTCAGTAAAAAGACGAACAGGGAGAAGTCGCCCACGGTGAACGTGCCGCTGCGCATGGCCTGCCCGGCCAAAATCAGCACCATGCCGGTGCCCAGGCTGGAGGTGTTCTGGTAGATCGAGTCGAGGGTGCGGTCGAAGAGCCGTTCGCGCAGGGTGAGGCGTTTGCGCTCCTCGTTGAGCCGGTCGAAATGGGCAATCACATCCGGCTCGGCCGCCGCCACTTTGACCGCCTGCACCGCCCCGAAGACCTCGCCGATAAAGCCGGTCACCCTGCCAGAAGCTTCGCGGCTGGCGTGTCGGTACTTTTCAATGCGGCGCGAGGCGGTGTTGGCCAACACGCCCACCAGGAGCAGCGGCACCAGTGCCAGCAGGGTGACGCCCAGGTTGATGCTGGCCAAAATCGCCGCCGCCGCCAGGGCGACCAGGAAGCCGGTCAGGGCATCGTTAACCCAGAGGAGAAAGTACATCAGTTCCATCACATCATCGGTGAAACGCACCACCGCCCCGCCGGAAGATTCGGGCAGGGCCGAGGCGCCCGGGCGGCTGAGCAGGCCGCGCAGCAAGTTCTTGCGCACCAGCGTGGCCGCTTCATTGATCAGCGGCACGTCTGCCAGGAAAAAGCCGCCCTCGCCCAAAAAATGCCCCAGCAGTTGGGCCGCCAGCAGGGCCGCCACCGTCCAGATATTCAGCCCGCCGGCCGCCTGACCCGTGAGCAGGTCGAAGAAAACCTTGAGCACCAGGCCGGGGATAATCTGCCCGGCAATGCGCAGGATGGCGATGGCCAACAGGTCCAGCAGCCACAGCCAGGGCCGGAAGCGGATCAGGGCCCACACCGCGCGCCAGGCCGGCAGGGACTGCCCCGGGTAAGCTGAGGAAGAGGCGGAAGCCTCGGTGGAAATGGTACTCATACCAGCACCTCCTCCAAACCGGTGCGCAGCAGGCCGGAAAAACGCGAGGAAGGGTCGTTGGCCAGGGCCGCTCGCGGCCCGTCTTCGCATGCCCGCCCTTCTTCCAAAATCAGGATGCGGTCCGCCCGCTGCACGGTGCCCAGGCGGTGCGCGATGATGATGGCCGTGCGCCCACGCAGCAGGTGTTCGACCGCGCGCTCGATGCGCTGTTCGGTGGCCGGGTCGAGGCGTGAAGAGGCTTCGTCCAGAATCACCAGTCCGGGGTCGCGCAAAAAGACGCGCGCCATGGCCAGCAGTTGGGCTTCGCCCGCCGAAAGGCCGCGCCCGCCAGGCTCCAACTCGCTGTCCAGCCCAGCGGAGAGCGAATTCAGCCAATCATCCAGCCCAAGCTCTGCCACCACCACCTGCACCCGCGCATCGGAGATGGAACGGTCGAAGAAGGTCAGGTTGTCGCGCACGCTGGCGCGGAAGAGCTGCACCTCCTGCGTGACCATGGCGATGCGCCCGCGCAGGTTAATCAGGCGGGCCGCGTTCAGTTCGACCCCTGCCAGGCGAATATGCCCGCCGTTCGGGTCGTACAGGCGGAAGATCAGCCGGGCCAGGGTAGATTTGCCGCTGCCGGTGCGCCCCAACAGCCCTAGCACGCTGCCGGGCTTGAGCTCGAAAGACAGCCCGCGCAGCACTGGCTCGTGGGCGGTATAGGCAAAATGGACGTCCTCAAAGGACAGGCCCAGCGCCCCCACCGGAATCTCAACCCCAGGCCCATCCTGCACCACCGGCTGCAGCCGGCGCAATTCATCCAGGCGTTCTACGCAGGCCCCGATCGTCTGGAAGCTGCGCATCTCGCGCGTCATCTCCAGGATCGGCACCGAAAGCAGATTGAGGTAGCGCACAAAGAGATAGACCGTGCCCACGCTGATCAACCCGCGCGTGAAAAGCAGGTAGCCCGTGCCCAGGGCCAGCGCCTGTCCCAGGATCAGCACCAGGCCGACCACAAATTCAATCACCAGGTTCTTGCCCTCGGCGGTCCATGCCCGTTTGAAGATCAACGTTTGCAGGCGGTAGAGCTCGCGAATGGCATAGGCCACCGCGCCGCTCGCGCGCAGGTCTTCGCTGCCCGAGAGCGCTTCTTCAATAAAGCTGACCAGGTCGGCATCTGCCTGACGTTTTTCCTTCCAGTCGCGCACGGCGTAATTGCTCACCAGCGCGAGCGCCAGCAGGGAAACGGCGGCAAAGACCAAAAAGGCCAGCCCCACGCGCCAATCCTCCCCAAATAGCACCCCCAGAATTCCCAGCATCAGCAGCAGGTTGCCCAACAGCGTGACTACAAATTGCGAGAAGAAGGCCGACATCTGGGTGATATCGCCATTGATGCGTTCGATCAGCTCGCCGGGGGTGTGCTCATTGTGAAAACCCAGATCCAGGCTCAGGCAGTGGCGCGCCAGCTCGGCGCGCAGTGCATTGGTGGCGGTCCAGGCCGTGCTTTCGCCCAGATACGTCACCCCCACCGAGACGGCCTGCTGCGCCAGGGCAATGGCGATAAAGGCCGCGGCGGCCACCATCAGCAGGTCCAGCGGCCGGCCCGCCAGGGCATCGTCGATGAAGACGCGCATGATCTGCGGATTGACCAGTTGCAGGCCGATATTGCCCAGCATCAGCAGCAGCAGCAGCGAAAAGCGCACGCCCTGCGGGCGAATATGCCGCGCCAGCAGGTTCCAATAGGTGCGCAGCGAGAGCCTGACGGGTTTCTTTTCTTCGGTTTCATGCATGGTACTCATCGATAATATACCCTTACCTGCCAGAGAATCCGGCTGCCCGGGAAACAAAGCCCCTGACACTCGGACTGATGAAAATGGAAGCGGCTTCAAGCGATAAATAAAACGGCCGCGGGGCGAGGCCCGGGCCGGAAGGTAGACAAAGCAACAAAAAGGCCGCGGGCTAAAGCGCGCCGCGGCCAGATTTCAAACGATGGATCTGAACGGTCAGCAGGCGCACTCCGACAAGGAAAGCGAAAAATCTGCAAGTTTGGAGCACTTATGGTTGAAAACGGATTGAGCCATTCGACAAAACTCCTTGAATTCTAGCGTACTCGCGCAGTGTACCATAAATTCGCGGCCCGCGTCAAGAAATTCTGGAGGAACTTATATGATTTAACCACGGAGCAACTGAGCTCACGGAGAAGATAAATCGTAACTGCTCACCCCACCCCCGGCCCCGCCCCACACCCCTACGGGTGGCCGAAACGGCGGGGCGGCGAGAAGGAGGTTTGGAGGTTGTTTGCAGCACTTTGTGCTGCAAACAACCTCCAAACCTCCAATTTCCCCCTTCCTTGGAAGGGGGGCAGGGGGGGATGGGGCTGTTACGCTGCACAGACTGAGCAGATACGATAAATCATCTTGCCGAAGGTGCGCTTCGCGTGCTTGACCCTCAAAGAAACCAATGTTTGCGAGTGCTGCCCCTCGAACTCAGACCAGGCCGGCGTAATACGCATCCAGCACGGCAAGAAAATTCCCCATATCTTTCTGGAGGAGGATGCTCGTGCGCACGGCACGCGGCATATTCTGGAATTTCAGGTACTGCGTGGCGTGGCGGCGGAACAAGAACAAACCTTTGCGCTCGCCGTAGAAGGCAACGCTCCGTTTTAAGTGCTCGTGCAGCATCGCTCGCAGCATCTCCGCGCTGACCTGATCCCGGTCGAGGCGGGCAAAGATCCACGGGTTGCCCACCGCGGCGCGGCCGATCATGACCGCATCGCAGCCGGTATAGCGCTTCATACCGACCATATCGGCGACGGTTTTGACATCCCCGTTGCCAATCACAGGGATTTGAACGGCCTGCTTCACTTCAGCGATGGCATCCCAGTTTGCCTTGCCGCCGTAGCCCTGTTCTTTGGTGCGCCCGTGGATGGCGATGGCTGCCCCGCCGTTCTCCGCGATGATGCGCGCAATCTGCAGATAATTGGGGCTGTCTTCCCAGCCAACGCGAATTTTCCCGGTCACAGGCACATTCAGCGCCGTACTCAGCTTGCGGAAAATAGCGGCCACTTTCAAAGGGGCGCGCATCAAACTTACGCCGGCGCCAAAATTCGTAACGCTTTCTGTCGGGCAGCCCATGTTGATATCGATGATATCGGGCGAAAGCGCATTGGCGCGCAAAGCGGCGTTCAGGATCTCATCTGGGTCATTTCCGTAGAGCTGGAAAACGACCGGCCGCTCCGTTTCCTCGTAGGTCAGGCGCGGCAGCATGCGCTCGAAGGCGTGATTCAGGAAATCCGCCTTGACGAATTCGGTGTAGCTCATGGCTGAGCCGAGCTGGCTGCACAGCGAGCGAAACGGCCAGTCCGAGAAGCCATGCATGGGCGCCAGCATGGCATCCCCATCAACGGGCACGCTGCCTATTCGAAAACCCGTAGAAACGCTGCTTATAATGGGTTCCACCATAATCGGCATAATACTCATTATATCGCTTGCCATAATGATTGCTGCATGCCTGTTTCCATCAACGCAGCCGAACCAGCGCCTCTTTCCAGCAGCGCCGCAGCGGCGGGGGGACTGGCTCATTTGCCGCGAATGTGACATAATAGGTCCCAGAAACCTACCCCCCCCGTGCTCCCAGAGGATGCCTGAAACCATGCTGCCGGACCCTTTTAAACTGGAACGCTATTTTGCAAAATACGAATTCAACACGCGCTATTTGCTGTGCTCTTCGGATTGCGAATCACTGACCATTCAAGAACTGCTGGACCTGGAACCCGGGGCAGCCGGGCGTTTTGGCCAGCAGTGGCTGGGCTACACCGAAACCAGCGGCGCGCCCAGCCTGCGCGCTGAAATCTGCGGACTGTATGAGCACGCCGCGTTGGAAGATGTGCTGGTGCACGCCGGGGCTGAGGAAGCGATTTTCCTGTTTATGCAGGCGGCGCTCTCCGCCGGCGATCATATCATTGTGCATTGGCCGTGCTACCAGTCGCATTTTGAGATTGCCCGCGGCAAGGGCTGTACGGTGAGCACCTGGGCGGGCCGTGAGGAAAATGGCTGGGCCCCGGACCCGGCCGAACTGCGCCGGCTGCTGCGTCCCAACACGCGCGCCGTGGTGATCAACACCCCGCACAACCCCACCGGCTGCCTTTTTGCGCCCGAGGCGCTGCGCGAGATCGCGCGCATTACGGAGGAGCGCGGCATCTGGCTGTTTTCGGACGAGGTCTACCGCGAATGCGAATACAACACCGCCCAGCGCCTGCCCGCGGCGGTGGACCTGGGCGAGCGCTGCCTTTCGCTGGGGGCGGTTTCCAAAACCTACGGGCTGGCGGGTCTGCGCATTGGCTGGCTGGCCTGCCATGCGCCGGAGCTGCTGGGCAAGATTGCCGCGCTGAAAGATTACACCTCCATCTGCGCCAGCGCGCCCAGCGAGTTTTTGGCTGAGGTGGCGCTGCGCCAGCGCCAGGCGCTCATCCGGCGCAGCCTGGCCACGATTGAAAGCAACCTGGCGCTGCTCGATGCTTTTTTTGCGCGGCAGGCCGGCCGCCTGCGTTGGGCACGCCCGGGGGCCGGGCCGGTGGGCTTCCCGCAGTTGATCGGGGAAGATATCGACACGTTCTGCGACCGCCTGGTGAAAACCGCCGGGGTGCTGCTGCTGCCAGGCAGTGTGTTTGACGACCCGGGCAACCACTTCAGGCTGGGCTTTGGGCGCAAGAATATGCCCGAAGCGCTGGCCCGGCTGGAAGAGTTTCTCGTTCAGGGTTACAATTAGGAGATGAGCACGCAACGTTTCCCCGTTATCTTTGCCGGGCATGGCAGCCCGATGAATGCGATCGAAGACAACCGTTTCAGCCAGACCTGGGGTGACCTGGGCGCCAGCCTGGAACAGCCCAAGGCGATCCTGTGCATTTCGGCGCACTGGCAAACGGGTGGTTCGCAGGTGACCGCGATGGAACAGCCCAAGACCATTTATGATTTTTACGGCTTTCCCCCCGAGCTGTACCAGCAGGTGTACCCCGCCCCCGGTTCGCCAGAACTGGCCAAACAGGTGCAAAGTGCGCTGGGCCCTACCCCGGTGGTGCTGGACCAGGCCTGGGGGTTGGATCACGGCACCTGGTCTGTGCTGATGCACATGTTCCCCAAGGCCGATGTCCCGGTGGTGCAGCTTAGCCTGGATGCTACCCAGCCGGAAGCCTATCATTTTGAGCTGGCCAAACGGCTGCTGCCGCTGCGCGAGCAGGGCGTGCTGGTGCTGGGCAGCGGCAACATCGTGCACAACCTGCGCCTTTTGAGCTTTGAAGGCCGCCCGTTGGATTGGGCGCTGGAAGCCGACGCGCGCTCAAAACAGTTGATCGAAACCCATGACTACCAGGGCATGCTTCAATTTCCAAATTCCAGCCGGGCGGCGCGCCTGGCGGTGCCCACCAACGAACATTTTCTGCCGCTGCTATATGTGCTGGCGCTGCATCAAGAGGGCGAAGAACTGCACTTCTTTAACGAAGACGTGTCGTTAGGGTCGCTTTCGATGCGCAGCGTGATCATTGGCTAGCAGGCAGCCGGAGCAGGCAAACCTATGAGTGAAGCATTAAGCGCAAGCGCATTGAAGGTGCAGGCGGCCCTGCGCGCACTGGGGTTGGAATGCCAGGTGGTGGAACTGCCCGGTTCGACCCGCACCGCGCTGGAGGCGGCCCAGGCGGTAGGCTGCGGCGTGGGGCAAATTGTAAAATCGCTGGTATTCCGCGGCAAAAGCAGCGGGCGCCCGCTGCTGGCCCTGGTGAGCGGCAGCAACCGCGTGGACGAGTATAAGCTCTCCGCGCTGGCCGGTGAAGCCACCGAAAAAGCCGACGCCGAATTCACCCGCCAGCACACCGGTTTTGCCATCGGCGGCGTGCCGCCGCTGGGCCACACCCAGCCGGTGACCACATTTATCGATGAAGACCTGCTGCAGTACGCCGAGGTTTGGGCGGCAGCGGGCACCCCGCACGCCGTATTCCGCATTGCGCCCGCCGACCTGGTGCAGGCCAGCAGGGGCCAGGTGGCGACCGTGAAGTAGGTGCCCGGGGGCATGGGTAAGGAGTTTTTCGTGAGCTTTACTTCAATCTATTTCTTACCTTTCATGGTCGCGGTGTATCTTGTTTTTCTGATTTCAAAAAATTCCTACCGGTGGGCCATCCTTCTGTTAGCCAGTATTATCTTCTATTTAGGGCTGGCGCTCCCCTATCTTCTTATCATTCTGATTTGTGTGGTCCTTATTAATTATTTTTGGGCATTATGGATAGACGCAAGCCAATCACCTCAAAAACGAAAAGTCTTACTGATCTCTGGTATCTTCATTAACATCCTGATTTTTTTTGGCACGCGCTACGCGGGCCTTTTGAGCCAGGCGCTTCATTTCACATTTGCAGCGCTACAATGGGTACCGGTTGCGATTATTCCAGGGTTGGTGACGATTGGGGTCTCATTTTATATTTTTCAGGCGCTGGCCTACCTGATTAATATTTACCTGGAAATCGATTCTCCGGAGAAGCACCTGGGGTACTTTGCGCTGTACATGAGTTTTTTTCCAAAATTATTACAGGGACCGATCGAGCGCCCGGGAAGTTTACTGACACAGCTTCATCAACCCTTCATATTTAATGCAGAACAGGCCCGTTCGGGCCTTTACTTATTTGCATGGGGCTTGTTTAAGAAAGTAATGATCGCCGATCGATTGGCAATCATCGTTAATTTTTATTATAACGATGTCATTCATCATCAGGGCCTGGGGCTTATTTTTGCAACCTATTTATTCGCATTTCAGATCTATTTTGATTTTTCGGGCTATTCGGATATGGCCATTGGGATCGCTCGACTTTTCAACATCGAACTGACCCAGAATTTTAAACAACCCTACCTGGCCATCACCGTGACGGAATTCTGGCGAAGGTGGCATATTTCTTTCTCATCCTGGTTGCAAGACTACGTTTTCCGCCCTTTACAATTAAGTCTGCGGCATTGGAAAACAAAGGGCGCCATCGTCGCCTTGTTAATAACCTTTCTGGTATCAGGAATCTGGCATGGCGCCAGCTGGAATTTCGTGGTGTGGGGGCTTTTATTTGGTATTTTTATGGCGCTGGAAATTTTATCCACTCCCATTCGAAAGAAAATTAACCGAAAGTACCCCCCGGAAAAATCATGGTGGGTCCGCGCCTGGCAAATCGGTATCACTTTTAACCTGGTTTCCTTCGCCTGGATCTTTTTTCGCGCTAATAATTTTTCGGACGCGGTCTATATCATCGGTCACTTGTTCAGCGGGATCCGATTGGTGGAGTGCGCGAAATTAACCGTAAAGACATGGATTCTGACACCCGTTTTGACCGGAACATTGCCATTGAGTGCATTCGGTGCTCAGGCGCCGCAGGTGTGTCTTGCAACACTGCAAGATTTTCCACTTTTCCCCGGAAAATTTAGCACTGAGAATTTAGCAATCCTGTTAATTTCTGTTTTTATTTATCTCATTTCCGGCTATATTAAACCAATTTCTTCCTGGCCCAGCGGGCTGCGTTGGGCAGGCTATTTGTGCTTTTCACTTTGGCTGCTGTTTGGCATCTGGATGATTGAAACACTAGGCCAACCTTTTCAGGAATTTCTCTATTTCCGCTTCTAACCATGGACAAACCCACTAATTTTTTAGCAAAATTTCTGCTTTTTGGATGCTTGCTGACCACAGTTTTATGGCTGGTATTCTTTGTTTTCCTTCCCCCCGACTACCGCGATGCGTTCAGCATCATTTATCAGAAACAGGCTTATCTTGAAAAGACCCAGAGTCCTAAGGTTATTTTATTAGGCGGGTCCAATGTTCTTTACGGAATCGACAGCGCTCTGCTGGAACAGCGCCTGGGACGTCCAGTCATCAATATCGCACTGCAGGTCGGAATCCCATTAACCATGCAAATGAACCAGATTGAAGCGCAATTAAAACCAGGCGATATTCTGCTAATGAGCGTTGAATATGATTCCTACGTCTTACCTGACGGTTCAAATTCTTCGCTCGCCCGACTATTGGAAGTTTACCCGAAAGGAGTGGGCTGGTTGGATCCGGTAAACCTGAAAGCTTTGCCAGATATTTTAAAGATCATGTTTCAAGAAAAATATAATCGAGTACGCAGCTCAACGGATTATAAATGGCCTTCCCTTGCGGAAATTGTTAATCCGGGGTCCCAACTGCCAGAAGCGCTAATCCAGCTATTCAGCCCGCGAGGAGATATACTGGCACACCTCGACCTGCCTGGGAAACCGATCAGTGCTGCTCCTTTCTTTGCATACACTCAATTTAACCCGCGCATTCTGGACATTATTACGGACATTGGCCAGCGCGCCGCATTAAAAGGTGCGACGGCTTTGCTCACCTTTCCATCGGCCAGGCAAACCAATTGTGAGGCTTCGCAGGATACTTTTGCGAAACTGTATGACCGCTTGAAAAGGGACCTTACGCTTCCCATTGTGGGAACCCCCAATCGTTATTGCTTCCCCGATATCTACTTTTTTGATACCAGCTATCACCTGCTTCGAGAAGGCAGGCGGGTGCGCACCCTGCAGATGGTGGATGATTTGCAGCCGTATCTAAATTCTCGATAAGGGAAATCCATTTTCAAACGCAATCTTTTTGTCATTCTGCACAGTTCCTACTCTCGCATACGCAAGCTGCCGTCCGCTCCCGATCGACGCGGATGATCGAGGCGGTGACGATAGGCAACTCCTGGCAAAACAGCCACTTTTCGTTATTGGGTGATATCTGGCCAAATGCCTGCCAAAGGGAGCCCCGAGAAATTGAATTGAAATGACTTTCTAGGGTTAGGTAAATGACAACCAAAATCAAGACCATTCAGCATCCAGGAATTGCCGTTAACAAATGCGACCGTGGTTCGGTTAGTGCCTTCCCATGCCGCCGGAACTGGAATAACTCCAGAA
>Ga0105047_10000950_pt1 | contig 51017 bp, 46 predicted proteins | sample MAT04_FD_78384 | JGI IMG/M metagenome (GOLD analysis project Ga0105047, IMG submission 78384) | Freshwater microbial communities from Lake Fryxell liftoff mats and glacier meltwater in Antarctica - MAT-04 (megahit assembly) | ecosystem: Environmental > Aquatic > Freshwater > Ice > Liftoff...
CGCCAGCGAGTTCCGCGAGCTGATGCGCTACGACATCGCCAGCGGCGCGCTCACGCGCCTGACAGCCAGCACGCCCTGGGACGTGGCCGAGGGCAGCGGGAGCGCTGACGGCCGCCACCTGGCCTTCGTCGCCAACGTCGACGGCCGCGACGAGCTGCGCCTGCTCGACGCCACCAGCGGCGCGCCACGCACGCTGCCCGCCACGCTGCCCGCCGGCAGCACCACACGTGCCGACTTCCACCCCAGCCGGCCCGAGCTGGCGCTGGTCGTCAACAGCACCCAGGGCCCGGCCCAGGTGCACAGCCTGGACATGGCCACCGGCACCGTCACCGCGTGGACCAAGCCCGCCGGCCTCGAAGGCCTGGACCTGGCCAGCCTGCCCGAGCAGCAGGTGGTGCGCTGGAAGAGCTTCGACGGCCTGACGGTCAGCGGCATCCTGACGCTGCCGCCGGCGCGCTTCACCGGCAAGCGCCCGGTACTGATGATGGTGCACGGCGGGCCCGAGGCGCAGGCCAAGCTGGGCTGGCAGGGGCGCACCAACCACCTCGTGCAGCAACTCGGCATCGCCATCCTGCAGCCCAACGTGCGCGGCAGCAGCGGTTATGGCAAGACCTTCCTGGCGCTGGACAACGGCCGCCTGCGCGAGGACTCCGTCAAGGACATGGGCACCGCCATCGACTGGATCGCCGGCCACCCGCGCCTGGACGCGCAGCGGGTCGTGGTGGCCGGCGGCAGCTACGGCGGCTACATGGCGCTGGCCGCCAGTACACGCCTGGCCGACCGCATTGCCGGCGCCGCGGCCACGGTGGGCATCAGCAACTTCGTGACCTTTCTCGAGAACACCGAGAGCTACCGCCGCGACCTGCGCCGCGTTGAATACGGCGACGAACGCGACCCCGCGATGCGCCAGCTCCTGACCGGCATCTCGCCGCTGACGCATGTCGAGAAGATCACCAGGCCGCTGCTGGTGGCGCAGGGCAAAAACGACCCGCGTGTGCCCTGGACCGAGAGCGAGCAGATCGTGCGCAGCCTGCAGGCCCGCGGCACGCCGGTGTGGTACCTGCTGGCCGACAACGAAGGCCATGGCTTCACGCGGCGCGAGAACGCGGACTTCTACTTCGTGGCGCTGATGCAGTTCCTGCAGCAGACGGTGCAGCCATGAGCCCGCAGCACGGCGCGTGGCCGCGGCAGGTGGCGGCGCTGGTGGTTGCAGCCACCCAGGTCACGCTGCTCGTCGCCTGCAGCACGCCGGCGCCGCCGCCGCCGTTGCGCTTCACGCAGCCGGTGGTGCTGCTGGGTGAGGTGCACGACAACGCCGCGCAGCACAGGCTGCGGCTGGAGGCCTTCCGCGCCTGGCTCGACACCGGCGCGCGCCCGGCGCTGGCGCTCGAACAGTTCGACCGCGACAAGCAGGCCGACATCGACCGCCTGCTGGCGCAGACGCCCAGACCCGACGCCGACGCACTGATCGCCGCGGCCGGCGGCAAGGGCTGGCTGTGGCAGCACTACCGGCCCTTCATCGCCCTGGCGCTCGAACGTGGCCTGCCCATCGTGGCCGCCAACGTGCCGCGCGACGAAGCGCGACAGGTGATGCGCGGCGGCCTGGCCGCCGCCGGCTTCCGCGCCGACGTGCCGGCGGCCGTACTGCAGGCCCAGGCCGAGGGCATCGAGGCCAGCCACTGCGGCATGCTCGACGTCGACACTGCGCAGCGCATGGCGCTGGCCCAGGTGGCGCGCGACCAGTTCATGGCGCAGGTGCTGCAAAAACACGCCGACCGCGGCGTGGTGCTGCTGGCCGGCAACGGCCACGTGCGCACCGACGTGGGTGCGCCGCTGTGGCTGCCGGCGGCGGTGCGTGCGCGCAGCGAAGCCATCGGCATGCTGGAAGAAGGCGACGACGTGACGGCCTACGACCGCCGCGTCTTCACCCCGGCGCAGGAACGGCCCGACCCGTGCGCGGCGATGCGGGCGCCGAAGCGCTGAGGCCGTTCTCGGCCCGTTGCGGACGTCGCCAACGTCCGCAACGGGCCGCCAGCAGCCCTTCAACGCATCTCAACGCAGTGCGGCCCTTGCATTGCGGAACATGCGCATCCACGGGCTCGGCGCCGACACGTCGCCACCGCTCCAGCTCATCTGCACGTTGCGGAACACACGCTCGGGGTGTGGCATCAGCACCGTGAAACGGCCGTCGGCGGTGGTCACCGACGTCAGGCCTTCGGGGCTGCCGTTCGGGTTGAAGGGATAGGCCTCGGTCGGCTGGCCGTGGTGGTCGACGAAGCGCATGGCGCGCTGCACGGTCTTGGTGTCGCCGCGCTGGCTGAAGTCGGCGTAACCCTCGCCATGGGCCACCGCGATGGGCAGGCGGCTGCCGGCCATGCCGGTGAAAAAGAGGCTGGGGCATTGCAGCACCTCCACCATCGAAAGCCGGGCCTCGAACTGCTCACTCCTGTTGCGCGTGAACTTCGGCCAGGCCTGCGCGCCGGGGATCAGGGCGGCCAGCGCGGCCATCATCTGGCAGCCGTTGCACACGCCTAGAGCGAGGGTGTCGGGGCGTCCGAAGAAGGCCGCGAACTGCTCGGCGAGCAGCGGGTTGAAAAGGATGCTGCGCGCCCAGCCTTCGCCTGCACCCAGCGTGTCGCCGTAGCTGAAGCCACCACAGGCGACGAGCCCCTGGAAGTCGGCCAGCTTCGCGCGGCCGGCTTGCAGGTCGCTCATGTGCACGTCGAAGGTGTCGAAGCCCGCCGCATGCAGGGCGCGGCTCATCTCGACCTGCGAGTTGACGCCCTGCTCGCGCAGGATGGCCATCTTCGGACGCGTGCTGTGCACGGCGGGAGCGGCCGTCGCATCGAAACTCAGGCGCACGTGCAGGCCCGGATCGTCGGGCACGCCGGCAGCGGCGTGTTCGCTGTCGGCGCAGGCCGGGTTGTCGCGTTGGCGCGCGATGCGCCAGCTGACTTCGTCCCACTGCTGGTGCAGGGCCTGCAGCGGCGCGCTGTACTGGCACTTCGCGTCGCGCCAGACCTCGACCACGCCCCGCTCGTTGGGCTTGCCGACAAAATGTGCGTGGCGGCTCAGGCCGTGTTCGCGCAGCGTCGCCATGACTTCGTTGCGCAGCGCGGTGGGCACCTGCAGCACGGCACCGAGTTCCTCGTTGAACAGCGCCTTCAGCGTCAGTTCGTTGCGGCGCTCACTCACCTGGCCGGCCCAGTTCTTCGAGTCTCCGTATTCGGCGCGGCTGTCGCCGATGCCGTCGCCTTCGGTGACCAGGATGTCGACGTTCAGGCTCACGCCGAGCCTGCCCGCGAAGGCCATCTCGCACACCGCGGCCCACAGGCCGCCGTCGCTGCGGTCGTGGTAGGCCAGGATGCGGCCCTGGGCGCGCAGCGCGTTCACGGCCGCCACCAGGTTCTTCAGCAGGGCCGGATCGTCGAGGTCGGGCACTTCATGGCCGAACTGGCCGCACACCTGCGCCAGCATGCTGCCGCCCATGCGCATCCTGCCCTGCCCCAGGTCGACGAGCACCAGCGTCGTGTCGCCCGGCTGCAGTTGCGGCGTCAGCGTGCCGCGCACGTCGTCCAGCGTGGCAAACGCGGTGACGATCAGCGACACCGGCGCAGTGACCTGCTTCGTCACGCCGGCATCGACCCAGCGGGTTTTCATCGACAGCGAATCCTTGCCCACCGGGATGCCGATGCCCAGCGCGGGGCAGAGCTCCAGGCCGACGGCGCGCACGGTGTCGTAGAGCGCGGCGTCTTCACCCGGCTCGCCGCAGGCCGCCATCCAGTTGGCGCTGAGCTTGACGCGCGACAGCGCGATGGGCGCGGCCAGCAGGTTGGTGATCGCCTCGGCCACCGCCATGCGACCCGAAGCCGGCGCGTTCAGCGCGGCCAGCGGCGTGCGTTCGCCCATCGCCATGGCCTCGCCGCGGAAAGCTTCGAAGTCGGCCAGCGTCACCGCGCAATCGGCCACCGGCACCTGCCAGGGGCCGACCATCGGGTCGCGGTGGTTCAGGCCGCCCACCGTGCGGTCGCCGATGGTGACGAGGAAACGTTTGCTCGCCACCGTGGGGTGGCGCAGCACGTCCAGCGCCACCTGCTCCAGCTTGACGCCGGTCAGGTCCAGCGGCGCCGCGGTACGCACCACGCGCTGCACGTCGCGGTGCACCTTGGGCGGCTTGCCCAGCAGCACGTCCATCGGCATGTCGATCACACGTTCGCCGCCGGGGCCGTCTTCCAGCACCAGCTCGCGCTCGGCCGTGACCACGCCGACGACGGCGTAGGGGCAGCGTTCACGCACGGCCATCTGCTCGAAGATCGGCATCAGGTCGGGGTCGATGGCCAGCACGTAGCGTTCCTGGCTCTCGTTGCACCAGACTTCCTTGGGCGCCAGCCCGGTCTCTTCCAGCGGCACCTTGCGCAGGTCGAAGGTGGCGCCCTGCCCTGCGCCGTCCACCAGTTCGGGGAAGGCGTTGCTGATGCCCCCGGCACCGACGTCGTGGATGGCCAGGATGGGGTTGTGCGAGCCCGGCGCGGCGCACGGCCGTTCCGAAGCCGCGCCCTCCCCCCCGGGGGGCATGGGGGCTCCAAGACGCCAGCAATGGTTGATGACTTCCTGGGCGCGGCGCTGGATCTCGGGGTTGCCGCGCTGCACGCTGTCGAAGTCCAGCGCCGCGGTGTTGGTGCCGGCGGCCATCGAACTGGCCGCGCCGCCTCCCATGCCGATGCGCATGCCCGGCCCGCCCAGCTGCACCAGCAGCGTGCCGGGGCCGAAGGGCAGCTTCTTCACCTGGTCGGCACTGATGCTGCCCAGCCCGCCGGCGATCATGATGGGCTTGTGGTAGCCGCGCTGCACGCCGGCCACCGACATCTCGAAGACGCGGAAGTAGCCGCCCAGGTTGGGGCGGCCGAACTCGTTGTTGAAGGCCGCGCCGCCCAGCGGGCCCTCGGTCATGATCTGCAGCGCGCTGGCGATGTGGCCGGGCTTGCCGACCGGCGCCTGTTCCCAGGGCTCGTGGGTTCCCGGCAGGTACAGGTTGCCGACGCTGAAGCCGGTGACACCGGCCTTCGGCTTCGCACCACGGCCGGTGGCGCCCTCGTCGCGTATCTCGCCGCCGGCACCCGTGCTGGCGCCGGGGAAGGGGCTGATCGCCGTGGGGTGGTTGTGCGTCTCCACCTTCATCAGCACATGGACGAGCCCGTCGCGCAGTCCGTAGGCCGGCGCGTTCGTGTAGCCCTGCGGCAGCCAGCGCTGCACCGGGCCGCCTTCCATCACCGCGGCGTTGTCGTCATAGGCGACGACCGTGTGCTGCGGCGAGGTCTTCTCGGTGTGGCGGATCATGCCGAACATCGACAGCGGCTCTTCGATGCCGTCGATGGTGAACTTCGCGTTGAAGATCTTGTGGCGGCAGTGTTCGCTGTTGGCCTGCGCGAACATCATCAGCTCGACGTCGCTCGGGTTGCGGCCCAGCTTGCCGAAGGCCGCCACGAGGTAGTCGATCTCGTCGTCGGACAGCGCCAGGCCGAACTCGGCATTCGCCGCGGCCAGGGCCTTCCTGCCAGGTTCGGGGCCCGCGCCAAGCACGTCGACGTGCAACAGCGGCGCCGCGGGCTGGGCGTCGAAGAGGTGGGCCGCGGCCTCGCGTTCGAAGGCCACGCTCTCGGTCATGCGGTCGTGCAGCAGCACCGCCACCGCGGCGCGCTCGGCGGCCGACAGCGGCTTCGCGCTGCCCAGCAGCGGGCTCTTCAGGCCCAGCCGGAACTCGGTGACACGCTCGACGCGGTGCAGGGTCAGCCCGCCCTCGGCGCCAGCGGCGCCGATGCCACAGTTCCGTGCAATGTCGCTGGCCTTGCTGGCCCAGGGCGAAACCGTGCCCAGGCGGGGCATCACCACCACCAGCTCGCCGCCACCCGAACCGGTGTGGGCATAGCCGTAATGCAGCAGCGCCTGCAAGCCGTCGAGATGTGCACGGCCGGGCGCGCTGTCGAAGGCCACCCAGTGCACGTGGCGCGCCGCCACGGCGGTGATGCGCGGGCATACCGCCTGCAGCTGAGCCAGCAGCGCCTGGGCGCGGAAGGCCGAGAGCGCGTCGCCGCCCTCGAAGTGCACAAGATGGAGGGGCGTGGCGCTCATGCGTTCCCGGCTGGAATCCGGCGGAGGGAGAGGAAGCCGACGATTTTAGAGGCCCGGTGGGATAATGCCCCGATGGCTATTTCCATCAAGACCGCCGCCGAGATCGAAGGCATGCGCCTGGCCGGCCGGCTGGCCAGCGAAGTGCTGGACATGCTCACGCCGCACATGCGTGCCGGCGTCACGACGCTCGAACTCGACCGCCTGGCGCACGACCACATGGTGCACCTGCAGGGCGGCATCCCGGCCACGCTGGGTTACCAGCCACCGGGCTACCCGGCCTACCCGGCGTCCTTGTGCTCGTCGCTGAACGACGTGGTGTGCCACGGCATCCCCGACGACCGGCCGCTGAAGAACGGCGACATCGTCAACATCGACGTCACCGTCATCAAGGACGGCTGGCACGGCGACAACAGCCGCATGTACATCGTCGGTGAAGGCAGCATCGCCGCGAAGCGCCTGTGCCAGATCACCTTCGACGCCATGTGGAAGGGCATCGTGAAGGTCAAGCCCGGTGCGCGTCTGGGCGACATCGGCCACGCCATTCAGACCTTCGCCGAAACGGCGGGCTTCTCGGTCGTGCGCGAGTTCTGCGGTCACGGCGTCGGCGCGCGTTTCCACGAGGAACCGCAGGTGCTGCACTACGGCCGCCCGGGCACGCTGGAAGGGCTGGTGCCGGGCATGATCTTCACGATCGAGCCCATGATCAACGCCGGCAAGCGCGACATCAAGGAAGACCGCCGCGGCAACCGCCCCTACGATGGCTGGACCATCGTCACGCGCGACCGCAGCCTGTCCGCGCAGTGGGAGCACACGGTGCTCGTCACCGACGGCGGCTACGAGGTGCTGACCGTCAGTGCCGGCAGCCCGCCGCCGCCCGAATTCGCGCCCGCGGGTTACGGCGGCCAGGCGGCAGCCTGCATGTCGCCGCCGGTGCTGGCCACGTCCTGAAGCGCATGCCCCCCGTGGCCGTCGCGGTCGGCCCCGTCACTGATCTGGCTGCCGACCTGCCCGCCGACCTGGCCGCCGAGCGCCTGGCGGCCTTGCGCAGCCACTTTCGCGACAGCAAGTCGGCGCTGCTGGTGCACTTCCGCGGCGCCCGCGCCACGGCGCCCGCCGCCGCGCAACTGGTGAAGGCGCTGGCACGGCAGGTCGACGCCACGCTGGCCCTCTTGTGGGCCGATGCCGGCATGCCAGCCGACGCCGCGCTGCTGGCCGTCGGCGGCTACGGTCGCGGCGAGCTCTTCCCCTACTCCGACGTCGACGTGCTGGTGCTGCTGCCCGCCACGCGCGCCGGCGCCAGCGCGCCCGACGAGGCTACCGCCACCGCGGTCGGGCGCTTCGTCACCACCTGCTGGGACGTCGGGCTGGAGATCGGCTCTTCGGTGCGCACCATCGACGAATGCCTCGCCGAATCGGCGCGCGACGTCACGGTGCAGACGTCGTTGCTCGAGGCGCGCCCCCTGTGCGGCGCGCGGCGCCTTTACAACCGCTTCGTCAAGGCCCACGCAGCGGCGATGGAGCCGCGCGCCTTCCTGCGCGCCAAGACGCTGGAGATGCAGCAGCGCCACGTCAAGTACGAGGGCACGCCCTACGCGCTGGAGCCGAACTGCAAGGAGAGCCCGGGGGGCTTGCGCGATCTGCAGGTCGTGATCTGGGTGGCGCGCGCGGCCGGGCTGGGCCGCACCTGGGGTGAACTGGCCAGCAAGGGGCTGATCACCGCGTTCGAGGCGCGCCAGCTGCTGCGCCACGAAGGCACGCTGAAGTTGATCCGCGCACGGCTGCACACGGTGGCCGGCCGGCGTGAAGACCGCCTCGTCTTCGACCTGCAGACCGCCACCGCCGAGAGCTTCGGCTACCGGGCGACGAAGGAACAGCGCAGCTCGGAAGTGCTGATGCGGCACTACTACTGGGCGGCCAAGGCGGTGACGCAGCTCAACCAGATCCTGATGCTGAACATCGAGGAGCGCATCAGCGGGTCGGCCGATGCGCCGATGCGCCCGATCACCGCTCGCTTCTTCGACCGTGCCGGCATGCTGGAAGTGGCCAGCGACGACCTCTACCTCGAGAACCCGCACGCCATCCTCGAGACCTTCCTCGTCTTCCAGCAGACGCCGGGCCTGCAGGGCTTGAGCGCACGCACGCTGCGCGCGCTGTACAACGCGCGCAAGGTGATGAGCGCGCCCTTCCGCCACGACCCCATCAACCGCGAGCTGTTCATGGACATCCTGCGTCAGCCCAAGGGCCTGACGCACGCGCTGCGGCTGCTGAACCAGACCAGCGTGCTGGGGCGCTACCTGTGGGTGTTCAGGCGCATCGTCGGGCGCATGCAGCACGACCTGTTCCACGTCTACACGGTCGACCAGCACATCCTGATGGTGGTGCGCAACGTGCGCCGCTTTTTCATCCCCGAACACGCGCACGAGTACCCCTTCTGCAGCCAGCTCGCGGCGCAGTGGGATCCGCCGTGGCTGCTCTACGTGGCGGCGCTCTTTCACGACATCGCCAAGGGCCGCGGCGGCGACCATTCCGACCTCGGCGCCGTCGAGGCGCGGCGCTTCTGCCGCGCCCACGGCATCTCGCGCGACGACACCCAGCTCGTCGAGTTCCTGGTGCAGCATCATCTGACGATGAGCCGCGTGGCACAGAAGGAAGACCTCTCCGACGCCGACGTCATCGCCAACTTCGCGCGCCTCGTCGGCACACCGCGGCGGCTGACCGCGCTGTACCTGCTGACGGTGGCCGACATCCGCGGCACCAGCCCGCGCGTCTGGAACGCCTGGAAGGGCAAGCTGCTGGAAGACCTCTACCGCACGACGCTGCGCGCCCTGGGCGGCGCCCAGCCCAACGGCGACGCCGAGATCGAGGCGCGCAAGCTCGAGGCGCGGCAGAACCTGGCGCTGCACTCCGCGCTGCCCGGCACCGAGGTGCCGCTGTGGCAGACGCTGGAGGTGAGCTACTTCGCGCGCCACGACGCGGCCGACATCGCCTGGCACGCGCGCACGTTGTGGCGCCACGTCGAGACCCAGGTGCCGATCGTGCGCTCCCGCGCCAGCTCGGTGGGCGACGGCCTGCAGGTGCTGGTCTACACACCCGACCGACGCGACCTCTTCGCGCGCATCTGCGGCTATTTCGACAGCGCCGGCTTCAGCATCCTGGACGCCAAGATCCACACCACGCGCAGCGGCTACGCGCTCGACACCTTCCAGGTCGTGGCCACGAACCAGTGGCCCGACATGGCCGGCGGCGCCGACGCCGAACTGAAGTACCGCGACCTGATCTCTCTGGTGGAGACGCAGGCCGCGCTGGCGCTGGCCAGCGAAGGCCCGCTGCCCGAACCGCGCAGCGGCCGCGTCTCGCGCCGCGTGCGCAGCTTCCCGGTGACACCGCGTGTCTCGCTGGCGCCCGACGAACGGGCGCAACGCTGGCTGCTGACGGTGACGGCCAGCGACCGCTCGGGCCTGCTCTACGCCATCGCACGGGTGCTCGGCCGCAACCACGTCAACCTGCAGCTCGCCAAGGTGACGACGCTGGGCGAACGGGTCGAAGACACCTTCCTCGTCGACGGCCCCGAACTGCAGAAGAGCAAGGCGCAGCTGCGCATCGAGAGCGAGCTGCTCGACGCCGTCAGCGCAGCGGCGCCGTGACGGCCCGCCCGCCGACGGCGCCGCGACCATGAGCCTGCGCCGCACCACCGCCACCGACGCCATCGCCCAGCTCGGCCGCTACGACGCCGTCATCGACGCGCGCAGCGAAAGCGAATACGCCGAAGACCACTTGCCCGGCGCCGTCAACTGGCCGGTGCTCGATGACACGCAGCGCGCCGAGATCGGCATCCAGTACAAGCAGGTCTCGCCTTTCGACGCCCGCAAGCGCGGCGCGGTCATGGTGGCGCGCAGTATCGCGCGGCACGTCGAGACCCACGCCGCGGCGCTACGGCGCGAGTGGAAGCCGCTGGTCTACTGCTGGCGCGGCGGCCAGCGCTCGGGCGCGCTGGCGCAGGTGCTGGGCGAGATCGGTTTCCAGGTCAGCGTGCTCGAAGGCGGCTACCGCGATTTCCGCCGCGCCGTGCTGGCCGAACTGGAAACGCTGCCGGCGGGCTTGCGCTGGCGTGTGCTGTGCGGCCGCACCGGCAGCGCGAAGAGCCGGCTGCTGCAGGCGTTGGCGGCGCAGGGCGCACAGGTGCTCGACCTCGAGGCGCTGGCCTGCCACCGCGGCAGCGTGCTGGGCCCGCTGCCGGGGCAGCCGCAGCCTTCGCAGAAGGCCTTCGAGACTGCGGTCTGGCAGGCGCTGCGCGGCTTCAGCGCCGAGCGCCCGGTGTTCGTCGAAGGCGAGAGCCGCACCATCGGCCGCCTGCGTGTGCCCGAGCGGGTGCTCGAGCAACTGCGCGCCGCGCCCTGCCTGCAGCTGCAGATGCCGCTGCAGGCGCGTGTCGACTTCCTGCTGCACGACTACGCCCACTTCGTCGACGACGTCGAGAGCTTCTGCGAACGTCTGGCCGCGCTGCGCGAACTGCGCGGCGCGTCGGTGGTGGAAGCCTGGCAGGCCGAGGCCCGGGCCGGCCGCATCGCCGGCGTGGTGCAAGAGCTGCTGACGCTGCACTACGACCCGGTCTACGAAAAGTCGATGCAGCGCAACTTCACCCAGTTCGCGACGGCCACGCCGGTGCTGCTGGCCGACGGCGAGCCTGCCACGCTGGCCGCAGCCGCCGCGCGGCTCGTCGCGGCCTGAGCCGGCGCAAGCGCAGCGCCGGCCCGCCTGCCTACACTCGTCCGCTGCTCGTCCAAGACATGCCGATGCCCAAACCCGAAGACACCCCGACACCCCCCGGCTTCCGCATCCAGGCCGTGCCGCCCGGCCGACCCTGGGTCTGGCTGGCGCGCGGCTGGGTCGACCTGCTGCGCTGCCCGTTGCCCGGGCTGATCCACGGCCTTGCCGCGGCCTGTTTCGGCGCGCTGCTGCTGTTCCTGGCGCGCGACCGCTTCTGGCTGCTGGCCGGCAGCTTCAGCGGCTTCCTGCTCGTCGCGCCGCTGGTGGCCACGGGCCTGTATGCGGTCAGCCGTGCGCTCGAACAGGGGCGGCGCGGCAACCTGGCCACGGCGCTGGCGGCCTGGAAACCCAGCGACCACCGGCTGGTCGTCTTCGGCGGTCTGCTGGCACTGGCCGGCACCGGCTGGGTGCTGACCTCGGCCGCACTCATCACGCGCTTCGCGGCCGCACCGGTGAACAGCCCGCACGACTTCCTGCATGTCGTCTTGCTGGCGCCGCAGGGTTACCTGTTCGAGATCTGGCTGGTGCTGGGCAGCGTGCTGGCGGCGCCGATGTTCGCCAGCAGCGTGGTCGCCATCCCGATGCTGCTGGACCGGCCGCAGGGCGTGCTCACCGCCGTCACCACCAGCGTCGGCGCGGCACTGGCCAGCCCGCTGGCGATGGCGCTGTGGGCCACGCTGCTGCTCACGCTGACGCTCATCGGCATGGCCACCGCCATGGTCGGCCTGATCGTCGTCGTGCCCTGGCTGGCCCACGCCAGCTGGCACGCCTACCGCGACCTCGTGCAGCCCGACGCGCCCGAAGCACGCTGATGTTCGGCTACAGCGAAGAGCAGATCGCGCAGTTCGGGCTGACCTTCGGGGTCGGCGCCTTCATGCTGTACATGGTGTTCATCATCCTGCAGCTGGCGCGCGAATCGAAGGCGGGCAAGTTCGGCACCTTCATCCTGCTGCTGGCGCTGGGCTTCGGGCTCGTGGGTTTTGTCGCCAAGTCGGTGATCAAGTACTTCATCGAAGGCAGCCCGTGAAACCCCAGGCCTTCGTGCACCTGCCGGCGCTGCGCGAGCGCATCGTGCCGCCCGAGCAGTCGGCGCTGCGCGTCACGCCGGTGGTGATGGCGATGTGGGACGAACGTGCGCGCCTGCTGGGCCGGCCCGCCAACTGGCGCCTGAGCGACGCCGAGGTCGAAGCCTCGCGCCGCGCCACGCTGGGCGCGCGCGACCCGAAGCAGGACCTCTGGGTCTACGGCTACGGTTCGCTGATGTGGGACCCGGCCCTGCACTTCGAGGAGGTGCGCCGCGCCAGCCTGCCCGGGCACCAGCGCCGCTTCAGCTTCCGCACCCACATCGGGCGCGGCTCGCCGGCCTGCCCGGGCCTGATGCTGTCGATCGAGCCGCGGCCGGGCTGCTGCGAGGGCCTGGCCTTCCGTGTCGCCGCGGCCTGCGCCGAAGCAGAGACGGCCATCCTGTGGCGCCGCGAGATGCTGCGCGGCGCCTACACGCCGCGCCTGCTGCCGATGGACACGCCGCAGGGCGCCATCACGGCGCTGGTCTTCCTGTCAAACCCGGCGCACCCCGACCATGTCGGCGAACTGCCGCCGCAGGAAACCGCGCGCCTGATCGCCAACGCGGAAGGCGTGATCGGCCGCAACCGCGACTACGTCGAGCAGCTCGCCACGCAGCTGCGCTGCCTGGGCATCGCCGACGCCTATATCGAAGGGCTGCACGCCGATATCCAGCTCGCGCCCGTGGACTGAGCGCGGGCCGGGGCCTGTGCTCAGCCGGCCCGCCTGAAATCGCGGCCCGGCCGTTCGCCAGCTCACCCCCGCCCGCCGGCAAGCATGCCGGCGGTCTGGGCTGCAGCGAGCAGGTGTGCGCAGGCACTCCTGCTCGTCCTCAGCCGGTCCGCGTGAAATCGCGGCCCGGCGTTCGCCAGGCGCGAGGCGCCTTCCGGCGCCCCGCGTCCGGGCTCACCCCATGTGCAGGCCGCCGTTGCAGCTGATTTCGGCACCGGTCGTGAAGCCCGAGTCGGGCCCGGCGAGCCAGGCGCAGATGGAGCCGATCTCTTCCGGCTGGCCCAGGCGCTTCACCGGAATGGTGGCCACGATCTTCTCCAGCACCTCGGGCTTGATGGCGCGGACCATGTCGGTGCCGATGTAGCCGGGGCTCACGGTATTCACGGTGACACCCTTGTTGGCCATTTCCTGCGCCAGTGCCATCGTGAAACCGTGCATGCCGGCCTTGGCCGCCGAGTAGTTGGTCTGGCCTGCCTGGCCCTTTTCGCCGTTGACCGAGCTGATCTGGATGATGCGGCCCCAGCCCTTTTCCACCATGCCCGGCACCACCTGCTTGGTGACGTTGAACATGCTGTTCAGGTTGGTATCGATGACGGCGTGCCAGTCTTCCGGCGTCATCTTCAGGAACATGCGATCGCGCGTGATGCCGGCGTTGTTCACCAGCACGTCGATGGCGCCGTGAACTTCACGCGCCTTGTTGAAGGCCTCCACGGTGCTGTCCCAGTCGGCCACATTGCCCACGGAGGCGACGAACTCGTAGCCCAGCGCCTTCTGCTCGGCCAGCCACTTGGCGTGGTCGCGGCTGGGGCCGCAGCCGGCGATGACGGTGAAACCGTCCTTGGCCAGCCGCTGGCAGATGGCGGTGCCGATGCCACCCATGCCGCCCGTCACGTATGCCACTTTCTTGCTCATTCTTCGCTCCTTGTCTCGATGTTGCGAGCCTCACCCGGCGCCGCCGTGCGGTCAATCGGGTTCGCCCTGTGTTTGGCCTGCTTCATGCAGACCGCCTTGCGTTCGGCAGCCCGGGCCCCGCCCACGGCCGCCGCCATCGCCGCGCCGGCAGACCGGCCTAGACCTTGACCTTGACGTAGCGGCCCGGCGCCGGCTCGATGGCCTTGAACTTCGCGCTGCCCGGCGCCTTGGGCGCGTTCACGAGCCTGCCGCCGTGCGGCTTGAGCCATTCCGACCAGGTCGGCCACCAGCTGCCGGCGTGTTCGGTCGCGCCCTTGAACCAGTCGTCGGCCTTGGCCGGCAGCTTGCTGTTCGTCCAGAAGCTGCGCTTGCCCTTGGCCGGCGGGTTGATGACCCCGGCGATGTGGCCGCTGGCACCGAGCACGAAGGTCTTGGGGCCGCTGACCAGCGGCATCGAGGCGTAGGCCGCCGGCCAGGGCACGATGTGGTCCTCGCGCGAGCCGTAGACGAAAAACGGCGACTCTATGGCGCCGAGGTCGACCTTCTCGCCGCACACCGTCAGCTTGCCGGGCTGCTTCAGCTCGTTCTGCAAGTAGGTGTGGCGCAAGTACCAGCAGTACATGGGCCCGGGCAGGTTGGTGCTGTCGCCGTTCCAGTAGAGCAAATCGAACGGCGGCGGCGATTCACCCTTCAGGTAGTTGCCTACGACATAGTTCCAGACCAGGTCGTTGGGGCGCAGGAAGCTGAAGGTGGTGGCCAGTTCCTTGCCCTTGAGCATGCCGGGGCCGCCGGGCGCTTCGTCGCCGATGGTGAAGTCGCGCAGCTTGACCGAGGCCTCGTCGATGAAGATGTCGAGTATGCCGGTGCTCTCGAAGTCGAGCAGCGTGGTCAGCAGCGTGACGCTGTGAGCCGGCTGTTCGCCGCGAGCGGCCAGCACCGCCAGCGCGGTGGACAGGATGGTGCCGCCGACGCAGAAGCCCAGCGTGTTGATCGTGTCCTGGCCGCTGATGGCCTGCACCGTCTGGATGGCGGCGATCGGGCCTTCGGCGATGTAGTCGTCCCAGGTCTTGTGGCGCAGCGACTCGTCGGGGTTGCGCCAGCTCACGACGAAGGTGCGGTGGCCCTGCTCGACGGTGTAGCGGATGACCGAGTTCTCGGGCTGCAGGTCGAGGATGTAGTACTTGTTGATGCAGGGCGGCACGAAGAGCATGGGCCGCTCGTGCACCTTGGCCGTGAGCGGCTTGTACTCGATGAGCTGGAAGAGCTCGTTTTCGAACACCACGGTGCCTTCGCTGGTGGCGACGTTCCTGCCCACCTCGAACACACTTTCGTCGGTCTGCGAGACATGGCCCTTCTGCAGGTCCTGCAGCAGGTGCTGCATGCCGGTGGCGATGCTCTCGCCCTGGGTCTCCAGCGCCTTCTTCAGCGCGTCGGGGTTGAGCGCCAGGCAGTTGCTGGGGCTGGCCATGTCGACCCACTGCTGCACGGCGAAACGGATGCGTGCCTTGGTCTTGGCATCACCTTCCACGCTCTCGGCCATCTGCAGCAGCGCACGCGCGTTCAGCAGGTACATCTGTGCGGTGTAGGCCGCCGCCGGGTTGCTGGCCCAGTCGGTGCTGCCGAAGCGGCGGTCGGTCAGCGGCGCCGGCCGCACCGCCTCGTCGCCCTGCAGGCGCTGCAGCGACTGGTTCCAGACATCGGTGGCGCTCTTGACGTAGTCGGTCTGGATCTGCGCCAGCTGCGCCGCCGGCAGGTTCAGCCCGGCCATGGACTTGAAGATGTCCTGGACGGCAACCCCGAATGCCTGGACGGGCCCGGCAAGGGGCAATGAGGTCGGGGTAATCTTGGCGGTCACGGGCGCGTCTCCAGTCGTAGGGGGCGGGTTGGCGGCACTCGAAGGTGCGCCGCCCGGCTTGTGCATGATTTCACGTTTGTACGTCATCGCGCTGACACTGTCATGACGTGAAGACCCCACCCCCAACGCCACGCCGCAAGTCTCATGTACCTCGTCGCCATCGCCTGGATCTATGTCGTGCTGATGATGGCCCTGGCCGAGGCGATGTCGCCGCAGGGCACGGTCGTCGGCGCCTTTTTCACGCTGCTGCTTTACGGGGCGCTGCCGCTGTCCATCGTGCTCTACATCATGGGCACGCCGGGCCGCCGGCGGGCGCTGCGCGCGGCCGAGGCGGCTGCCGATGCCACCGCGGCCTCAAACGCGCCAGATGGCGGCGGCCATGCGCCCGGTGACGCCGTCGCGGCGGAACGAAAAGAAGGCTGAGTCGTCCTCGACGGTGCAGGCCTCGGTGGCGCTGACGGCCCCGACGCCCGCGGCGACCAGGCGGTCGCGCGCCAGGCGCTGCAGGTTGGCCAGCCAGCGCGGTGCGCCGTCGGGCCATTCGCGGTAGACGAAGCGCTGCGGGTCGGCCTGCCCCGGTACCTGACTGAAGGCGCGCAGCACGTCGGCACCGACCTCGAACTGCCGCGGCCCGATGCAGGGGCCGAGCCAGACCTGGACATCGGCCGGCCGGGCGTCGGCGCCGGCGCACAGCGCGTCGACGGTGGCCTCGAGCACGCCCGCCGCAAGGCCGCGCCAACCGGCATGCGCTGCCGCCACGGCGCGGCCGTCGCGCAGCGAAAACAGCACCGGCAGGCAGTCGGCCACCTGCACCGTGCAGGCCAGGCCGGGCTCGTCGGTCCACGCGGCGTCGGCGGGCGTGACCGCCGCGTCGGCGCCGGCCGCTGTCAGGCGCAGCACCTGCGTGCCGTGCACCTGGCGCAGCCAGACCGGCCGGGCGCCCAGTGCGGCGGCGTAGCGGGCGCGGTTCTCGACCACGGTCTCGGGGTCGTCTCCGACGGCCACGCCGAGGTTCAGGCTGGTGTAGAGGCCCTCGCTGACTCCACCGTCACGCAGGCTCATCGCGGCGCCGACGCCCGGGGGCACCGTCCAGGCCGGTCGCAGCAGCGGCAGGCTCACGCGGCGGCCTCGCTCATTCGAAATCGGGGCAGTGCTCGGGCCGCGTGCGCTCGAAGGCGTCGAGCCGCATGCAGGCGTCGAATACGCGCATCACGTTCGGCAGCGGGTCGACGCGGCACTCGAAGCGCCGTGCGTTGAAGATCTGCGGCACCAGCACGCAGTCGGCAAGCGTCGGCGTTTCGCCGTGGCAGTAGCTCGCGGGTGCGGCCGCGAGCTGCCGCTCGACGACCCCCAGCCCCGTCTCGACCCAGTGGCGGTACCAGCGGTCCCTGTCGTCGTCGGCCACCTTCATCTCGCGCTTCAGGTAACGCAGCACGCGCAGGTTGTTCAGCGGATGGATTTCGCAGGCGATGTCGAGCGCCATCGCGCGCACACGCGCGCGCCCTGCCGGCGTCGCAGGCAGCAGCGGCGGTTTCGGGTGGGTCTCGTCGAGGTACTCGATGATCGCCAGCGACTGCGTCAGCGTGTATTCGCCGTCGTGCAGCAGCGGCACCAGACGCGCTGCGGCCACCGCACCGAAGGACTCGCCCATCTGCTCGTTCTTCGCCAGGTGCACGGGCCTGTAGTCGTAGTCCAGGCCCTTCAGTGCCAGCGCGATGCGCACCCGGTACGAGGCGGAGGAACGGAAGTAGTTGTAGAGCTCCATCGGCCTGGCTCCGGGCGGTTAGACGACGGTGACTTTCAGCGTGCCCAGGCCCGCGATGGCGCCTTCCATCACGTCGCCTCGCACCACCGCGCCGACTCCCGAGGGCGTGCCGGTGAAGATCAGGTCGCCGGGCTGCAAGGTCCACGCCGCGCTGAGCTGCTCGATGGTCTCGTTGACGCTCCAGATCAGCTCGCGCAGGTCGCCCTTCTGCTTCACCTGGCCGTTGACGGCCAGCGTGATCGCGCCCTGCAGCAGTTCACCGGTCTGCGCGAAGGGCACCAGCGTGCCGATGGGCGCGCTTTGCTCGAAGGCCTTGCCGATGCACCAGGGGCGGCCCTGCTTCTTCATCTCGTTCTGCAGGTCGCGGCGGGTCATGTCCAGGCCCACGGCATAACCCCAGATGTGGCTGGCAGCGTCGGCAGCGTCGATGTTGCGCCCGCCCTTGCCGATGGCCACCACGAGCTCGATCTCGTGGTGCAGGTTGGTGGTGAGCGGGGGGTAGGCGATGGCGCCGGTCGTGCCCTCGGGCACGGCGACCACGGCGTCGGCCGGCTTCATGAAGAAGAAGGGCGGCTCGCGGCCGCTGAAACCCATTTCGACCGCGTGTTCGGCATAGTTGCGGCCGACGCAGTAGATGCGGTGGACCGGAAACTCGCCGCCGCCGGCGACGGGCACGGTGGCGGCGGCGGCGGGGGGAATGACGTAGCTCATGGAGGTCGGCAGCGGCCGCTAGCGATGACGGTCGAAGATGATGCCACGCGGCAGGGGCGCCGGGCTGCGGCCGCTACACTGATCGTCATGTACCTGCCGCGTCGCATCAAGCACTGCCGGGTCTGCGGCACCGAGGTGGCCTACCGCGTGCCGGTCGACGACAACCGCGAGCGCGCGGTGTGCGCGGCCTGCGGCGAGATCCACTACGAGAACCCGATCAACGTCGTCGGCACGGTGCCCGTGTGGGGCGAACAGGTGCTGCTGTGCCGCCGCAACATCGAGCCGCGCCACGGCTTCTGGACGCTGCCCGCGGGCTTCCTGGAACTCGGCGAGAGCACCGCCGCCGGCGCCGAGCGCGAGACGGTCGAGGAAGCCGGCGCACGCATCGAACTGCAGCCGCTGTTCACGGTGCTGAACGTCGTGCGCGCCGGCCAGCTGCACCTCTTCTACCGCGCCCGCATGCTCGACACGACGCTGGCCCCCGGCCCCGAGACCATCGAGGCCCGCTTGTTCCGCGAAGACGAGGTGCCTTGGGACGCGCTGGCCTTTCGCACCGTGCGAATGACGCTGGAACACTTCTTCAGCGACCGCCGCCGCGGCGCGTTCGAGGTCCACGCCGGCGACGTCGCCTAGCCGCGCGAGCCGTCACGCGGCGTTCCAAGTACAGCGCGCGCAGGCGCGCGCCGCGGCCTCGGCCCCGCTAGGCGCCCGGCCCCGTGGCGGGGGCCTCGACCAGCGCCGGGCCGCTGGCGGCATCGACACCCAGCACCCACAGCGCCGCGGCGTCGGCGGCGTCGGCAACGCCGGCGACCACCAGCGTCAGCCCGAGGTCATGCACCAACGCCACCAGGCCGCTGACGTAACTGCGCAGGGCTGCGTCGTGCGCCAGGCCCTGCAGCTGGCCGGCGTCGACCTTCACGTAATGCACGCCGGCGGCCTTCAGGTCGGGCAGTTCGGGCGTGGCGCCGGTGTTGCAGGCCACACCGACACGCACGCCCAGGCGGCCCCACACCGACAGGGCCGCCGCCACCGGTGCCACTGCGGCGCCCGCACGCACGTCGTCTACGAGCTCGAGCGCCAGCCGCCGCGCCGCAGCGGGCGCGGCGGCCAGGGCGGCGGCCACGTCGGTGGTGTAGCCCGGCACGGTCAGCGACGAACGGCTGATCAGGACGGCGCGGGGCTGGCCGTCGCGCGCGATGTCCTCGAGCGCTCGCTCGACGGCGGCGAGGTCGACCTGCGGCAGCAGCCGGCCGCGCCGCGCCGCGGCACGCCAGCTTGCGGCCGACTCGAAGGCGCCGCCGCTGCGCAACTGCACGCGCAGCGCGCAGGCCAGGTGCTGCAGTTGGCCGCGCGCGTCCAGTACGGGCACACTCACCAGCTGCGTACGCCCTTCGACCAGTGCCGTGCGGATGCGTTCGCGCCACGCACCGGCGCCCAGTACCTCTTCCTGGGCCGAGGCCTGCAGCACCACGCAGCCGGCCGCGGCATCGCCGTCGGCCTCGGCCCGTGCGAGCGCCGCGTCGGCGGTGGCCAGTGCGGCACCGGCGCTGGTGTCGCGCACGCCGTCGACGCCGCCCACCGCAAGCTCGGTGTGGCCAGCGCGCAGTGCCGGAGTGGCGCACAGCGCCGTGCGCAGCGACACGGCCGTCTCGGCGGCCACGCCGGCCACCGGCAGGCAGAGCGCGAAGTCGGTGCCGTTCAGGCGCCCCGCCAGCGTCGCCGGCACGCGGTCGACATAGGTCAGCAGCACGTCGGCCACCGCACCCAGCAGGCGGTCGGTGGCCTCGTGGCCCAGACGCAGGTTGGTGGCCTGGAGGTCGAGCACGCGCACGATCAGCAGCGCCAGCCCCGGGCCACCGGGCTCGTCCAGGCGCTGCTGCAGCTGGGCCAGGAACTGGCCGCGCAGAAGCAGCCCGGTGCCGGCGTCGAGCTGGGCCTGGCGCTGCAACTGCGCCACCTGCTCGGCCTGGGCGGCAAACGCGGTGTGCCACTGGCGCGCCGCGGCAGCGGCCGGGCCGTCGTCGCCCTCGACGGCCAGAGCGGCGGGCGCCGCGCCGACATCGGCTTCGGCCTGCCGCCCTGCGACCGCCGGCCGGCCGCGGGTCAGCAGCAGCCCGAGCCCCAGCAGCAGCGACGCCGTCGCGAGCACCACAGACACCACGCCCGTGCGCAGAAAGCTGTCCCACAGCGCATCGTGCGCCCAGGCGGGGTCGGACTGGATCTCAAGCGAGCCCAGTACCTGACCCGCTTCGCCCAGCGTCACGGCGCCCGGCGCGGCGCTCAGCGGCAGTGCACGCTGTAACCAGCCCGGCGCGTCGGCCGGCACCGACTTGCGTTGCAGGTCGACCACCGGTACGGCCTCGTCGCGGGCCAGGACACGCAGGCGCTGCGTGTGACCGGCTGCAAACTGCGCTGCGGCGAAGGTGCGCCACGCGGCGAGGTCCTGCCCCGGCTGCGAAAGCACCGCGGCCAGCACCGCGGCGGCGTCGCGGTTGCGCGCCTCCAGCTGGCGCTGCAGGGCCTGCTGCGTGGCGCGCAGGTCAACGGCCAACGCGGCGGCCAGCAACAGGCCGAACAGCGCGACCACTGCCAGCAATACACGCGGGCGCTTGTTCACGCCAGCCACCCGCTCGGGTGTTCACGCAGCGACATCGGCAACTTGCACGCCTCCCCAGACGCAACCCTGACAGCATGCTACGTCACGCCTACGCGGCGGGTGCGGTCACGCAACGGGCGGCCGCCCTGCGGCGCCGGGCGCCACGCCAGAAAGCAAGAAGCCCGCACGGGTGCGGGCTTCGTTCGGACGCCGTGGCGCCGGATCAGGCGTGGGCGGCGCGCAGCTTGAGCGAGAAGTCCTGCAGCGCGGCAATGCCGCTCTCCTCGGCCTTGCGGCACCAGGCCTGCAGGTCGACGACCAACTGCTCGGCCGAGACGTTCGTGCGCGTCCACAGCGAGCGCAGTTCCTCGCGCATGGCCACCAGCTTGGCCAGCTGCGGGCTTTCGCCCAGCGCCAGCTGCAGGTTGGGTTTGACCCCCTGGGGAATCTTGTCGTCGTCGCGGTGCAGCCACGACTGCGCCAGCGACAGGTTGCGGAAGCGCGCGCTGTTGACTGCACCCTGCGCCTTCACGCGCGCCAGCTCGACGGCAACGGCGGCCTTCATCTCGTTGGCGTAGCGCGCCATCACCTCATAGCGGTTGGCGATGATCGCTTCCAGCGTCTTGCCGTCGGCCACCGGGCGCGCGGCGCCGAGTTCCAGCTTTGGCGGCACCTTCTTCACGTGCGCCAGGCCCACCAATTCCATGGCGCGGATGTAGAGCCAGCCGACGTCGAACTCGTAGGGTTTGACCGAGAACTTGGCCGAGGTCGGGTAGGTGTGGTGGTTGTTGTGCAGCTCTTCGCCGCCGATCAGGATGCCCCAGGGCGAGACGTTGGTCGACGCGTCGGGCGCCTCGAAGTTGCGGTAGCCCCAGTAGTGACCGATACCGTTGATGATGCCGGTGGCCATGACAGGAATCCAGGCCATCTGCACCGCCCACACCGCCGCGCCGATGGCGCCGAACAGCGTGAGGTTGATGATGAGCATCAGGCCCACGCCCTGCCACGAGAAGCGCGTGTACAGGTTGCGCTCGATCCAGTCGTCAGGGGTGCCCTTGCCGTACTTGGCCAGCGTCTCCGGGTTCTTGGCCTCGACGCGGTAGAGCTCGACGCCGGTCAGCAGCAGCGCCTTCAGACCCTTGATCTGCGGGCTGTGCGGGTCTTCCTCGGTTTCGCACTTGGCGTGGTGCTTGCGATGCACGCCGACAAACTCCTTCGTCACCATGCCGGTGGCCAACCACAGCCAGCCGCGGAAAAAATGGGAGGGGATCGCGTGCAGATCCAGTGCCCGGTGCGCTTGCGCCCGATGCAGGAAGATGGTCACGGCCGAGATGGTGATGTGCGTCGTCACCAGCGTGTACAGCAGCACCTGCCACCAGCTTGCCGACAGCAGGCCGTGCGAGAGCATCTCCACGACCGCGTCGTGCACCAGCCACACTTGATCCATCAACTATTCCTTGAGTGAGAAAACCGAGTTGCCTATTGTAGAGGCGGGGCTGACACGAAAGTTGCAGCCAATGCTCAGTCACAGCCGCCCAATTTGCCGCCTCTTGAAATTATCTTGGCGAAGATCGCGGCCGATACAGGCAGAAAGTCGTACGTTCAGCGCCTTTGCCAGACCGCAGCAAAAAAACCGTCGGTCTTGTGGCGGTGCGGCCAGAGCCGCAGATAAGGCCCCGCCACCAGCGGGGCCGCGTCGGGCACACGCGCCGCCTCCAGCGCCACCTGGGCGGGCAGCGGCTCGAAGGTCGCGGCGTGGGCTGCAGTGAAAGCCTCGGCCACGGCCTCGTTTTCGGCCGCCAGCAGGCTGCAGGTGGCGTAGACCAGCCGCCCGCCGGGCTTCAGCAGCCGCGCGGCGCTGGCCAGGATGGCCGTCTGCTTGGCCTGCAGCTCGTCCACCGCCTTCGGGCTCTGGCGCCATTTGAGGTCGGGATTGCGGCGCAAGGTTCCGAGGCCAGAACAGGGGGCATCGACCAGCACACGGTCGATCTTGCCGGCCAGGCGCTTGATGCGGTCGTCGCGCTCGTGGGCGATCTGCGCCGGGTGCACGTTGCTCAGACCGCTGCGCGCCAGACGCGGCTTCAACGCGTCGAGCCGGTGGCCCGAGACGTCGAAGGCATACAGGCGCCCGGTGTTGCGCATCGCCGCACCCAGGGCCAGCGTCTTGCCGCCGGCACCGGCGCAGAAATCGACCACCATCTCGCCACGCTTGGGGTCGGTCAGCAGCGCCAGCAGCTGGCTGCCTTCGTCCTGCACCTCCACCAGTCCCTGGGTGAAGACGTCCAGCTTGTGCAGCGCCGGTTTGCCCTGCACACGCAGGCCCCAGGGCGAAAAGGGCGTCGGCGCGACGGTGAAGCCGGCCTCGGTGAGCGTGCGCTGCACGTCCTCGCGCTTGGCCTTGAGGATGTTGACCCGCAGGTCCAGCGGCGCCGCTTCGGACATCGCCTGCACCAGCGGCCAGAACTCGTCGCCGAGCGTCTCTTTGAGCGGCGTGGCCAGCCAGTCGGGCAGGTTGTGGCGCAACTTCTCGGGCAGCGTGGCGCTGTCGATCCTGGCGATCTGGGCCAGCCAGGCCTGCTCTGGCGGCGTGGCGGCCCGGCGCAGGAAGTCCTCGCTGCCCTGCCAGGCCAGGATGGCCAGGCGACGTTCCAGCGGCCCGTTGCCGCTTTGCGCCATGTGCTGGAACAGCAGGCGCTGGCGCAGCACGGTGTAGGTGGTCTCGGCAAGCGCGTGGCGTTCACGTGTGCCCAGGTCGCGATGCTGGCGGAAGAAGGCCGAGACCATGGCGTCGGCCGGCTGGTCGAGCTTGAGCACCGCGCGCAGCAGCTCGGTCGTGAGGTCTAGCAAGGCGTTGGGATGCATGGGGCCTAAATGAGGATCTGTGACGCGTGGTCGCTCTGCGTGACGATGCCGCCGGCCACCTTCAGCTTGCCTTCGACGAACCAGCGCGCGGCCTGCGGGTAGATGACGTGTTCGGTGTCCAGCACGCGGGCCGCCAGCTTGTGCTCGTCGTCGCCCGGCCGCACCGGCACCACGCTCTGCATCACGATGGGGCCGTGGTCGAGTTCGGGCGTCACGAAGTGCACCGTGGCACCCACCGCCTTGCAGCCGGCTTGCAGCGCACGGCGGTGGGTGTGCAGGCCCGGGAAGACCGGCAGCAGCGAAGGATGGATGTTGAGCAGTCGATCGGCGTAGTGCTGCACGAAGCCCGCGCCGAGCACACGCATGAAGCCGGCCAGCACGACGAGGTCGGGCCGGTGGGCGTCGATGGCCGCGGCCATCGCGTCGTCGAAAGCCGCTCGCGCGGCATAGGCCTGGTGGTCGACGACCTGGGTCGTGATGCCCTGCGCCGCGGCCCAGGCCAGGCCACCGGCTTGAGGGCGGTTGGCGATCACGGCCACCACCTGCGCCGGCCAGCCCTGCTCGGCGCAGCGTTGCACGATGGCTTCCATGTTGGAGCCGCGGCCGGAAATGAGGATGACGATGCGTTTCATGGCGGGCCCGCAGTGTAGGTCCCGGCGCTGCGCCGGTCGTGTTCGGGTGGCTGCGGCGCCCTTCCTGAGACAATCTCCGCCGTCGTCCCTGTGCTGCGCAAAACCATGCGATCTCGTGTTCTCTCCGGCATGCGCCCCACCGGCGCCATGCACCTCGGCCACTTCCACGGCGCGCTCAAGAACTGGGTGCGCCTGCAGCACGAGCACGAGTGCTTCTTCTTCGTCGCCGACTGGCACGCACTGACCACGCACTACGAAGAACGCGGCGTGATGGAGCGCTACGTGTACGACATGGTGATCGACTGGATCGCCGCCGGCCTGGACCCGGAGAAGTGCACGATCTTCATCCAGAGCCACATTCCCGAGCACGCCGAACTCTTCACACTGCTCGCGATGGGCACGCCGCTGGGCTGGCTGGAACGTGTGCCGACGTACAAGGACCAGATCGACAAGCTCAAGGACCGCGACCTCGCGACCTACGGCTTCCTGGGCTACCCGCTGCTGCAGGCCGCCGACATCCTGATCTACAAGGCCAACTTCGTGCCTGTGGGTGAAGACCAGAGTTCCCATGTCGAACTCACGCGCGAGGTGGCGCGCCGCTTCAACAACCTGTACGGTCGCCACGCCGACGCCGAGGCCCGCATTGCCGCAGCGCTGGCCAGGCTGCCCAAGGACGACGCGCGCTATTACGGCAAGCAGCGCAAGGCCTTCGGCGAGACCGGCAGCGACGACGCTCTGGCCAAGGGCGAAGGCCTGGTGCGCAAGGCGGCGGCGCAGACCGCCGGCTGGCTGGACGACGACACCGAACTGCTGCTGGGCCACCTGAAGGGCGCAGGCCGCACCATCCTCACCGAGCCCAGGGCGCTGCACACCGAGGTGCTGCGCCTGCCCGGCACCGACGGCACGAAGATGAGCAAGAGCTACGGCAACGCGGTGCTGATGCGGGACGCGCCGGCCGAGGTGACGAAGAAGATCCGCGGCATGGCCACCGACCCCGCACGCGGCCGCCGCACCGACCCCGGCGACCCCGAAAAGTGCCCGGTGTGGCAGTTCCACAAGGTCTACAGCGACGAGGCCACGCAGCAGTGGGTGGTGAAAGGCTGCAAGAGCGCCGGCATCGGCTGCCTGGACTGCAAACAGCCAGTGATCGACGCCATCGTTGCCGAGCAGCAGCCCTGGCGCGAACGTGCCGAGAACTACCTGGCCAACCCCAAGCAGGTGCACTGGATCGTCGAGATGGGCACCGAGCGTGCGCGCACGGTGGCCAAGCAGACGATGAAGGAAGTCCGCTCTGCGATGGGCTTGAACTACTGAACGCAACACGCCGCAAATGACCCCGCTGCAGACCATCGAATTCCACCCCGGCGCCGAGCCGCGCGCCACCATCGTCATCCTGCATGGCCTGGGTGCAGACGGCACCGACTTCCTGTCCTTCGCCGACGAGATGCGCCTGCACGCCGTCGGCCCCGTGCGCTGGGTCTTCCCGCGTGCGCCCGAGCGGCCGGTGACGATCAACGGCGGCCACCACATGCGCGCCTGGTACGACATCCTGGGTGCCGACCTCGTGAAGCGCGAAGACGAAGCCGGCCTGCGCGAGAGCTTCGCGCAGGTGCATGCACTGCTCGACCGCGAGGTGGCGCGCGGCGTGCCGCCGCACCGCATCGTGCTGGGCGGCTTCTCGCAGGGCTGCGCCGTCGCGCTGGGCGCAGGCCTGCGCTACGGGCAGCGGCTGGCGGGGCTGGTCGGCATGTCGGGCTACCTGCCGCTGGCCGACACCACGGCGGCCGAGCGCCGCGACGCCAATGCGCTGACGCCCGTTTTCGGGGCCCACGGCCGCCAGGACGGCGTCGTGCCGCTGACACGCGGCACCGCCGGCCGCGACCTGCTGCAGGCCCTGGGCCAGCCGCTGGAATGGCACGAGTACCCGATGCAGCACGCGGTGTGTCTGGAGGAGATCCAGACACTGCAGCAATGGCTGCTGCGTGTGCTCGAGCAGCCCTGACGGCCTTCGGACATACTGCGGCGCCTCACGTTTCCAGACGGATGCCGCCGCATGAAGTCCTTCCATCGTGCCACCCTCGGCGCCCTGCTCTCCGCCGCCCTGGCGCTCACCTCGCTGGCCCATGCCGAGGCCCCACTGGCCCAGGGCCAGGCCCCGGGTTGGTACCGCATGAAGCTGGGCAGTTTCGAGGTGACCGCACTGTCCGACGGCACTGTCAAGCTGCCGGTGGAGAAGCTGCTTACCAACGTGCAGCCGGCCACCGTGCAGCAACTGCTGGCCCGCGCCTACATGAAGGCGCCGGTGGAGACCAGCGTCAACGGCTACCTCGTCAACACCGGCGCCAAGCTGGTGCTCATCGACACCGGGGCGGCCGGCCTCTTCGGTCCCACGCTGGGCAAGCTGGTGGCCAACCTGAAGGCCAGCGGCTACCAGCCTGAACAGGTCGACGAGATTTACGTCACCCACATGCACCCCGACCACGTCGGCGGCCTGGTGGCCGACGGCCGGCGCGTGTTCCCGAACGCCGTGGTGCGCGCCGACACGCGCGAAGGTGGCTACTGGCTAGCCCCCGCCAACATGGACAAGGCCCCGGCCGACGGCAAGGGCTTCTTCCAGGGCGCGATGGCCTCGCTGAACCCCTACGTGGCCGCAGGCAAGCTGCAGCCTTTCGACGGCGAGACCGAACTCGTGGCCGGCATCCGCGCCGTGCCTGCGCACGGCCACACGCCGGGCCACACGATCTACGTCGTCGAGAGCGACGGCAACAAGCTTGTCGTCTGGGGCGACCTGATACACGTGGCTGCGGTGCAGTTCGCGATGCCGCAGGTCACCATCGCCTTCGACACCGACCCCAAGGCGGCCGCGCCGCAGCGCCAGAAGAACTACGCCGACGCGGCGAAGAAGGGCTACTTCGTGGCCATCGCCCACGTCTCCTTCCCCGGCATCGGCCAGTTGCGCGCCGACGGCAAGGGCTACACGTGGCTGCCGACGAACTACGTCTCGGCGCCCTGACCGCAGGCGCCGCCGACGGGCTGCACCTGGTGCAGCCAACGCCGGCGCACCTGGCGAGCTTCACCGAGGCGCTGCAGCGCGGCTGGTCGCCCGACACCCTGCGCCCGGCCGCGGCGCAGGAGACACTGGAAGGTGTCCGCGCTGACCCAGCGGGCTTCCTGCGCCTGACCGAAGACCCCCGAGGCCTGGGGCCGTCCATTGCGCTGCCCGACGGCACGCTGGTGCCACGGCTGCCCGGCATCGTGCGCTGGTTGTGGGACGACGAAGGGTTCGCCGGCAGCATCAACCTGCGCTGGCCACGCGACCTGGGGCCCTTGCCGCCACATGTGCTGGGGCACGTTGGCTACTCGGTGGTGCCGTGGCGGCGGCGGCGCGGATACGCCACGCGCGCGCTGGCGCTGCTGCTGCCGCTGGCACGCGCCCAGGGACTGCACCGCATCGAACTGACCACCGACGCAGACAACCTGCCCTCGCAGCGTGTGATCGCCGCCAACGGCGGCGTGCAGCTCGGAGCCTTCAACAAGCCCGCCGTTTACGGCGGTGCCGCCAGCCTGCGCTTCTGCATTGAGCTGCCGCGCTGACGCCGCGGCAGGCTCGCCCGCGTCGTCCAGGGGGTCAGTAGGACTGCCGCATGGCGCGCTGGACAAGCCGCTTTTCGACCTCGGGATGCGTTTCCATGAAAGCGAGGTAGGTGCGCACAGCCCAGACCTGGAAGGCGATGTAGAGCGCGAAGAGGCCGATGACGAGGTACATGGTGCAGTGGGAGAGTGGATGTGCGTAGATTAGGGTAAACCCTTACCATCGGATTGAGGTCTGTCAACAAACCCGCGTGCCGTTCACGATTTGTGCCGGGTTCGGGGCCCGCGGCCGCTTGCCCGGCGTGCCGCCTCAAGCAAAACGTCCCTGCAGGAACCAGTGCACCTCGCCCGCCGCCTCGGGCAGGCGGGCGCGCCAGACCCAGACCAGCGAGTTGTCCTCGGCCTGGGCGATGAAGTAGTCGCGCGCCGTGGGTTCGCCGTCCCACCAGCCGGTTTCGATGCGTTCGGGGCCGCTCAGCAGTTGCAGCGGACGGCCCTGCAGCAGCGGCAAGGTGTCGCGTTCGACCAGCGGCAGGGGGTCGGGCAGCAGCCAGACCGGGCGGTGCAACGGCAGGGCGCCGGCCCCCATGGCGGCCGTGGACGACCCCACCGCCGCCGTGCGCGGCGCAGCAACACCCTCGCCCTGGGCCGGCACGGCGCGGCTGGCGCGTTCGGGGCGGTGGTCGGCCACCGCCACCAGGCGCTGCACCTGCTCGTCGCCCAGCCGGGCGCGCAGGCGTTCCAGCAGGCGCGCCAGGCCCTCGGCTTCGCTGGCTTGGGTGGGAAAGAGTTCGCCGTTCGGCGCCGCGCCGGCCACCAGGTGGCTGCACTGCAGCTGCAGTTCCAGCGTCGGCGCGGCCAGCACCACGCGGGCCAGGCGTTCGCGCAGCAGCAGTTGCAGGTGGGCGGGGTCCAGCGAGGGTTCGGCCAGGGCGACCTGCAGTTCGGTGGCCGGCAGCATGGCCTGGCGCTGGCGCTCGTGGCGCATGCGCAGCGTGAAGGCGCCCACGCGCGCGTGCCGCGCCTGCGCCCAGGCCACCAGCCGCGCCAGCAGCACACGGGCGCCGTGCAGTACCTGCTCGCTGCTGTCGGCACGCGCAAAGAGTTCGAGCCGGCTGTCGAAACGCGCCGGCAGCAGCACCCAGCGCCGCAGGTCGGGCTGGCGGCCGAGGGCGCGGTCGAGCTCGTCCAGCAGTTCGGCCCCGAAGCGCCGCGCCAGGCCCCCGCGCGGCAGCACACGCAGGTCGGACAGGCGGTGCAGGCCCATGCCCTGCAGTGTTTCTCCGTGCACGCGGCCGGGGCCCAGCAGTGCCACCGGCGCGGCGTCGAGCAGGGCCTGCAGCACGGTGGTGTCGGTGGCGTGCGGGCCAGTCACCAGCGCCGCCGGGTCGCTGCGCCCCGACGGCGTGGGAAACCACTGCGCCAGCAGCGCCGCGCCGAGTGCGGTGGGCGCGGCGGCGATCTGCACGCGGTGGCCCAGCGGCGCCAGCGCCGCGGCCAGGCGCCGGTGCAATGCCGCCAGGCCGCCGAAGAGGCGCAGGCTGGCCTGCACTTCCAGCAGCACGGTCTGCGTGTCGTGCAGCGTGACCGAGGGCGTGAAAGCCAGCGCCGCATGGGCCACGGCCTGCAGCGCGGCGGCGTCGCGAGCCGGGCTCGCTTCGGCGGGCAGCAGTTCGGCGGCCAGCGCCAGCGCCGTGGCGCGTTTCATGCCGGGGCGGATGCCGCAGGCCACCGCCGCCGGGTTGGCGCTGTGCACACGGTGCTCGACCAGCAGCACCACCGGCCGCGCGGTGCCGGCGTCTGTGTCGGCGTCTGTGTCGGCGTCTGTGTCGGCGGCCGGCAGCGTGGCGCAGAAGGCTTCCAGCGAAAGCAGCGGCAGGTGCAGGGCGAGCCAGAGCATGGCGGGGTGGGCCAGGGCCGAGCACGGGGCGCTGCGCAGGGGCCGGCTTTCAGCGGGTGCTGGCCCAACGCGCCGCCGCCAGCAGGGCTGCGGTGGCCGCTGCGGCCTCGACCGGCACGGCTGGCTGCAGCGCGCGCGCCAGCGCCGACGCCGACAGCACCGCCGGCAGCGCCAGCACCAGCGGCTGCGCCGGCGGCGGGCCGCGGCGCTTGAGCAGGGTCAGGCGCAGCAGGTCGGGCCCGGCGCTGGCCAGCAGCAGGCGCAGCGGCGCGGCGCTGGGCTGGCTGCGCAGCTGCGCGTCACGCAGCAGGAAGGCCGGGCCAGCGTGCAACTGCGCCGCCAGCTGCAGGCGGCGCAGCGCGTCGGCCGGCAGCCGCGCCGGCAGCCAGGCCAGCACGGCGCCGACATGGCCGCTCTTCAGCGCCTGTTCCAGCGCCCACAGCACGTCGGCCGCGGGCAGCAGGGCGCGGGCGCGGCTTTTCAGACCCCTGCGCGCCTGCACTACCACCAGCCGCTGCAGGTCGAGGCCCAGCGCACGCAGCGCCCAGGCGCAGGGCGCGGCGGGTGGGTCGAAACACATCACGCAGCGCTGCTGTTGCTGCAGCGCCGCCAGCACCGGCGCCAGCAAGCGCAGCTCACCGATGCCGGGGTGCGGCAGCAGCAGCTCGGTGAGCACCCCGGCCGGCCAGCCACCGCCCGGCAACTGGGCGTCGAGCTCGGGGTAGCCGCTGGCCAGCACGGCCGCGCCCGGGCGGCCCAGCTGGTGGGCGCGCCACAGCGCCGGGTGCAGGGTTTCGGGGGCCGGCCCGCGCAGGCTGGGCACACCCCCACCCGGCGGCCGCACGGCGGCGACAGGGGCAAGGGGAACAGCAGAACGCGCAAGGGAGAGAGCCACCGGAATACTGTACGTTCATACAGCACAATGGGCAAGTGCACTGCGCGACAGATCGAGCCGCCGACCAAGACCTTGCACGAATCCGGCTCTGCCGGGCCGCTGCCAGAGCCCCCGGGGGGTCTGAGCGCCGCAAGGGAGCTCGGGGGCTTCAGTCGAGCGGGATGACGGTGTCGGCCTCGCCCGGCACGCAGCCCTCGGCGATGGGTGCACCGCCGCGCCGCACCACCACGTGGCGCGTGTTGTGGCAGAACTCCAGCCGCGTGGCAGCGGGCAATTGGGCCTGCATGAAGCCCTCGATCGCCGCCGGCATGCTGACGCGGTAGCGCTTGCGGGCCTGGTCTTCAGCCGGATGGTCGTCGTTGTGCAGCCAGGGCACGAAGGCGGTGGCCCACATCAGCGGCCGCCAGCCGACATCGATGACGCTGGGCTCGTAGCCCTGGCCCTGCAGCCAGGTCTGGGCACGCGAGCGAAGCGAGCCTGAGTCATTTGCGCGCAGACTGCCTTCCGGCGCGTCGGCTTCACGCAGCCGGCCGCGCGCAGCGGCCAGCACTTCCACCACCCACTGGTTGCAGTTCTGGTACTGCAGGCTGAAGGGGTAGGCGTTGGCGCTGTAGGTGGCGCCCAGCAGTTGCAGCGCCAGGCGCTTGTCGAGCACGGCCCGCTCGATCTCGGCGGCCTCGGGTTCGGGCAGCAGCAGCACCGAGACGTAGCCGATGTCGGCTTCGTTCATGCCCAGCACAAAAGCCAGCATGCCCTGGTCGAAGATGCGCGGCTGCTGCTCGTCGCAGGCGTAGTAGAGCTGGCGCACGGCCCAGGGCACGTCGGGGCTGGCCTGCAGGCTGAAGCCGGCGTGCGAGTAGCGGATGCCGAAGCGCGCGAGATCCAGGCCCGAACGCGCCACCAGCGCCACGCGCTGGCCCGACTTGTCGAGCTCGGCCTTGATGACCGCGCCGAAACGGAAGAGTTTGTCCTTCTGCGCGGCGTCCAGCGTGTCGGCCGGGTCGCAGGCGCGCAGCGTGCCGGCGTGGGCGCCAGCGCAGGCCAGCGTGGCCAGCGCCAGCGCGACCTGGCGCAGGAAAGCCCTCAGAGGCGAACCACCTTGGTCTGCAGTTCGCGGAACCACTCGTCGGCCAGCACCAGGAAGAAGGGCTTCTTCGCCGTGCCGCCGGCAAATTCGAGGCCGTAGGCGCGCGCCTTGGCAGTGACGACGCTGCCCTGGCCCAGGCGACTCTGCTCGTAGGCTTCCTGCGGCATGTAGAGGAAGAACTCGTTCTTCTTCCCGATCGACGCAGCTTCATCGGCCACCGCGTGCAGCTTCAGGCGCACGGTGCCGGCACGCGCCGGGGCGTCGGCAACTTCGATGATGCGGTAGTCGCCGTCGGCCACCTTCTTCTCGCCGCCCGATGAACCGTCGCTGGAGGTCTCGAGCGAGGTCGAACTGCTGCCCACCGAGGTGGACACGCTGTCGGACGAAGCCGACGAGGCCGAGCTGCCTGCGGCTGCCGGCAACGCCAGCGCGCCGAGCAGCAGCGCCAGGGCGGTCGCGCGCGAGGCTGCGCCAGGGGTGAGTTGCATCATGGGAGTGGTCCCTTCAAGTGTGGTTCGAGTGCATGCTAGCGCAGCCGTGCCAACGGCCTGCAAGCGACTGTGAGACGGCCTTCACATGGGCCGCGGCCCGTTTGCGGCCCGTTTGCGGCCCGTACTCAGGCCGCCAGCAGCCCGGCCACGCGCTCGCGCAGCGCAGCCGGCGTGACCTGCGCCGGCTGCAGCGCCGGCCCCGCGACCAGCCCCACCGGGCTGAAGAGGCCGCGGCGGAAGGGTTTCGCCATCGCCGTGCCGCCTTCGATGCGCGAGAAGTAACTGCCCCACAGGTTCTGCAGCGCCAGCGGCACCACGGGCACCGGGTGCGTCTGCAGGACCTTCATCACGCCGCCCTTGAACTCGCCCAGGCTGCCGTCGCGCGTGATGCCGCCTTCGGGGAAGATGGCCAGCAGGTCGCCATCGTCGAGCACCTGGCGCGCCTGGGCGAAGGCGCGTTCGTAGGCTGCCGGGTTGTCCTTCTGCGGCGCGATGGGGATCGCCTTGCCGAGGCGGAACAGCCAGCCCAGAACGGGCGTGGCGAAGATGCGGTGGTCCATCAGGAACCGTATGGGCCGCGGGCTGGCCGCCATCAGCAGCACGGCGTCGACGAAGCTGACGTGGTTGCACACCAGGATGGCCGCGCCCTGCGCGGGAATGTGCTCGTCGCCGCGCACCCGGAAACGGTAGACCACGCGCGTGAGCAGGAAGGCCACGAAACGCAGCAGGTACTCGGGCACGAGCAGGAAGATGTAGCCGGCGACCACGGCATTGAGCAGCCCGACGACGAGAAAGACCTGCGGGATCGTGAAGCCGGCACCCAGCAAGGCGCCGACACCGGCCGCGCTGACGATCATGAACAGCGCGTTGAGGATGTTGTTCGCCGCGATGATGCGCGCCCGGTGCGTCGGCGGGCAGCGCAGCTGGATCAGCGCGTACATCGGCACGCTGTAGACGCCGGCGAACAGCGACAGCAAGGCCAGGTCGGCCATCACGCGCCAGTGTGCGGGCTGGGCAACGAAGGTGGCAAGCGCCAGCCCGCCTTGGGCGGCCACCGGAGGCAGCCCACGCGACGCGAAGTAGAGGTCGATCGCAAACACGCTCATGCCCAGGGCGCCCATGGGCACGAGGCCGATCTCGACATGGCGCTTGCTGAGCACCTCGCAAAGCAATGCACCGACACCGATGCCGATCGAGAACACCACCAGCAGCAGCGAGGCCACCTGCTCGTTGCCATGCAGCACGTCGCGCGCGAAGGCCGGGAACATGCTGAGGAAAACCGCGCCGAAGAACCACATCCAGCTGATGCCCAGCACCGAGCGGAAGACGACGACGTTGCCGTGCGCCAGCCGCAGGTTGCGCCAGGTCTCGGTGAAGGGGTTCCAGTTGATGCGCAGCCCGGGGTCGGTGGCCGGCGACAGCGGCACGGCCTGCGCCATCACGCGCCCGGCCAGCGCCAGCGCCACGCAGGTGGCCGCCACCCAGGTCGCGCCGACCTGCGGCACCGCGATCAGCAAACCACCGGCCACGTTGCCCAGCAGGATGGCCACGAAGGTGCCCATCTCGACCATGCCATTGCCGCCGGTGAGTTCACGCTCGTTCAGGTGCTGCGGCAGGTAGGCGAACTTCACCGGACCGAATAGCGTGCTCTGCAGGCCCATCAGGAAGATGCTGACGAGCAGCACCGGGATGTTCTGCAGCGCGAAGCCGACGGCGGCCAGCAGCATCACCGCGATCTCGAAGTCCTTGGTGAAGCGGATGAGCCGGGCCTTGTCGTGTTTGTCCGCCAGCTGCCCGCTGGTGGCGGAAAACAGCAGGAAGGGCAGGATGAAGAGCGCCCCGATCACCAACCCTGCCAGCGAGGCCGGCAGCCAGCTCACCTGCAGCTGGTAGGTGACAAGCACCGTGAAGGCGAACTTGAAAACGTTGTCGTTGCCCGCGCCGAGAAACTGCACCCAGAAGAAGGGGGCGAAGCGGCGCTGGCCCAGCAGGGCGAACTGATTGGGGTGTTCCATGGCGGGTGGACTCTAGCGGTTCCTCGTGCGGTGCCGCTGGCTAACGCAGCACCTGCACGGGGCCGGCCAGCTCGGCGCGCTGCAGCCATTCGAATACCGAGTCGGCGGTGACGGTCTCGATACGGTCGCTGTAGCGCTTGTCGCTTGGGTGGTCGTCGAAGGCGATGTTCGCTGCCGTCAGACGTGCGCCCAGCCGTGTCATCGCACCCAGGCGCAGCGTCGACGGCTGGTAGCCCTTGAACTGCAGCCAGGCCTGCGCGCGTTCACGCGTGCCGGCGCCGGGCTCCATCGCCATCGCCAGCGTCTCGATGGCCCACTGGTTGCTCTGCTGGTAACGCTGCGCCCAGGGGTAGGCCAGCATGTTGTAGTCGGCCTGGTGCAGGCGCTGCACGTTGAAGTTGTCGTGCAGCAGCGCGTGCAGCTTCATCTGCACCTCGGGCGCCAGCACGGCAAATCCGGCGCGGTATTCCCACGGGTCGTCGAGGAAAAACTCGCCCAGGCCCTGGCGGTACAGATCGGCACGCGCGCTGCCGCACTGGTTCAGCTTGTGGACGACCCGCCAAACGGCGGGGCCCTTCCCGCCTTCGCGCCATCGCCCGCCGGTGTCACTGGTCTCCTTGTAGGCCAGGCCGATGTGGCTCCAGCGCAGGCCGTAGGTCGACAGGTCCTGCCCGGCGCGCGCCAGCACCACCACTTCGGCACCGCTGGCGTCGAGCGCACGTGCGGTGCGTTCGGCCAGGTCCATGCCACGCACCACGCTGACGGCCTGTGGCAGACGGGCTTCGCAGCTGCGGCCGGCGTGGGCGGTGGTGGCGACGAGTGCGGCGGCCAGCGCCACCAAGGCAAAGCTGAAACGCGGCGTGTTCACCGTGTCACCCGTTCGTTGTAGAGCAGCGCCTTGCCAACCTGGTTCGGGATGAAGGCGATGGCCTGGCCCGCGGCCGACAGCACCCAGCCCGCGGTGCTGGCCACGGCCACCACCGCCGTGCCAGCCAGCAGCGAGACACCGCCCGCCGCGGCACCGGCCAGCGTGACGCTGACACGCGCGCCGTCGCTGGCGCGCTCCAGCACCCACACCGTGCCTTCGGAAACGGCCTCCACCGCGACGACGGTGAACACTGCGCCCGCCGACAGCAGCACCACGGGGGCGGCCACGGACACGGCGATGGGCAGCATCGACAGCGCGCTGGCTTCGGCCGAGGCGTCGCGGTGGGCGCGAGCGCTGCCCATCAGGGCCAGGGCCAGGGTGGTGGCGAGGATCAACTTCTTCATGACATGCCTTTCATATGCAGGAGCAGGGGCAGGGACAGGGACAGGGGCCAGCGCAGCCTTCACTGCGCCGGCGTGGAAGGTGCAAAGGCGGCGGCCGACGCGCGGCCTTGTGCCCGCGCCTCGGCCAGCGCGGCCTCGTGCGCGTCGCGCAGGGTCTTGGCCAGCGTGAACACGCTGGAGACCAGGAACAGCCAGCTCACGGCCAGGAAGGCCTTGTAGGTGGGGTTCACCTCCATGCGCCACAGGCCCCAGGCCGTCAGCGTCATGGCCAGCACGAAGCCGCTCCAGACCACGGCGCCCCACATCGGCGTGTCGACGCGGCGGTCGGCGTTGTCGCGCACGTGTTTGCTGACCACGAAGGCCGATGACAGCGTGAACAGATAGCCCATGACCATGAAGGCGCGGTCGAGGTCGGCGCCCGGCAGCCAGGCCAGGCCGGTGGCGCAGAGTGTCGCGGCGGTGGCGAAGCTGGCCCAGACCTGGAGCTTCCAGGCCTTGGTGTCGTGGTGGATGGCTTGCATGGCGGGGGTGGTTGGGTTGAACACGGCCGCATCGTCGCGATTTCCGGCCCAGGTATCCATCCCCCCAAGGGACGTCGCAACTGTTCGGACTTCGGGTATCGTTTGACGGTACTTTTTGTGAACACCGATGAGCAGCAGCCAAGACCTGATCACCGTGCTGAAGGCCGAACTGCGCCGCGCCGGGCTGACCTATGCCGACGTGGCACGTGAACTCGGCCTGGCCGAGAGCAGCATCAAACGCATGTTCGCCAAGGCCGACATGCCGCTGTCGCGCATCGACGAGGTGCTGGCGGTGCTGAAGATGGACTTCGCCGAACTGGCGCGCGAGGTGGCGGCGGCCTCGCCGCCGCGCCGCGAGCTGACGCTGGAGCAGGAGCGCGCCGTGGTCGCCGACCCCAAGCTGCTGCTGGCCGCCATCTGCACGCTGAGCCAGTGGACGATCGAGCAGATCACCGACACCTACACGCTCAGCAAGCCGCAGGCCGTGGCCTGCCTGCTGGCGCTGGACAAGCTGGGTTTCATCGAACTGCGCGCCAACAACCGCTACCGGCTGAAGATCGACAAGACCTTCCGCTGGCGAGCCGACGGGCCGGTGATGCAGTTCTTCCGCGAACACGCGGTGGCCGACTACTTCCAGGGCGGCTTCGACGGCCGCGGTGAACTGCTGATGCTGGTGCACGGCCAGGTGACGCCGGCACAGGCCACGCTGTTCAACGAACGTCTGCAGCGGCTGGCGCAGGACTTCGCGCAGCAGCACCTGACCGACCACAAGCTGGCCGCGGCCGACAAGCAGGCCTACACGCTGCTGATCGGCATGCGTTCCTGGCTGTTTGCGCCCTTCCGTGCCTTGATGAGGAGCCCGGAATGAACACGCCCCTGCCCTGCCCTTGCGGCGGTGGCCGCGCCTACGCCGCCTGCTGCGGCCGCTGGCATGGCGGCGAACACCACTTGCAGGCGCCCGATGCCGAGGCGCTGATGCAATCGCGCTACAGCGCCTACGTGCTCGGCCTGGGCGACTACCTGCGCGACACCTGGCATGTGTCCACACGTCCGGCCGAGCCGTTCAGCTTCGACCCCGCGCTGCGCTGGCTGGGCCTGGAAGTGCGCCGCCATCTGCAGGCCGATGCCAATCACGCCGTGGTCGAGTTCGTCGCGCGCAGCAAGCAAGGGGGCCGCGCGATGCGGCTGCACGAGACCAGCCGCTTCGTGCGCGAAGCCGGGCGCTGGCTCTACATCGACGGCGCCCTCAGGTAGGCTGGCGGCGCGGCGCGGCGCGCGAGGTGCCGGCGCTGCGTTCGTCGTCGCGTCGCAGGTCGCACATTCCTTTGCGGATGGCCACTCAGGCGCGTGTGCGCATGGTCAGCATCCTCCTGACAGGGCCTGCAAGGCGACAATCCGTCCCCTCTCTCGCGCCGCCTCCATGCACACCGGTCTGCTCTACGCTCTGCTCGCCTTCGGCAGCTGGGGCCTGTTCCCGCTCTATTTCCACTTCATCGCCACGGTGCCGCCGCTGGAAGTGGTGCTGCACCGTTCGGTGTGGTCGCTGCTGCTCGTGCTGGGCGTGCTGGCCTGGCAGCAGCGCTGGGCCTGGCTCGGCGAAACGCTGCGGCAGCCGAAACGCGTGGCGCTTTTCGCCGCCAGTGCACTGCTGCTGGCCTGCAACTGGCTGGTCTATGTGATGGCGGTGCAAACCGGGCATGTCGCCGAGGCCAGCCTGGGCTACTTCATCAACCCGCTGGTCAACGTGCTGCTGGGCGTGCTGGTGCTGCGCGAAAGGCTGCGCCCGCTGCAGTGGCTGGCCGTGGGCGTGGCGGCGGGCGGCGTGCTGTGGCTCACCTGGCAGGGCGGTCGACTGCCGTGGATTGCGCTGGTGCTGGCCGGCAGCTTCGGCGTCTACGGGCTGATACGCAAGATCGCGCCGCTGGGCGCGCTGGAAGGGCTGGCGCTGGAGACCCTGCTGCTCGCGCCGCTGGCGGTGCCGGCGCTGCTGTGGTGGTCGCTCACCCGCGACGGCGTGCTCATCACCGGGCCGGCCTCGCAGATCGGCCTGCTGCTGCTCTCGGGGCCGCTGACGGCACTGCCGCTGCTGTGGTTCGCCGGCGCGGCGCGTCGGCTGAAGCTGAGCACGCTGGGGCTGGTGCAGTACCTCGGTCCGACGCTGCAGCTGATGCTGGCGGTGTGGTTCTTCCACGAGCCTTTCGACAGCGTGCGCCTGGTCGGCTTCGTGATGATCTGGTCAGCGCTGGCGCTCGTCAGCGCCGACGCGCTGGGCTGGCGTCCCGGTGTGCACCGCCCGGCGGACGTCGCGCCGCCCGGCTAGCATCCACCGCATGCAGTTCGAAGACCTGGACACCCCCGCCGCGCTCATCGACGAAGCACGCATGCAGCACAACATCCAGCGCATGCAGCAGCGGCTGCAGGGCCTGGGCGTGCGCCTTCGCCCGCACGTGAAGACTGCCAAGTGCGTGGCGGTGGCCGAGCGCCAGTGCGCCGCCGGGGCGCAGGGCATCACGGTGTCGACGTTGAAGGAGGCCGAGGACTTTTTCGCCGGTGGCTTCGACGACATCCTCTACGCCGTCTGCATCACGCCGCAGAAGCTGGCCGCGGCACGGGCGCTGCGTGAGCGCGGCTGCCGGCTGACGGTGCTGGTCGACTCGCTGGCCGCGGCGCAGGCCGTGGTGGCCGCAGGCGCCGCACATGGCCACGCTTACGACGTGATGATCGAGATCGACACCGACGGCCACCGTGCCGGCATCCTGCCGGATGCGCCGCTGCTGCTCGACGTGGCGCGCGCGCTGCGCGAAGGCGGCGCGGTGCTGAAAGGCGTGATGACCCACGCCGGCGCCAGCTACGAATGCCGCACGCCGCGAGCACTGGCGGCGATGGCCGAGCAGGAACGCTCGCGCTGCGTGCACGCCGCAGACCGCCTGCGCGCCGCCGGCCTGCCCTGCCCCGAGGTCAGCGTGGGCAGCACACCCACCGCGCTGTCGGCCGCGCAACTCGACGGCGTGACCGAGGTGCGCGCCGGCGTCTACGTCTTCCACGACCTGGTGATGCACGGCGTGGGCGTATGCGGCATCGACGAGATCGCGCTGTCGGTGCTGGCCACCGTCATCGGCCACCAGGCCGAAAAGGGCTGGGTGCTGGTCGACGCCGGCTGGATGGCGATGAGCCGCGACCGCGGCATCCCCGGCCAGCCCTTCGACTGGGGCTATGGTGCGGTGTGCGACATCGACGGCCGCCTCATCGACGGGCTGGTGATGGACAGCGCCAACCAGGAGCACGGCATCCTGGCCTGGCGCGACGGCGCCACGCCGGCGGACTTCATCGAACGCTTTCCCATCGGCAGCCGTGTGCGCGTGCTGCCCAACCACGCCTGCGCCACGGCCGCGCAGTTTCCGCGTTATGCCGTCATCGGCAGCGACGGCGCGCTGACCACCTGGGTCCGCTTCTACGGCTGGTAGCCGCCGCAGCCCAGGCAACTCACGAAGTAAGTCACCGCGACCAAGCTTCCCGCCGCGGAACCGGCTTCGCCGGGCCGCTCGCGGACGGCCCCCTCGGGGGGTAGCGAACGAAGTGAGCTCGGGGGCTCTACTTTCCCGCCGCGGAACCGGCTTCGCCGGGCCGCTGGCGGACGGCCCCCTCGGGGGGTAGCGAACGAAGTGAGCTTGGGGGCTCTACTTCAGCGCCGACGCGGCGCGTGCCAGCGCGGTGATGCGGCCCCAGTCGCCGGCGTCCACCGCGTCCTGCGGCGTCAGCCACGAGCCCCCGCAGACCCTGACGTTCGGCAGCGCCAGGAACTGCGGCGCCGTTTCCACCGTGATGCCGCCCGTGGGGCAGAAGTTGATGTCCGGGTAAGGCCCGGCCAGCGCCTTCAGCATCGGGATGCCACCCGCCGCCGTGGCCGGGAAGAACTTCAGGAAGTTCAGCCCGTCGGCCATCGCCGCCATCACCTCGCTGGCAGTGGCCACGCCGGGCAGCAGCGGCAGGCCGACTTCGCGGCAAGCCGCGCCCACCGCGGCGGTGTAGCCGGGGCTGACGCCGAACAGGCTGCCGGCGTTCTTCGCGGCGCGCGCATCGGCGGCGCTGCGGATCGTGCCGGCGCCGACCACGGCCTCGGGCACCTCGCGTGCGATGGCCTCGATGCAGGCCAGCCCCACCGGCGTGCGCAGCGTCACTTCCAGCACCCGCACACCGCCAGCGACCAGCGCGCGCGCCATCGGCACCGCGTCGGCCACGCGCTGCAGCACGATGACGGGGATGACCGGCCCGTAGGCCGCGAGTTCGAGCGTGTTCATCGGCGGTGCTGCCTTTCGAAGTGCGTGCAGTTCAGGTTCGGGAAGCGGGGCGCGGATCAGCGCCAGCGTCAAGGCTGGCGTCAAAGTAAGCGTCAAAGCCAAGTGACAGCGCCCTCCTCGGCGGTCTTGACGTTGCGACGCAGGCCGGCGAAGAGCTCACGCCCCAGGTCGTGGCCGTTGACCTCGGCCTGCGCCGCGTCGATCGACGCATAGGGCCGCGCGGCCCATTCGGCCTCGGGCACCAGTGCGGCGAGCGTGCCGGCGTCGGCGTCGACGCGCACGACGTCGCCGTCGAGCAGCTTGCCCAGCGGCCCGCCCGCCAGCGCCTCGGGGCTGACGTGGATGGCCGCCGGCACCTTGCCGCTGGCGCCGCTCATGCGGCCGTCGGTGACCAGCGCCACCTTGTAGCCCTTGCCCTGCAGCACCGCCAGCGGCGGCGTCAGCTTGTGCAGTTCGGGCATGCCGTTGGCCTGCGGGCCCTGAAAGCGCACCACCACCACCACGTCGCGGTCGAGCTCGCCGGCCTGGAAGGCGGCATGCATGCCTTCCTGCGTGGTGAAGATGCGCGCCGGGGCCTCGATGACGTGGCGGTCGGCCGGCACCGCCGAGATCTTGATGACGGCACGGCCCAGGTTGCCCTGCAGCAGCTTGAGGCCGCCGGTCTCGGAGAAGGGCATCGCGGCCGGCCGCAGCACGCTGGAGTCCCCGCTGTCGGCCGGCAGCGGACGCCAACCCAGGCGGCCGGCGTCGACCGAGGGCAGTTCGGTGTAGGCGGCGATGCCGCGCGGGCTGACGGTGGCCACGTCGGCATGCATGCGCCCGCTGGCCAGCAGTTCACGCAGCACGTAGCCCGGGCCGCCGGCGGCCTGGAACTGGTTCACGTCGGCGCTGCCGTTGGGGTAGACGCGGGCCAGCAGCGGCACCACCGCCGAGAGCTCGGCGAAGTCGGTCCAGTCGATGACGATGCCCGCGGCGCGCGCCACCGCCACCCAGTGGATGAGGTGGTTGGTGCTGCCGCCGGTGGCCAGCAGCGAGACCATCGCGTTGACGATCACCCGCTCGTCGACCTGCCGGCCGATGGGCAGGTAGCGCGCAGCGGCGGTCAAGCCCGGTGCCTGGCGCGCGCTGATGCCCAGCACCGTCGACACCGCCTCGCGCGTCAGCGCCTCGCGCAGCCCGGCATGCGGATGCACGAAGGCCGCGCCGGGCACGTGCAGGCCCATGGCCTCCAGCAGCATCTGGTTGCTGTTGGCGGTGCCATAGAAGGTGCAGGTGCCGGGGCCGTGGTAGGCCGCGCTTTCGGCGGCCAGCAACTCGTCGCGGCCCACCAGGCCCTGGGCCGCCAGTTCGCGCACCTTGCCCTTGTCGTTGTTGGACAGGCCGCTGCTCATCGGCCCCGCGGGCACGAAGACACAGGGCAGGTGGCCGAAGTGCAGTGCGCCGATGAGCAGCCCGGGCACGATCTTGTCGCACACACCGAGCAGCAACACGGCGTCGAAGACGTCGTGGCTGAGCGCGATGGCGGTGGCCATCGCGATGGTGTCGCGGCTGAACAGGCTCAGTTCCATGCCCGGCTGGCCCTGCGTGACGCCGTCGCACATCGCCGGCACGCCACCGGCCACCTGCACGGTGGCGCCCAGGCTGCGCGCCTGTTCGCGGATCAGCGTCGGGTAGCCTTCATAGGGCTGGTGCGCCGAGAGCATGTCGTTGTAGGCGGTGACGACGCCGATGTGCGGCGCCTTCTCGGCCACGACCCGCAGCTTGTCGTTGGCGGGCAGGGCCGCGAAGGCGTGCGCGACGTTGGCACAGCCCAGGCGGTCGGCACCCGGCTTGCGCTGGGCCATGCGGTCGATGCGCGCCAGGTAGGCGCCGCGTGTCGTGGCGCTGCGCTCGGTGATGCGGCGGGTGACGGCAACGAGGACGGGGTGTTTTGCGGTGCTCATGGCGGCCTTTGTAACCAGCAAACTCATTATTGAGTAACTGAGTTACATCGTCAATTCCACGCCGCCTTATCCCGTGGTCTGCTCGGCGGCCTTGCGCAGCGCCTCCAGGTCGGCGGGGGTGTCGACGCCCAGCAGCACGCCGGCGTCGTCGACCTCGAGGCCGTACGCCGGGTAGCGCAACATCAGGCGGCGCGGGCTGTCGTCGCCATTGAGCTGGATGAGTTCGGAGTACAACTCGGCCGAGAAGGCCACCGGCTGGCCGGCGCGGCCGCGGTGCTGGGCGTAGACCACCGCGTTCTGCTCCAGCGCGCCGCCCACAGCCAGCAGGGTGGACGGCAGCACCAGCGGCATGTCGCCCGGAAGCACGATCCAGCCGGGCGCGCCCGAGCGTTCAGACACCCCGGCTGCGATCGACGCGCCCATGCCGCGCGCCGCCTCGGCTTCGTCGAGCACGACGATGTCGCGCGTGGCCAGCAGCGCGCTGGCCAGCGGCACGCGCGCCGCCGTCGTCACCACCACCACGGGCAGTTGCGAGGCGATCGCGCGGCGCAGCGTGGTGCCGAGCACGGTGCCGCCGTCGAAGGCGTGTTCCAGCTTGTTCAAGGGCCCGCCAAAGCGGCGGCCCGGGCCGGCAGCCGGCACGACGATGGTGGGACGAAGGCGCATTCTTGTTCTGAGGCCGTCCTGACGCACCCGGTGCGCGCGGCCTCCTCCTTGGGGGTGAGAATGGCGCCGCTCCCCCTGCGCATGAAGTGGGACGTTCACTTACGGCGTTCTACCTACGGGATGCACCCGGGGTGTCCGCCCAGCGCGGGCACCAGGCGCCGCGCGCTTCCTATACTGCGCCCATGGACATCGCCCACCTGCGCAAGAGCTACGAAAAGGCCGAACTCGACGAAACCGCCTCGGCGGCAGACCCACTGGACCAGTTCCAGCTGTGGTTCGACCAGGCCGTCAAGGGCGCCCTGCCCGAGCCCAACGCCATGACCCTGGCCACCGTCGGACCCGACGGCCGGCCGAGCACACGCGTGGTGCTGATCAAGGCCGCAGACGCCCGCGGCGTCGTCTGGTACACGAACTACGAAAGCCGCAAGGGCCGCGAACTGGCGCAGCTGCCCTACGCCGCGCTGCAGTTCCACTGGGTGGAGATGGAACGCGTGGTGCGCATCGAGGGCCGGGTCGAGAAGACCAGCGCCGAGGAGTCCGACGCCTATTACGCGACACGGCCGCTCGACTCGCGCCTGGGCGCCTGGGCCTCGCCGCAGAGCCAGGTCATCCCCTCGCGCACCGTGCTCGTCACGGCGGCGGCGCAGGCCGCGGTGCGTTACGCGCTGCACCCGCCACGTCCACCGCACTGGGGTGGCTACCGCCTGGTGCCCGACCACTGGGAGTTCTGGCAGGGCCGCAGGAGCCGCCTGCACGACCGGCTGCGCTACCGGCTGGAAGGCGGGGCCTGGGTGCGCGAGCGGCTGGCGCCCTGAGTGCAACAGGCTTTCGTCCATGCCCGCTCGCCACGCCCCAAAAACTCTCGCACTCTGAAGCCGCGCCCACCACCCACACAGGGCGACATCGGCCACGGCTTCGCCTAGAAGCGCGCGCGCAGCCCCACCGTCAGCGCGCGCCCGGCCGCCGGTGACAGGCCACGCATCGTGGCGATGGTGGCCGCGTTGTAGGCCAGCGTGTCACCCAGGTTGGCCAGCTTCGCGAACCACGTGGTTTGATTGCCCAACGGCAGGTCGCCACTGGCCCACAGGTCGACCCGCGTATGGCCGGGCGTGGCCGTGTCGGTGGCCGGCACGCGGCGCTGGCGAGCGTCGTGGCGCACGCCCAGGCCGAGACGCCAGCCCGCGCCCTGGGCCTCCACGCCCGCGCGCAGACGCAGCGGCGCCAGGCGTGGCAAGGGCTCGCCGCTGTCGAGGTTGTCACCGTGCACGCCGTCCAGCCCGGCCGTCAGGTCGAGCGCCAAGCCCGCGCCGGCCGCACCCATCACGCGTGTGCGGCCGTCGAACTCGAAACCCTGCAGCCGCGCGCGCACGGCGCGGAAGGCGTACTCGGGCACCAGGCTGTCGGGCTCGCCCGCTTCACCGGGCACGACGATGTCCACGCCCGTGGCGTCGAGCGAGATGAAGCGTGAGAAGCGTGTGCTGAAGAGGCTGGCCTTGACGTGGTGCGGGCCGCTCGTCCAGCCCAGGCCCAGTTCGGCATGGCGGCTGCGCTCCACGGGCAGCGTCGGGTCGCCGCGTTCGTAGGCCGCGGTGGCGATGTGCACGCCATCGGCATAGAGCTCGTAGTAGGCCGGCGCCCTTTCGGTATGGCCCGCCGAGACGCTGGCCTGCCAGCCCTGATCGCCACCCACGCGGGCCGACAGCGCCGCGCTGCGCGGCGAGTAGCGGCGCTCGGTGGCGGCACCAAAACGCAACTCGGTGGCGTCAGGTGCGTCACCCTCAGAGGCCACACGCACGCGTTCCAGGCGCGCGCCGAAGCCCAGCACGGCGGGACCGGCGTTCATCTCCTCCAGTGCAAACAGCGCCGCCGAGCGCGTGCGCGTGCCGGGCACGAAGGCCTCTTCGCCGAGGGCCGAGAAGTCCATGTTCTCCGTCTGCAGGCCGACCACGCCGGTCAGCGGGCCCAGCGGCGCGTGCCGGGCCTGCAGGCGCAGGTCGTCACCGCTGCTCTTGAACGTGGTGCCGACGGCGCCACTGCCCTCCACTTCCTCGTGCTGGTACCTCGTGTGGCTGGCCTGCGCCGTGATCTGCGTTAAAGGCCCCGGTAGCGCGCGCCATTCGCCGGCCAGCGCCAGCCGGTCGCGCTGCATGCGGATGAAGACGTCGGGCTCGACGGTGACGCCGTAGCGGTTGCGCGAGGTCTCGACCGATGCGCCGAGATAGCCCCGGTCCGACACCCAGCCGCCCCCCACCGCGCCGCCGGAGCTGCGCGAGGCCGAGTTGCGCACGCGTTCGGTGGGGTCGAGCTCGGTGCCGTCTTCCACCGGCGTGTAGCGGGGCACGCGCAGGTCGTTGGCGCGGCGGCCGAAGACGTCGGCATGCCAGGCCCAGCGGCCGGCGCCGCCTTCCAGCACCGCAGCGCCGGAACGTTCCGCCGCAGCACCGCCCAGGCGCAGTTCGGCGCGACCGCTCAGGCCGGTGGCGGGTGCACGGGGGATGCGGTTGTCGATGCTGTTGACGACGCCGCCGGTGGCGCTGCCGCCGTAGAGCAGCGCGGCCGGCCCGCGCAGCACTTCGATGCGCTCGGTCACCAGCGGGTCGGTGGCCGCGGCATGGTCGAAGCTGAGGCTGGACGCATCGACCGACGCGCCGCCGTTGTCGAGCAGGCGCACGCGGTCGCCGTCGAGGCCGCGGATGACGGGGCGGCTGCTGTTGGGGCCGAAGCCGCTGGCCGCCACGCCGGGCAGGCCGTCCAGCGTCTCGCCCAGGGTGCCGGCGCGGCGTACCGAAAGGCCGGCGCCCGAGAGCACCGAGGCCGGCTGCGCCAGGCTGTCGCGACCCAGCGGGTTGCCGGTGACGACGACGGTCTGCGGGGTGGACTGGGCCCAGGCGGTGGAGGCGCACAGCAGCGCCGCGGTCGCGAGGGGATGGAACTTCGAACGGGATGGGGACATGGAGGACTCGCAGGCAGGGCAGCCGCGCGCCATGGGCGTGCGGCCGACCGGGATGGGGGGCGAACACGCGGGGCCGCGACGCGGCACGGGGCGTATTCAGAAAGGGACAACGGGCGCCGCGAAGGCGGCGCGCCGGGCACGGCGGGTCAGAGCCTGTGAATGAATCCGGCGCGTCCGAGCGGGTGCCCCAGGCGGTGCCGATCTGGGCGCAAAGCACAGCCGTAGCTCGGGCTACGGCGCGCATTTGCAACGACGAGCGGTGCCGCCTGGGGCGCACGAGCGAGAGCGTCGGACTTGTTCACAGGCTCTCAGGCCAGCGGCGGCGCCCGGGCCAGGTAGGCCGACGCCGAACCCGCGCGCGGCGCCACCGTCGGCGCGGCTTCGTGGGCTTCGGTGGCCGGCGGTGCGGGCGCGGCGGCCCAGGTGGCATCGCACAGGCCGTCGGCATGGGCCAGCTGGTCGATCAGCCGGCACTCGGCGCCCCCGGCATCGTGGCCGTCAGCCCAGGAAGCCGGCGCCGCCGCGACGGCCGCGGCCGCAGGCGCAGCGCCCGGACCCGGCGCGTGCTGGATGCGGTGCGCCAGCCCCAGCGCCTGCGCCGCGAGCAGCAGCAGCGCCAGCAGCCACGCCTGCAGCGGCTTCGACCACGGGCCTGAGCGTGAACGCGTCATCTCACGCCCGCCTCAGCACACGCTGCGGGAAGGGGATCTCGATGCCCAGCTCGTTCAGCGTGCGCAGGATGACGAGATTGACATCGGAACGCACGTTGCTCTGCCCGTTCTCGGGGTCGGCTATCCAGAAGCCGAAGGTCAGCTCCAGGCCGTCGGCAGCGAAGTTGGTCAGCAGCACCGCCGGGCCGGGGTCGGCCATCACGCGCGGCACGACGGCGACGGCCTGCACCAGGCGCGGCATCACCGTGTCGAGCTCGGTGCCGTAGGCCACCTGCACGACGGTGTTGAGCAGCAGCTTCGAATCGGCCAGCGAGGCGTTCTCGACGCGCTGCGTGATCATCATCTCGTTGGGCACGATGGACTCGCGGCCGTTGATGGCGCGGATCACCGTGAAACGGGTGCTGATGTCGGTGATGCGGCCCTCGAAGCCGTCGACCTTGACGAGGTCGCCGATGCGCATGCTGCGTTCGGCCAGGATGACGAAGCCGCTGACATAGTTGGCCGCCAGCTTTTGCAGGCCGAAGCCGATGCCCACCCCAATCGCGCCGCCGAGCACACCCAGGGCCGTGAGGTCGATGCCCGCCGCCGACAGCGCAAACATCAGGCCGACGAAGAGCAGGATGACGCGCAGCGAATTGGCCGCCATCTTGCGGATGCTGAGGTTGTCGGTGGCACCCGTGAGCAGCCGCCCTTCCAGCAGCGCCGACAGCCACAGCACCAGCACCAGCACCAGGCCGCCGGTGACGATGCCCTCCAGCAGGTTGCGCACCGAGATCTTGGTGCTGCCGATCGCCCAGGTGATCTCGTCCAGCTCCTGCAGCACCACCGGCAGCACGCCGGTGATCCACAGCACCACGGCCAGCCAGACCACCCACGACAGGCTGCGCTCGACCACCCGCACGAGACCGGACTCGGGGAAGCTGGCGCGCAACACGCGCACCGTGAGCCGGATCACGGCCAGCGACAGCAGCACCGGCACCGCCAGGCGGAAGACCGCGATCGGCAGCACACCCTGCAGCGCCCAGCGCGCGGCCACCGCCAGCAGCAGCGCCAGCAGCGGGAAAAAGACGCCGTCGACGACGCCGCGGCCGAACCACATCGAACCCTTGCGCGGCAGCGGCCCGCGCGCCAGGCGCACGATGCCCCAGGCCAGCAGCAGGCAGCCGCCCAGCACACCCAGCTCGATCAGCGCGCTGGGCTTGAGCAGCGCATCGATGAGCTGGCCGATGTCGCCTGCCGTGAGCGGGCGCGGCATCTTCAGCGCAGAGTCAAGCAACGTCGGCCAGCACGCGCACGTGCGCGGCCACGCTGCGTGCCAACGCGCTCAAGTGGTAGCCGCCTTCGAGGCAGGACACGATGCGGTTCTTCGCGTGCCGGCGCGCCAGTTCCACCAGGCGCTTGGTCATCCACTCGTAGTCGGCCTCGACCAGGCCGAGCTGGCCGAGGTCGTCCTCGCGGTGGGCGTCGAAGCCGGCGCTGATGAAGATCATCTCGGGGCGGAACTCTTCCAGCGCCGGCATCCACATCGCGTCGATGGTCTCGCGGATGGCGGGCCCGCGGGTATAGGGCGCGATCGGCACGTTGACCATGTTCGTGCCCTTGGGCACGGCACCGCTGTAGGGGTACAGCGGGTGCTGGAAGAAGCTGCACATCAGCACCCGGTCGTCGCCGGCGATGATGTCCTCGGTGCCGTTGCCGTGGTGCACGTCGAAGTCGATGATGGCCACGCGGGCGAGGCCGTGCACGTCCAGCGCATGGCGTGCCGCGATGGCCACGTTGTTGAAAAAGCAGAAGCCCATGGCCTCGTCGCGCGTGGCGTGGTGGCCGGGCGGGCGCACACTGCAGAAGGCGTTGCGCGCGCGGCCGGCGAGCACGTCGTCGGTGGCGGCGATGGCTGCGCCGGCGGCGCGCAGCGCGGCGGCCAGCGTTGCCGGGCAGGCCACGGTGTCGGGGTCCAGCGCCTTGGTCACACCCTGCTCGCGCACCTGTTCGAGCAGGTCCTTGATCTCGGTCACGTAATGCGTGGTGTGGGCACGCTCGATCTGCTCGATGGTGGCGTTGGGCGCGTCGCGAAACTCGAGCGCGATGTCCAGGCCGGTGGCCAGCAGGTGGTCGGAAATGGCGTCCAGCCGCGCCGGGCATTCCGGGTGGCCGGCGCCCATGTCGTGCAGGCGGCAGTCGGGGTGGCTGTAGAACACGGTGCTCATCGGGAAAACTCGTCTCCGCAATTCGGGTATGGTGCCGCGCATGGATGTACAGCTTGCGCGCCAGCTCTCTCGGCTGGTCGACCAGATTAGCACGATCGTTGTAGGCAAAAGGCCGCAGATCGAGGACTGCGTGGCCTGCCTGCTGGCCGGTGGCCACCTCTTGATCGAAGACGTGCCGGGGGTCGGCAAGACCACCTTGGCGCACACCCTGGCTTCCAGCCTGGGCCTGGGCTTCCGGCGGGTGCAGTTCACCGCCGACCTGATGCCCAGCGACCTCATCGGCGTCAGCGTCTTCGAGCGCGCCAAGGAGACCTTCGTCTTCCACCCCGGCCCGGTGTTTGCGCAGGTGCTGCTGGCCGACGAGATCAACCGCGCCGGGCCCAAGACCCAGAGCGCGCTGCTGGAAGCGATGGAAGAGCAGCAGGTCTCGGTGGAAAACGAGACGCTGCCCCTGCCCAAGCCGTTTTTTGTCATCGGCACGCAGAACCCGAGCGACCAGCTCGGCACCTACCCGCTGCCCGAAAGCCAGCTCGACCGTTTCCTGCTGCGCATCACGCTGGGCTACCCCGACCGCGCTGCCGAACGTGAACTGCTCACCGGCGGCGACCGCCGCGCCGCCGCGCTGGCGCTGCGCCCGGTGTTCGGCACCGAAGACCTGCTGGCTGCGCAGAAGGCCGTGCTGGGCGTGCGTGCCGCCGACCCGCTGCTGGACTACCTGCAGGCGCTGATCGCGGCCACACGTTCGGGTACCTGGTTCGTCGAAGGCCTGTCGCCGCGTGCCGGCATCGCCGTGCTGCGTGTGGCCAGGGCGCGCGCGTTGATGGCCGGCCGCGACTACGTGGCGCCCGACGACATCCAGGCCATCCTGCCGCAGGCCATCGCGCACCGGCTGACACCCGTGGCTGGCGCCGGCCGCGGCGCGGTCGAGCAGGTGCGGGCGATGGTCGAGGCCGTGCCCATACCGTGAACACGGGGGCGCTGCCGCCGCTGCAGGGCTGGGCGGCCTGGTCGCCGCGGGCGCGCTTTGGCCGCTGGCTGGAAAACCGCCTGCCGCACACCGACATCTGGCTGCTGGGCCAGCGCAACGTCTACATCCTGCCCACGCGCGCCGGCTTCACTTTCCTGGCCACGCTGCTCGTCATGCTGCTGGCCAGCATCAACTACCAGCTCAACCTGGGTTATGCGCTGACCTTCCTGCTCGCCGGGGCGGGCCTCGTCAGCATGCACCTCACGCACGGCAACCTGCGCGGGCTGACGCTGCACCTGCGGCCGCCGGCCCCGGTGTTCGCGGGCGACCCGGCACCGCTGGAGGTGGTGATCACCAACCCCGGCCACGAGCGCCATGCGCTGGCGCTGCGCTTCGAGGCCACGGCCGCAGGCGCTGACGCCCGCGTCGACGCGAGCGTCTGGTGCGACGCGCCGCGTCAGGGCGAAACGCGGGTTCACCTGAGCCAGGTGCCGCCGCGCCGCGGCTGGTTTGCCGTGCCGACGCTGCACGTCGAGACCCGCTTCCCCTTCGGCCTCTTCCGTGCCTGGACGGTCTGGCGTCCGGCCGCCCGTGTGCTGGCCTGGCCGCGGCCCGAAACCGCACCGCCGCCACTGCCGATGGGCGGCGCCAGCGCCGGCGACGAACACGCGGCGCGCCGCGGCGCCGGCAGTGAACTCGACGGCGTGCGCCCCTGGCGGCGCGGCGACACCATGCGTCAGGTGGTGTGGAAAAAGGTGGCGCACAGCGGCGAACTGGTGAGCCGCGAAACCGCCGGCGCCGCGCAGCGTGAACTGTGGCTGGACTGGCACGACACCCACGGCGCCGACACCGACCAGCGCCTGTCGCGCCTGTCCGCCTGGGTACTGCGCGCCGACGCCGACGGCATCGACTGCGGCCTGCGCCTGCCCGGGCGCGAGCTGCCGCCCGGCCAGGGCGACGCGCACCGGCGCGCCGCGCTCGACCTGCTGGCGCTGTGGGCCTGATGGCGACCCGCGCGCGGTCGCGTCGCAGCGCGGCGGCCGGCTGGGTCGAGCGCGCCGCCCACCTGCCGCGCGACACCCGCGACACGCTCTTCCACCTGCTGGTCATCGCCTGGACGATCGCGCCGCACCTGCTGCACCTGCCCGTCTGGTGCGGCGTGATGACCACCGGGCTGCTGGCCTGGCGTGTGCGCCTGACGCTGACCGGCGGCGCGCTGCCCAACCGCTGGCTCATCAGCGCGCTGCTGGCGCTGGCCGCCGGGCTGACGCTGTGGAGCGAACGCACGCTGCTGGGCAAGGAAGCCGGCATCACGATGTTGGTGGTGCTGATGGCCCTGAAGACGCTGGAACTGCGCGCCCGGCGCGACGCGCTGGTCGTCTTCTTCCTCGGCTTTTTCCTCGTGCTGACGCATTTCCTGTACTCGCAGAGCCTGGGCACCGGGCTGTGGATGCTGGCCGCCGTGTGGGGGCTGCTGACGGCGCTGACGCTGGCCCACATGCCGGTGGGTCGGCCAC
>Ga0105047_10000951_pt1 | contig 50947 bp, 48 predicted proteins | sample MAT04_FD_78384 | JGI IMG/M metagenome (GOLD analysis project Ga0105047, IMG submission 78384) | Freshwater microbial communities from Lake Fryxell liftoff mats and glacier meltwater in Antarctica - MAT-04 (megahit assembly) | ecosystem: Environmental > Aquatic > Freshwater > Ice > Liftoff...
GGTCATGGGCCCACGGTAGTCGCGATGGCCCGACGATCCCTGGGGCCCTGCTTCGCGCGCCCCTCCCCGACCACCCCCGACCCCCAAGTGGAGCAAACGGTCACCCCCGACCCCCCAAGTGGAGCGAACGGTCACCCCCGACCCCTCGAGTGGAGCGAACGGTCACCCCCGACCCCTCGAGTGGAGCGAACGGTCGACAGGTCGCTCCACAGCCCGCGCGGCGCGCGGACCGGCCACGTTGCGCTCCCCATGTCGTGGGTGTGGGGCGCGACGGAGGGGCGGCCTAGGCTCGGGCGGTGTCCACGTCGTCAGCTCGCCCCAGGGTGCTGGGATGCGGGCTGGCGACGCTCGACGTCGTGCAGACGGTGGACCGGCTCCCGGCACCCGACGAGAAGATCGTGGCGAGCGCGCTGCTCGTCGAGTCCGGCGGGCCTGCGGCCAACGCGGCCTCGACCGCGGCGGCGCTGGGCATCCCTGCGGTGCTCCTGTCGAGAGTGGGCGGCGCGATGCTCGGGCAGCTGGTCGCCCAGGGCCTGCGCGCGCGGGGGGTCGAGCTCGTCGACCTGGGCGGGCCCGACGACACCCCGGCCGTGTCCACCGTGCTCGTCACGGCGGCGACCGGGGAGCGCGCCGTTGTCTCGGTCAACGCCACCCGGCAGGGGGCAGGCTCGCTCAGGTCCGTTCCCGCTCGCGCCGGACTCGCGTCCGACGACGCCCCGGTCACGCCGGCCGCGTCCGCCAGGGTCGACGCCGCTGCCGCAGCCGCGATCACCGCGGCGCTCGACGGTGTCACCGCGTTGCTCGTCGACGGCCACCACCTCGACCTCGCACTGTCGGCCGCCCGAGCGGCGCGCGCCGTCGGGGTCCCGGTCCTGCTGGACGGCGGCTCCTGGAAGCCCGGCCTGGAGGAGCTCCTCCGGTTGGTCGACGTGGCCGTGCTGTCCGCCGCCTTCCGCGTCCCCGACGAGCTCGCCCGCCCCGCGGTGGACGGCCATGGCCGACCCCTCCCGGCCTGCGACACCGACGCCGTTGCGGCCGACGACGCGCTGACCAGGGTCCAGGCATGGGGACCGACCGCCGTCGCGCAGTCCCACGGCGCCGACGCCGTCGTCGTCCTACGCCGTGGCCGACGCACCACAGTCCCGGTACCGACCGTCACTGTCGTGGACACCCTCGGGGCCGGGGACGTGCTGCACGGGGCCCTGCTCGCATGGCTGGGTCGCCATCCAGGCTCCGTGAACGGGGCTCGCACGGCACCGGGTGGCACACCGATCAGCGAAGCGGTATCCGACGGCGCCGACCTGCTCGACGGGCTGCGGTTCGCGGTGACGGCAGCATCGGCGTCCTGCACGGCCGCCGGGGCGCACGGCTGGCTGACGGACGCGCCGCTGACCGAGGCCTTGCGGGCCGAGCTACGGACCCGCTGACCTGCCGTACCGCCGCACCTGCCGTACCGCCGCCCCCGCCGCACCCGACGCGCCGCCGTACCCGCCGTACCGCCGCACCGCCGGCCTGACCGCCGGACCGGTCAGGCCTTCTTCGCCGCGGCCTTCTTCGCCGCCGGCTTCTTCGCCGCAGGCTTCGCCGTCTTGCGCACCGGCTTCTTGGCCGGCCCCTGGGCCCGCTTGTCGGCCAGCAGCTCGGCGGCCTGCTCGGGGGTGATCGCCTCGATCGTCAGGTCCTTGGGCAGGGTGCGGTTGGTCTCGCCGTCGGTGACATACGCGCCGAACCGGCCGTCCTTGATGACGATCGGCTTCTGCGTGACCGGGTCGAGGCCCAGCTCGCGCAGCGGCGCGGTGACGGCGACACCACGGCCGCGCTTGGGCTGGGCGTAGATCGCCAGCGCCTCCGCCAGGGAGACGTCGAACATCGCCTCCTCCGACGGCAGGGTCCGCGAGTCCGTGCCGCGCTTGAGGTAGGGCCCGTAGCGTCCGTTCTGGGCGGTGATCGGTTCCCCGGACTCCGGGTCCGTACCCACCAGCCGCGGCAGGGTCAGCAGGCGCAGGGCGTCCTGGAGGGTCATCGTCTGCAGCTGCATCGTGGACAGCAGCGAGCCGGTCCGTGGCTTGGGTGCCGCGGCCAGCACCTTCTTGCGGGCCGCGGCACTCAGCCCCGGGTCGAGCTCCGGCTCGGGCAGCAGCTCGGTGACGTACGGGCCGTACCGACCCTTCTTCGCGACGATCGTCGTGCCGGTGGTCGGGTCCTCGCCGAGCACGACGTCCCCGTCGGGCTGGGTGTCGAGCAGCTCGCGCGCCTTCTCCACCGTCAGCTCGTCCGGTGCCAGCTCCTCGGGGACCGAGGCGCGCCGGGCCTCCTCACCCGATGCGCCCTCGACCTCGAGGTAGGGGCCGTACCGACCGACGCGCAGCGTGATGCCCTCGCCGATGTCGATCGAGTTGACCTCGCGGGCATCGATGTCACCGAGGTTGGCGACGAGGTCACGCAGCCCGTCCGGCGAGCCGGAGCTACCGGGACCGGACCCCTCGGCCGCGCCCTGTGCCCCCGGCCCGAAGTAGAACTGGGTCAGCCACGCGACGCGGTCCTTCTCGCCGGCAGCGATGGCATCGAGGTCCTCCTCCATGACGGCGGTGAAGTCGTAGTCCACCAGGCGCTCGAGGTTCTCCTCGAGCAGCCGGGTGACGGCGAACGCCAACCACGAGGGCACCAGCGCCTGGCCACGGGAGGTGACGTACCCGCGGTCCTGGATGACCGAGATCGTCGCGGCGTAGGTCGACGGGCGGCCGATCCCGCGCTCCTCGAGCGCCTTGATGAGGCTGGCCTCGGTGTAGCGCGGCGGCGGGGACGTGCGGTGACCGTCGGCCGTGAGGTCCTCGCCGGTCAGCGTGTCGCCCTGGGCGAGCTGGGGCAGACGCACCTCGGCCTCGGCCGCGGCCCTCGCCCCGGCCCGCCCGCGGGCAGCGCCGGACGCCTCGCCTTCGCCCGCCGAGCCGTCGTCGTACCGCTCGACGTCCCGACCCTCCTCGTAGGCCGCGAGAAAGCCGCGGAAGGTGATGACGGTGCCGGAAGCACCGAAGACTGCGGTCGTGCGGCCCTGGTCCAGCGTGGCGTCGGCACCGAGTCGCACCGAGGCGGTCGAGCCGCGGGCATCGGCCATCTGGGAGGCGACCGTGCGCTTCCAGATGAGCTCGTACAGCCGGAACTGGTCTCCGGACAGCTGGCGGGCCACCTGCGCGGGGGTGCGGAAGTGGTCCCCGGCGGGCCGGATCGCCTCGTGCGCCTCCTGGGCGCCCTTGGACTTCGAGGCGTAGACCCGCGGCGCCTGCGGCACGTACTCCGGGCCGTAGAGCTCGGCCACCTGGCGCCGCGCCGCGTCGATCGCTTGGGTCGAGAGCACCGGCGAGTCGGTCCGCATGTAGGTGATGTAGCCGTTCTCGTACAGGCCCTGCGCCGTGCGCATCGCCTGCCGCGAGTTCATCCGCAGCTTGCGGCTGGCCTCCTGCTGCAGCGTGGAGGTGGTGAACGGCGCCGCCGGCCTGCGGGTGTAGGGCTTCGTCTCCAGGCTCAGCACGGCGAACTCCGCCTGCGCGAGACCGGCGACCAGCGCGGTGGCCCGCGCCTCGTCGAGGTGGACGACATCGCGCCCGGTGAGAATGCCGCGGTCGTCGAAGTCGCGCCCGCTGGCCACCCGCTGCCCGCCGAGCTGCACCAGCTTGGCCCCGAACGCGCCCTGCTCGGTCTCGGTCCGCGGCGTGGCCTGCGCGAACGTCCCGGTGACGTCCCAGTACTCGGCCGTGCGGAAGGCCATCCGCTCGCGCTCGCGCTCGACGACCATCCGGGTCGCCACGGACTGCACCCGGCCGGCGGACAGGCCCTGGCGGACCTTGCGCCACAGCACCGGGGAGACCTCGTACCCGTAGAGGCGGTCGAGGATGCGCCGGGTCTCCTGGGCGTCGACCAGCGCCTGGTCCAGGTCCCGGGTGGCCGCCAGCGCCCGCTGGATGGCCTCACGGGTGATCTCGTGGAACACCATCCGCTTGACGGGGACCTTGGGCTTGAGCTCGGCGAGCAGGTGCCATGCGATCGCCTCACCCTCGCGGTCCTCGTCGGTCGCGAGGTAGAGCTCGTCGGCGTCCTTGAGTGCGCGCTTGAGCTCGGCGACCTTCTTGCGCTTGTCGGCATCGACGACGTAGTAGGGCTCGAACCCGTTGTCGACGTCGACGGCGAACTTGGCGAACGGCCCCTTCTTCATGTCCGCCGGCAGCTCGGAGGGCTGCGGCAGATCCCGGATGTGGCCGACCGAGGCCTCGACGACGTACCCCTCGCCGAGGTACCCGGCGATGGTGCGCGCTTTCGCCGGCGACTCGACGATGACGAGTCTGCGCGTCATGCGGACCTGCTTCCTGGGTCGGGCCGCGGGCGGCCCGGGTGATCGGGGACGGTATGGCACCGTCGATCGGGCACTCTACGACCTGCCGTGACCCGCGCGGACAACCGGATGCTCCTCACGGCGTCGCGGGTCGGCCGTCGCACACAGCGCGAGCAGTGCTGCGAAGGCGAGGCAGGCGATCGCCCCGACCCCCGCGGCGCCCCCGCCGTAGGCCGTGAGCAGCTCTGCGGTCGAGTCGAGGCCGTCGGCCAGACCGGCCGCGCTGCGGCTCAGGCCCAGCCCGGCGAGCGCCCCAGCCAGCAGGCCGGCCAGGAGCAGGATGGTGACGGTGGCCGTGGTGCCCTGCCGTCGCACCCGGCCGGCCGTAGCAGCGGGTCCGACGGCCCGACCAGCACCCATGGCCGTCGCCAGGGCGGCCCAGCCGAGCACCACGAGGACTGCCGCGACGACGTCGCTCGGCCGGTGCCAGCCGCCGACGAGGGTGGAGATCCCGGTCGCGGTGGTGTACCCGGCGCCGAGCAGGGCTGCAGCCGGGCGCACCCGTGCCGGGACGACGAGCACCAGGGCGGCCGAGACGGACGCCGCCGCCGTCGTGTGACCGCTGGGCAGCGCGTTGCTCAGCGAGTCGCCCAGGCCGAGGTCGGGCCGTTGCAGCACGACGTGCTTGAGCAGCTGGGTGCTGAGGTTGGCCCCACCCATGAGGGCGGCGATCTGCAGGGCGAGCAGGGCCCTGCCGCGCAGCAGCGCCAACAGCATCGTCGCCACCAGGACACCGCCGATGAAGGGGACGGAGATGACCTCGAGCACGGGCTCGGCGACCTGCCAGAGCCGGGTGCGCCCGTACCGCGCGCCGTCGTACGCCGCACCGTCGAGCAGACGCCCCGTCGGGCTGGCGACGAAGAGGTACCAGGTGGCCCAGACGCCGACCGCACTGAGGACGGCGACCACAACGGCCGGGAGCCGGTGGCCGCGGGCCGGACCCCCGCCGTCCGGCCCGGGCACGGGGCCTGTCGGCCCCCGCCCGGTCCGGCGAACGGGCGCGCCGGGGGAGCTCGCGGCGGGCCAGAACTCCAGAGTCATCGCTCCACGGTAGGCGATCGGCCCCTCAGGCCCGAGCGGGCAGCACGGCGTGCGGGCCTGCCGTGGACAGGCAGGCCCGGGAGCAGGCGTCGTCGAGGTCCGCGCTGGCCGGCGGGGTGCCGGTGGGGTTTCCGCCGGGGCGCGGTACGTGAGAAGCCGTGCACGGCACACCGGATACCACCAGCGTCACGGTCAGCCTGCCTGCCTGCCGCGTCCGGGTCCCGGTCCCGGTCCCGGTCCCGGTCCCGGTCCCGACTACGGTGTCCCGGTGACCAGCACCCGTCCCGCGCCGCCACGGACCCGATCTTGGGCGGTGGCGACGGCGACCCTTGCCCCCGTGGGGATGATCGGCGGCTGGACGCTGACCCAGGCGCTGGAGCCGTGGTTCGACCCGCTGCGCGGCACGATCAGCGCTCTGGCCATCGGGCCGGTGCAGCACTCCTGGGTGATGACGGCCGGTCTGGCGCTCACCGGACTGGGCCACCTCGGCACGGCCGTCGGTCTGCGCTCCGCCGCGCCGGCCGGCCGGGTCCTGCTGGCCTTGGGTGGGATCGGAGCGCTCGCCGTCGCCGCCTTCCCGACCGACGTCGCGCCCACCCAGCACGCTCTCGCCGCCGCGATCGCCTTCGGTGCCCTGAGCCTGTGGCCGGCCGGCGCGTGGCGCCGCCGGTGGGCGGGGCGCCCATGGGTGCTCGCGCCGGGCACCTCGTTCGCGGTGACCGGGGTGCTCCTCGCGCTGCTGGGGTGGTTCGCCTTCGGCGTGCCGCAGATCGGCGGGGAGACCCTCACCGGCCTGGCCGAGCGTGTGCTGGCCGGTGCGCAGGTCCTCTGGCCGCTCGCGGTGGTCCTGGTCATCGTGCGCGGTGGACGCAACCGGGCCCGCCACGCCGGCTGACCCACTCAGCCACCGGTCGGCGTGCCCCTCCCGGCGGCAGGGGTGTCCTCCGCTCGGTCCGAGCCGTCCGGTCGTGAACCTCGGCGGCGCGGATGGACGCCCGGCCGGCGCGGGCTGTGCGCCCGCCGTGCGCGGGCCGTGGATCGCTCAGGCGGGCCGCAGGAGCCCGTCGCGGAGCAGGTCGCGGACCGCAGGGAGCAGTGCGGCGCGCAGCTCGGCCACCGGCTGCTCGAGGAGCACGCCCAGGGCGCCGAGGATCTGCCAGACGGCCAGCTCCCCGTCGCAGGCGCCGACGAGCCCGGCGAGCGCGGTGCCGGTGCGGACCACCCGGCCGAACCCGTCGCCCTGACGCAGCAGCACCACCGTCGGGTCCGTCGCGCCAGGGCGCAGGTGGCGCTCCTCTGTGACGTCACCCGCCACGACTAGGCGTGCGGCGAGCAGCGCGTCGTCGTCGTGCCCGGTCAGCCAGTCGTGCGCGGCCAGCGCCGCGGCGAGGTGATCGCCGAGGGGCTGGCGGACCGGACCGGGCTGCTCCTCCAGACGACGCAACGTCGGCGCACCGCTGGTCGGGCGCCGGAGCACCACCATGCCCAACCCGACGGCCACCACCCCGCGCCGCTCGAAGTCCTCGAGCCAGGCCGCGTACGCCGCGGCCCAGCCGCCGGCATCCCGGTCCCGCGTCGTGCCGCCGTCCCGCAGCCAGGTCTCGACGTACTGGGCCGGGTCGAGCACCTCGCGCTGGACCACCCAGGCGTCCAGGCCCGAGTCGTCCACCCAGGTGCCGACCCGCTCGCGCCAGTCGAGGTCGTCGCGGTGCTCCCAGTTGCCGAGGAGCTGGGCCACGCCGCCCGGGGCGAGGACGGCGCCGACGTCGCGCACGAGGTCACGGACCAGGTCGTCCCCGGCCCGCCCGCCGTCGCGGTACTCGTACCGCACGCCGTCCGCGTCGGCGCGCGGGGTGATGACGAAGGGCGGGTTCGAGACCACGAGGTCGAACCCGACCGGGTCAGCGGGACGCCCCGAGCCGGGCGCGAGCACCGGCTCGAGCATCGAGCCGTGCCGCAGGTCGAGGCGCACGCAGGCAAGTGCGGCGTTGAACGCGGCGAACCCCAGTGCCCGGGCGGACAGGTCGGTGGCGACCACCGCTCGGCTGTGCCGGGCCGCGTGCAGCGCCTGGATCCCGCAGCCGGTGCCCAGGTCGAGCGTCCGGTCCACCGGGGTACGGATCGTCACCTGGGCCAAGGTCACCGAGGCACCACCGACGCCGAGCACGTGGTCGGCGGTGAGCGCAGCGCCGGTGGCGGTCTCGCCGAGGTCGGACGCGAGCCACCAGGCGACCTCGCCCCGCGCATCGGTGGCCGCATACGGGCGCAGGTCCACCAGCGGGCGGACCGCGTCGTGCGGGCCGTGACCGCTGGACTCGACGAGCCCGAGCCGCTCGGCGCCCGCGGTGCCGAGCCGGGGCAGGGCGCGGTCCAGCGCGGCACGGGAGACCTCGGCCCCGAGCAGCAGGTGTCGCACGAGGGTCGGCAGGGGCAGCTCGCCCGCGAGGCCGGGCGAGGTGGCCAGGAGCGCTGGAATCGGCTGCTCACGGTGCAGCGCGGCGCCGGCGACCGGACCGAGCAGCTGCTCCACGGCCGGGACCCCGAGGTCGGCGGCCTGGAGATCGGCCCGCAGGTGGTCAACGAGGCCGGGGTCGGTGCGGGGCAGGGCGCGCGACGCCGGTGGGGGCTCGCGGCGGGCGGTGCGTGCCGTTACTCGCCGCGCGACGCTCACCGTCCCGGGCCGAGGTGCACGTCCACGACGACCGGCAGGTGGTCGCTGGCCCGACGCGCCGCGTCGCCCGGGACCACCTCGGCGTTGCTCGACCCGAGGCCGGCAACGAGCACCACGTCGATCCGCGCAGTGGGCTCGGCAGCGGGGTAGGTCGGACCGCTGGCGGTCGTCGCGTCCCGCAGGTGCCTGCCGAGCCGGACCCACGACTCCCCATCGGGTTGCTCGTTGAGGTCGCCAGCGACGATGCAGGGGCCGTCGGCCGCGGCGACGAGCAGCAGCAGCCGGATGAGGTGCTGGGCACGCTCGGCGGGATCCAGCGACAGGTGCACGCTGAGCACCCGCACGCCGGCGACATCGGCGACCGCGATCCCGCGACGGGTGCGTCCCGGGGTCCACGGCAGTCCGACAGCACGAGCGCCGGTCACCGGCAGCGTGGGGCGCACCAGCAGCGCCGTCGTGCGTGCCCGGCCGCCGCCGACGGCGACGCGCAGCCCCGCATCTCGGGCGAGCCTGCGCAGCCGTGCGGCCCCGAGCGGACCGCGGGGGGGCTCCTGGAGGGCGACGACGTCCGGCGCGGCCCCTCGCAGGACCGCGACGACGGCGGAGCGGTCGTCTCGCAGCTGGTGGATGTTGGCGGTCAGCACGCGCAGGGTGGAGGGCACCCCCCCATTCCACCCCACCGAGCGGCCCGACGGCGACGATGAGAGGCCTCTCACCCTCTGCGTCTGCGTCGACTCGGGCACGGCTGGGACGACTGAGCTCGCCCTCGGGGGGGTCGCACCGGCTGGGCACCTTCACCCGTCGGGCGCGCACGCGGGTGGGCCAACCGAGCGCCGGCACGGTACCCGCCGCTGGCCACGGCTAGACCAGGTGCGCCTCGCGCTCGAGGCGACCCTCACGGTCGACCCGGGCCGCCCGCACCCGGGACAGGATGACCGCGCCGAAGGCGATCGCCGTCGCGGTCGTGGCGATCGAGAGCCGCAGCACGTGGTTGGCGTCGGCGCCGATGCTCACCTGGACGACCGCCGGCGCGATGAGCAGCGCCACAAGGTTCATCACCTTGATCAGCGGGTTGATCGCCGGGCCGGCGGTGTCCTTGAACGGGTCGCCGACGGTGTCACCGATGACGACGGCGGCGTGCGCGTCGGAGTTCTTCCCGCCGAACCGGCCGTCCTCGACGATCTTCTTCGCGTTGTCCCACGCCCCGCCGGAGTTGGCGAGGAAGACGGCCATCAGCACGCCGGCAGCGATCGACCCGGCGAGGAAACCGGCCAGCGGGCCCACCCCCAGGCCGAACCCGACCGCGATCGGTGCGAAGGCGGCGAGGAGGCCCGGGGTGGCGAGCTCACGCAGCGAGTCGCGCGTGCAGATGTCCACGACGCGCCCGTAGTCGGGCCGCACCTCGCCGGTCATGATCCCGGGGAACTCGTGGAACTGGCGGCGCACCTCGAAGACGATCGCGCCGGCGGCCCTGGTCACGGCGTCGATCGCCAGGCCGGAGAACAGGAAGACCGTCGCCGCCCCGAGGATCACCCCGACGAGCGTGATCGGGGAGACCACCTGGTAGGACAGCATCGCCAGGGCCATCTCGGAGGTGTCGATCGCACCGCCCAGCGCGCCGACGGCCTGGCGCACGGCGTCCTGGTAGGAGCCGAACAGCGCCGTTGCGGCGAGCACCGCGGTGGCGATCGCGATCCCCTTGGTGATCGCCTTGGTCGTGTTCCCGACCGCGTCCAGGTCGGTGAGGATCCGTGCGCCGGCAGCGTCGACGTCACCGGACATCTCGGCGATGCCCTGGGCGTTGTCGCTCACCGGCCCGAAGGTGTCCATCGCGACGATGACGCCGACGGTGGTGAGCAGGCCGCAACCGGCCAGCGCGATGAGGAACAGCGAGAGCGTGATCGAGCCGCCGGAGATGAGGAACACGCCGCAGATCGCCGCTGCGATGATGCCGGCGGTGTAGACGGCAGACTCGAAGCCGACCCCCACCCCGGAGAGCACGACGGTGGCCGGGCCGGTCAGGGAGGTCCGCGCGACGTGCAGCGTCGGGGCCGACGTCGTGCCCGTGAAGTAGCCGGTCAGCCACAGGATGATCCCGGCGAGCACGATCCCGATCGCGACGGCCAGGGTGGCGACCACGCGTGGGTCGCCGGTGTGGGCCGCGAGCTCCTCGCTCAGGCCGCTCAGCTCGGCGAAGGTCGACGGCAGGTAGACGAACGCGGCGACGGCCGAGGCGACGGCACCGACAAGTGCGGAGACGTAGAACCCCCGGTAGATCGCCGTCAGCCCGCTCTCCTCGCCCCTGACCCGGGTGATCGCCACGCCGAGCCCCGCCACCAACGCACCGATCGCGGTGACGACGAGCGGGAACACCAGCCCCTGCTCGCCGAACGCCACCTTGCCGAGGATGAGCGCCGCCACGAGGGTCACCGCGTAGGACTCGAACAGGTCGGCCGCCATCCCGGCGCAGTCCCCGACGTTGTCTCCCACGTTGTCGGCGATGGTCGCGGCGTTGCGCGGGTCGTCCTCGGGGATGCCCTTCTCGACCTTGCCCACCAGGTCGGCACCGACGTCGGCCGCCTTGGTGAAGATCCCGCCGCCCACGCGCATGAACATCGCCAGCAGCGCGGCTCCGAACCCGAAGCCCTCGAGCACAGCCGGCGCCTGCTCGCGGTACAGCAGCACGACAGCTGCCGCGCCGATGAGGCCGAGGCCGACGACGCTCATCCCGACGACACCGCCGGTGCGGAACGCGATCCTTGCTCCGACCGCGCGCCCGTCCGGCCGTTGCGCGGCCGCCGCCACGCGCACGTTCGCCCGCACGGCCAGCCACATGCCGAGGTAGCCGATCGCGGCGGAGAACCCGGCACCGACGAGGAAGAAGACCGACCGCCCGACCTTGACGCCGGTGTCCCCGGGCAGCAGGAAGAGCAGCGCGAAGACGACGACGGCGAAGAGGATGAGGGTGCGGAACATCCGGTTGAGGTATGCCGAGGCGCCCTCCTGGACCGCGAGCGCGATCTCCTGCATCTTCGCGGTGCCCTCGCCGTAGGCGAGCACCTGGCGACGCAGCACCAGGGCGGTGGCGAGCGAGGCGAGACCGATGGCGGCGATGACCGCGACGATGGTCAGGCTCGTTGGTCCGAGCGAGGGCATCGGTCCTCCTGAGACGATCGGGCCGGCCGCGTTGCCGGGAGGCGACCGGGGCCGCGGAAGGCCGCAGTCTACGGGCCGGGCAGGCGAACTCGCGCGGTCGGGCCGGGTGATCGCGCTTGCACGTTCGCGCAGGTCGCGGGCCTGCCGCCAGCGGCCCGCGCACCCCAACGTTCCGGGCATGTCGTGCGTCGTACCGGGTGCGAGGGTTCACCCGTCACAGGCGCGCGGGCGGGCCGGCTCTTGTCGAGACCGGATGCGGTGCACCCGGCGAGGAGGTGGCGTGGCGCTCTGGCAGGACTCGCTCGAGGCACTCGTCCGTACGCGCGGTCCGGCTCTGATCGGCTACGCGTACCTGCTGTCGGGCGATCGACGCGAGGCGGAGGACCTGGTCCAGGAGGCACTGGTCAAGACCTTCTCGCGCGGCCGGCTCGGCCTCGAGCCGACGAACCTCGAGGGGTACGTGCGGGGTCCGCACAACGTTCTGACCCTCCCGAGCGTCATCGTTGGGCAAGGGCGTCGCGCGGCGCACGCGGCCTTCCACCGCGGCAGCGGGCCTGCGTCGTGCTGCGTTTCTACGAGGACCTCACGGTCGGCGAGATCGCCGGGCACCTCGGGGTGTCCGACGGCGCCGTCAAGCGCTACCTGTCCGACGGCGTGCGCACCTTGCAGGCCACCCTTGGCGCGGTCCGTGAGGCCGACGTCACCATCGAGCTGGTCGAGGAGGCGGGACGATGATCGATCTCACCCAGGCGTTCATCGACACGGCGAGCCGGGTCACGGCGGACCGGCCGCCGATCCCCGCCGAGCCCGTGCTGGCACGGATCCGACGTCGGCGCGCCGCACGGCACGCGACCCAGGGCGTCGTCGGCCTGGGCGCAGCGGGCGCGGTGGCCCTGGTCGGCGGACAGCTCGTCGGCGCAGACGGGACCGGACCGCTGGGCCCGGCAGGCGGGAGCTGGGTCGAGGGGACGTGGCCCCAGGCGGTGACCACCACGGACGACCTGTCGGTCTGCGGCGCGCAGGTCGGGCCGCTCCACGACCCGCCCGGGGATGCCGAGGTCCGGCTGGGGATCGAGGTCGGCGGTTCGGCGGTGACGGGCGAGCCGTTCGAGGCCGCCGTGGCGCTCGGCATCGCCGTCGACGGGTGGTTCTTCGGCAGGCCGGCCACCCCCGTACGGTTGGTCGTCGTCAGCGACGATCGAGTCGTCGCGGTCGGCGAGACCGCTCCGACCGAGCTCCCGGCCCCCGGCGCCGACTTCCTGGGTGGCGGGCCGGGGCGCGGGGTGAGGATCACCTCCCCGGCGACCGTCGACATGGTCTCCTGCGCCGACGGCGCACCCCTGCAGCCGGGGCTCTACGAGCTGTATGCGGTGCAGACCTTCACCTCGGTGCAGGTCCCCACCAGCGACCTCGCCGGATACGACGGCGACGCCGCGTCCCTCACCTTCGGCGACGACGAGCCGCTGGTCCTCGCCGGCGGGCCGGCGCCGATCGAAGTGGTGCGCTCCCCGCTGGACGTCGCGGGGATCCCCGCGACGGTGCCGCTGGTCGTCGAGCGACTCCTCGCGGCGACCCGGACGGCGGACGGCTGGCAGGTGACCGTCGAGTTCGACGATGTCGAGGGGTACGCGAGGGCCGAGGCAGCCCTCCTGGCCGGGGGAAACACAGGCGGCCCTGACCACGACCAGCGCGAGATGGCATGGCGGGCAGACTTCAGGTCCGACGACTACCTGGTCGAGCTGGACGTCGCCAACGAGACCGGGGGCGGCATCCTCGGGACGTACCTGATCGTTCGGCGCTGAGCTCTCAGCCGCCCAGGGCCTCGTCGAGCGTGGCGTGGATGGAGAACACCTGCGTCAGTGCGGTGATCCTGAAGACCTTGAGGATCTTCTCCTCGCTGATGACCAGCGCGAGGTCCCCGCCGAGGGTGCGGACCTTCTTCAGGGCGCCGACGAGCACACCCAGACCCGTCGAGTCCATGAAGCTCACCCCGGACAGGTCGACGATGAGATCGGTGTGCTCCGCGTCGACCAGCGAGGACAGCTCCTCGCGCAGCACGGGGGCGGTATAGACGTCGATCTCCCCCGTGACCTCGACCACGGTCCGGTTGCCGCTCGCGCGGCTTGCCACGGACACGTCCACCAGGGCCTCCTTCACATCACCGCCAGGACCAGCACATTCAACCAAACGCGCGGGGTGGCGTCGTACAGGGTGCCACCACCTTGAATGATGGCATCCGTAGGGCCGAACCGGGACCGAACCGCGCGGCGGGAACCCTCAGGAGCTGATCTTCACCCTGGTGGTGGACGTCGCGACGGCCTCGGTCGGGGTTCGGTCGGGGGGGGCGAGTCGCGGGGCTCGGGTCGAACGGTGCGAGGATCGAGCCGTGGCGAGCCCCGCGCAACTCCTGGATGTGCTGCTGGCGGGCGGTCGTCGGGCCGAGAGCCTCACGCACGTCGAGCGGCTCCCCCCGAGGCCCGGCCGCACCGCAGCCTGGCCAGACTGGGCCGATCCCGCCCTCGTCGCGGGCTACCGGCTGCTCGGCGTCCCGGAGCCGTGGACGCACCAGGTCGAGGCGGCCGACGGGCTGTGGGCAGGGCGGCACACCGTCGTGGCCACCTCGACCGGCTCGGGCAAGTCGCTGGCCTTCTGGCTGCCGGCGCTCACGGCCGTGCAGGATGCGCATGCCGACGCCGGCCGGGACGCGGGGAGGTTCACCACCCGCCGCGCCACGGTGCTCTACCTCAGCCCGACCAAGGCCCTGGCGGCCGACCAGCTCGTCGGGCTGGAGCGGCTCGTCGCCGCCGCTGGGCTGCGGTCGGTCGTCCGCGCCTCGACCTGCGACGGCGACACCGACACCGCGGGCCGCCGCTGGGTCGTCGACCATGCGGACGTGGTACTGACCAACCCCGACTTCCTGCACTTCTCGCTACTGCCGGGCCACCGTCGCTGGGCGCGCCTGCTGCGCTCGCTGCGGTACGTCGTCGTGGACGAGAGCCATGCGTTCCGCGGGGTGTTCGGCGCCCACGTTGCGCTCGTCCTGCGCCGGCTGAGCCGGGTGGCCGCCCTGTACGGGGCGGCGCCGACGTTCGCCCTGGCCTCGGCGACCACAGCGGACCCGGCAGCGAGCGCGGCCCGGCTGCTCGGCGTGGCGCCCGAGGAGGTCCTCGCGGTCACCGAGGACGGCTCGCCGCGCGGGGAGCAGACGTTCGTGCTGTGGCAGCCCCCCGAGCTGCCGGGGCAGGACGTCGCGGTTGACGCGGACGACGACACCCCCGGCGCCGACACGGCACCGGCCCGCCGGACGGCGACGGCCGAGATGTCCGACCTGCTCACCGACCTCACGGTCGCCGGTGCCCGGACGCTCGCGTTCACCCGGTCGAGGCGCGCCGCCGAGTCCGTGGCTGCCACGACGTGCGAGCACCTCGAGGAGGTCGGCCGCGGGCTGGGGGACGGCGTCGCCGCCTACCGCGGGGGCTACCTCCCGGAGGAGCGCCGCGAGCTCGAGCGGCGCCTGCGCAGCGGCGAGCTGCGGGCGATGGCGACGACCAACGCCCTGGAGCTCGGCGTCGACATCGCCGGCCTGGACGCCGTGCTCATCGCCGGCTGGCCCGGCACGCGGGTCTCGTTGTGGCAGCAGGCCGGGCGCGCGGGACGCGCCGGGGCCGAGGGGCTGGTCGCTCTCATCGCTCGAGAAGACCCGCTGGACACCTACCTCGTGCACCACCCAGCCGCGGTCTTCGACGTCCCCGTCGAGGCGACGGTCTTCGACCCGACGAACCCCTACGTGCTCGCCCCGCACCTGTGCGCCGCTGCAGCCGAGCAGCCGCTGCGCCAGGAGGACCTCGCACTGTTCGGCCCGGGGACGGGCGCCCTGCTCGACCTGCTCGTCGACCGCGGCGCGCTGCGCCGTCGCGACTCCGGTTGGTACTGGACCCGACCGGACGCCGCCGCGCGGCTGACGGACCTGCGCGGCACGGGCGGGCAGCCGGTGCGGGTGGTCGAGGAAGCCACCGGTCGGCTGCTCGGCACCGTCGACGCCGGCGCGGCCGACGCCCAGGTGCACGACGGTGCGGTGTACGTCCACCAAGGCGCGACCTACCTGGTCGAGCACCTGGACCTCGCGGCGTCGGTCGCCCTCGTCAGCTCGCGGGCCGTCGACTTCCGGACCTGGTCGCGATGGGTCAGCTCGGTGGCGATCCGCGAGGTGCGGGCGGAACGTCAGGTCGGCCCAATCACCTGGGGGTTCGGGACCGTCGACACGACCACCCAGGTGACCGGCTTCACGCGGCGGCACCTGCCGGACCTCGTGACGATCGGTGCGGAGACCCTCGACCTACCACCCCGCACCCTGCGGACGACAGCGGTGTGGTGGACCGCCCCGCTGGAGGTGCTCGAGCGGGCGGGCCTGGATGCGACCGACACCCCTGGCGCCCTGCACGCCGCCGAGCACGCCTCGATCGGCCTGCTCCCGCTGCTGGCCACCTGCGACCGGTGGGACCTCGGCGGGCTGTCGACCGCGATGCACCCGGACACGGGGTCGGCGACGGTCTTCGTCCACGACGCCTACCCGGGCGGGGCGGGCTTCGCCGAGCGGGGATTCGGCCTCGGTGCAACGTGGCTGCGGGCGACGCGCGACGCCGTTGCCGGTTGCGGCTGCCAGGTCGGCTGCCCGGCATGCGTCCAGTCACCCAAGTGCGGCAACGGGAACGACCCACTGGACAAGGCGGGCGCCGTGCGCCTGCTCGACGTCGTGCTCCGGCACGAGCCCGGCTGAGCCCGTCACGGTCCTCTCGCCCACGCCGGGCCTGCCCAGGCGACGGCCGTCGCCGCGCCGAGAACCGTCGGGCGGGTTGTCCAGACCTCCACCACACCGTGGTCCAGCACCGAGCAGCGCGTCATCGTGGCCCCGTTGCGCTGGACCACCTCCCGGGCCAGGTCACAGGCTCGGGCGACCGACGGGTCGGCGAGCACCACCCCTGGCGGGGCGAGCAGCACCGAGGCCGCCGCCAGCGCGGACAGGTCGGCGGCCGTTCGGGCCTGCAGCCGTGCACCCTGAGCCCTGGCCAGGACCGAGAGCAGGCCCGCGAGGGTCACGACGACGGCGACGAGCCCGATGACCAGGACGGTCCCGGCCCCGCGCTCGCCGCCGCTCCGGCTCATGGCTCGGACCATGCCGTTGCCGACGCGGTGATGGTGAGCCGACCGCCGGTGAACCATCCCCCGGCGCTCGGGGAGCTGACCACCACCTCGACCCACGGCGCGGCCCGCTGCACTGTGACGGTCACGGCGCCCCCGGCCACCCGTCGCGCCACCTCGACCACCTGGCCATCGCCCTGCCCCAGTGCGGTGACCCGCGCGCCGGCCCGGGCCGCATCGGCGCAGCGCAGCTGCGTCGCTGCCGCTGCGCCGGTGATCAGCAGCACGGCCAGCACGAGGACCACGGCGGGCAGCCCGATCGCGAGCTCGGCCGTCACCGCCCCCCGATCGCGTGCCGCGACCCGCGCGGTCACACCGACAGCGCGCTGCGTACGATGCCCAGCAGCAGGCCGCGCACCTCGTCGCTGCGCAGGATGGCCAGCAGCAGGCCCGCGAAACCCGCCGCGGCCACCGTGGCGATGGCGTACTCGGCGGTCGCCATCCCCTCGTCCCCGCGCTCCGGGGCAGCCGTCAGCCGGCTCGCGAGACCAGCCATGGCACCGGCCATCGCCGCCCTCGTCCGCCGCACCGGTCCGGGGCGGACCCGCCGGTCGCCCCCTGTCATCGTCGCCGTCGTCATCGTTCCCACCTCTCCGAGACCCGTCGCGGGTCCGCTCCAGGACCGCGTTCGCGGCCCACCCCGACCGTGCCGGGCCGCCGTCCACCGGCGGGGTGCGACCCCACCCGCCGGTGGACGACCGCCGCCCGACCGAGCCCCTGTGGACCGTCACGCGAGCGTGCCCTCGACCAGCGCGAGCACCACCGGCACGATCCCGACCAGGACGAAGGCCGGCAGGTGGCACAGACCGAGCGGGAGGACCAGCCGCACCGCCAGCCGCGCGGCGGCCTCCTGCGCTGCGGCGCCGCTGTCGCGGCGAACCTGCTGCGCCGCTGCTCGCAGGGCCGCGGCCCCGGCCGCACCCTGCTCCCAGGACGGCCGCAGCGCCTCGGCCACCGGTCCCAGTGCGCCCGGGGCACCGGTCCAGGCCTCGTCCCACGGCGCGCCCCAGAGCAGGGCGGCAGCGACCGCCGCGAGCGCATCACCCCGCCCACCTCCGATCGCCGAACCGACCGACCCGAGCGCCCTCGGCACCGTGGCTCCCGCCGTGGTCGCCGCACCGAGCAGGTCGAGCACGACCGCGAGCGGTACCTCGACCCCCGGCCCGTCCCGGGGCGACCGACGACGCGCGGACGGCCGGCCCGCAGCGGCGGCCCCCGTCGCGGCCGGGCCGTGCGCGAGCGACCTGGCCCGTCGGCTCACGGCTCGGCCCCGGACCGCCGGGCCCCGCGCACCAGCCGCGCAGTCCAGCGGTGCCCGACGAACGACGCGGCGGCGCCGGTGAGCAGGAGCGCGGTCCCCCCACCGCCGTCGAGCAGGACGGCCACCGGGTCGACCCCGAGGGCGATCCCCAGCACGAGACCCACCACCGGCAGCCACTCGAGCAGCCGCGCGGTCGCGACCGGACCGGCGAGCGCCGAGGCGCGGGCGGCCTGCGCCTCGGCGTCCTGGACCAGGGCGACGACCACTCCGTCGAGCACGGTGCCCGGAGCCGCCCCGAGGTCGCGGGCCACCTGCGCGGCCGCCACGACGGCTGCCGCCACCCTCGGGTCCCCGGCCCGCTCGGAGAGATCCTCGCGCACCGGCAGACCCGAGCGGACCGCGACGTCAAGACCCCGTCGCCAGGCGACGTCCGGCGAGGCCCCGGAGCGCAGCGACGCCGCCACGTTGGCCACCCCCGCGAGGAAGGTCGGCTGCGGCCCTTGCCGTCCCGTCCCGGGTTCGCCGGACGGACCGACGCTCGACCGGGCCAGTCGGCCCTGTCGCGAGCTCATCGACCACCGCCGCGGACGATCCCCCACCGCGCGGCGAAGTCGGCCCACCCGGAACCGGTGGTCAGGGTCCCGGCGGCAGCCACCCCCAGCACCTGCTCGACGACGAGCCCGGCCGACCCCCGACGGACCCGGCCGAGCTGGGCGACGTAGCGCCGCCCGCCGTCCCGGCGAAGGTGCACGACGGCGTCCACCCCGCTCGCTGCCTGGGCGGCGAGGGCGTCCTCGGACATCCCGGCCAGGGCGGCGAGGGCGGCCAGCCGGGCCGGGACGTCCTCGACGGCGTTGGCGTGCACCGTCGCGCAGCCCCCGTCGTGCCCGGTGTTCAGGGCGGTGAGCACCTCGCGCACCTCCGCGCCACGACACTCCCCCAGGACGATCCGGTCCGGCCGCATCCTCAGTGCGTGGCGCACGAGCGCCGCGAGGTCCACCCCGCCGGCGCCCTCCACGTTGGGTCGCCGTGCGGTGAGGCGGACGACGTGCGGGTGGTCGGGGCTGAGCTCGCCCGCCTCCTCGATGACGAGGATCCGCTCGTCGGGCGGGACGAGCGACAGCAGGCTCGACAGCAGGGTGGTCTTGCCCGAGCCGGTCGCCCCCGAGACGAGCAGGTTGGCCCGCCGGGAGACCAGCGCCGCCAGCGCGTCGGCGACCAGGGGCGCGACGCTCCCGGCAGCGACGAGCTCAGCCATCGAGAACGCCACCCGGCGCAGGGTCCGCAGGCGCAGGAGCGTGCCCTCGCCGGAGATCGGCGGCAGCACCGCATGCACCCGCGACCCGTCGGGCAGCCGCGCGTCGGCCACCGGTGCGGCGTCGTCCAGCCGCTGGCCGCCGGCAGCGGCGAGCCGGACGGCCAGCGCCCTGACCCGCGCGGCGTCGCCGAGGTCGACGTCGCGCCGCTCCAGGCCCCGACCGCGGTCGACCCAGACCGACCTCGGCCCGTTGACCAGCACGTCGGTGACCCCCGGTTCGTCGAGCAGCGGCTGGAGCGGGCCGGCGCCGACCACCTCGGCCCGCACCGCCGCGGCGAGCGCAGCCAGGTCCTCCTCGCCCAGCACCCCGCCCAGCTCGCGGACCAACCGGCCGATGCTGGCGCCGTCCGGAAGCGCGCCGTCGGCCGCCACCCGTCGGCGCACCCTGGCGAGCAGGCCGTCCGGCACCGCGGGCCGGTCAGCCATCGGCCACCGCCTCGGCCAGCCGACGCACGGCCCGCCCCAGCGCCGACCAACGGCCGATCACGGGACCGAAGCCGCGGTCCGTGGCGTCGGCGAGCCGCCGGTCGGTGGGCAGCAGACCGGCCAGCGGGAGGTCGAGCAGGTGCGCAGCCTCCAGCGGCGCCACCCGGGCCGCTCGCCGTCGGCGCAGCACCAGCTGCGCCGGCCCGGAGTCCAGGGCCGCGCGTAGGGCGAGCGCGCCGGCCACCCCCAGGACGTCCTGCCCGGCCAGCACGAGCAGGTCGGAGCGTCCGGCCAGCACCGGCGCGGCCCGGCCGGTCGCCGTCCCGACGTCGGTCAGCAGGGTGTGCGCCGGTAGGTCGACGACGACCGTGGTGCACCGGTCGACGAGGGCGGCGGTGACCGCGGAGACGACTGCCACGTCGGGGGCGCCCGCGCGCCGGTCGGGCCCCAGCACCTCGACCCCGCACCAGCGCGGGAGCACCCCGTCGAGGTCGGCCGGCGCCAGGGCACCGCGGACCCCCTCGAGGTCGGCCCAACGCACGCCGGGCACCTCCTCGATCCCGAGCAGCACCTCCAGCCCGCCCCCACCGTGGTCGAGGTCCATCAACGCCACGCACCCGGCCGAACGGGCGAGGCGGGCAGCCAGCAGGGCGGCGAGCGTCGAGGCCCCGACCCCACCCCGCGCCCCGACGACGACGAGCACCTGCGCCCCGGTCCCCCGGCGGCCGAGCGGAGCGGATGCCGCGCGCGAGTGACGGCGCGCCTGGCCGCGGACGGGCGGCGACGGGTCGGACGGGTGCACCCCCCGACCGTCCCCGGTCGGCCACGGCCCGGACCACCGGGTCCCGCCCGGATGTGGAGGGCCTGCGCCGCCACCCGGGCTGGGGACGGCGACGCCTCATGCTCGGTCCCGGGCAGGACGACGGTGCGGGAGCGCCTGCGCCCACGCACCGCCACTCGCTACCCTCGGACGACGACCGGGAGGAGGGCGGGGGCGATGGTGCGCGAAGCCGCCTTCTTCGACCTGGACAAGACGATCATCGCGACGTCGTCGGCCACGGCGTTCTCCCGGCCCTTCTACGCCGGGGGGCTCATCACCCGGCGCGACGTGCTGCGCACCGCCTACGCCCAGTTCCTCTTCCTGCTCGGCGGCGCGGACGCGGACCAGACCGAACGGCTGCGCGCGCACCTGTCCTCGATGGTCACGGGCTGGGACGTCGCCCAGGTCTCCTCGATCGTCTCCGAGACGCTCCATCAGCACATCGAGCCCACTGTCTACGCCGAGGCGATGGACCTCATCGCCGAGCACCACGCCGCCGGGCGCGACGTCGTCATCGTGTCCGCCTCGGGGTCGGAGGTGGTCGAGCCGATCGCCGCGCTGCTGGGCGCCGACCACGTCATCGCGACCCGGATGGCCGTGGTCGACGGTCGCTACACCGGCGAGATCGCCTTCTACGCCTATGGCGCGGCCAAGGCCGAGGCGGTTCGCGCGCTGGCGAAGGAGCGCGACTACGACCTGGCGGCCTGCTACGCCTACTCCGACTCCGCGACCGATGTGCCCATGCTCGAGGCGGTCGGCACCGCAGCCGTCGTCAACCCCGACCGGGCCCTGCGGCGGCTCGCTGCCGAGAGCGGATGGGACGTGCTCACCTTCGTCCGGCCGGTGGCCCTGCGGCCGACCTTCCCGCCGGCGCGGCAGAGCGTCCCCGTCCTGGCCGTGCTCGCCGGGCTCGCCGTCGTCGTCGTCCTGCTGCTGCGCCGCGGCCGCCCCCGACCCGCCTGAGAACGGGCCCGCCGAGTGCCCGTCCCGACGGCGTCACTGTCGCCCGGACGGCCCATCGGCACCGCCCTGCTCTTCCCACCGGGCCCACGGAGGCGTACAAAGGAAGGACAACAGCACAGCGGGTGACGAGCACCCACGCTCGACCAGTCCGCGAGAGGACCTGCCGACCGGGCTTGCCCGTTGCGGCGGTGATGCAAGCGCCTGATAGCTCGCCACCCGTGCTGTTGACGACGGCGTCCCTCTGGGGGCGCCGTCGCCATGTCACCCCTCGACCGACCCCAACCGCCCGGCGAGCACGGCATCCGCCACGGCGGTGCCCTCGGCGGCGCCGGTGACCACGGACTCGGCGTAGTAGCGCAGCCAGTGGGCCACCCCCTGCGGCGTCCCGGTCGCGTACCGCGCCGCGGCCGACAGGTAGACCGTCGGCTCGGCCGCCCAGCGCACCTCAGGCACCACCACGCCGACCGGGTCGACGCCGCGGGCCGTGAGCAGGTGGCGTGCGAACGCCCGTGCCACCGCGCCGTTGCCCCGGGCGAAGGGTCGCAGCGCCAGCAGCTCACCGTGCACGACGGCGACCAGGACGAGCGCGGGGACGTGAGCCGGAAGGCGCTCGGCGACCAGGACGGCGAGCCCTGACACGCGGGCGGCCAGCTCGTCCCCGGCAGGGGCGAGCCCGAGGCCACGCAGGTCCTGCGCGGGTGCGTCGACCCGCAGGCGGCCAGCCTCGGCGTCGCCCACGACGGCGGCGTGCAGATGGGCGAGCAGCTGACCGGCGGGCGTGCGGTCCGCCCCGGGAGCACCCGGCGCGGACATCCGCTGCTCGACCGCTCCTTGGACTCGCAGCGCCCCGGCCAGCGCGGCCCCGTCCGGCCCCGCCGGTGGGAGTGACGCCCCTCTGGCCACGTCCCGCACCAGGTCCAGCGGCAGGCGCCACCCGTCGACCGCCCCGCCTGCCCAGGCGCTGCGCACCCCGGCCTCGACCCGGGCGACCCCCCACTGGCGACGCAGCGCCCGGTGCCACCGTAGGGTCTCGCAGGCCGAGCGGGCGCCCTCGACGGCACCGAGGACGTCGTCGGTCAGCAGCGGTTCGAGCGGGTGGCCGGGCACCGGCCCACCCTAGGGGCGCACCACGACGACGACCTTGCCGGTCGCGTGGCCCTGGGCCAGGTGGTCCATCGCGGCGGCTGCCTCGTCCAATCGGTAGGTGGCTCCCACGAGCGGTGTCACCGAGCCGGCGTCGACGAGCGTGGCCAGCGCCTCGAGGTCGGCCGCCCGGGTGACCGCGATCATCGGTCGCAGCCGCTGGCGGCCGAAGGGGGAGAGCAGCAGTGCTCGCAGCTGGCGGTCGAACCCGCCGACCCAGCGCCCACCGGTCTCCCCGCCCACGAGCACCACGGTGCCGCGGGGCGTCAGGGTACGGCGCAGCGCGCGTAGGCTCCGATGGCCGGCGGTGTCGATGACGACGTCGTACCGACGGGTCCCGTCGCTGACGTCGGTGACGGTGTAGTCGAGGACCTGGTCGGCCCCGAGCGCACGGACGGCCTCGAGCTTGCCGGTGCTGCACACGCCGGTGACGCGCGCACCGGTCGACGCGGCGATCTGCACGGCGAACGCGCCGACGCCTCCGCCTGCCCCGAGGACGAGCACGCGGTGACCTGGCCGGACCTGGCCGACATCACGCACGGCCTGCAGCGCGGTGACCGCCGAGGTCGGGACTGCGGCGGCCTGGGCAGGCGTGAGCCGGTGCGGCGCCCGCCCCACCCCCGTCGCTCGGGCGACGACGAGCTCGGCCAGCGAGCCGTCGCCGACGCCGTACACCGCGTCACCCACCGCGAGACCCTCGACGTCCGGCCCGAGGGCCTCGACGCGGCCGGCGAAGTCCGAGCCCTTGACCCGCTGCTTCGGGCGCCGCAGCCCCAGCCCCATGACGTGCACCATGAGCGGCCGGCCGGTCATCATGTGCACGTCGCCGAGGTGCAGCGAGGCGGCGTCGACCCGGACGAGAACCTCGCCCGGCCCGGCCTGCGGCGCGGGGACGTCCTCGACGCGCAGGGTCCCGGCGTCTCCGTAGCGGTCCTGGACGACGGCCTTCATCGGGTGCCTGCCTCCTGGGGGTCGTGGGGGTAGCCGAAGGCCTCGTCGAGCGGCACGCCGAGGACGTGGGCGATCTTGAAAGCCATCTCCAGGGACGGCGAGTACCGACCCTGCTCGATCGCGATGACGGTCTGGCGGGTGACGCCGACGCGCGCGGCGAGCTCGGCCTGGGTCATCTCGCCGTGCGCGAAGCGCAGCACGCGGATGGCATTGGTCACCTGGGTCGGCCTCACCATCGCGGTAGCCCCCTGCGGTAGCCGATGACCTGCGTGACGGTGCTCAGCACCGCGGACAGGATGAATCCGAGGTAGAGGACGTTGGCGATCCAGAAGTGGTCGACCTCGACCATCGCCAGGACGAGCGCGATGATGCCGCCGAGCACGACGAGCGACTGGCCGACGCGCTCCCCGGCCCGCGCGAGCTCCACGTCGCGGTCGTCCCGCTGGTCGGCGTCGGCCGGCCACATCGAGGCCGTGACGATGCGCCCGAGGATCCCGGCGACGACGGCCCCGCCGATCGACCAGAGCATCGGCGCGACGTAGGCGACGTCTGCCAGGCGCCCACCGTCCGCCCGACCGAGCACCACGGCAACATAGCCGCCGTAGGTGATCAGGGCGACCACCCCGAACACCCAGATGCTCTTCTCCTCGTAGGACATCGACGCTCCTGTGTCGAGAATGTTTGACATGGCGAAGGTAAGGCAGGCCGGACACTGTGTCAAGCATTCTTGACGTACCTCCCTGACCGGACGTCCTTCGCCCTCCCCTGGCGCCGTTCCCCCGACGTGCCACGATGGCGCCATGACCGCAGCGCCGAGCGTCTCCTCGTCCATCACCGTGCGCCTGGAGGTCCGGGCCCGCCCGACGGCGGTCAGCGAGCTCACCACAGCGATCGAGCAGGCCGGTGGGATCGTCACCGCGCTGGACGTCACGACGTCCGGGCACGAGCGGATCGGCGTCGACGTCACCTGCGCCACGCGGGGCGAGGCGCACGCCGGCGAGATCGTCACCGCGCTGCGCGCGCTCGCCGGGGTGAGCGTCGACCGGGTCAGCGACCGGACGTTCCTGCTGCACCTCGGCGGCAAGCTGTCGATCGAGTCGAAGGTGCCGATCCGCAACCGCGACGACCTGTCGATGGTCTACACCCCGGGGGTCGCCCGGGTCTGCGAGGCGATCGCCGCCCGACCGGAGGATGCGCGCAACCTCACCATCAAGCGCAACACCATCGCCGTGGTGACCGACGGCACCGCGGTCCTCGGCCTGGGGGACATCGGACCTCTCGCGGCGCTGCCGGTCATGGAGGGCAAGGCCGCCCTGTTCAAGCGGTTCGCCGACATCGACGCCTTCCCCATCGCCCTGGACACCACCGACGTCGACCAGATCGTCGAGACGGTCTGCGCCATCGCGCCGGTCTTCGCCGGGATCAACCTCGAGGACATCTCCGCCCCGCGCTGCTTCGAGATCGAGCGTCGGCTGCGCGAGCGTCTGGACATCCCGGTGTTCCACGACGACCAGCACGGCACGGCGATCGTGGCTCTCGCCGCCCTGACGAACGCGCTCGTCGTCGTGAGCAAGCGGATCGGCGACGTGCGCATCGTCATGTCCGGCGCCGGCGCGGCGGGGACGGCCGTGCTCAAGCTGCTGCTCGCCGCCGGGGCGCGGGACGTCGTGGTCTGCGACATCGACGGGGTCGTCCACACCGGCCGGCCAGGGCTGCCCGACGCGCTCGCCTGGACCGCCGAGCACACCAACCCGCGCGGGGTGACCGGCACCCTCGCCGGCGCGCTGGCCGGCGCCGACGTCTTCATCGGGCTGTCCGCCCCGGACATCCTCACCGGCGACGACATCGCCACGATGGGGCCGGACTCGATCGTCTTCGCGATGGCCAACCCGCGGCCCGAGGTCGACGCCGACGACGCCGCCCAGCACGCCGCGATCGTCGGGACCGGGCGCTCGGACTTCGCCAACCAGATCAACAACGTGCTCGCGTTCCCCGGGGTGTTCCGTGGGCTGCTCGACGCGCAGTCGCACCGCGTCACCGACGACCTGCTGCTGGCCGCGGCGTGGGCCCTGGCCGCCGTGGTCAGCCCCGACGAGCTCAACCCGACCTACATCGTCCCGAGCGTCTTCCACCCCGAGGTGACCAGCCGGGTCGCGGCGGCCGTGGAGAAGGCCGCCCGCGCGGGGCAGCGTCGCCACGAGCTCGGCGGCTCGGACGACGGACGGGGTGCGGGGTACGGCGGAGCCGGGATGGCACCGGCGGGCGACTTCTCGATCTGAGCTCAGCCCCAGGTGCCCCGCAGGTAGGGCGCCGGCCACGGCGCACCACCCTCCGTCGACGCGGCGACCCCGAGCTCGTGCGCCGCCCGCAGCGGCCACATCGGGTCGCGCAGTGCCGATCGTCCGAGCATGACGGCGTCGGCCGCGCCCTCGAGCAGGACCTGCTCGGCCTGGGCACCCGTGGTGATCATCCCGACGGCCGACACCGGCAGGCCGGTGACCTCGCGCACCCGACGGGCGAACGGCACCTGGTAGCCCGGGACGGTGGCGAAGGCGGCCGGCACGTTCCCGCCGCTGGACACGTCGACGAGGTCGGCACCCAGCGGCGCGAGTGACGCCGCGACGGCCGCGACGTCGTCCACCTCGAGGCCACCCGGGACCCAGTCGGTCGCCGAGAGGCGCACGAGCACCGGCTTGTCGTCCGGCCAGGCCGCCCGGACGGCCGCCACGACCTCGCGCAGCAGGCGAGCGCGTGCCTCGAGGGGGCCGCCGTACCCATCCGTGCGGTGGTTGCTCAGCGGGGAGAGGAACTGGTGCAGCAGGTAGCCGTGGGCCGCGTGCACCTCCACGGCGTCGAACCCGGCCCGATGGGCACGCCCGGCGGCCTCGGCGAACTGAGCGATGACGTCGCCGATCTGGTCCGTCGTCATCTCCTGCGGGGCGCGGTAGCCCTCGAACGCGACGGGTGAGGGGCCGAGGGTCGGCCAGCCGCCCTCGCCGACCGGCACGGTGCCCCGGCCTGCTGCCCAGGGTCGGAAGGTCGACGCCTTGCGGCCGGCGTGGGCCAGCTGGACCGCGGCGAGCGCGCCGGCGTCGTGCACCGGCGCCAGCACGCGGGTCCACGCCGACACGTGCGCGTCCGACCACAGGCCGACGTCCTGCGCGGTGATCCGGCCCTCCGGCACGACGGCCGTCGCCTCGGTGACCAGCAGACCGAACCCGCCGTGCGCCCGCGCCCCCAGGTGCACGAGGTGCCAGTCGTCCGCGATGCCGTCGGTCGCGCGGTACTGGCACATCGGTGCGAGCCAGACGCGGTTGCGCGCGGTGGCGCCGCGTAGGGCGAGGGGCTCGAGCAGGAGGGGTGCGGTCACCCGTCCAGTGTGACGGCTCCCCACCGCGCGCGTGGCTTTCGTCCCATGATCTGCGCTCCGACCTGAGGGACCCTCGACTGTGCTCACACTCGCCGACGCCCTAGCCGACCAGCACCGTACGGCCGCGAAGAAGGTCGCCTCGACCACGCGACCCGGTGCCTACCTCGTCCAGGCGATGCTCGCGGGCTCCTTCATCGGCGTCGCCGTCGTCCTCATGGTCACCGCCGCCGGCCCGCTGCGCGCCGCGGAGGACCCGTTCGCCCCACTCGTCCAGGGCCTGGTCTTCGGGGTGGCGCTCACGCTCGTCGTCGCCGCGGGCGGCGAGCTCGCGACGTCCAACATGATGACGCTGACGCAGGGCGTGCTCGGCAGGGTGATCACCTGGCCGCGGGCCGTCGGCACGCTGCTCTTCTCGTTCTTCGGGAACATGGCCGGGGCGTTCGTCTTCGCTGCCATGGTGCACCTGTCCGGGGTGACCGCACCGGGCACGCCGGCCGGCGTCATGGTTGCCTCGCTGCTGGAGCACAAGGCCGAGGAGACCTCCGGTCAGCTGTTCTGGCGCGGCGTGCTGTGCAACATGCTCGTCTGCCTGGCGATCTGGGCCTGCGTCCGGCTGCGCTCGGAGGGCGCACGGCTCGCCGTCATCTTCTGGTGCCTGCTCGCGTTCATCACCTCGGGCTTCGAGCACGTCATCGCCAACATGACCACCTTCGGCCTCGGGCTCATCGGCGGTCTGCCCGAGACCACCGTGGCCGAGTTCGGGCGCAACATGCTCGTGGTCGGCCTGGGCAACACCGTCGGCGGTGCGATCGTCGTGGGGCTCGCCTATCACCTCGCGGCCGGTCGGCGGGCGGTGGCTGCCGACGATCAGTCTGCGGTGGCCGACGAGGCCGCCGCCGCCCGCTGAGCCCCGCGGGCCCAGCGCCGGGCGCCGCCGTCGACAGATGGCGAACAACCGTGCGACTGGCGAACTCCCGGAGTTCGCAACCCGTACGGTTTTTCGCAGCCCGCACGGTCGTCTGCCGATCGCGCGGACGGTCGCGGGCGCGGGCGGGACCCCCCAGCGCTACGTTGTGCACGAAGGACTTCTGCGACAGGAGCAACGATGCCGACGCCACGCGAGCCCCAGCACGAATCGGTGACCGAGTCGGAGGTCCCGCTCGAGCCCGCCGCCGGCCCGTCGGCCGAGGAGACCGCCGCATCGGTCGAGGTCCCTGCGTCCGCCGAGGTCCCCGCGCCCGCCGCGCAGACCGCGGCCGACGTCGAGCCAGTCGTCGCCTCCGAGCCGGTGGTCACGGCGGAGCCCGCGGCCGACGCCGATCCCGTGGTCGCCCGGGACGCCGCACCTGCGGTCGAGCCCATGGTCGCCCCGGCGTCCGTCCTGGCGGTCGAGCCCGTGACCACCCCCGTTCCCCCCGCGCCGCCCGAGGCCGTCGCCGAGCCGTCAGGTCCCCCCGCGCCACCCGAGGCCGTCGCCACCGACACCCCGCCGTCCGGCCGTAGGGCCGCCCCGCGGCCCTACCCGCCCAGCGCCGCGTCGCCCGAGGCGGCCGCCGCGATGGCCGCCGGGCTCATCGACCCCCCGGTTGTCGAGCGGATCCCGGCCCTTGCCGTCCCGGCGCCCGCAGCCGCAGCCGCAGCGGTGCCGGTCACCGCCGCGTTCACGCCGGTGGCCGCCCCACCGACGCCGACCTCGGCTCCGGCCGCACCGGTGGCACCCACCGAGCCCACCGTCCCCGACACCCTCCTACCGGAGTCGCCGGCCAAGCCCGGTCTCGGCCGCCACCTGCTCGGGGTGCTGCTCGGCCTGGTGCTCACGCCCGTCGGGCTGCTGCTCACCGGGATCGGCACCGCCCGTCTGGCCGACGCGATCGACGCCGGTGACGCCACCGACGCCCTCGGCCTGGGCCTGCTCATCGCCGGCGCCCTCGTCCTCGGCGCCGTCGTGCTCCTGGGGATGTGGTCACCGGCCGTGCCGATCACCGGCGGGATCCTGTGGGGCGTTGCCCTCGGCACCGCCTTCCTCGCCGTCCCGGACACCCTCGCCGACTGGTTCGAGTCGATCGCCGGAGACCAGGTGGTCCCGGACGCCGTCGACCAGCTCACCGCGAGCGCGGTGACCGGCGAGCTGCTGGTCACCGGGATCCTGCTGGTGGCCGCGGGCTTCGCCGCGGCCCGCTCACGTCGACGCGGCCGGCGCTGGGCCGAGGGCGTGGCAGCGGCGCAGACGGCACGGGCCATGGCAGCTAGCCTGGACCGCCCGTCCTGAGCTGCCCGCGCCTCGCCCCTCCCGGCTGACCCACCGCGGTCCGCTCGATCCGACAAGGGACGAACGTCCCGCGCGCGCGCCCGGGAGTCTAGGATCCGAGGACTCGGCCTCGTGCCGCCCCGCACCGACGACGCTGCGCCCGGAGGACCTGTGGACAACGACTCCGCCCAGGGAGCCACGCTGGACAACCTCATGACCGAGGACCGCCGCTTCGCACCGAGTCCCGAGTTCGTGGCACAGGCCAACGCGCACGCCGAGCTGTACGCGTGGGCCGGGGCCGACCGGCTCGGCTTCTGGGCCGACGCCGCGCGCGAGTCGCTCACCTGGAGCACGCCGTTCACCGAGGTCCTCGACTGGTCCGGGGCACCGGTGGCCCGCTGGTTCGCCGACGGCCGGCTCAACGCCTGCGCCAACGCCGTCGACCGGCACGTCGAGGCGGGCCACGGAGAGCGGACGGCGCTGATCTTCGAGGGCGAGCCCGGCGACGGACGCACCCTGACCTACCGCGAGCTCCTCGGCGAGGTCTCCCGGGCTGCCAACGTCCTGACGGACCTCGGCGTCGGCACGGGTGACCGGGTCGCGATCTACCTGCCGATGATCCCCGAGGCCGTCGTGGCGATGCTCGCCTGCGCCCGGATCGGAGCGGTGCACTCGGTGGTCTTCGGCGGCTTCTCCGCCGAGGCGCTGCGTTCCCGGATCGACGACGCCGAGGCCGTCCTGGTCATCACCGCGGACGGCGGTTTCCGCCGCGGGGCGCCGTCGGCCCTCAAGCCAGCGGTCGACGAGGCGCTCGGCGGTGCGGTGGACGCGCTCGGCCCGATCGACGGCACGCCCTCGACGAGCGTCCGGCACGTCCTGGTGGTGCGCCGCACCGGCCAGGACGTCACCTGGGTGCCCGGTCGCGACGTCTGGTGGCACGAGGCGCTGGCCGCCGCCGACGAGGTGCACGAGCCCGTCCAGGTCGAGTCCGAGCACCCGCTGTTCATCCTCTACACCTCCGGGACCACCGGGAAGCCCAAGGGCATCGTGCACACCACCGGTGGGTACCTCACCCAGGTGGCGTGGACGCACCTCAACGTCTTCGATCTCAAGCCGGAGACGGACGTCTACTGGTGCACGGCCGACGTCGGCTGGGTCACCGGGCACTCGTACGTCGTCTACGGGCCGCTGGTCAACGGCGCGACCCAGGTGATCTACGAGGGCACGCCGGACACCCCCCACCAGGGCCGCTGGTGGGAGATCGTCGCCAAGCACGGCGTGACGATCCTGTACACCGCGCCGACCGCGATCCGCACCTGCATGAAGTGGGGCGAGCAGGTCCCCGCCGGGTTCGACCTGACGTCGCTGCGCCTGCTGGGGTCCGTCGGCGAGCCGATCAACCCCGAGGCGTGGACCTGGTACCGCCGGGTGATCGGCGGCGACCGCACGCCCGTCGTCGACACCTGGTGGCAGACCGAGACCGGGGCGATCATGATCTCTCCCCTGCCGGGGGTGACCGTCGCCAAGCCGGGGTCGGCGCAGGTGGCGCTGCCGGGCATTGCGGCGGACGTCGTCGACGAGATGGGCGATTCGGTGCCGAAGGGCGCGGGCGGCTACCTCGTGCTCACCGAACCGTGGCCGGCGATGCTGCGGGGGCTGTGGGGCGACCGGCAGCGGTTCGAGGACACCTACTGGTCGCGGTTCCGCGGGATCTACTTCGCCGGGGACGGCGCCAAGAAGGACGCCGATGGCGACATCTGGCTGCTCGGGCGCGTGGACGACGTCATGAACATCTCCGGCCACCGGCTGTCGACCGCGGAGATCGAGTCGGCGCTCGTCTCGCACCCGATGGTCGCGGAGGCCGCGGTCGTCGGCGCGAGCGACGCGACCACGGGGCAGGCGGTCGTGGCGTTCGTCATCCTGCGGGCCGAGTACCGCGACCGGGTGGACGAGGTCGGGGAGGGCGCCGACGTCGCCACCCTGCTGCGCGCGCACGTCGCGCACGAGATCGGGCCGATCGCCAAGCCACGGACCATCCTGGTGGTGGCGGAGCTGCCCAAGACGCGGTCCGGCAAGATCATGCGCCGGCTGCTCCGGGACGTCGCCGAGCACCGGACGGTGGGCGACGTGACCACCCTGGCGGACTCGTCGGTGATGGGCCGGATCGCTGAGGGGCTCGACGGTCGCGCCAGGGCGTGAGAGGCGCCAGGCCTGGGGCGCGCGGGCCCGGGGTGGACGGCCGTTGGTGGACGGCCCGTGGTGTGATGATCTCGTGACCGTGACCGTCCGACCCCACCGTGGCCGACTCCCGGCAGCCGTGGTCGAGCGGGTCCGGGCGATCGCTGCCGCCGCCGAGGAGGCCGACGGCGTCGAGGCCCTGGGCGAGCAACCGCTGCTCCATCTGGCCGACGGCGCCGAGGTGCTGCACCTGCTGGCCGTCACTGGCCGACCGGAGCCGCCCGACGGCGCACTCGCCGCGAGCGCCACCGCGGTCGTCGGCTACGCCCAGCTGGACGACACCTCCTGGGCAGGTGACGCCGAGCTCGTTGTCGCTCCCCCGCGCCGGCGCGGCGGCGTGGGGGGCGCCCTCGTGGCCGCCCTGCGTGCGTCGAGCGGGCCGTCGGGGGGCCGGTGGGCGGTCTGGGCGCACGGGAACCTGCCCGCTGCCCAGGCGCTTGCCGCCTCGACGGGCCTGACACCGGTCCGCGAGCTGTGGCGGATGGCCAGAGGGCTCGACCCGTGGTCGCCCGGGCACGAGGCACCGCCGGGGCCCGACCTGGGGGGCGGAGCCCGCCTGCGCCCGCTCGACGTCGAGGCCGACCTCGACGTCGCCGCGTGGCTCGCCCTCAACGCCGCGGCCTTCGCCCAGCACCCCGAGCAGGGCCGGCTGACGCTCGAGGACCTGCACGCCCGCTGGCGCGAGAAGTGGTTCGACCCGCGCGACCTGCTGCTCGCCGAGCTGGGCGGCGCGCTTGTCGGCTCCGTCTGGCTCAAGGTCGAGCCGGGCTCCGACGAGGGCGAGATCTACGTCCTGGCCGTCGCCCCCTCGGCACAGGGCCGCGGTCTGGGCCGCGCGCTCACCGCAGCGGCACTGGACCACCTCGCCCGCAACGGGCTGCACCGCGCGGTGCTCTTCACCGAGTCCGACAACCACGCCGCCGTTCGGACGTACACGGCTGCGGGCTTCGCCACCGACCGAGTCGACGCGCAGTACGCCTGACGCGCGCCACAGGGTCTCGGAGGATGCAACGATGCCTCATGAGCACCAGCACCGGCGACCCCGTCGTCGACCCCGAGCCGGCCACCCCGCCACGGGCACGCGCTGCGGCGCGCACCCTCACCGCGCGCCGAGCCCGGGCCACGACGCCGTCGAGGTCGTCGGCAGCGCCGGCCGCGACGCCGGCGAGGTCGTCGGCAGCGTCGGGCGCGACACCGGCGGCGGCCAACGGAGGCAGCGACCCGGCTCGCGAGCGCGACGCGGACGATGTCGCCGACCTCCTCGACGAGGCGGACGACCTCTTCGCCGCCGGCGATCCCTCGGCCCTGAGCGATCCCGAAGCGACGGTCGACCCGGACGCCCTGGATGCCCGGTACGGGTCCCCCCTGCCCGAGGACCGGTTCAGCGACCGCGAGCTGTCCTGGCTCGCGTTCAACGAGCGGGTGCTCGAGCTCGCCGAGGACGCCGACCTCCCCCTGCTCGAGCGGGTGCGGTACCTGGCGATCTTCGCGTCCAACCTCGACGAGTTCTTCATGGTCCGGGTCGCCGGCCTCAAGCGCCGGATCGCCACCGGGATGGCCGTGACGGCCGCGTCCGGCCTCAGCCCGCGCCGGGTGCTCGAGGCGATCGACGTTCGAGCGCAGGCGCTCATGGCCCGCCACTCCCAGGTCTTCATCGACCAGGTGCAGCCGGCCCTGGTGACCGAGGGGATCACCCTGGTGCACTGGGACGAGCTCGGCGAGGCGGAGCAGGAGCGGCTGCGCAAGTACTTCCGCCGCCAGATCTACCCCGTCCTGACCCCGCTGGCCGTCGACCCCGCACACCCCTTCCCGTACATCTCCGGCCTCTCGCTCAACCTCGCCGTCGTCGTGGTCAACCCCACGACCGGCAAGGAGCACTTCGCGCGGGTGAAGGTCCCGCCGCTGCTCCCGCGGTTCATCGCCGTCGACGCCCGGGGCAGGCCCAGCGCGCCGAGCACCCAGGCTGCCGCGCCCGAGCGCGGCCCGACGTCGTTCGTCCCGCTGGAGGACGTCATCGCCGTGCATCTCGACTACCTCTTCCCCGGGATGGAGGTCAGCGAGCACCACACCTTCCGGGTCACCCGCAACGAGGACGTGGAGGTCGAGGAGGACGACGCCGAGAACATCCTCCAGGCGATGGAGAAGGAGCTGCTGCGGCGCCGCTTCGGCCCTCCGGTCCGCCTCGAGGTCGCCCAGGACATCGCCCCGCGGATCCGCCAGCTGCTGGTCCGCGAGCTCGGGGTCACCGAGTCGGAGGTCTACGAGCTGCCGGCGCCGCTGGACCTCACCGGCCTCAACCTCATCGCCGACCTCGACCGGGCCGACCTGCACTTCGGCCGGTTCGTCGGCGGCACCCACCGCCACCTCGCGGAGGTGGAGAGCGCCACCCCGACGGACATCTTCGCGGCCATCCGCCGTCGCGACATCCTGCTGCACCACCCGTACGACTCGTTCGCGACCTCCGTCCAGGCGTTCCTCGCCCAGGCGGCCGCGGACCCCAAGGTGCTGGCCATCAAGCAGACGCTCTACCGCACGTCGGGCGACTCCCCCGTGGTCGACTCGCTCATCGACGCGGCGGAGGCCGGCAAGCAGGTGCTGGCCCTGGTGGAGATCAAGGCCCGGTTCGACGAGCAGGCCAACATCACCTGGGCCCGCAAGCTCGAGCAGGCCGGCGTGCACGTCGTCTACGGGATCGTCGGGCTCAAGACCCACTCCAAGCTCTCGCTCGTGGTCCGCCAGGAGACCGACGGCCTGCGCCGCTACTGCCATGTCGGCACCGGCAACTACCACCCCAAGACGGCCCGGCTCTACGAGGACCTCGGTCTGCTCACCGCGGACCCCGAGGTCGGTCAGGACCTCACCAAGCTCTTCAACCAGCTGTCGGGCTGGGCGCCCAAGGCGCGGTTCAGCCGGCTGCTCGTCGCCCCCCGCTCCGTGCGCTCCGGGCTGGTCGAGCGCATCGAGCGCGAGCGGGAGAACCACCTCGCCGGCCTGCCGGCCTGGATCCGGTTCAAGGTCAACTCGGTGGTCGACGAGGCGACGATCGACGCGCTGTACCGGGCCTCGCAGGCCGGGGTGCCGGTCGACCTCATCGTGCGCGGGATCTGCTCGGTGCGGCCGGGGGTCCCCGGTCTGAGCGAGAGCCTGCGGGTCCGGTCCATCCTCGGCCGGTTCCTCGAGCACGCCCGGGTCTTCGCCTTCGCCAACGGCGGGGAGGATCCCGAGGTCTTCATCGGCTCGGCCGACCTCATGCACCGCAACCTCGACCGCCGGGTCGAGGCCCTGGTGCGCCTGGCCGACCCCGAGCACGTCGCCGGGCTGCTCTCCCTGCTCGACCTGTCGATGGACGACCGCACGGCGTCGTGGCACCTCGGCGCCGACGACGAGTGGACCCGGCACCACCGCGGACCCGATGGCGAGCCGCTGCGCGACCTGCAGGAGCTGCTCATCGCCCGTCAGCGCCGCCGACCGACCCGGGACCGATGAGCGCCACCACCACCGGTGCGCCGGCCGCGGCGGGCGTCGTCAGGGCGGCGGGCGCCGTGCTGTGGCGCGAGCGCGAAGGGCGACTCGAGGTCGCCGTCGTGCACCGCCCGCGGTACAAGGACTGGTCCTGGCCCAAGGGCAAGCTCGACCCGGGCGAGTCGGTGGCGGCCGCCGCGGTGCGCGAGGTGGCCGAGGAGACGGGGCTCCCCGTCGTCCTCGGCGCCCCGCTGCCGATGCTGCGGTACCGCACCCCCGAGGGAACGGTCAAGCATGTCCGGTACTGGGCGGCCCGGGTCGCGACGCCCGAGGACGACGCCGCGCTCTCCGCCCGCCCACCGGTCGCCCCCGCTCTGCTCACCGAGATCGACGACGTCGTCTGGGTCGGCGCACAGACCGCCGCCGAGCTGCTCACCCGGACCATGGACCAGCGGCCGCTCGCCGTGGTCCAGGACCTGTGGTCGCAGGGGCGCCTCGCCACGCGGGTCGTCGGGGTCGCCCGGCACGCCCACGCGAGGCCCCGCAGCCGGTGGCACGGCGAGGAGGCCGATCGACCGCTGACCACCGCGGGACGGGCCCAGGCCGACGCGCTCGTCCCGGTGCTGGCCGCATTCGGCGTGCGCCACGTCGTCTCCAGCCCGTGGGAGCGGTGCGCCAGCACGATGTCGCCGTATACCGGCCTCGCCCGGATCGGCGTCGAGTGCGTCGAGGCGCTCACCGAGGCTGCCCACCGTTCGGACCCGGGCCGCGCGGCCGCCGTCGTGGCGGACCACCTCGCGCGGCCGAGGGACACGGTGCTGGCCACCCACCGACCCGTGCTGCCCACGGTTCTGGCCGGGGTGGCCGCCGCGAGCCGACGCTGGACGATGGGTACCCTGCCGACGTCCGACCCCTACCTCCGCACCGGGGAGCTGCTCGTCGCGCACGTCACGGGCGCCGGCCCGGCCGCCCGCGTCGTCGCCGTCGAGCACCACCGACCGGTCCGCCGGCCGGCGGCCGGCGGGCCGGCGTGAGCCGGCTCAGCCCAGCAGGGTGAAGAGCAGGAAGTACATCAGGGCGGCGACGGTGGCCGCGGCCGGGATGGTCAGCACCCACGCGATCGCGATGTTGCCGGCCACCCCCCAGCGCACGGCTGACAGGCGCTTGGAGGCGCCGACGCCCATGATCGCCGAAGTGATCGTCTGGGTGGTCGAGATGGGTGCCTGGAAGCCGAAGGCGCTGACGTACAGGACGGCCGCAGCGACCGACTCGGCGATGAACCCCCGCGCGGGGTCGAGCTCGATGACCTTGCGACCCAGGGTCCGCATGATCCGCCAGCCACCGGAGTAGGTGCCCAGCGAGATCGCCAGCGCCGCGGACAGCTTGACCCAGAGCGGGATCTCGCCGTCTGCCGGCCCGACCCCTCCGGCGATGAGGGCGAGCAAGATGACGCCCATCGTCTTCTGCGCGTCCTGCAGGCCGTGACCCAGCGCCATCGCGGCGGCCGAGGCCGTCTGAGCGATCCGGAACCGGCGGGTGACCTTGTGCGGGTTGGCGTTCCTGAACAGCCAGAGCACGCAGATCATCAGCACGAAGGCGAGGCTGAAGCCGACGATCGGCGACACGACCATCGGGATGATGACCTTGTCGAGGATGACTGCCCAGTGCACCGTGACACCCGAGGCGACGCCCACACCGGTCAGCGCCCCGATGAGGGCGTGCGAGGACGAGGACGGCATGCCGAACCACCACGTGATGAGGTTCCAGACGGTCGCACCGATGACCGCCGAGAGCACCATGATCAGGCCCTGGTGGGTCGTCCGGGCGTCGTCGATGTGGATGATCCCCGAGCCGATCGTCTTGGCGACCTCGGTGCCGAGCATCGCGCCGAGGAGGTTGAAGCAGGCGGCCATGAGCAGCGCCGCGCGCGGGGTCAGCGCCCGGGTCGAGACGGAGGTCGCGATGGCGTTGGCCGCGTCATGGAAGCCGTTGGTGTAGTCGAAGCCCAACGAGAAGGCGACGACGACCACGACGAGCGCGATCTCCACCGGCGCTCAGGACTCCTTGAGCGCGATGGTCTCGACGAGGTTCGCGACTGTCTCGAACGCGTCGGCCGCGGCCTCGAGCGCGTGGACGACCTCCTTGAGCTTCATCAGCTCGATCGCGTCGGTGCCGTTGCTGAACATCTCGGCCAGGAGCTTGCGGTAGGTCCGGTCCGCCTCGTTCTCGAGCCGGTTGATCTCCACCCAGTACTCGGCGAGGTCGTTCATCGAGCGCAGCCGGGGCATCGCGTCGGCAGTGAGCTCCGCACACCGGCGCAGCACGTCCACCTGGTCGTTGACCCGGGCCGGAAGGGTGCCGAGCCGGTAGAGGACGATGAGGTCACCGGCCTCCTCCATGAAGTCCATGCAGTCGTCCAGCGCGGAGGCCAGGCCGTAGATGTCGTGCCGGTCGAACGGTGTGACGAACGTCTGGTTGAGTCGTCGCATGATCTCGTGCGTGGACTCGTCCGCCGCGTGCTCGGCGTCCCGGAGCTGGCCGGCGAGCGCCTCGCGTGCCGGGCGCTCGGCGCCGAGCAGCTGACCCAGGAGGTCGGCGGCGCCGACGAGGTGGCGCGCCGAGTCGCCGAGGAGGTCGAAGAACGAGGTGTTGCGCGGGGTGAGGCGCAGGCGCACGAGAGCGCTCCGAAGGGGGTGGGGGGTCGGATCGCCACCAGGCTAGGGCAGCCATCGGGTGAACACACAACCCGTCGGATGGCCGGGCGACCCCCCCGGGGTGAACGGACCACGAACGGACGCTCGACAGGGTCCCGGCACCGCACCAAGGACCGGCTCCGGGCAGTCGGCGCAGGGCGAGGGGACGACGCCGGACCGCAGAGCGCCTGTCGGCGCGAAGGCCGCTCGGAGCGGCTGACAGTGGAGCCCGGGGCTACCGCGGCCCGGCGTCGTCCCACCAGTCTATCGGCCGGTCCGCCCGGACGTTCAGTCCAACCGGTCGGCCCGCCACAGACCGGCGGCTCCCTCGAGCTCCTCGGCCGTGCGGACCAGGCCCGAGGCGCCGCGCGTCATCCGCCCCGCGAGATCGGCGTCGTGGCCCTCGACGAGGTCGGCATCCAGCGCCGCGCCGGTGGCCAGCACCCGGCAGAACGCACCGGCTCGTTCGAGCGCGACGGCGAGGTCACCGGCGAACACGCCGGACAGCACGGCATCGACCACCGCGACCATCTCCGGCGGCCCGGGCAGGTCGGCCACGCCGGCGACGACACCGTGCACCTGCGCCCGCTCGACCCCCAGGCGGTACCGCTCGGCGATGATGCGCGGATCGCGGCGGACCCACTCGCGCAGTGCGTACAGGCGCCACAGGGCGCCGGGAAGTGTGGTGGCGGGGCTGTCGGCCCACATCCCGGCGACGGCGTCCAGGCCCTCGGCCTCCACCAGCCGGACCAGCCGGTCGACGACTGCGGGGTCCTCTGCGGCACGGCCCTGGTGGACTATCGCGTGCGCCGTCGTGTGGGCCACCTCGGCCCGCAGCGCCGGGTCGAGGTCGCCGGGCAGCTCGTCGGCGGCCCACGGGTCGAGCATCGCCGGCCGACGCGGACGGCGGATCGGCTCCGAGGTCATCGGTCGGCGGCCGGCGCGAAGGTCAGGGAGACGGAGTTCATGCAGTACCGGTCGCCGGTCGGCGTCTGCGGCGCGTCGTCGAACAGGTGGCCGAGGTGCGAGCCGCAGCGCGCGCAGCGCACCTCCGTGCGCACCATGCCGAGGCTCCGGTCCTTGACGAGCTCGACGGCGTCGCCCTCGCGCGGGGCGTAGAAGCTCGGCCAGCCACAGTGCGAGTCGAACTTCGTCTCGGCGTTGAAGAGCACCTGACCGCAGGCACGGCACGCGTAGGTGCCGACCCGCTTCTCCTCGAGCAGCTCGCCGGTCCACGGCCGCTCGGTCGCGGCCTCGCGCAGCACCGCGTACTCCTGGGCCGAGAGCGACGTGCGCCACTCCTGGGGCGACCTGCTCACCTCGTAGGCCATCTGTGTCTCCCGTCTGCTCGGCTCGGCTCGGCTCGGGCCACAGTACGTCGTGGGGCCGGCCCGGGCAGGTCGAGGTGGCCTCAGGCCGCCCGGTCCTCCTCGCGCAGACGCACGGTGCTGCCCAGGCCCGGCCGGACGCCGTCCTTGTCGGCGTAGAAGGTACGGATGACGTCCATGTCGGCCCGCACGTCACCGGTGAGCTCGATCGTCGGTCCGACGCCCGTGCAGCGGGTCGGCCCGTCGATGAAGCCGAGGGTCACCGGCAGACCGGTCTCCCGGCTCAGCCGGTAGAACCCCGACTTCCAGTGATCGGTCTTGGTCCGCGTGCCGTCCGGGGCGAGGACGAGCGCGAACCCGCGGTCGGACTCCGCCTCGGCGACGAGCCGGCGCACGAGACCGGCCCCGCCCCGGCGGTCGGTCGCCACGGCACCCAGAGCGCGCAGCAGCACGCCCAGGGGCCACCAGAACATCTCCTGCTTGACCAGCACGCGTGGGGTCACACCGTCGGACCAGAGCACCAGGACGGTGAGCACGAAGTCCCAGTTGGACGTGTGCGGGGCGCCGAGGAAGATCCCGGTCCGCGGCACCGTGCCGACGTGCGTCCATCCGGTGAGCCGCAAGGCGGTGCGGGCGAACCAGCGCCGGACCCGCAGCGGCCGGGGCCGCTCGTGCGCCGGCTCGGTCACCGCGCCGACCTCACCGGCCACGGCGCCGACCGCCGCCGGTGGACATCTCGACCAGGCCGTTGCGGCCCGAGCCGCCCCGCGCGGCGGCCGGGAACTGCGAGACGGCGTCGCGGCCCTGCGCGGGCTTGCGCGACGGCGTCGCGGCGCGGGCGGGTGCGGCACCCGAACGGGCCGCCGCGGCACCGCCACGGGCCGGGGCGCTGCCGGAGCGGGCGGGGGCCGCACCGTCGCGGGTGGTGGCCCCCGCACGGGAGGAAGAGGCCGAGCCGCGAGCGGCGCCGCCTCGTGCCGGGCCGCCACGGCCGGGTGCGCCGGTCCCGCGCGGCTCGCCACCACGCCCGGACCCACGCCCGGACCCACCACGCGAGGCCCGACCGTCGGAGCGGACCTGGGCCGACAGCATCGCCGCTGCCTGGACGTCGGCCGAGGCGGGGGTGACCAGGGGTGCCGTCTGCCCGACCAGAGCGGTCAGGGCCGGGGCGCCGAGGCGGACGGCCTGGGGCGTCGCCGCGATCCGGGCCAGGCGGGTGAGCGTGCGCACGTCACCGGTCTGCTCCGGCAGCACGATCGTGACCACGTCGCCGCCGCTGCCGGCCCGCGCCGTCCGGCCGGAACGGTGCAGGTAGGCCTTGTGCTCGGCCGGCGGGTCCACGTGCACGACGAGCTCGATGTCGTCGACGTGCAGGCCGCGAGCCGCGATGTCGGTCGCGACCAGGACCCGCACCTCGCCGGAGGAGAAGGCGTCGAGGTTGCGCTCGCGGGCGTTCTGGCTGAGGTTTCCGTGCAGGTCGACGGCCGGGATGCCCGCGGCGGTCAGCTGCTTGGCGAGCTTCTTCGCCTGGTGCTTGGTCCGGGTGAAGAGCAGCCGACGGCCGGTGCCGGAGGCGAGGTGGTGCACGACGTCGCGCTTGGTCTCGACGTCCCCGACGGTGAAGAGGTGGTGGGTCATCGCGGCCACCGGGGACTGCTCGGAGTCCACCGAGTGCGCGCTCGGGTTGCTGAGGAACTTCTTGACGATCTGGTCGACCCCGTTGTCCAGGGTGGCCGAGAAGAGCAGCCGCTGACCGCGCACGGGGGTCGCGGCCATGATCCGGCGCACGCCGGGGAGGAAGCCGAGGTCGGCCATGTGGTCGGCCTCGTCCAGCACCGTGATCTCGATCCCGTCGAGGGTCAGGCACTTCTGGCCGAGGAGGTCCTCGAGGCGGCCGGGGCAGGCGACGACGATGTCGACGCCGGCGTCCAGGGCGGCGGTCTGCCGATGCTGGTTGACCCCGCCGAAGATCGTCGTCACCCGCAGGCCGGCGATCTGCGCCAGCGGCTCGAGGGTCGCGGCGATCTGCGTCGCGAGCTCACGGGTCGGCGCGAGGACGAGCGCGCGGGGCCGGCGCGGCCGACGCGCGGACCCGTCCTTGAGGCGGATGACGATCGGCAGGGCGAAGGCCAGGGTCTTGCCGGAGCCGGTGCGACCGCGACCGAGCACGTCGCGGCCGACGAGGGTGTCCGGCAGCGAGGCGGTCTGGATGGGGAAGGGCTCGGTGATGCCGCGGCTCGCGAGGGAGGCGACGAGATTCTCGGGCACGCCGAGGGTGGAGAAGGAGGGCATGAAGGCATCGCCTTTCGGGCGGTGGTGTCGGGGCTCGCGGCGGCAGTGCGGGGTGGGCTCTGCGGCCCGCCGGTGCTCCACGACTGGCCTCGGAGGTGTCCGACAGCGCGTCATCGCGCGGACCAGGTGCCTCCATTGTGCCCTACCGGCCGGCGGAGGGCGAACGTCGACCCCCTGTGGGAGCCCCGAGCCCCCGCCGGCCGGACTGGAGGGTGAACCTCGTCGGTCGACTCGATCGGGCGCCGCGCTCCCGAGCCGAACGCTCACCCGACCTCGTCCGGCCCCATCGCCGTCAGCGCCGCGTGCACGGCGAGCATCGTGCGCAGGTTGCGATCCGTGATCGATGGGGCGTAGCGCACACGGGAGGAGATCGTGCTCCGCCGGGCACCCAGGGTGCCGCCGACCGCGACCGTCCACGCCGTGGCCTCGGGCCCGAGGCGCACTGCCGGCGCGTCCGGGTCGGCCTCGCTGACGGCCTCGTCCAGGGCGTCCAGCACGGCCGGGTCCGAGGTCACCGTGACGTGGGTGTGCGACGCCAGGTCGTCGGCGGGGAACGGGCAGGCGGCGAGCAGAGCACCCAGACGGGTGTCGTCGAGCACGTCCACCCGCGCGGGGTAGTCGAACGTCTCGCTCAGTGCCGCCTCGACCAGCGCGCGCAGCTCGGGTGCGGTCCCGTCGTGGCGCAGGAAGACGGCGTAGCGCATCGCTCCACGGTAGGGCGTCGTCCGGACCGGTCGAGGCAGGACGAACGACCCTCGCGCGACCGCTCGCCGACGCGGACGGTTGACCCATGACCTCCCTGGTGGTGTACGAGTCCATGTTCGGCGCGAGCAAGGCGGTGGCCGAGGCCGTCGCAGAGTCGTTGGCCGCGGCCGGGTCCGTGCGCCTCGTCGAGGTCGGCGCGCTGGCCGCCGAGCCCGGGGGCACGGCGATCCCGCCGGACGTCACCCTGCTCGTCGTCGGCGGGCCGACGCACGCCTTCGGCATGACCCGGCCCAGCAGCCGCCAGGACGCGGTCAAGGAGTTCGGCTCGGCGATCTCCGCCGAGTACGGCGTGCGCGAGTTCCTCGACCAGGCCGTGCTGCCCCGGGGCCTGGCCTGCGCGGTCTTCGACACCAAGGTCCTCAAGCCCAACCTGCCCGGCTCGGCCGGCAAGGGGATCGACAAGGGCCTGCGCAAGCTCGGCGGGCGGCTCGTCGCCCCCGCCCGCACCTTCACCGTGCACGGAAAGGCCGGCGGACTCGTCGAGGGCCAGCTCGAGGCGGCCACGGCTTGGGGCACCGAGCTCTGCGGCCTGGCGGGCCAGCCGGCCACCGTCTGACCCGCACGGCCCCAGCCGACCGGCCGTACCGGGTCGGTGGGGTCTGGGAGAATGGGTCGCGGCGGGCCGACGGCGGCCCGGGACTCGAGGAGGATGCATGCGCAGCCAGATGTTCGGCGCCAACATGGAGGCCAGCAGCACCGAGCGCTTCGCGCTGCAGAACCACAAGCTGCTGCGCGTCCAGCTCGCCGGTGAGGTGATGGCCCGGCAGGGGTCGATGGTGGCCTACCAGGGTCAGATGGACTTCGCCTACCAGGGTGCCGGCGGGATGTCGAAGATGCTCAAGAAGGCCTTCACCGGCGAGGGCGTGCCGCTGATGAAGGTCACCGGTCGGGGCGACCTCTTCCTCGCCGAGGACGCTGCCGAGGTGCACATCATCACCCTTGAGGGCGACTCGGTGACGGTCAACGGCAAGAACGTGCTCGCGTTCGACACCTCGCTCCAGTGGGACATCCGGCGGGTCGAGGGTGCGTCGATGCTGGCCGGAGGCCTGTTCAACACGGTCTTCACCGGGCACGGGCAGCTCGCGCTCACGTCCTTCGGCCCCCCGGTCGTGCTCGCCGTCGACTCCCCGACGTTCGCCGACGCGCAGTCGGCGATCGCGTGGTCGTCGACGTTGCAGACGAGCGTCAAGACCTCGCTGTCCGCCGGCGCCCTCATCGGCCGCGGCTCGGGCGAGGCGATCCAGATCGCGTTCGCCGGCCAGGGCTTCGTCATCGTGCAGCCCAGCGAGGGGCTGCGGGTCGCCAGCAGCAGCTGAGCTACCGCACGGCGACAAGCGCCTCGAGCAGGCGCGTCACGCTCGAGGCCAGCCCCCAGCGTGCGCTGAGCGCCGCGAGCGCCTCGGGGTCGGCCGGGGCCGGCGGCAGGGCGTCGGCCACCGGGCCGACCGGCACGTCGAGGGCCACCCGGACCACCCCGGGCGCGAGCGCGAGGTAGCCCGCCGCCTCGGCGAGCCGCCGTAGCTGGGTCGCGGTGAGCCCGCGGTCGGCAGCCGCAGCGGCGGCCAGCACCCCGTCGAGCGAGCCGTACCGGGCGACCAGCGCGGCGGCGGTCTTGTCCCCGATCCCCGTCACGCCCGGCAGCCCGTCGCTGGCGTCCCCGCGCAGGATCGACATGTCGGCGTAGGCCGCGCCCGTGGGCGTGCCGTGCCGCTCGGCCAGCCGGGCCTGGTCGACGACGTCGAGATCGGCCATCCCCCGCCCGGTGTAGAGCACCCGCACGGGGCCCTCGTCGTCGACCAGCTGGAACAGGTCCCGGTCGCCCGTGACCACCTCGACGGGTGCGCGCTCACCCCGCGGCCGCGCGAGCTCGCGGGCCACGAGCGTACCGATGACGTCGTCGGCCTCGAAGCCGGGCGCCCCGACCCGGGCGATCCCCAGCGCCGCGAGCACCTTGACGATCACCGGGACCTGGACGACGAGAGCCGCCGGCACCTCCTCGCCGCCGTCGGCGGCGACCCGGTGCGCCTTGTAGGACGCGATCGCCGCGACCCGGAAGGCCGGTCGCCAGTCGTCGTCCCAGCAGGCGACGACCCGCGCCGGGCGACGGGTGACCAGCAACCGGGCGACGATGTCGAGCAGCCCGCGCACCGCGTTGACCGGCGTCCCGTCCGGGGCACGCACCGATTCCGGCACACCGTAGAAGGCCCGGAAGTACAGCGAGGCGGAGTCGAGCAGCAGCAGCGGACGGCCGGCGGTCATGCGGCATCCTCCCGCGCAGGCCGGCGTCCCGCGATCTCAGACGTGCACGCGTGCGGGTCGGCCGGTGGAGTCCTCGATCTGGTCCTCCGCGGTGTCCAGCAGCCGGTCGGCGAGGTGCCGCAGCGCGCGGGCGACGGCGACCTCGTCACCGATGACCGGGACGGCGCCGTCCTGCGGGTTGCGGCGAGCCAGGCCGACCGCGCCGAGGTGGTCCGGCGCGCCGGCCACCAGCACCGCCTGCGCGATCGTCGCCGGACCGTCGTGCACCAGGGTCACCTGGACCCGCCAGGTGCTCACCGGCGCGGGTCGGCCCGTCGCACCGGCCGGTTCGTCGACCGCGGGCTCCAGGTGAGCGTCGGGGCCGGGGAAGACCAGGGTGCGCTCCCCGGTGTCCAGCCACTGCACGAGGTAGGGCGGCGAGCCGTCCTCGTGCCGCACCTCGACGACCCTGCCGTCGCGGACGCTGCCGTCCACGACGCTCGACGCCAGGACCAACCGGTCACCCACACATGCCCGCATGGCAGCTCTCCTCAGCGAGGTGGACAGCTCCATCATGCGCCTGTCGGGCTGCCGGTAACAGGGCCGCAGGAATCGACTTCAGCGTGGGGTGGTCCGCTCGCGAGGGCGCACGGGCCCGCCCTGCCGAGGCACCTCCGCCTGTGGGGCCACCTGCGCCTGTGGGGGCACCTCGCACTGCGGTGGCAACTCGGACTGCGGTCCCTGCTCGGCCGGGGCGCGGTCGAGCGGCCCGAGCGCCTCGGCCGACCCGGGGCGGCCGAAGAACCAGCCCTGCCCCAGATCGACACCCAGCCCGCGCAGCGCGGCGGCGTCCGCAGCGGTCTCCACGCCTTCGGCGACCACCTGGGTGCCGCTGCCGTGCGCGAAGACCACCAGCGAGCCGACCAGGGTCGAGAGCACGCGGTCCGCACAGACACCGTCGATGATGCTGCGGTCCAGCTTGATGACGTCCGGTGCGGTGATGACGATGTGCCGCAGCGAGGAGAAGCCCGCGCCGACGTCGTCGATCGCCAACCGCATCCCGGCGGCGCGCGGCGCCGCAAGGGCAGCGGCGAGCGCCGGGTAGTCCTCGACCTGCTCGTGCTCGGACAGCTCGAGCAGTACCCGCTCGGCCGGTAGACCGGCGAGCAGCGCACCGCACTCGGGCGTGACGAGGGTCGCCGGTGACACGTTCATCGCCACGTAGCCGTCCACCCGGTGCAGCAGCCGCGCGGCTCGCTCCAGGGCGAGCAGCTCCAGCTCGTGGCCCAGCCCGATCCCGTGCGCCTGGGCGAAGACGACGTCGGGCGCGAGGCGCCAGTGCGCCGGGAACCGGCTCAGGGCCTCCGCCCCGGCGCGCCGGCCGGTCGCCAGGTCGACGATGGGCTGGAGCACGACCGTCGGCCCGCCGTCGACGAGCAGCGGGACGATCCGCTCCTCGACCTCCTGCACCCGGGCGCGCTCGAGCACGCCCGGCTCGATGATGACGGCGGCCGCAGCGGCGAGCACCTCCATGAGCACCTGGTCGCGCGCGGACAGGCCCTTGTCGGTGGTCAGCCCGGCGGCGCAGAACGTGCCGTACAGGCTTCCGTCGGACAGCCGCACGGGTGCCGAGACGTAGGAGCGCAAGCGGGGGAACCTCGCTGCCGGCAGGGCCATCGCCTCGGGGAACGCCCGCACGTCGGGGATGACGGCGGGCAGCCTGCCTTCGAGGATCGCCTGGCAGAACGTCGTCGACCGGGTCAGCCGCGCCCCCTGCGGGAAGAGGAAGGGGATGGCGGAGTCGACGAGCTCGAGATGCTGGGTGGTCCCGTCGAACCGCGAGAGGAAGGTCACCGACAGCCCGAGGGCGCGCTTGGCCGTGCGCAGCAGATCGGCGACCTGCTGCTCCGCCAGGTTTCGTGGCGCGCCCATCGCACTCCCGTCCGCGGCGGCGGCTCCGCCCTCACCTGAGGTGTCGGCACGGGCCGGCGACGGCGAGAGGGGTCGAACGGGTGACGCGATCCGCGCACACGGGTGACGGCGACGCCGCGACGACTCAGTCCTCGCCCGGCAGACCGCTGTAGGCGTGCTTGCCGCTGAAGAACAGGTTGACGCCCGTGAAGTTGAAGATCACGGTCGCGTAGCCCACCAGGACGAACCAGGCGGCGCGGCGGCCCGACCACCCGCGTGTGGTGCGGGCGTGCAGGTAGGCGGCGTAGACGACCCACACGACGAAGCTCCAGACCTCCTTGGGGTCCCAGCCCCAGTACCGACCCCACGCGTGCTCGGCCCAGATGGCACCGGCCATGACGGTGAACGTCCACAGCACGAATCCGACGGCGTTGACCCGGAAGGCGAGCGCCTCGAGCGAGCGCACCGACGGCAGCGTCCCGAGCACCTGCCAACGGGGGCTGAGCATGCGCGGCGAGGCGTTCTCCCAGGAGTCCTTGAGCAGCTGGAGCGTGCTGGCTGCCACCGCTACCGTGAACAGTCCGGTCGCGATCGTGGCGATCGAGACGTGGATGACCAGCCAGTAGCTCTGCAAGGCCGGTTCGACGGCGTCCGCCGGCACGTAGAACGCCGCGAGGCCCAGGCCGAGGGCCACCACGCTGAGGCCGATGACGATGGTGCCGAGGAAGCGCACGTCGCGGCGCAGGCACAGCACCCGGAAGGTCACGACGGCCGCGAGCGACCCGATGAGCGTGAACTCGTACATGTTGGCCCACGGCACCCGGCCGGCCGCGACCCCGCGCAGCACCGCCCCGACCACGTGCAGGGCCAGCCCCAGGGTGGTGGTCGACATCGCGATGCCCAGCGCTCGACCGACCCAGCGATCGGCGCCGTCCTCGGCCCCACCCGGGCCACCCACCGCCCCCGGGGCGACGCGGGTGCGGGCGAGGACGGCCCCCTCCCCGCTGACGACTGCCCCGCCGTCGAGCTGGGCTTCGACGCGGTCGGTGGCGGCGGCCTCGCGGGCCGGCCGGGCCGCGGCCTCCGCGCGGCGGGCGAGGTCGGTGGCGAACGCGATGAGGGCGACGGCGTAGGCAGTCACCGCCCCCCACACGAGGATGGTACTCAGCTCACCCGTGCTCATCGGTCCTGCCTCCCGTCCAGCGCCCGCACCGCGTCCATCAGCCGGGCGAGCTCGGCCGGCAGGCCGATGTCGTCGGTCCGGGCCAGGGCGGCACCGGCGACCACTGTACGTCCGTCCGCCGCCCCCTCGCCCGCCGGCGTCACGCGCAGCCACAGCCTGCGGCGCGGGGTGAACAGCGACACCGCCAGGCCGAGGACCGCGGCGATCGCGAACCCCAGGATGGCCCCGAGCGCGGGGTCGTGGCGCAGGTCCAGCGCGACGAACCGCGGCAGCCCTTCCCAGGTCAGGGTGCCGAGGCCGGCCGGCAGCTCGACCGTCTGCCCCGGTGCGACGACCACCGTGACGGCCTCGTCGTCGACGTCGAGCACCGGGGACATCGCAGCGGTGTCCAGCTCGTAGACGTTCTGCGGCACCCCGGTGTCCAGGCCGAGGTCACCGCGCCAGACGGTGAGCACGAGCATCGGGTCGTCCGGCTGCGGGTAGACCGACGCGGCGCCGTCCGGGGTGATGACCGCCGTCGGCAGCAGGAAGCCGACCAGGCCGATCTGGTCTCCGGCGGACACGTCCGGCACCTTGATGACGCCGCGGGACAGGTACTGCGGGTCCTGGGGCAGGAAGGGCACCGGCCCGGCGAAGGCGATCTCGCCGTCCGCGTCGCGCACCGTGACGTCCGGCGCATAGCCGTTGCCCTGGAGGTAGACCTTGGCCCCGCCGACCGTCAGCGGGTGGTTGACCCGGATGGTGGCGGCGCGCTGCTCGGTGCCGGGCTCTCGGACGCTCACCTCGGCGAGGAAGTCGCGGGGCCTGGCGGCGAGGTCCTCGGTGAACCGCGCGGTGAACCGGTCGAGGGTGAGGGTGAACGGCACCAGCGAGGACGGGTCGAACCACGTGCCCGCCTCGAAGGTGTCGTAGTCGGTGACCGCGTTGGCGAACCCGCGCCCCTCGACGACGATCGCCTGGCCGCGGTAGTGCAGCAGCTGCCCGCCGGCCACCGACAGCAGGATGCCCACCAGGGCGAGGTGGAAGACGAGGTTGCCGCTCTCCCGGAGGTAGCCGCGCTCGGCCGCGAGGGTGCCCGACCCGTCCGGCTCGGTCCGGACGTCCACCCGGAACCGCGGCAGCCGGCGCCACGGCCCGGTCAGCGCTCGGTGGGCGGTGGCCAGGACCTGCTCGGCTGGGGCATCGACGTGGATCTCCTCGCGCGTCTCGAACCGGTCGAACCGGCGCGGGGTGCGTGGCGGCCTCGCCCGCACGCCCCGCAGGTGGGCGGCGACCCGCGGCAGGATGCAGCCGACCAGGGAGACGAACAGCAGCAGGTAGACGGCGGAGAACCACACCGAGGCGTAGACGTCGAAGAAGCCCAGCCGGTCCAGCCACGCCCCGAGGTCGGGGTTCTCGCGCAGGTAGGCGGCCACCCGGCCGGGTGCCTGCGGTCGCTGCGGCAGGATCGACCCGGGCACCGAGACGACGGCGAGCAGCATGAGCAGCAGCAGCGCCACCCGCATGCTCGTCAGCTGGCGCCACACCCAGCGGGCGGTGCCGGCGGCGCCCAGCGTCGGCAGGGTGGGCGCTGCGGCCGCGGCCTGCTCCTCGCCGGGGATGACGGGGTCGGCGATCCGGTCGACGGGCATCAGACCACCGGCTCGAAACCGGTGACCCAGCCCTGCAGCGCCCCGGTCCACGCACCCCAGACACCGCTGACCAGCGCCAGCCCCACGAGCACCAGCAGCCCCCCGCCGATCCGGGTCACCGCGACCCGGTGCCGGCGGAGGAAGCCCAGCGCACGGGCCGACCGCTCGAAGCCCAGCGCGATGAGCAGGAACGGCAGGCCCAGACCCACGCAGTAGGCCACCGACAGCGCGGCCCCGCGGGCGGCCGACGCCTCGTCGAGGGCGAGGGTGTAGACCGCGACGAGCGTCGGGCCGATGCACGGCGCCCAGCCCAGGCCGAAGACGACGCCCAGCAGCGGCGCGCCCCACAGCCCGGCGCTCGGGGCCAGGTGCAGCCGCAGCTCGCGCTGTGCCAGCGGCACCCACCCGAGGAAGACCAGTCCCATGAGGACGACGACGCCGCCGAGCACCCGGGTCAGGACGTCGGCCCAGCTGGCCAGCGCGGCGCCGAGGGTGCCCGCCAGCACCCCGAACGCGACGAAGACCACCGTGAACCCCGAGATGAAGAGCCCGACTCCCGCGACCATCCGGGTGCGCGGCACCTGGGCAAGGGTCGTCGCACCACCGGTCGTCGGCGCACGGTCGCGGGGCGCTGCGGCGGTCCCGGCCATCCCGGTGACGTAGCCGAGGTAGCCGGGGACCAGCGGCAGCACGCAGGGCGAGGCGAAGGAGACCAGGCCGGCCAGCGCGGCAAGGGGCACCGCCAGCAGCATCGACCCGCTCAGCACGGTCTGCTGGACGGTGTCGGCGATCGCGTTCACGCCGGCTCGTCGAGGAGCGAGTCGACGACAGCGCGCAGGGTCGAGCCGTCGACCAGCCCGAGCACGCGTGCCGCCACCCTTCCCTGCCGGTCGAGGACCACCGTGGTGGGCACGGCCTGGACCGGCACGACACCCTGCAACGCGGCGATCGCCGACCCGTCGACGTCCTGCACCGAGGGGTAGGGGATCTCGAAGGTGCGCTCGAAGGCCTGCGCTGCACCGGCGTCGTCGGTGGAGTTGATGCCGAGCAGGTGGACCCCGTCCGGGGCGTAGTCGGTCGCCAGCTGGGCAAGGTCGGGCGCCTCGGCACGGCACGGCGGGCACGTCGCGTACCAGGTGTTGAGCACCACGACGTCACCTCGCCAGCCCGCGACGTCGACCGGGTCACCGGCGAAGTCCCGCCCGGCCAGGGCCACCGGCTCGCCGCGGTCGGCGGCGTCCCAGGTGGTCACCGACCGGTCACCGGAGACGTACCCGGCCTCGGAACCGTCGTCGTTCCAGCCGCCATCGGTCGGGCTGCAGCCGGCGAAGGACAGCGACATCGCGATGACGGCGAGGACCACCAGGGCCACGACGATCACCCGGCCCTGCCGTTGGCGCAGTCGACGCACCGCTCAGGCCCCCGCCACGGTCGGTGTGGTGGGCAGCAGGTCGAGGGCCGGCTCGCTGTACGTGATCCCGGTCAGCCGGTCGTCCTGCCAGTGCAACGAGGTCAGCGAGGCGACGGAGCACTGGCGCCGGCGGGGGTCGTGCCACAGCCTCCCGCCCTCGAAGGAGCGGCGGGTGACCCAGATCGGCAGCTGGTGGGAGACGATGACGGCCTCGTGGCCCTGCGCCGCGACGCGGGCGTCGGCGATCCCGGCCAGCATCCGGGCGACCTGCTCGCGGTAGGGCTCGCCCCAGGACGGCCGCAGCGGGTTCCACAGGAATCGCCAGTGGGCCGGCCGGCGCAGCGATCCGTCGCCGACGCCGAAGGTCAGCCCCTCGAAGTGGTTGGCCGCCTCGATGAGCCGCTCGTCGACCGCCAGCTCGAGCCCGAACGCCGCGGCGATCGGGGTGGCGGTCTCCTGCGCCCGCTGGAGCGGCGAGGCGACGACGTGCACGACGTCGCGCCGCGGCTCGCCCAGCGGTCCGGCCCCGGCAAGGTGGGCCGCCACCCGTTCGGCCATCGCCAGCCCGCGCTCGGAGAGCTGGAAGCTCGCCAGCCGACCGTAGAGCACGCCGTCCGGGTTGTGGACCTCGCCGTGGCGCAGCAGGTGGACGGTCGTGGTGGACATAGCCTCAGTGTCGCTCACCGTCACCCGTGCGGTCATCCCGAGGGCGGGCGGGCCGGCTCCTGCGGCGCCACGAGGGACATCGCCTCGCCGAGGGCGGTCAGCTGCCCCGTGGTGAGCAGGTCGACAAGCTGGGCGCGGACGGCCCGGACGTGCCCGGGGGCGGACGCGACGAGCA
>Ga0105047_10000952_pt1 | contig 50923 bp, 43 predicted proteins | sample MAT04_FD_78384 | JGI IMG/M metagenome (GOLD analysis project Ga0105047, IMG submission 78384) | Freshwater microbial communities from Lake Fryxell liftoff mats and glacier meltwater in Antarctica - MAT-04 (megahit assembly) | ecosystem: Environmental > Aquatic > Freshwater > Ice > Liftoff...
CCGGTCCGAGCGTGCCGGGGTTCCGCTACGGACGGGGTTGAGCGACGCTCGTCACGCAGAAATCCTCGCGATGGGCTTCGCCATGCGGGCCTGAGTCCTAGTTCGGTTTTGATTGGACGGGGGCGAATGGTAACCTGCTCCTATGCCGAAGCGACCGATCACGCCCGAGGACCTGCTAAACCTCATTTTCGTGGGCGACGCCCAGATTAGCCCGACGGGGAAGGACATCCTGTTCGCCCGACGCACGATCATCAACAACCAGATGATTGGACAGCTGAATGTGGTGTCACCGGATCAAGCGCCCCGGGCGCTCACCACCGGCGAGACCGGGGCTAGTCAGGGCCGGTTTAGCCCGGACGGATCGCAAGTTGCCTTCATCGCCACTCGGCCCAAGCCCAAAGCGCAGATCTTCGTCCTCCCGCTGGGCGGCGGCGAAGCCCGGGCGATCACCGACCTGCCCGAAGGTAGCCTCGGGGAGTTCCGATGGTCACCCGATGGTCGCACCATCGCCTACACGTTCCGACCCACCTCCGAGGACCGCACCGCCGCCGCCGGCAAGGCCCGCGAGGAAGCCAAGGGCAGTACCCCCCCGTGGGCGGTGGACAACGCGTGGTACCGGTTGGACGGCGACGGTATGTTTGGCGGAGCACGGCACGCGATCTACCTTGTAGACGTGGCCACGGGCGCGACCCGTAAGCTGTACGAGGCCGGTCCGCTGGGATTATATAGTTTCGACTGGTCCCCGAACTCTCAGGAGCTGGTCGTTTCGCACAGCATCCAAAAGAATCCGTGGGCCGAAGCGCCCAACGACCAACTGTTCCGCGTGACCCTGGACGGTCAGGCGTGGATGTTGGAGGGCTTGCCCAAGGGCGACAAGGGCACTGTACGATGGTCGCCTGACGGGGCGTCGTTGGCCTACTTGGGAGACATCAGCGAGACGGACCCCTGGGGCGTGCGGAATACCAAACTCTACGTCGTCTCGGCGCAGGGGGGCGAGGTGACGTGTCTGACCGAAGCGAACGACGTGTGCCTAGCCGGGGCGACCCTCAGCGATACCCGCGACGGAACGGGCGACGGCAACCTACAGTGGACGCCCGATAGCGCGGCGCTCATCGTGTCGGTACCCGTGCACGGCGCAGTTCAGATTGGTCGCGTGCCCCGTGAGGGCGGCGGATTGCAGGTTCTGACCGAAGGCCAGCACGCGTTGGCCATCGGCTCGCTCTCGGCGGACGGACGCAACCTCGCCGCCACCTACGCCACGGCCACGCGCCCGGCGGAGATCGCCTTAGTTGACCTCAGCGCGAGCCCGGTTTCCTGGTCCAACCTGACGAATTTTAACCAGCCGTTCCTGGACGAAGTGCAGGTTGCCGCGCCCGAGGAGGTGTGGATTGAGTCCACCGGGGATCAACCCGTCCACGCGTGGATTATGTTCCCGCCAAAACACGTCGCGCCCAAGCGCCTCCCGGCGGTGTTAGAGATTCACGGCGGGCCGCACACGCAGTACGGCTGGACGTTCTTCCACGAGTTCCAAGTGCTGGCCGCCCAAGGTTACATCGTGGTTTACAGCAACCCGCGCGGTAGCAAGGGCTACGGCGAGGCCTGGTGCGCGGCCATTCGCGGTGACTGGGGCCACCACGATTGGGAGGACGTGGAAGCCGTGACCCGCTGGATGCAACAGCACCCCAGCATTAGCCCGGGGCAGATGGGCGTGATGGGCGGAAGCTACGGCGGTTACATGACGAACTGGGTGGTGGGGCACACTGATGCCTACCGCGCGGCGATTACCGACCGGTGCGTCAGCAACTTGGTGAGCATGGCGGGAAGTAGCGACTTTCCCATGAACAAGGACGAATACTTTGGCGGTTACGCGTATGGTGACTTGGCCGCGATCACGGAGCTTTGGCGACAGTCTCCGCTGGCCTACTTCGACCGCGTGAAGACCCCGATGCTGATCATCCACAGTGAGGGCGACTTGCGGTGCAACATCGAGCAGGGCGAGCAAGTGTTCGTGGCGCTGCAGGTGCAGGGCATTGAGAGCCGGTTCGTGCGGTACCCCGCGTCCACGTCGCACGGCCTCAGCCGGAACGGCCCCCCGGACCTTCGCTTGCATCGCCTGGGCGAGATCACCCGCTGGTGGGGCCGGCAACTAAAGATTGCCGAGTAGCCCGCGTCGGATGCCTCATGGTTCCCCATAGCCGCGCCTCATCCGGGCGCGGCCCCTGTATTTGTCACGTGAGGCTCTGGCCCGGGCCTGTGGAAAAGATCCGCTAGTGTCAATCCCTGGCGGAGTGGCGCGGTGGGGGTAAGTGATGAAGGCATGGGGCATGATTCTTATGGCCAGCTTAACGGCCGGGGCCTGGGCCGGGCCAACGGCGGTGAACTGGATTCCAATCGCAGACGTGATCAAACACCGCGAAGTAGCGATATCGCAGTATTGGTACGGCACCGAACGACACATTGATCAACGCTGGTATCCGGGCTGGTCGGTGCAAGTCGGGCTGGGGAACCGGATAGAAGGCGGCCTGGACCACGACTACCTGGGCAACGCCGTCGGCAACGTCAAGCTCAGCCTGCTCGAAGGCCATCCGAAGGTCCCGAACGCCGCGCTCGCGGTGGGCGTGATGAACTGGTCGGGCAAGGTCGTAGACCCCTACGTAGTGGGACGGTTCGACCTCAAGGGACTGCGATTACACGGCGGTTGGGTGCGCACGGGCGGGGCCAGTCGCCTCATGGCCGGCATGGATTTCCCCATCACCGGGAGTATCACCGGCATGGTGGACGGTTACACCGGACCGGGCAGCCTGTGGTGGATCGGCGCGTCAGGCAACATCGACGCCATCCCCGGGCTGAACGTTTGGGCGGGCGCGGGCATTCCGGGACGACGGTCGGATGGCACGCAGTTTGGCGTGGTGATCGGCTACTTCTTCCGGCTCTAGCGTCCGTCATTGTTTGGAGTTACGCAGACGCAAACCCAGGATCGGGCACCCCTCGCTTCCCGCGAGGTGGTGCCCGTATCCACTCTCCTTGAGTCCGTCCCCCGCTAATCGCGAGAGAACGTTTATCCGCCGAAGGTTGAAACTGTTTAGTGCTGGATGACGACGTTGGCGCGCGGCGCGTGGACGCCCTTCAGCGGCCAACGGAGCGCAACATTCTGTCCCACCGCAAACACTTGGCCTTTCGGCATAAAGTTGGTGTGGTACGCGCCATCGATGCGGACTTGGATGGTTTGACTGCCCGAACGAAGCACCAAGACTTCGCGACTCACGCGCTGTCCCAACCGGCCGGCGAACGCCGAATCCCGCGAAACTCCCACGATCAGGAAGCTTTGGGGGGCACCGACCGAGGCCATTGCGGCGGCGGCGAACAAAGGGCTCAGTAGCATCATATGGCGTCTATAAGCAAGTACGATGCCAGCCTCGGGTTGTTCAGTATAACTGGTGTAACTACGGGCCCGATAAGCTCGAAAGCCATGGACGATGGGAGCGGGTACAACCCAGAGGTGCCTAGCCTTCCGAAGCTCGCGGTACTGGTCGGCGATCGAAGCCGGGGATCCAACATGGCGGCCCTAGTGCGCGCCACCCACTGCGGCGAACTGGCTCTGGCCCCCGCGTTGGTGGTCGCGGGTCGAGCAAGTTCGCCCGCGCTGGCCCACGCAGCCCAGCTGAAGGTTCCTGGGGCGGTGGTTCAGCCCGGTGATGACTACGCGGCCCGGTTAGTGGCCACGCTGGAGGCCGCCGACATCGAGTGGATTGCGCTGGCGGGTTACCTGCGCCGGTTGCCAGAACCGGTGTTACATCGCTGGCCCCAACGAGTGCTCAACGTACATCCGGCCCTGCTTCCGCGCTTTGGCGGGAACGGCATGTACGGCGCGCACGTGCACCGCGCGGTGCTGGCGACGGGCGAACGGGAATCCGGCTGTACGGTCCACTACGTTTCGGAGCACTACGACGAGGGCCGCGTGTTGGTGCAGTTGCGCTGCCCGGTGCGGCCCGCCGACGATGCCGACATCCTGGCGGCGCGGGTGCTTCGGCTTGAGCACGTGGCGTTTGCCCTTGGCTTCCGGCTGGCGTTGATGGAACATGCCGAGTAAGTCGCCCGACCGTCGCCACTCGCTGAGCTACCGAGTTCTGTTTCGCGGGCTCCGCTGGCTGATCGGTCGGGTGGTTCATTACTACGGGCCGGTGCGCTACGTCGGGGGAAACCAGGTACCCCGGACGGGCGCGGTACTGGTCGTGGCGAACCATCTCGCGGACGTAGACCCCATCGTGCTGCAGATCGGCTGCCCTCGGGGGGTCCACTTTATGGCCAAAGAAGAACTCTTTGCCCTGCGCGGGATTGGGGCGTTCATGCGGTGGTGCGGCACGTTCCCCGTACGGCGGGGCGTACCCGACCGGCCCGCCATCCGCCATGCTTTAGACCTGCTGGCCGCTGGCGAGGCGGTGGGCGTGTTTCCCGAAGGGCAGCTGAGCGTTTCTGGCCAACTGCAAACGCTGTTGCCGGGGGTAGCGTTGTTGATTCGATCCTCGGGCACGCCGGTGGTGTGCGCCGGCATTGCCGGGACGCCGCGCATGATGCCCTACGGTGAGACGCGACCGCGTCGTGCCCGGGGTGGCGTTGCCGTAATCTGGGGGACACCGCACTCGTTTCCGCCGGACGCGACTACCGCCACGATCATGACGTGGATCGAAGCCGAACTCCACCGGCTGGGCGCGCCCTAACGCCTAAGCGGCGGACCGTTTAGGTACGGTCCGCCGCAGCTGGCCCTCCTCGCCCGAAGGGTTAGGGGCCCGGGATCGTGGACAAGGGAGGGGGGGCCGGCGTTCGCTCGATGTCCGGCTCGGAGGAACCGCGCTGGCGCGGCATGGAGCCGGGGGCGATTGGTTCCCACCCTCGAACGGGCTCCCATTGGCGGGTGCCATAGTCCGCGAACACGATGAACATCAGCAGGAACCAAACGAACCCCATCACGGCGTAGAGGCGCACTGTTTTGCTACCGTTGCGCAGTCCCATAAAGATCAGCAGCACGATCAGCGCCTTGACGACCGCGATGGTCATGGCCACCAGATTATTGAAGACAGAACCAATCTGGCTGTTGAAAAACTCGCTGGCCACGTAGTGTGGCGCGAGCGCCGTCGCGATGGTGATAACCATCAACGTGATCAAGGCGGCGTAGGCCTTGAGGAGCGTAGCCACCGGAGTGACGTGTTCCGCGTGGAACGAAGCGGGCTCGTGAGGTGTGCTATAGGCCATGGCTTACTTGGGAATGAGATAAAACAACGGGAACAAGAAGATCCACACGAGGTCAACGAAGTGCCAATACAGCCCGATCATTTCGGTCGGAATGTAGTCGCCTTTTACTAGGGGGTGATCCCGGGCCACAAGAATAGCGAGGGAGCTAATGACAAGAATGCCGATAATGACGTGCACGCCGTGCAAGCCGGTCGCCGCGAAATAGAGCGAAAAGAACAACTGGGCCACGCTCGCGGGGACGGTTGGGTCTTCCCAACGGAAGTCCGGCCCGGGGAAGTGATGATGCTGGAACTTCGCCGAATACTCTAGCGACTTGACGACCAAGAAGCCGAATGCCCCGCAGAGGGTCGCGCCGAGCATTCTGAGCTGGCCGCGCTTATCGTTGAGCTGAGCAAACCGCACGGCAAGGGCCATGGTGAGGGAGCTGGTGAGGAGAATAACGGTGTTGATACCGCCCTTCAAGAGGTCCAACTCGTTGTGGACTTCATAGAAGATCGATTGGTATTTCCACCGGTATACGGCGTAGGCGAGGAACAGCACCCCGAAGAACATGACTTCAGTAACGAGAAACGCCCACATCCCGATCATGTACGTGTCCTGCTGTTGATCCAGCGTTTCGAATTGCTCGAAAACGCCTTCCGGCTTGGTTGACTCGTGGGCCAGACTCGACATTTTAGTTTTTCACCTTCGTGCGTTCCCGCTCTTCATCAAGCACCTGCTCCTCCGCGACGGCGTCATAGGCGTAGGCTTCTTGGCGAACAATCGGAATCGTGTGGAAGTTGTGCACGGGCGGGGGAGAGGCGATTTCCCACTCCAGACCCTTGGCCCCCCACGGGTTCGGCCCAGCGATCGCACCGTACTTCAGCGAATGGAGCAAATAGAACACGGGCACGATAAACCCGAACCCGAGGACCGTGCTCCCGGCCGTGGACAGGATGTGATAGAACTGGAATTCCGGCGCAAAGTAGTAATAGTGATACCGGCGCGGCATACCCAGGTAGCCCAAGATGAATTGCGGCAAGAACGTGAGGTTAAACCCGATAAAGACGACAATCGCGTTGTACTTGGCGAGGTTCTCGTTGTACATGCGACCGAACATCTTAGGCCACCAGAAGTGGATGCCAGCCATGAACGCCAAGATTGAACCGCCGACCATGACGTAGTGGAAATGTGCCACCACGAAGTAAGTGCCCGTGAGGTGAACGTCCGTCGCCAGCCCCGCAAGGTAAAGGCCGGTGAGGCCGCCCAACACAAACAACCCGATGAATCCAAGGGCGTAAATCATCGGTGAGGCCAACCACACCGAGCCCTTGTACATCGTCGCGGACCAGTTAAAGATCTTGACCGCAGACGGCACCGCCACGAGGTAACTGATGAACGAGAACACTACCCCCTGGTACATCGACTGGCTAGAGATAAACATGTGGTGTCCCCACACCAAGAAGCCCAGTGCCGCAATGGCGACCGAGGAGAATGCGACGAACTGGTAGCCAAAGATTCGCTTGCGGCTGAAGCACGCGATAACCTCGCTGATAACGCCCATCGCGGGCAGCACCATGATGTAGACCGCCGGGTGGCTGTAGAACCAGAACAGATGCTGGAACAAGATCGGGTCACCGCCCAACTCGGGGCTAAAGATACCGACCTTAAAGGCTCGCTCGATGACGACCAGCAGCAGGGTGATCGCGATCACGGGCGTCCCCAGGATGATGATGACGCTGGTGGCGTAGTGCGACCAACAGTACAACGGCATCCTAAACCAGGTCATGCCCGGCGCGCGCATCTTGTGGATGGTTGCGATAAAGTTGACGGCCGTAAAGATAGAGCTGAAACCCGCGATAAACGCCCCGACAATGGTCAGCGTTACTTGCGAATTGGAGTACATCGAGCTGTACGGGGTGTAGAAAGTCCAACCCGTATCCACGCCGCCCAACAAGAGCGCCAGAACGGCGAACAGGCCACCCGCCATGTACATGTACCAGCTGAGGAGGTTCAGGCGGGGAAAAGCGAGGTCCCGGGCGCCAATCATCAACGGTATCAAGAAGTTCCCCAGCACGGCGGGTACGGCCACCAGCAGGAAGAAGAAAATCATGATCACGCCGTGGGCCGTGAACATCTTGTTGTAGGTGTCCGACGAGAGCATCATGCCCTTCGGGCTGGTGAGCTCCAACCGAATGGCTCCCGCAGCCAGACCTCCCACAAAGAAGAAGATGGCCGTTGAGATCAGGTACAGGATCGCGATCCGCTTGTGGTCTTTGGTCAGAAGCCACGAACGGACGGAGTGTCCCGCCTCGAGATAGTTCGGTTCGTGCGCGTGAGTTTGAGCAGTGGCGTTCATGACTTACTTATCGATTGGCAGACGACGCGGCGGGTCGCACCGCCATAGATTCAAGTTGCTGAGCTACGGTCGGAGCCGCCGGCTGACCGAGGGACTTAATGTGCTCAATGAGTTGACGAATATTTTCTTCCGAAACCTGCTTTTTGTACAAGTAGACCGGCATGGTCTTCTCGTAGCCCTGGGTTATTCGGTTATAGGGATTGATGATCGACTCCCGAAGGTAGCTCTCATCCACGACTACCGACGAACCGTCCGTGAAGCGTCGGGTCTTCCCATAGAGGCCCGCCAGTGATGGCCCGCGCAAGGTGTCCTGGGTGCCGTGGCAGTTGGTGCAAGCAAGTTTATCGAAGAGTTGCTTACCCTGGTCGCCAAGGGTAAGGGCCGGCTTCTGGAATCGATTCCCGCCGTTGGCGAGCCACGCCGAAAACTTTGGTTGGGGCAGAGCGTACACATAGCCACCCATCTCGGAGTGTTGCGTGCCGCAAAGGATAGTGCAGAACAAGGGATACTTGCCCTCCTTGCTGGGCGTAAACCATTGCGTGGTGTAACGGCCGGGAACAACGTGGTACTGAATGCGGAACGCAGGAATGTAGAAGCCGTGAATGACGTCTTGCGAAATCATCGTGAGGCGGACGGGAACCCCAATCGGCACGTGGAGCTCGTTGTTCTCGCGAACGCCGTTAGGGTGCTGAACGTGCCACATCCACTGCTTGCCGATCACGAACACTTCGTAAGCGTCCTTCGGTGGGGTGCGCATCTGAATGTAGAGTTTGGCTCCCCAGACAAAAACGGCTAAGCCCAACAGTGTCGGAATAATGGTCCAGACCAACTCTAGTTTGAGATGATCGTTCACCGGCGCTGATCGATTCGCCGTCCGACCGCGACGAAACTTGGTGACGAAGAATAACACCACGAGACCAACGACCGCGGTAAAGAAGATCGTTAGGAACGTCAACAGGCCAAACAGGGCATCAAACTCGGATGCAAAGTTTGAGGCTTGAGGCGGTGCGATCGGGAAGTTCCACATAGTTCAAGACAAAAGCAGTTAGACAGAAGACGAGGGTGGGCTGGGGGGCAAGGAATCGGGATCAATTGTGCGGTGACGAAGGCTCATCAGCGTGATGCTGGCGAGGACAATCAGGAACGTGAGTCCCGCCACGACCTTCACCGTCTGCTCAATGACCATCTTATAGGTGCCGGTGGCCGGATCGTAGGCTAAGCACCCGAAGAGCTTGACCTCGGCGACGTCGCCTACTTTGTTGCTGGCGGCACGGCGCAGGCTGTTCATCACCATGGGGGCGGCGTACTCAACTCCGTAGTAGTACTGGGTGATCTTGCCGGCGGGCGACACGATCATGATGCCGGCGGGGTGGTTGATCTGCCCCGTCACCGCATTGATCGTATAGCGGAATCCGATGGCCTTGGTGAGGATGTCCACCGACTTTTTATCGCCGACCAAGAAGTGCCACCCGGCTTCGGCATTCGTTCGGCGAAGCTGCTCGGTGGCACCGCGTTGCGACCCTAAGCTACTAAAACCGTCGCGCGGACTCGGCATCGCGTAGATGTCAAGGCATTCGACCTCGCGCGCGGCGGCCATCGCCGGGGTCTCCTTGGGGTCGATGCTAAAGGTGATGACGTCGTACGTATCCCCCACGGTGTCCTTCTTCATGGCGATGAGCGTCTTCATCACGCCATCGAACACGAGGGTGCAGGTGCCCTTACAGTCATAGAAAATCGGCATCAGGAGCACCGGCCGTCCCCGGAAGAACTCCCGAAGCGGACGGCGCACGCCCTTTTCATCGGTAAAGGGTAGGTCCAGCGGGATCGTTGCCCCGAGCTTCTGGTCTATGCCAATCTGCTGGGTCACCAAGCGCGTGGTCGCGGCACCCGGAGCTTGAGAGTCCCCCTCTCGCACCTGGGCGAGGGCGGCTGTCGCCAACGTAAGTGCCAACAGCAATCCCAGCCGTCGCATTATCGCTGTCCCTCCCTCATCGAGGCGATCGGTAATCCCTTTGCGGCCAGGATGTCAATGGCGTCAGCCACCGGCACTCGCGCAATGCCCGCGCCTTCGTCCACCCAACCGTATGTGGTCAGAGCTTTGGTTTCGGCGGCCCGCATGTTCATGATGTCCGTTTTGGTAGTGATGTTTGATTGCAGTAGCGGGGCCGGCGGAAGTTGACCACGCGGGGACAACGCCGTATGCGACATCGGACTCGCCGAGGTGAAGATTCGGTAGAACATGAAGACGGCGACGGCAGTCATGGCGAACGCCGCTACGGTGAAGATGTAGAACCCCAACGCCGCCTTGCCGATCTTGAGAACCGGGACATCGCGTGTTTCGTAGCCCTGAGTTTGGGAATGGGCCAGTGCTTCCAGATCTTCGGGTTCATTATGCGTGGACATGAGTTGCCTCCTTCACCTGCAAACGATCATCGTACTGGGGAATCAGACTTGCCTTGGCCGATTGCGTCGCAAACACCCAAAGCCACCACCCACCCAGTGCCAGCACCACGGCAAAGTCCGTCCAGAGCGGGGGCAGGTCGGAGCGGAAGAACGGAATGATGTTCCAGAACAGGTCAATCAACCGCATCGCCAGGATCAGAATCGCGACGCGCAGCAGCAGATCGGGCTTGGCCTTCCAGCGCGGGAACAGCAACAGCATCCACGGTAGGAAGAAGGAGAACAGGATGTTGAACGCGCCCAGGAAGTTAAACCACGTCTCGCGGCGGGCCGTGTAGTAGGTAATGAACTCAGGCAGGTTACCGCTGTAGATGATCAAGTACTGGCTAAGGGTGGCATAGGCCCACAGCATGGTGAACACAAAGAGCATGTTCCCCAGGTCCTTAGTCAGCTTAGGCGAAATGATGGATCGGTACGGCTCGAACTTGGCGAAGCCGGTCACGACGATCGTCCCGAGAGCGACGGCAAACAGACCCTGGTTAATGATGAACCAGACGCCGTAAAGCGAACTAAACCAGTGCGGGTCCAGGGACATCACCCAATCGGTGACAGCGAAAGTGCACGTCAGGAAGAACAGCACCATGCCGCCGGAACTCACGTTGGTGCGGAGGGCCGTCTCTCGCGGATCGTTGTTCTGGTCCTGCTTTAGGGTGCTCCGTCGAAGAATCGTGGCTAAGATGATCCACGCCGCGAAGTAGAACACTAACCGCAAGATGAAGAACGAGGGGTTGAGGTACCCGGCTTTATGGGCCAGCACTTCATCGCCGGGTTCCGGGTGCATCCAGTGGTGATAGATCGTGCCCATGCCCAGTAGCACGGGAATTGAGGTGATGCCTAGCAATCCCAGCGCGGCCGGACCGCCCCCGGCTTCCCACAACCGAAGAACGCTCAGGCTCCACTGGCCGCGCATGATGTGGTGCAGTAACGTCAGGCCCAAGCAACCCAGAACCATACTGGCCAGCACGATCCAGCCGAACAGGTAGGACTGAAGGAAGTGCTCGCGGTCGGCCGCAAACCCGCCGATGCAGGCCAGCGAACCAATCAGGCCTACGATCAACCCGACCGACCCGGCTTTCGCAAAGGAAACCGGGCTAGCCGCTTCCGCAGGGGACGCGTTCAAATTCAACTCGTGGCTCATCGGGCTTCTGCCTCGTTCTGGCTTAGCTTGGAAAGCTGCGCGTGGGACTCCGCCGGCAGCGTATCCACCGGTGCAAACTGGCTGTATTGCAGCGCACGGATGTAGGCGGCGATGGCCCATCGATCATCCGGCGGTACGCGAGACGCCTGGGCCAGCATCACACCGAACCCATTGGTCTGAACATCAAAGATGTGTCCAATCGGCAAGTCGCGCAGTCGCTGCGTGTGCAGGTTCGCGGGCGGGCGGACCAGCGAGAGGCCGCGCTGGGCAATCATTCCGTTTCCGTCACCTACTTGGCCGTGGCACGGCGAACAGTAGATGAAGAATCGCTCTTGACCCCACTTGAGGACGCGCTTGAGGTCCTTTCGGGTGTCCACACGCTCATCCAGGATGCTCAACTGGTTGGGGATCGTCGTGGCGAGTTTGCCCTTGTCGAACCCCGTCACGAACGACGAACTCTTGGGCATTGAGCCGCGCACGACGACGCCGGGTTCCAGCGGGCGCGACGAACTCCCGTCAGCAAACAGTTCCGACTCTTGGTAGGGTCGATACTTGGGCTGAACCCACATGTCGGTGTGGCAACCCGTCAAGAAGACCGCGACGGTCAAAATCAAAGCCTGTAACGAGCGCTTCATTAGTACTTGTCTCCGTCGTCCGCGTTGACCGTCGAAACCTGAAGCGCTTGGAGTCCCTCAAGGAATCGCGAGGTGTCCACCGAATCAAACTTTGGATCGTCGGCCTCGATGCACAGGAAGAACCGAGTTTGGCTCGCCTGCTCGAAGTTCGGGGTGTTAAAAATTGGGTGGTACGGCTTGGGCAAGCCGTTAAAGGCCAGCATGCCCACCACCGCCGCTAGGCCGGCGAAGAGAATGGTGCTCTCGAAAGCGACCGGGATAAACGACGGCCAGCTGAACTTCGGCCGGCCGCCCACATTCATGGGATATGCCACCGCGGAGGTGTAGTACTGCAGGCTCATGCCGCCGATGCAACCCAATACCCCGGCGATACCGATGGTCCACTGGACTTTGGTATCGCGGAACTGGATGGCGTCGTCGATACCGTGCACCGGGAACGGGGTGTACGCGTTCATGCGCGTATAGCCCGCCTCGCGTGCTCGGTGGGCGGCGGCCAGGATGATATCCGGGTCGTCAAACTCCGCCACGATGCCGTAAACCTTCGGCAAATCAAAAGTTGCGCCTGAAGTCATCGCCTTTCTACTCTCCTCCCTTGCCGCCCACCGGGACGGTGGGCGGGTGATGGGCCGCGCCATCGTGCTCGGCGTGGCGAATCTTAAGCAACAGCTCCTTCATTTCGAAAATGTTGATCATCGGAACGAAGCGGACGAACAAGAACATGAGGAAGACAAACATCCCCATCGTGCCGAGGAACATCCCAAAGTCCCAGATCGTGGGATAGTACATGCCCCAGGCTGACGGCAAGTAGTCGCGGTGCAGACTCATCGGAATGATCACGAACCGCTCGAGCCACATACCCACCGACACCACTTGCGACACGATGAACAGCACCCACAGGTTCTTTCGCATCTTGGGGAACCACAAGATTTGCGGGATCAGGCCGTTGCACAGCCACAGCGAATAGAACGCCCACGCGTACGGCCCTAGGGTTCGGTTCTTCATCAAGTACATCTCGTAGGGGTTGCCGCTGTACCAGGCGTAGAAGACCTCCATCAGGTAGCCGTAGAACACGATGAGCCCGGTGGCCAGCATGATCTTCGCCATCCAGTCCAGGTGCTTCATCGTGATGTAGTTTTCCAGCTTGTACATCTTGCGCAGCGGGATGGCCAAGGTGATGACCATCGCGAACCCGGCGAAGACGGCACCGGCCACGAAGTACGGCGGGAACAGGGTCACGTTCCACCCCGGCACGATCGACACGGCAAAGTCGAGGGACACGATGGAGTGGACCGACAGCACGAGCGGCGTGCTCAGACCAGCGAGGATCAAGTACGCGGCCTCGTAGCGCACCCAGTGCTTGGCACTGCCACACCAACCCATCGCCAACAGACCCCAGATCCTTTTGCCCAACCCTCCGGGAGTCTTGTCGCGCATGGTGGCGAAGTCGGGGATCAATCCCACGAACCAGAACAGCGCGGAGATGGTTATATAGGTGGTGACCGCGAAGACGTCCCAGATCAGCGGGCTGCGGAACTGCGGCCACATCGCCAGGATGTTCGGGTACGGGAACAGCCAATACGCCACCCACGGGCGACCCGTGTGGAGCAATGGATAAAGCCCCGCGCACATAACGGCGAAGAGGGTCATCGCCTCTGCCGCCCGGTTAATCGAGTTACGCCACTGCTGGCGGACCAGCAGCAGGATGGCGGAGATCAGCGTTCCGGCATGACCGATACCGATCCACCACACGAAGTTGATGATGTCGAAGCCCCAGCCCACCGGCTGGTTGTTGCCCCAAATGCCGATGCCCTGATAGAGCAACCAGGCGATCGAGACGATCATCAAGTTCATCAAGAGGAACCCAATCCCGACCGTTAAGAACCAAGCCTTGGAGTGCCGGTTCTTGTCCAGGATTAACGACCCGATGTGTTCGTCAATCGAGGCGTAGGTATTGGGCCCGGGAAACAGTGATTCCAGGTCTTTCTTCGCTTCGAGGTCGATGGCTGCCATCAGGCGGTCTCCAGTTCCGGGTTGGGATTGCGTAGCCGCGCCAGGTAAGTGGTGCGGTTATGGGTGTTCAATTCGGGTAGCACACTATAATTGCGGGGTTGGCCCTTGCGCTGCGACACGCGACTCTTGGGGTCGGCGATGTTGCCAAAGACAATGGCCTGAGTCGGGCAAGCCGCCTCGCACGCCGTCACCACTTCGCCGTCCTCAATCGCCCGCCCGTGCTTTTTGGCGGTGATGCGCGCCGCGTTGATGCGCTGCACGCAGTAGGTGCACTTCTCCATCACGCCGCGACCGCGTACCGTCACGTCGGGGTTGTTCACCATTTTCAGCAATTGCCGACCGCTCGGCTTCTCGCTACTCACGCGGCCTTCCAGGACGTTCGTGACGTCCATGAACTGCGCCTGATTGTCGGTGTAATTCAGGAAATTAAAGCGCCGGACCTTGTACGGGCAGTTGTTGCTGCAATACCGGGTGCCCACGCACCGGTTGTAAACCATCTGGTTCAGGCCTTCGTGGCTATGCACGGTGGCGGCAACCGGGCACACCGGCTCGCACGGGGCCTTCTCGCAGTGCATGCACGCCAGCGGCTGGAACACTGTTTCGATGGCGTCCGGGTTCAGGATGGTGGCGTTTGGCACCCCCGTATCCTCGACATCTTCCGCCTGATTCCCTTCCCGCACGCGGTAGTAGCGGTCCAAGCGAATCCAGTGCATCTCGCGCCCCTTCATCACCTGCCCCTTGCCCACCACGGGGATATTGTTCTCGGCCTGGCACGCGGTAACGCAGGCGTTGCATCCCGTGCAGACGTTCAGGTCGATGCTCATGCCCCACTGCGCACCATCCCACGGGAACTCTTCCTCGTTGGAGGGCCACATGGTCAAGCCCTTCGCGGCAATCTGCTCTTCCTTGGTCGTCAGGGTCGGGTCGGCGAGAAATTCTCGGACGTCAACCGCCTTAACGATTCCTTCACGTTGCTCCAGACTGTGGTGCGTCTGCGCCAGGGCCAGCGGGTGCTTGCCCCCCGCTTTGGACAAACTCACGTTCGCCGCGTGATACGGCGTGGCCGTCGTGCGTAACAGATTCGAGTTGAAACCGGTCCCAGTCGCGATGGTGCCAGCGACGGTGCGTCCGTAGCCCAGGTGAATCGTCACCGAGTCATCGGGATGACCGATGCTCAGTAACGCCGGGAGGGTGAGTTTCCCGCCCGAGACGTCCACCGTCACCAAATCGCCGTTGCCAATCTTTTGGGCCTCCGCCGAGTTGGGGCTAATCAGGAGCGCGTTATCCCAGGTGAGTGTCGTCAGCGGTTTAGGCAACTCTTGAAGCCACCCGACGTTGGCGAACTGACCGTCCCAGACCGTGGGGTCCGGGGCCAGAACCAGCTCAATTCCACCTTCAGGGGCTTTGGGGAGCGCGGCGACTCGCTGGGCCGCATCCGCCGTCGCGGAGACCGCCACCGGCGGGAATGCCGTGCCGGCAATCACGCCCTTGTTCAACCACGCATTCCAGGCGTTGGCAAAATCTGCACCGCCCTGCGCGCGCCATGTCTCCTGGACGGCCGCAAAGCCCGTGCCGCCGGTTTCCAGCATGATCTCAACAAATTCAATGTCCGATCGACCGGCAAAGAACGGCGCAATCAGAGGTTGAACGATGCTCGCGGTCCCGTCTTGGGTTCGCACATCGCCCCATGCCTCCAGGAAGTGCGCTTGGGGCACCGACCACTGGCACGCAACCGACGTTTCGTCCCGCGCCGCCGTGAAGTGCACCGAGAACGGCACCGCTTTCACCAGGTCGCCCAAAGCTAGATCAGCCGGGGCGTCAAACACCGGGTTGCCGCCCAGCACCACCAAGCACGTCACCTGATTCGCCTTGAGCTCGCCGGCGAGTTCGCGAATACTGGCGTAGGTGTCCACCGGTCGCGCGTTCGGCTTAACGTAGTCAACGGTCTCGCCGTTAGCGCCAAGTCGCAGGTTCAGCAGATGAACCGCCGCTTGCGTGGCGGGGGTGGACTGAGGTCCGGCTACTACGACAGCGGCACCGGGGTTGGCCTTCAAGTCGGCCCACGCCGCGTCCAGCCATTTGTCGCCGGTCTTGCCGTTGGCGTCGGCCGCCGCCAGCAACCGCCGGGCAATCGATTCCACCAGGCTTGGCTTCACGGCACGACGATGATCGGCCATCGCGCCGGCCAGCGTCGGGGTGGATTCCACGGCGTAGAGCCGGTTCATCGCGCCAATGTTAGTGCCGCGAACGTGCCGTCCTTCGGTAAAATCGCGGGCCATCCGAACCGAGTCGGGCATCGACTGGATAAAGTCGCCATCGATCGTCAGGATCACCTTGGCCTTGGCTAGGTGATAAATCGGCGTGAGGGGTTGCCCGAACACCAACTGGGTGGCCGTGAGCGTGTGCGCGTCCGAGATCGGCTCGTACTCCACCCACTTCGCCATCGGGTAGAGCTTCAAAAGGTCTTCCAGCTTACGCCGCAAGGTGGGCGAAGTCACACGGCGGGTGAGGATGCGGAATCCATCGCCGACCGTGGTGCGCTGCTCAAGCAACTGCGCGCCTAGAGTCGTCTTGAAGAGGTCCCAAGACGAGAGGTTCTTGCCGTTGTGGACATCGGCGAGGCGATCCGGATCGTATAGGCTGAGGATAGAAGCCTGTGCGAACGCATCGGTCGAGCCCCTACTCACGGGATGATCCGGGTTGCCTTCCACCTTGGTCGGCCGGCCCATGTGGCTCTCCACCAGCAGGCCGAGGGCCGATCCGTTAAACGAAAATGCGGTGGCGAAGAAGAGCGGTTTGCCGGGGATGATCTCCTCGGGCTTATTCACGTAGGGAACGATCTTTTCTTGCGGCAAGAAGTACCCGCGGCAACCGCCCAGGCCCGCAAAAGCAATGGACGCGCCCATGAACTTCAGCAGGGTACGTCGGTCGATTTGAAGGAGCGTGGAACGGTTGGGGAACTCGTCGTCCACCCACGCTTGGAACTCGGGCGTCTCCGCCACCTGGTCCAGGCTCTTCCAGAAATACTTGCCTGTCTTGCCCGCGAGTTTCTCGCGGACCGTCTGAAGGCGGATCGGGGTTTCTTCGGTGTTCGGCATCAGTCGACGATTCGGCATAGACAGATTCAGTGACAAAAACTAGTGGTGACAGGTCGCGCAGTCGGCGAGTTGGGCCTGTTTAATCCCGTACTCCTGCAGGAGCTTCTTGCCTTCGGCCACGAGATCTCGCGGAACCGATTGCTCACCACCGCTGACCAGCTTGCGTTCCACGGTCGACATCTTCGCCGTCGTGGGATCCTCCTGCACCTTCACGTACAGGTTGAACACCTGTTCGCGGGGCGAGAGGTGCGGGTTGGCGGAGTCCTTGTACAGGAACTGATCTGGGTCGTTGTGGCAAGTCAAACACCACTGCATCGTGAACGGGCGACCCTTCTCCGTGATCTGCATCTTCTGCACCGCGCCGTGGCAGTTGTTACAGCTGATGCCCCGGGCGATGTGGATGGAGTGGTTGAAGAACACGAACTCCGGCGCCTTGTTCACCAAGTTCCACTTGATGGGCTCGCCGTTTGCGCAGCTGGCGCGCACCGGCTCAAGGAGCGGGCTGTTTGTCCACACCAGCGAGTGACAGGTCATGCACGTCTCGGTTTGAGGAATCCCCGAATACGCGGTGCGCTCCACCGAGGTATGGCAGTACCGGCAGTCGATGCCCAGATCCACCGTGTGGTGAGCGTGACTGAACGGCACCGGCTGATCCAGCCGAATGCCAACCTTTGTATTGTAGGGGGATTGGCTGATCGCCGATCCAGAGTAGATCACGACGACCGGCAACGATGCTAGAAGCACGATGCTGACTTTCGCAACCGTATTGGCGGCAGGTCCGAACAACTGAGCCATGCGTTTCTTTAACTCACCAAGGCGAAGGTTAGGGCAAGCGCCTCAGGCACGGAACTATCCGCACGGCAACCCGCGATGACGACGATCTCAACCCTAGAGACGGTCGGGTTCCCCAACTCGGGAACCCACCCACGCCTATGAAGGCCGACTATACCCGCTCCGTACCCCACGATCACATCCACCGCGCGCGATCTACCGCGATGACGAGGAACAACAGGGCCAGATAGAGCATTGAGTATTTGTAAAGGGAAAGGGCGGTGGGACGACCGGGGGTTTTCATTAACTGCACGGACCTTACGATGAGCAGGGCGTTCAGCAGGAGCGCTCCCACCAGGTAGAGCCCCTGGGCCTCGCCTTGCACCAACGGCACCACCGAAATCAGTGCGGTGAGGACGGCGTAAACCACGATCTGAATTACGGTGGCGCGCTCGCCGTGTACCACGGGCAACATCGGAATGCCGGCCTCGGCGTAGTCATCCTTGATCAGCAACGCGAGGGCCCAGAAGTGAACCGGCGTCCATAGGAAAATAATGGCGAACAGCACCCAGGCAAGCGGACTGAGGTTATTGGTGACGGACGCGTAACCGACCAGCGGAGGGAACGCCCCGGCCGCCCCACCGATGACGATGTTGTGCCACGTGTGCCGCTTCAACAGCACGGTGTACACCACCACGTAGAACAGCAACCCGCACTGGGCCAGAACCGCGCTCAGCAGGTTGGCCCCGGACCACAGCAGGGCGAAGGAACCCACCGCCAGCACCAGGGCAAACAACAGCGCGTGCGTGCCCGAAATCCGGTGCGTCACCACCGGTCGCTTCGACGTCCGCTTCATGCGAAGGTCGATGTCCTGGTCAATGACCATGTTGATCGCGTTGGCCGCGCCCGCCGCCATGTACCCGCCCAAGGCCACAACCCCCAGTAGGCCCCAGCCCGGGAAGCCGCCCTCGGCCACAAACATTGCCGCCAGCGTGGTGAACAAGAGCAAGCTGATGACCCTCGGCTTGGTGAGCGCTACGTAAACCTTCCACAGGGGAGCCGTCGGTTCGACGGTTTCCGGGGGTTGGCACGGTTCGCCCGCATCGTTAAAGGCCAGGGCCGGCTCGCGAGTCGTTTCGTCAGGATTGAAAGGGGCAGTTAATGGCATACCAGGTTCAGCGGCCACGGTCTCAGACCAGGCACGCCGGGGAGCGCGAACGTCCAGCGCTTCCGCGCCGAGCAAGAGAAGGGCGATCCATAACACGTCGGCCAGCAACAGATGAACCAGTTGCATGACCAGCGGAGCTCGAAGCAGGATGCTGGCGAAGCCGACCGCAAGCTGTACTACGAACATCCCCACGAGCCAGTTTGCTTGACGTTGGACCACCGGCGAGGGGCGCAGCCGAGCGATCAGCGTGGCGATCGCCACCAAGTACAAACCGACCGACGTGGCGATGAAGGGGTGCAACAGCCGAAGGCGCTCGAGGAAGTGAGCGGTGGGCAGGAGGTCGGTAGCCACCTGCATCACCTGTCCCTGCGGGAAGAGCTGGTCGCCCAATGAGGTGATGGCCCCGCTCACGCCCAGGAGCAACATCGCGATGAGTCCGCCGGTGATGCTCCAAGTAAGGGTGCCCTGACCGCGCAACGCAATCCTTGGGGAATCGGTACCGGAGACTCGTGATCGTCGTTCTTGGGTGACCAACCAGGCCGTTAGGACGATTACTCCCAGCAACAAGAAGGTATTGACCAAATGCAAAGATAGCCAAATCGCTCGGCCCACCGAGAGGTTGTCGGTAACCAGACCCTTGAGCACCAATCGCGCGCCGATGAGCGATTCGGTGAGCGTGAAGAAGACCACCGCCACCGCCGCCCGCCGGGCCTGAGCCCCCTTAGGGAACGCCCGGAAAACCATGACCAGCAAAGCCAGGACCATCGGCCCGACGAGCCCGCTACTAATTCGATGAGCGAACTCAACGTAGGTCTTCGTTTCTGCCCCGACCGGAATAATTACGCCGTTGCACAAGGGCCAGTGGGTCCCGCAGCCATCCCCGGAAAAACTCACCCGGACGAACGCGCCCCACAGAATCACTACGATGGTGTACGCCAGCAGACCCCAAGCCAAACGAACGAGGTTCCGACTGACGGTCATTGCCGCCCGCCGAAGCTTCCGACCGCTGGGGTCCCCGTCGCTTGCTGCCTTTGCGCACTTCCCGCTAGGGAAGGAGAATATCTCTTCACCGGTTGTATAGGGTATCGCAGGAAAAGCTGAAAGTCAAGCTAAAAGTGCGCGGGTTCCCGAACCAAAAGCGTATCGCGGAAGTTCCCATTCGCCCCCCAACAATGGTTTCTCTTTCCCCTCTATCGGGCAGGCGGTTGCCGCTGAAACCTTTAATATTCGATTGCCCACCTGAAAATTACGCGTTTACCCTTGGCAATTGGGCCGTGACTTACGTACCATGCCTCTCACATGAACTCCGCGCCCTCCACCACCCACGAAGCCTGGCTTCAGGACGGCTTCTTTGTCGCTCGGGCACTCTTTAGCCCCGAGGAATGCACGCGCTACGGAGCGCACTTCGAAGCCCTGAACCAGCATCTTCTTGCCGAGAACGGTCAGTGGACGATGGACGGAATTGACCCCGCCTCAAATGACCCCCTGGCGAAGTACCCGCGCATGGTCCAACCGCACCGGTTCGACGCGGTTAGCCTGGACTTCTTGCTGGATCCCCGGATTCGCGATGAGTTCCGAGCCGCGTTAGGCGAAGAACCGTATTGCGCACAGACCATGCTGTACTTCAAACCGCCTGGAGCCCGCGGCCAAGCCCTCCACCAAGACAACATGTACCTGCGCGTGGCCCCCGGTGCTTGCATGGCCGCTTGGCTCGCCTTAGACCGATGCGACACCGAGAATGGTTGTCTCCAAGTCGTCCCCGGCTCGCATCACTTGCCCTTGCTGTGCAACATCGAAGCCGACTTGGACCGCAGCTTTACCGGAGTCACGGTGCCGATCCCCGAGGGCCTGGTCGTAGTGGACGTCATCCTGGAACCCGGAGATGTCCTGTTCTTTCACGGCAACCTCATCCACGGGAGTGAACGGAATACGACGTCGGACCGCTTCCGCCGATCGTTGATCGGGCACTACGCCACCGGTGACGCCCAGCGCATCGCGCAGTTCTATCATCCGCTCCTGCGGTTCGATGGCTCGGTCGTTGACGTTGAGATCGCCGAAGGCGGGGGACCGTGCGGCATTCTTGAGGACGGCAATATCCGCATGGTCGACCACGTGGCGGACACCGCCAGCGCCCCCCATTAGGTGCTGGAGCTAAGGCCATCGGCGGGCGGGGTCGGTGGGGTCAAGTCCCGCACCGCACTGATCCGCATCGCCGCGTCGGCCTTTCTACCGATTCCTTGTTGGATGTCGTGCGCCGGCATGCCCCGGTTCGCCTGGTCCGGCATCACCAAACACAGCCGACGCTGAGCGCGGGTCATCGCCACGTACAGCACGCGCTGCTCCTCAATGGCGTCGGCGGCCTGCCGTTGCTCTCGCCACCACTCGTGCGTAAAGCTGCGAACCCCCGGACTGATGTTCGCCGTCAGGAGTCCGGTGGCGTAGTCAAACTCCACCTCGGTACGGTTGGCTTGGCGTTTGCGCTCGTAGGGCTGCCCCAGATTGGCCAGCACCACAATAGGCCACTCCAACCCTTTGGCGGTGTGGATAGTCAGGAGGCTCACGAGGTCGGCATCGGCATCAAAGGGCGAGGCGTCCTCCTCCTTGTGCGCCAAGCGCGAGAGCATCCGTAACGACTCCGAGAACGCCCGAGGACCCACTTCGGGCTGACTGGTCGCCATCTCCAGAAGTTTCCGGACGTTGGCGACCGCCGGCACCCCGTAGGCCCGTCGCGCGAGTTTTTCCAGGTAGCGCGACCGATTAAGGAATTGGCCGAGAACTTCCCACGCCGCCAACCGGTCGGCTTGGGCCGCCAGTGGCCCCCACCACTCCCGCAGTTCCGTCAGTCGGGGAGCGTCCTCGGCGAGGGGTGAGACAAAGTCGGCCAGTGCGGTGCCTACCGGGGCGGCGAGGGCTAGCCCCGTAATGGCGTCCAGCGATAGGCCCACCGCCGGGCTACGCAGGAGCGCCAGCAGTGCCAGGTCATCGGTCGGGTCCGCCAGTGCGCTCAGTGCATTCGCAAGGTCGCGCACCTCAAGGCGTAAGTAAAACTGCTCGGACCCCCGGATCATCCGGAACGGCAGGCCGCGACGAGTAAGTTCGGTGCCGATGTCTTGCAACACGTAGCCATACCGCGCAAGGATCGCGATGTCGCCCGGCGCGTTCCCTTCCTGAATCAACTCGCGCACGCCCTCGGCAATCCGGGCCGCCTCTTGGCTCGCCCCGCCCGACCACCATTCCAGTCCCTCGTAGTCCCGGTGCGCCGACGGAGTGGCAAATGGGTCATCCGGGTCAATCTCGGCCGTCGGAGCCGTATCCGATGCTTCGGGGGGCGGTGGGGGCACCATCACGGCGTAGTCTTCGCCCCACAGCCGCTGGAACACGTGCTGGACCGCCCGCAGAATGCCGGGAGTCGAGCGGTGGTTCACCGTGAGTTGGTGCCGTTCGCCCTCCACGCCTCGTCGGACAAACTGCCCGCGTTGCGCCAACCTGAACCCAAAGATGGACTGCTGAGGATCGCCGACCACCAGTTCGTACGGAGAGTTCAGCGCGTTCAGCAGTCGGTATTGCACCGGATTAAGGTCCTGCGCCTCGTCCACCAGCACGGCGCGGAACCGGCGACGAATCCGTTCCCTCGCCGCGTCTGAGGTTTCAAGTAACCGGACGGCTTTTCTCTCCATGCGGGCGAAATCGAACCGCTGCTCGGCGTCCATCCGAGTCTCTATTTCGGCCCACACTGCCAGGCTCAAGCGAACTAACCCGGTCAACCACCGTGCCGAAATGGATTCGTCCTCTACCGAGGTCAGGCCACTGGCGGGGCGGCCCTGCGCCTTACGCTCGGTCATCACCCAATTGCGCAGGTTTCCGCCTACCGTCGGGCCCGGCGCCGGGATCTGCTCCACGGCCGCGATTACCCCCGCCACAAAGGCTAGCGTCTGCTCCGGGTCAGCGTAGTTCGCCGCGATGGGCTCGGGCTCCAGACCCGCCGTTCTCCAGTGCTCCAGCGTCGCCTCCACCAGGTTCTGCAGTCGGTTCTTCAGCCGGTTCTCGCCCAATTCGCGGGACCCGGTCGCCTCGCCCGCGAGGACGTTGACAAGGTCCTTCACGAGGAGGTCATGCTCCAGGTGGCCCAGGGCCGTCACCATCGCTTCGCTACGCCACGCGGGGAGGTCGGCCTTCGAGAGCAACTCAAAGTCCGGGTCCACGCCGGCTTCGAGGGCGTACTCGCGGAGCACCCGATCGCAGAAGCTGTGCAGGGTTTGGATCGGCCCCGTCTCGGCCACTTGCGCGTCTTCCGAACGGCCGGCTTCGCGCAGGGCGTCTACGATCCGGCGCTTCATTTCGGCGGCGGCGCGGTGGGTATAGGTGATCGTCAAAATCGCGTCGGGCGGAATCCCGAGGTTCGCGACCAACTCCAAGTACCGCGCGACGAGCACCCGCGTCTTGCCCGCCCCCGCGCCTGCCTGCACGATCGTTCGCGGCGCGTCCGACTGCACCGCCGCGCGCTGTTCCGGCGAGAGGCTCATGCGTCCTCCGGGTCGGTCAGCCCTTCGGGCGACCACCCCACGCCCGGTCCGGCCGACTTAAGATGCGTCACCCGCTTGGCTTCGCCCTGATGGTGGTCGCGACGGCAAAGTTCGGCAAAGTCGCACTGCTCGCAGTGGCGACCGGGGGTGGCCGCCATCGAGGGTAAGCGTAACTCGGGCGCGGTGCGATGGAGCACCTCCTTGATCCGGGCTGCATACGTCGTTTCCTTTCCAACGAATTTCACCTGGAGGCCCTTACCCTCGGGGCTCAGCATCGGCAACTTACCATCGGCGGCGGGCGCATAAAAGCCCCGCGCGTCGCCAAGGGTTTCCACTTCGATCGCGACCGGTGTTTTCAGTGCGCGGCGGGCGAGCATCAGGGTCAGACCGATCCGGATGTCGTCGGAATTGATCGGGTCCTCCGCGCTGGCCAAGTCCGGTAAGCGAGAGCGGTACACTCGGAGAACGGTTCGCCCGGCCGCCCGATAGCGCCCCGCGACGGTTGCCCGCAGTTTAAGCGGCTGGTCGCCGAAAGTCGCCTCAAACGCCTCGTTTTCGGGGGCAACTGGCATTCCCGGCGCGGCCTCCCCCAGGTCCTCGCGCACCCACAGATTCCGGGCCCTGAACTCCCGGCCAATCCAGTCGGCGGTGAGGCGATCGGCCGCCGCGCGCCATAAGTCGCGCTCCCACGCATCGAGGTCTCCCGCCAGTTCGGCCATCACATCATCTCGCGCGGACTCCAGTTGACGGCGAGCCGCCTCCGGGTCCGGCGCGGCGGAAAGCGCCGCCCGGGCCGGCAACTCAACCAGGCGGTAGTACGCGGAGATGGTCCGGCGCGAGCGCAATCGAAGCCGATGCCGAAACGCAAACCGGAACGGACAGAGGTACGCATCCGCGACCTCGTCCGGCAAGACGCCCGCCTCGGGGATGACTAACCGCTGGCGCAATGCCACCGTTTGTAGACCGCGCTCGTCCGGGACCTCCACCGCCATCCGGAAGGCCTCGGCCAGGGCGAGGTCCGCCCGGAACTGGCACGTTACCGGGTCTTCGATCCACGCCGGCCGGGTGCCAAAATCGGTTAAAGCCACCCCGTCCCGTCGGCCAAGTTCGGTAACGTAAAACGTGGGGATGGCTTCGCGATCGCCCGATTCCAGGGGGTATGCCACGGTCAGCGACCGTCGAGCAAGGGCCGCTAACCGCACAAAAGCATCCCGCTCGCGCCGTGCCTCTTGGCGAGAGTCCGGTAACGCGGCCGGCAACTGCAGGGCCACGCTCAGGGCGTGCCGGTCTTCGTCCCGCAGCACCGCGTCTTCCCGACGTCGCCTCGGAAACGTGCCCTCGACCATGCCGATGGCGATTACGTGGTCCACCACGCCCAGCTCCTCCGGCCGAGATACGTAGCGCACGCCGTCACGTTGGGACGACGGCAATGCCGTGGTCTCGTGGTCCCAGATCTGCCGAATCTGCCGCACAAACTCGGCCAGACCGCAGGGTCGCATGCCCTCGGCATCGAGGGTTGAGACGGCATCCGACAAGGCGCGAAGGGCAGCGGCTTGGGCCCGCAGGTCGCGCTCGGACGTGGGGTTCTCGGGGCCGCCCACCGTGTCGGGTAAGGGAGGCGTTCGCAAGAGATCTTCGAGTCGCCGGAACCACTCGGGCAGCGGCGCGGGCTCGCGGAGGGCGGTGTCCCGCCACGCCAACGCCGTCGTCAGCCATCGAGCGGATTCGCCTTCGCCCTCGGCATCGGACCGCAGGTCGGCCCATGGGGTCGCGCTTTGGCAAAGAGCGTAGAGCCGTCGAAGACGGTCCGAGGCGGCGGTGCGTTGTGGATCGGGATAGACCGAGAGGATTGCCGATTCCAGCGCCCGGGGATCTGCTGCCGCAAGGCCCGTAAGCAAGTCCACCAACCACCGAACGAACGCGTTCTGAACGAGCGGAATCACCCGATGGGCGTCTAACGGCACCCCCAGCCGTTCCGCCGCAAACTCCAACCGAGGCGCGTAGGTGGCTTCGTCCCGGCCCACGATGGCAATGCGGTGCGGCATGGCCCCGGCCGAGATCAAGGCCTGCGCGTCGCGTAACGCCCACTCGGCTTCGGCCAGCGCGTTAGGGGCGGCAAATCGGCGAATCGGGAAGCTTTCGCCCTCGGATCCGGCGGGCGGGCCTTCCTCAAACAAGTGCATCCACCAAGGCCCGCGGCCAACGGACACGGTCTCCATCACCGCGCCGTCTTCACCTTCAAAGTCCAAACTCAGTTGCCGCTGGGGATTCGGATCCATGGGGACCGGCGGCACGAATGCCGACTGCCACACGTGCTGGTCCACAAAGAGGTCCGGCCGCCCCGGGATCCCTTCCACGGCCAGGCAAATGGTGACGCCCGCCGCCGCTGCCGACGTGAAGAGCTGGCGCGCGATGGGGTCATCGTCGGGTCCAACCAGCACCCACCACGGCTCCCAATGCGCCATGCCCGTCCACCCCTCGCGAGGGGTCTCCAGCAGACGCAGCATGCGGTCCACCGTCGTCTCCCGCCCCAGTCGTTGCCACCGTTCAGTCAGGGCCTCCGCCACCGTCGCGAGGTCTTCAATGATCGGCCGGACCTCGGCAGTAAGTTCGCCAACGACCCCTCGCATTGTGACGGCGTCCACTCCAAAGTGACGAAGCTGGCGTAACGTGGCCCCCACCCGGCGGTGAAAGCCTCCGAACCGGGCCATATGGGCCAACGGACGGTCGGGGTCGAGGGTGGCAAGACTGGCCCCGATGGCGAGTTCCGTTTGACGCGGGCTGGCCAATCTCCCCACGGGCCGACCTACGCGCTGGAGCACCCGTCCGAGCAACTCCCCCCACGGCACGACCTCGGCCTCGATGGAATCGTCAGAGCCCAAAGCCGCCTTAAGCCCCTTGAGCCGTGACTCATCGAGCGCGGAAATCAACGCGGTACGGCTGGCCCACGGCCGCAAGGCCCGAACAAGTTCGGACGGCGTGGGGAGGAGCGTCACCAGCTGAGGACGGTGGGAAGGCATGCCGGTCCCGAGTATGATCCACTTGTGCCCTCCGTGCCGCCCCGTGTCTGGAGTATGCGCCGCCGTTGGCAGGGAAACCTGGTCCCGCTGGCGGTCGCGCTACCGTTTTTGGTCGCCGGTTTAGCGATGGTTCGGCCCGACGATCTCGCGCGGCCCGTCCCCCTCGTCTTGTTGGCCCTTTTCCCAACGGTCGGTTGGATTGCCCTGAATGCCCTGGCCTCGAGGGGGGATGCCGCGATGCGGGCGGTGCTGGAACGACGGCTGAGCCGCCGGTTCCCCGCGCCGGTCGTGGCAGGCCCGTGGTTTGTCGGGTTTGCACGGCCTAGCTACGTGAGTGCGCTGGACCCGCACGAGGATCTTGGATTCCTGTTCGTCACGGCCGATGCGGTGGTCTTCGTCGGCGAGACCCAACGCGTGGAGCTACCGCGCGGGAGCATTCTGCGGGTGGGCAGACGGGCTAACCCCCACACGTGGCTGGGGCTGGGCGGTTGGGTGACACTGGAGGGAGAAGTGGAAGGCAAGCCCGTGCGGATGATGGTCGAACCGCGCGAACGGCGTACATTACGCGGCAACGTGGCGGCGGCCCACGCGCTACGGACCACGCTCACCGAACAAATTTCGGCGTCCCCGGCCAAGGCCGGGGACGCCGAATCACCCGTTAAGGTGGATTGAGCTTAGCGCAGGAGCGACAGGACAGCTTGCGGGGCCTGGTTGGCCTGAGCGAGCATCGCCATACCACTCTGCTGCAGGATCTGCAGCTGCGTGAAGCGAGTCATCGTTTCCGCCACATCAACGTCGCGGATGGTCGAGTCAGCCGCCGACAAGCTCTCCTTCGAGATGTCGAGGGCGCGGGTGTTGCTCTCCAACACGTTCCGCACGAAGTTACCGAGGTTGCCTCGGCTGGCCGAGACGGTTCCGATCGCCGTGTCGATGGCCGCGAGGGCCGTCGCCGCAGAAGCGGTGGACATGATGTCCAGGGAGCCCAGACCCAGCGCGCTGCTGCTGGAGCTTGCGAGCGACAGATTGACCGTTTGGCCTGCACTGGCGCCGATCTGGAACTGAGCGCTACCCGCCAGGACCTGACCCACCGTGCTGGTGCCCGCAGCATTACCGGTTTGGGTTAGCTTAACGGTGTTCCCGTTGGCGTCCTTTAGGGTAAGGCCGTCATCTCCGGCGGCGGTGGTGAAGTTAACCGCTGACAAAGCGCCGACGGTAACCGTGGCGGCCGCATTGTCACCACTGGTGAGGTTGATGGTTCCGGTAGCGGCCATCGCGGCGGTACTGGAACTGCTGACTTGGATGGCGTTGCCAATCGTGCCGAACTGATTCGCCGTGAACTGGAACGCACCGTTACCAGCGTTGTTGCTGATCTGCGCCGTGACGCCGGTGTCGGCGCTGCGAGCGTTGACCAAGTCACGCAACTGGTTGTTTGACATGCCCGCGCTGGCCGTGAAGTTCACGCCATTAATGGCGAACGAACCGGCATTTGCCGCCCCAACCAAGGCCGCGCCTGAACCGGCAATCGCGCCAAGGTCACGGCTTTGCACCGCCGTTGTCTTGGCTTGCACGGCCACCGTACCTACGGTGATACTCACTCCACCGCTGGCGGAGATGTCCTGTGCGCCAATGCGACCGCCGATCGCCAGGGTGGCGACCTTGGTGGCATCCGTCAGGGTTGCCGTCACACCCGCTGAACCGTTCAACAGCCGCTTATTGCCGAACTGGGTGTTGGTCGAGATTCTATCCACCGAGCTCAGAATCGACGTCAGCTGGTTCGCGTTCGCCTGTTTCTGGGTGGTGGTGAGGGTAGCATCGTTGCTGTTCGCCAACGCCAGAGAACGGGCGTCGCGGAGCAGCTTGTTGACTTCGCCAAGGGCGCCTTCAGCGGTCTTAGCGTAATTGGTGGCGTCCTGGCTGTTTCGGAGCGCCTGATCAATACCCGAAAGCTGCGCACGGAAGCCTTCAGAGATTTGGAGACCGGCAGGATCGTCCGAGCCGGAATTGATACGGAGACCCGTCGAAAGACGCGTCATCATGGTTGAAGCTTCGTCGTTGGTGAGCGACAAGCTACGAAGAGCGTTCATCGATTGAACGTTGGTGTTGATTCGGAAAGCCATTCCTTTGATTCCTCCGTGACGGTGCTGCTTGCGTTGATCGCAACCCTGGGAACGGGTTCCACCTGGAGCCCGGTCTTCCTGACCTGGCGTTCCCTGAGAGCAGCTTCCATTGACATGGATTCCACGTTGCCTGTCGGCATCGAGGGTAGGAGATCTGGAGAGAGCCGGAAACAAGCACGAATACCGGCTTTTTGGTCCCTTTTTGGTTAATTTCTCGAACGTTGCCCTTGCGGCGGGAACCCAGTAGAATCGTGCAATGACCTTAACTCACTATGTGGCCGAGCGAAAGCTCGAGGTTTTTGCGGAGCTGCGCTCGGGACGAGAGCCCTCAGGCGGAACGTTTGACGCCGCACGGCTCCGCGAGGCCCGCACCAAAGGGGAGCCCCAGATCGGGGCCACGCGGTACGCCCCTGATCACGTGGTCCTTGAGTTCATCTTCTCGGACCCGCGGGGCGTAGCAACCATCCTGCCCGTGACGATTCCTGTGCCGGAGCGCATCGTCTTCCTCCCCGTCCCCGAGTGGGTGGTGGAATCGATCTGGCAGGGCGAGATCGACGGGTCGTACGTGTGGGAATCTGATGCCGAACGCTTAGTGACCGAGTTCCAAGCCGGTCTGGTGCCCACCGCAAACCTGGCCTGGTTTGGCCCTCGGGAAGCCCGACGTCGAGAGTAGGCTGCCCACGGCGCGCGGGAATCGGCTACGCTGGTTGCGTGATGAAGGCCATCATTGTCGGTTGCGGTTTCATGGGTCGGATGCACGGGCATGTCTACGGACGGCTCGACGGGGTTCAACTGGTGGGCGCGGTGGACCTAAAACCTGACGTGGCGACCCAGATGGGCGAAGATTTTGGCGTGCCGTGCTTTACGGACCTGGCCACCGCCATTGAGGCGATCCGGCCCGACATTGTGGACGTGTGCTTGCCGACCGACGAGCATCGCCGGGCCACGGTGTTGGCCCTGGAGGCCGACTGTCACGTCTTCTGCGAGAAGCCGATGGCCCTAACCCTGCAAGACGCCGACGCGATGATCGCGGCGTCGGTTACCGCGGATCGCGCCCTGATGGTGGGACATTGCATTCGGTTCTGGCCCGAGTACGTACGCCTAAAACAGGCCGTGGATCGGGGAGAACTCGGCGACCTGCGCGCCTTAACGTTAACCCGCTACGGCGCGTTTCCCACTTGGTCCAGCGAAAACTGGCTGGCGAATCCGGATCGCGCCGGCGGTGGGGTGTTGGACATGCACATCCACGACTTGGACTTTGCCCTTTACCTGTTGGGCGAGCCGACCGAGATGCACGCCGACGGCGTGGTCGACGCGCGCGGTGCCGGCTACGCCACCACCGTGCTGACGTACCCAAAGACTTCGGTGATTGTCGAAGGGGGATGGACGCTCCCGGCGGGCTCGCCCTTCCGCATGGGCTTCCGAGCAATATTCGACCACGGCGCGATGATCTGGGAGGGGAGCCCCCTCACGATTTACCGGGACGGGGCGGAACCGGAGACCCCGGTCTTCGAGAAAATGCCCGCCGCCGGGGGCGGAAACATCGACGACCTGGGCGGTTATTACCACGAGCTAAAGTACTTTGTGGATTGCCTCTCGCAAGGGCGATCGATTGACGTGGCGAATGGGACCCAGGCCCGGAACACACTGGCGTGGTCCCGGGCCGAGATCGACCAGATTTTGGCGCGTCGAGGTTAGAGCCGGAGATCAACGATCCCGGTCACGCCCACGCCTTGGACCGGTTTGAGATTCTTCAGGTCCGGCTTGTTGGATGCAATCGGGATCAGGGCCCTCACCTCAATTTCGTTGAACAGCTTGGTGTACGGCTGAGCGACGGCCTTAACCTTGTCGAGGATCCGCTTAGGCCCTGACACCTGAGCCGCGCCGATGGCGCTCTGAGCCCCAATCCCGACGCGAATGATCGGGACGACCTTGGTGGACATGGCCGGCGTGTCTTTATGCTTGGTAAGGCGGTTGATCGCCCGGTTCATGTCGGGGCCAAACTGAGACACGGCCGCGCCAACCCCCACCACTTTGAGGAGTTGCTTGAGTTGCGGCATCGCCATCGCCGTTAACGCAAGGACCCCGGTAGCGACGAACAGTAAACGAGTGGATCGTTTCATGGTGGCCTAGCTTAGCCTATGCCAGAAAAAATACGACGGCCCCGCTTCAATGAATGAAGCGGGGCCGTCGTTGCCCAGCGGGCAAGTTTGTTTAGAACTTGATGCTGAGTTGCGTGGTGAGGAAGCCACCCGCGTAGCCACCGGCAGGTCCGACGCCCCAGCCGATACCGTTCTGTGCACTACCGTACTCGTAAGCCACGTCCAGACCACCGGTCTCGCCGAGCTTGGTACCAAGGCCGATCGAGGCCCAGCGCTGCCGAACGAGGTTCCCGCCACCGATGTTGCCCGGGTTCTTCAGCTTGAACTCTTCGTAGGAGACGTAGGTCTTCCACGCGTCGTTCAGTTCGTAGCTGAGTTTGCCCTTGAAGCTCTCGATTTTGGAGTCCTTCGCCGCGCCACCGGAGGCCGCGAGAAGCTCACCGAACTCGCCGTAGCCGTCGATTCGGAACTTCGAGAAGGTCAGGTAGCCCATGCCCGTGACGGTCTCGATGTTGGTCGGGCTCCAGTTGGTGCCCAATCGTCGCCAAGAACCGGCGGCGAGGTAGTTCGGCTGCACCTTACGGTACTCGGCCGATACGCCCCACGTCTCGCTGTTGGAGAAGCCCAACGTCGCGAAGGCGGCCTGGTTGTTTTTGTCGAGACCAAGGTTGGTGGTGTTGTGAGTCAGGATTGACTTACTGTAGCCACCGTTCAGCATGAACGCGCCGAACTTCGCCGTGCCTTCACCACCGAAGACGCTCAGACGATTCGGCTGAGCCGCCGTGGTCGGGGCATAGGTGTCATGGAAGAGATAAGCCGCCTTACCGCTGATGTTCTCGCCAAGCTTGACCCCAAGGGTCGCACCGAGCGTCGCATCAAACTGGAAGGTGTTCTTCTGGATGATTCCGATGTTGCCACCGTTACTCGCGGTCTGCGTGCTGTTGCGGCCACCGAACACCGAAAGGTCCACCGAACCGAAGTTGAAGTTGGCGGCAGCGCCGTCAACTCGGAACTCGCCGTCGTCCCAACGCGAGTTGGTGAAGTACGGCGTAGTATCTACGCGCTGGAAGATATACGGGGAGACCTTGATGCCAAGTCGACCGACCTTCGCGCTGAACGGAAGGTTGGCGACCGCGCCGCCGAGATCAACCACGAACTTGTCGACATAGAACGAGCCGTTAGCCTCGCCAATGCCAGCACCGCGGAATCGGGTCGTCGTGGAGTAAGCGGCTTCGGTTCCGAGCGCCGGGGTCGTACCGCCCGCGTACGGGTCCAGCAGGTTGCCATAGACCATCGTGGCGAACCACTTCGGTCCCTTGTCGCTGGTAGAGGCCAGGTTGACCGCCAGCTCATGGAAGATGCTCAGGTCCTGAGTCAGACCGACCGCTCCGCCCAACGCGTCGATACCGACGAGTCGGCCGTCGCGGGTAAGCCCAGCGTAGCCGTCGCGACTGTTGCCAGCAGCAACGTAGATGTTGGCATCGCCGCTAATCGCGATGGTGCCCTTCACCGTGGTCTTCTCAAGCTTGTCGACGCGACCCTCAAGGTCGGCGAGGTCCTTCTTAACGGCCTCGACGTCAACACCCAGGCTCGCGAGTTCCTTTTCGAACTCACCAACGAGCTTCTTCATGGAGCCGATTTCTTCGCCCCATTTGCCCATGCCATCTGCCGAAGCCTTGAGGGCCGCGAGCTGATCGCGCAGTTCCTTCAGGGCGGCGCCGCCACTGTCGACGCCGAGCGCCTTCTGGAGCTCGGAAATCTGCTCGGAGATACCATCCGAGAGACCCTTCATTCGCTTGTAGGCCTGGTAGGTCGCCGCCGCCAGCTCGTAGCGGGTCGCATTGCGCGCACCGCGGAAGAGGCCGTCGGGGTAACCCACGAGGATGCCCTCTCGCTTCAGAACTTCAAGGGCCTCGTAGGCCCAGCTGTTCTCAGAAACGTCGGGGAAGTTATCTTGGGCGCGAGCGAGCGGTGCAAAAACCGCAATGCTCATCACCGTAACGAGCGCAAGGCTCAGAGTTCGTTTCATAGATTCTCCATACACGTCCAGTTGCAGGAAGAACCGTTACGCCCCTCCGGGGCGGTCCTCGTCTCGTAACTTTCCAAAAGTTTCCTACGAGAGCCAAACCGTTACCTAACGAGCCTGGCGGCGCATCCTGCGACTTTCGAGTGGGCTCAGACACGCCGAACCCGATGCCAGTATAGCATCGGGCTAGTGAAAGTGCAAGCCTAGGGCAAAAAGTTCAGCGAACTAGGACTTTTTACCCTCGTTACGCAGAATAGGGACACTCTTGCCCGCACCCTTACCGGGCAAGTCCGCGTTACGCCTCAATCAGGGCCAACAACTCGTGGGTTTTGGCTTTGCACAGCGCTTCGTCGCCCCGCGTCTCCACGTTTAACCGGATCACCGGCTCTGTGTTACTGCCGCGTAAGTTAAACCGCCAGGTTTCGAAGGCCATGCTCAGCCCGTCGGTGCGGTCGATCTCCCCGCCGGGATACGCCGCTTCCACCGCCAAGAGCTTGGCTTTAACGTCTGCCACCGTCCGGTTGATCTCGCCGCTGCACGGGAACTTCGTCATCATGTCGTCCACCAACTCCGCCAGGCTCTTCCCGGTCGTTGAGACCAAATCGGCGATCATCATCAGCGGAATCATGCCGGAATCGCAGTACCAGTGCCCCTTGAAGTAGTGATGGGCGCTCATCTCGCCGCCATACACCGCGTCCTCGGCCCGCATCTTTTCCTTGATGAAGGCGTGACCGCTCTTGCATTGGACCGCTCGGCCGCCCATGCGCGCCACGATGTCCAGCGTGTTCCAAATCAAGCGCGGGTCGTAAATGATCGTCTGGTTCGGGTCACGTGTCAGCAGTGCACGTGCTAAGACCCCGACGATATAGTAGCCCTCAATAAACCGCCCCTTCCCATCCAAGAAGAAGCACCGGTCGTAGTCCCCGTCCCAGGCCACACCAAAGTCATAGTCGCCCGTCTGCAACGCTTGCTCCACCGGCAGGCGAGACTCGGGCAGGATCGGGTTCGGCACGCCGTTCGGGAAGTCTCCGTTGGCCTCCCAACGCATCTTCGTAATTTGAAGCGGAAGATTCGGGATCAACCCATCCATCGCCAAACCGGCCGCACCATTGCCCGGATCGGCCAGAATGCGCAGCGGGCGCATCGCCGCCACGTCGCCAAAGGTCAGCAGGTGCCGCACGTAGTCTGCGTAGACATCCTGGGTCCGTCGGGTGCCTTGGCCGGTGCGGGTAAATGTGCCCTCAAACGCGCGCCGTTCAATATCAAAGAGTCCGGTGTCACCGCTGATGGGGCGGCTATCCGCGCGGACCATCTTCATGCCGTTGTACTCCGGCGGGTTGTGGCTAGCGGTGATCATAATCCCGCCGTCGTAGCCGTAGTAGGCGGTGGCGAAATACACCATCTCGGTGCCAATCATCCCCAGGTCCACCACGTCCACGCCCGCGTCGTTCAGGCCCTTTGTTAGGGCTTCGGCCAATTCCGGCCCGCTCAGGCGGATGTCGTAACCCAGGCACACCGTCTTGGGCGCAACCTCGTCGGCGTAAGCCCGCCCGATACGGTACGCCAAATCGGGGTTGAGCTCGCTCGGTACTTTGCCGCGAACGTCGTACGCCTTGAAACACGCGAGGAATTGGCCCATTAGGCCCACTTTTACCCTAACCGGCCGCTGGCCGCGCACCTGACCGGCGCTTTGCCGGGGAAGGAGCGAGCTTTGGCGGGGGTTTAGCCCCCGGAACTGCGGCCGGTGTCGGATACCGGGCCCGGATACGCCCGTCGGGCCAGAGCAACCAGCCCGCCGTCGGCTTCTCGGCCGGCCAACCCACCACTAACCCCTGCGGGCTTGGCCCGAGTCCCGCCGCTTTCGGCAAGCTCAGCACCAAGCCAGAGTTCTTAAACCACAGCGAACCGCCGTCGGCTCCCGATCGCCACACCACGCCCGGATCGTTACTCACCCAACGGGCGGCGCGGCGACCCTCCGTGAGATTCCGGCGCCCCGCCACGTCATCAAACTCGCCCGCCAAATAGGTGCCGTAGGCCGTGGTTTCCACGAAACGAATGCGCGGCTCCACGCCCACCCACTCCACCTGAAAAGCCGCGGCCCCGCGTTCGTCGTAGCCCACGGCGCGCTCATCCAAGCGCCACCGGGCCGTGCCCCACGACCGCTCGGTCTGCGTAAGCCACACCAGCTGATCCGCAAACCGCCGGACCGCATCGCCACCGGGTGAGGGGACGGCCAGCGCGGGCACCCGGGTCAACAGCGCGGGTTTGGGCCGCTCCGCCATGCCGTCTAGCTGAAATAAGCCTTCGGCAAACGGCCGGTCGGCGGCGGCGCGCCACTGCATCAACAAAAACACCGAATCGCCCACCACCTCAAAACCGGATAGCGAAGCTACGTCGCGCCGCAGTGTCCCCCGGGCGATCGCATTGGCATTCACGCGAATCTCGTCGCGAGTGAACGCCTTGGGCGAGGTCAGGAAATCCGGCACCCGGGTCGTCAACTTGCGTGACCCCGAGACAATGGTCAGACCCGAATCGGCGGCGAAGGTGAGGGTGTGCGCGCCAAGTTTTAGCGTCCACGGCACCGGGTCGGGCGACACCGCCGGCGGCACTGGCGCATCCAAACGGGATAAAAAAACCGAAACGGGCGGCCGATTGGCTTCCCTTACCGCCAGACGCCCGTCTACACTGATAAGCGAGATGGCACTCCCCGCTTGGGCCAGTACGAGTGGGGCAATCCAGGTCATCATCCTCTCTAGGCTACCTGCGATGAATTGCCGAGACTGTTCCCGCTACGACTTGATCCACCGGAGTTGCCTCGATGGCAAAGTGAACCCCGAGCGCTACGAAACGGCGGTTCAAGTCGCCAACGTGATGGGACCTCGGGCGATCTGCCCGCTCAACGACTTTCGCGAGCGCATCCTAAACGCCCGGGGCCAAACGGTTCGCCTGGCCCCGTCCGTCCGTCGCCCGCCTAATAGCTAAAGAACTTGCGGCTGAGCGCCCCGGTGATGGGCACGTCGTAAAATCGGCCGTTACTGACCGAGATCGCGGCAACCACCGGGACGCCGATGCCCAAGATCGTGCCCAACGGAGCCGTAATAATAGCGCCTAGCCCAAGGGTCAAGATGATCGAAGCGATGACCACCACGGCCAAGATGAGGTGGAACGTGAGGGCCTGGGCAGAACTCCCGTAAACGAATCGCCGTTCTCGGAAGATGAGGAGGAACACGAGCGGCCCCAAGAACGAAGAAAAAATGGAGATGACCCACATGATGATGGTCATCGTCCGGTCGTCCTGGCTAGGAATCATCGAGGGGTCTGAATAGCTCACAAAGTTTCTCCGATCGGGGCCGCACCGAGCGCCACATCACTGGACGAGTTTGCGATCACAAACGTTGCGAGTCCTAGGCCTTCACGCTCTGGGCATCTGGGCATCCGGGCGGTACCGTTCGCGAGCTTCGGCGAACAACCGCAGCGCGGCGGCGCGCTGAACCTCGTGCGTTACGATAGGTGCGGGGTACTGGCCAGATGAAATGAAGAGACACTCCGCGCCGTGAGGCCAGTGGAGATGCGGCGCGGGCAGGGCCGCCAGCTCGGGTACCCACTGCTGTATAAACTCCCCGTCGGGATCGAACCGCTCGCTTTGGCGGACCGGGTTGAAGATGCGGAAGTAGGGCTGGGCGTCGCACCCCGTGCTGGCGGCCCACTGCCAGCCGCCGTTATTCGAAGCGAGGTCGAAATCTAGCAGGTAGCGGGCAAAGTGGGCCTCGCCCGCTCGCCAGTCGACCAGCAAGTCTTTCGTCAGGAAGGAAGCCACGATCATTCGCAACCGGTTGTGCATGTCGCCGGTCGCGCGTAAACAACGCATCGCCGCATCCACGATCGGATAGCCGGTTTGGCCGGCTTGCCAGGCCTCCAACTCCTCCGTCCCGCCGGACCACGCGATGCCTTCGTACTCGGGACGGAAAGCGTGACCCACCACGTGGGGGAACTCGGCGAGGATCATCTGATAGAACTCGCGCCAGATCAACTCGTCGATCCACTTCTCGGCCCCCGGCCCTCCGATCGTCTGGGCCGCGCGGAACGCCTCTCGCACCGAAACCGTGCCGTGGCGCAAGTGAGGGGATAGGCCGGATGTGCCGGCGCGCGCGGGAAAATCCCGCGCTACGGCGTAATCATCCACGCGAGAGGCGAACTGCCTAAGCCGCGCTTGCCCCGCGGTCGTTCCGGCCGCCACGGCCGGGGGCGACTCGATGAAGCCTATCTCGGCTAGGTTGCCCAATGGCCCGGCGTGATCGCACTTCAGGCGGGAACTGGGAAGGAAGCGGGTGGTATCCACCACTCGCTCGGCAAAGTCGTCTGGGGTTACGTGGCGACGCCAGGCGTTGCGGTACGGCGTGAACACCCGGTACGGCTCGCCCGACAAGTTAGCGATCGACCGACCGGTGAGCACCACCTGATCAGGCAGGGTCACGAACTCCCGGCTCTGAGCCGCGAGGGCCTGCCGCACGGCACCGTCTCGCTGGCGGGCGTAGGGCTCCGTGTCGCCGTTGGCAAAGACGGCCGCCACCCCGAGGGCGGCGGCCACCGCCGGAACGACCGTGACGGGATCGCCGTGCGCAACGAGCAGGTGCGATCCTTGGGCCCGGAGTTGGGCGTCCACCTCGCGCAAGCTGTCGAAGATGAAGGTCACCCGGCGGTCATCGCGGTCGGCCAGTTGACTCAGGATCGCGGTGTCGAAGACGAACAGCCCCGCCACCCCCCGGGCCTGGGCCGCCGCCGCCGCCAACGCGGCATGATCGTGCAATCGGAGATCGCGGCGAAGCCAAACCAGTGCCGTTGGCATCAAGTCCATCACTAGCCCTTAACGAGAGTTATGGCGTTTCATCAGCGAACTTTGGCGTATTCTGCAACGCTATGGAAGAACTGGCCCGTCGCCTTGCCCGATTGGAATATGAATGCGCCGAACTGCGACGCACCTCTCGACGGTGGACCGCCGTGGCCGGGTTGGCCCTGACGGTGATCGGAATCGGAGCCCTTACGGGTTTCGCCACGCGCCCGGCGCCCGCCGACCTGATAGAAGCCAAGCGGATCGTGATTGTGGACGCCGCGGGTAAGCCCCTCCTCACGTTGGGCCGGGACGACGACGGCGGACGGCTGGACCTCACTGACGCCGCCGGCAAACCGCTGCTCGAACTCACCTGCGACGAGGACGGGGGGATGGTGAACGTGCTGGCCAAGAACGGGAAGACCGTCGCCGGCCTGTTCGCCGACAAGAACGGCGGCAACATTGCCATCACCGATCTCGAAGCAAAACCCATGGTGTACTGCTCCACCGACAAAGATGGCGGCATCCTGCTGGTGCACGCCAAGGGCAGCGAGAGCCCGCGCGTGACGGTAGGCATTAACGAGGACAAGTCGGGGTTCATCACCACTTTCAGCCGTGACGACGAGCCCTCCGGCTCCGTGCCGTCGGGTGACGAGTCGCCGTAGCCCCCAAGTGGGCTCTGCGAGTCCCCTTTTCGCATGACGTGCCCGCAAGTCTGCCTGCTTAAGCCGGCTTTCTTGCCAATATTGCAAGCATGGAGTGTTTGGAAGCTCGATTAGCTCGTTTGGAACGGGCTAATCGTCGATTATCGTTCGTTGCGTGCCTGGGCCTGGTCGGTGCGGTCACCCTGGCCCTGTCTGGATTTGCGCGGATCCCCGCGCCGGTGGACTTGTTGCAGGCCAAGAAAATCGAGATCGTCAACGCCGAGGGCAAGACGGTCATCGAACTGAGTTCGGATGAGGACGGCGGTTCGCTGAAGATCATGAACGGGGCCGGCGCGGGTCTTGTGGCCCTTCTGTGCGGCCCAGATTCGGGGCTGATGGCGGTGGGCAGCAAGTCGGGTCAGCCGCAGGTCATGGTGAGTTCGGATAAAGACGGCGGCCTCATCAACATTTTCAACCCGGGCGGTAAGCAAATGGCGATGCTCGGGGCGGATGCCGATGGCGGCGCGGCCTTGCTGAACGATAAGAAGGGGGCGTCAGTGGTGAGCCTCACCACCGACGCTGACGGCGGCTTGATCGGCGTCAGCGGAGCCGACGGGAAGCCCCGCGTGGTGGCGGGAGTCGACGGCGGCAAGGGCTTCATTTCGGTAAACGACGATGCCGGCAAGAGCATCGGCACATTGCCCTAACGGCTGAGTCAGAACCCATCCCCCCGGAAGGATTGCCCACGGCGCGCTTTGATTCTGGCGAAGCGCGCCGTGGGCGTTTGGGGTCTATGGCCCCGGGTCATTGCGACAAACTGATTACGGTTGCCCATGAAAGCCTGCTACTGCCTTGATCGCGCCTCGTTCGACTCCATCTACCCGCCGACCGTCCGGGCGCAGATCGCCCGCCGGGTGGACGTGGTTGAGCCGGTCTTAGACCATGCCCATTGGCGTCAGGCTTCGGCGGAGGCCCGGGCGGCGGAGGTCCTCCTGTCGGGCTGGGGAATGCCCCCGCTGGACGCGGACTTCCTGGCGCAGTTCCCGAACCTACGCCTCGTGCTTTACGGCGCGGGCTCCATTCGTGGGTTCGTCACCCCCGAATCGTGGGGCCGTGGCGTACGGGTCGTCTCGGCGGCGGCCGTGAACGGCGAGTGCGTCGCCGAGTTCGTCCTGGGCCAAGTCCTGGTGAGTTTGAAGCAGGTCTGGCGCACCTCCCGCGCCTTTCGGGAGTCAGGCGACAACGGCAGCCAGTCGGGGATCACGGGCAACTATGGGGCCACCGTTGGGCTGATCTCCCTCGGCGTGATCGGGCGACGAGTTGCGCAGCACCTCCGGTCGTTCCATCACCATGTGATCGCGTACGACCCGTTCACCCGTCCCGAGGACGCCGCACCCCTTGGCGTCACCTTGGTCGGCCTGGACGAGGTGTTTCGCGCGGCAGACGTGGTGAGTTTGCACACCCCCCTCCTGCCAGAGACGGTGGGAATGATCCGGCGGGCGCATTTCGACCAGATGCGTCCGGGGGCGACGTTCATCAACACCGCCCGGGGGGCGATCATCCATGAGGCCGAGATGGCGGCGTTCTTGGCGGATCGACCGGACGTTACCGCGTTGCTCGATGTCACCGACCCCGAGCCCCCGGCGCCGGATTCGCCCCTGCGGCACCTCGGCAACGTGTGGCGCACGCCGCACGTGGCGGGTTGCCTGGGGCCGGAGTGCGGGCGCATGGGGCAGTTGATGGCCGATGAGCTCGCCCGATACCGGGCCGGCGCACCCCTCGCGCACGAGGTCACCGCCGAAGCCGCTCGCACCCGGGCCTAGGGCGCGGGGCGCACTCGACCCGGGTCCCGCGTACGCCTCAATCTCTCCATTCGTTTAGGCCTGTCGTCTTCGGCGGACCGTGACCCAGGACAGCCCGAGGGCGAGGGCGGCAAGGGAGGCCGGCTCGGGAACGGGGGTCGCGATGAAGAGCTTTGAGTCTTCGATCCCGCTGGCGTGCGCAATCCCGATTATCTCGCCTCGATTGTTGATCGCGGTCGGTCGCCAGGGAACGTAGGTAGTGTTGAGGGTGTAGCTGTCTTGCCAGAACTGGCCGACCCCGTCCCGGTAGATGACAAAGGCCTCGCCGAGGTTCACCCCACTGTCGTACATATTCCGGGCCAAGATCATCCCGTTGTCGTTCACGTCCACCACACTGAGGCCGTACGTTTTGTAGCGTTCCGGGGCCATCACCTGGAGTTTGCCTCCGACTAACACGAACATCCGGGGCTTCCCGATGGCGGGATCGAACAGGTATCCCGCCACGGCACCGCCCCGCGAGACTCTTTGGATGTTGACGTTAGTGTATCCGTCAAACCCCGTGAGTTCCCGACGAACGCCGTTTCGCCAGACAACGGGCACGGTATCGGAGCCACCCGCACGCACCACGTTGCCGTACATTGCTCCGCTTGCATCCACCCCACGGCAAATGCTGGACAACCCCCCCGATTCAAGCTCGGTGAACTGTCCCCCCAGCCAAGCGACCGCCTGATACGAGGCACCTTTGTACATCCATCCGGCAACGTCCCCGTTGTCCGCGATGCCTTCGGGAAATCCGTAAAACCCCGATGGGCTGGGCAAAATGGTTGAGACACCGCTTGTCCAAGTCCAGACCTTGGAACTAGACTCACCGATTGCGGATACGTGACTGTCGTAGCCAACGACATGCCCACCACGTGACGAATCGATGGCCCGAGAATCCGCCATCCCATGACCATAAACGCGCGGAATCTTTTGAAAGGTGCCCAGAATGTTCACGAACGCATTCTTATAATAGCCGTCGTGGTCAACCTCCTGGTACTGGGTCAACCCAATATACGTTCTGTTATCGAAGAATCGGGAAGGATTTTGATCAGAGCTTCGCGGACCACTAACTTCTGGCTCGAAGAGGTGATAGTCATATCCCGACGACTGGCAACTGACCGCAAGGGGAGCGCTGGCGACAACCAGCATAGCGATAACCTTTAGCTTCTCGCTCAATACACTTCACCTCGCTTATCATAGTTCCTTGACAAGAGATCGTAGTCGAACACGGAAATCGAACCGTCTTCGTCGAAGTCGCACTCCCGAGGGCAGTGACCGGAACTACCCGCCGTATTCCAGCCTGTATCACTTGAATTTATATCGAAGTCCTGCGATAGGATATCGTAGTCGAAGACCGAGATGGCGTTGTCCCGATCAATATCGCCCGATAGGAACTCAATGGCGGAAGCCGTGACAAGACCGCTCGTTGCGTTGACGAGAATCGTCTTCGTCAAGTACCGGGCTTTGTCTTTGTCGCCGATTGGCGTTGCCGTCGGCCGTAGAAGCAGGGTTACCAGCCCGCGCAGTCGCACGCCGGTAATGGTCAGATAATACTGGTTGCCAACCTTCTCTAACGAAGCGGTATTCTTCCATAAGGCTTCGCTCGAATCAGTAGACTGATCGGTTTCGGGCTCAATCAGTATCTGACCTTGGTACATTCTATACCAGATGCTTGGATGATCTGCAGCATAAGCGGCGTTGTCCAAGTTGTCAATTCCCTCAAAAGATACGGGCACTTTTATCGACCCGCTACCGGTGTAAATGGCAGTACCCACGAACGGCCGGATTGCGGGCGGATTTGAGTTGTCCACGACGGAGCCGACGATCTGATTGCTGTTGTTAATATCTTGAATGGATCGGATAACCCAATTACCTATCGGCTCTAGAAATGGCAATGATCCAGCTTGCCCTATGAACCTTACACCGCTTGCGTCATAAGTATTTTGCGCATTTGGAAACCAGATGCGGTTCTCAGTCGTATTTTGCGAACTATATTGGAAAACGATTACGCCCCCATCGTTGATCGCAGAAGGAGTCGCTGACGCAAAATATCGGTAGCCGCCCGTAAGATCCGTCACGAATCCGTCAGCGATACTATCATCAAAGTACTCGCCAGCGGTTCCAAATTGAAAGTAGTAACCAACCGCACGAGGAAGCGTTCCACCGCTGAGTGGGACGTTGCTGACCGAAACCAGCCGCGAGTTCCGCACGTCGTTTGTTTGATTGTCAATAATGGCTACAGATGACGAAGAATTCCAGAATGATGCCCGAGCGCCGTTGCGGCCGACAATTAAACCAGATTCGTTGATTGCAACACCTTCGCCGTAGTTGGGATTTGAGAGCAACGTCATCGTTAGCGGTGCCGAAGACAGATCCGATTTATAGTGACCAGTTCTTTGACCGCCGTCCACATTTTGGTTGAAGCCAACATTTTTCGTAAACGTGTTAGCTCCGAGCGCGACGCTTTCTGTAAAACTTCCGACAACACCTAAATCAATCCTAGATACTGTAGTGCCGGATACAGACCAGCTCATGGCCCGACGGCGAGGAAGTTGCCAAGTCCCTCTTGACGTGCCCACGGCTTCAACGGGAGAGGTGAAATAGGTCTCGAGCGAGGTGTCCCTGATATCGCCAGGATCTGCGTTTTCGGCCTGTTGCCCGTCCAAAAGACCATGCAAGTCAACGCCCCGCAGAGTCCCCAGTTCATCCGGATAACGGTATCCAGCAACAACGCCGGGCACGCGGTGGCCAAGAGTCACAGTGCGCCTTCCATTGAACGTTTCTTGCGTCATGAAGTCACCTCGGTTGTTAATCTTCACACCGTAGTTTATCGCCGACGCAGGACGACCGAGGGGAGGCGGCTCGCCGGGAGAGACAGCTATTTTGTAGAACTCTGGGATTTCGACGGCCGAGACCATCGAGGCCAGGTCGAGGCATCCCGACAGGATTGAGATTGATCGACAAGCAGTACTCGTATTAACCTGTGTGCCCTAAGCCGGGCCACAAACCGCCATCACGAGACGATTCGCGGATTGTGGTTGGTCCACCACCATGCTATCACTGTCTGGAACTCAGTGGGTAACCCGCACAAGGAACCCAGTAAAAATATTAGCATACTGCGGGCGTTGGGTGACGGATGCAAGGACTATAACCGGTGGACAGGCCGTCCGCCGAGTGGCAACTTCGGGGTCCAGCCCACCGTGCTTACCGCTCGCGCAGGCGGCGGTAGGTGGCGTCGTAGCGTTGGGCGTGGCTGACGGGCGTGTTGGGCGGGATGTGGTTCCCCACCGCCAGGATGAACCCGGGGCAGTCCTTGCCGATGGCCATGCATCGCTCCACCTCGGCATCGATGGCCGATTCCGGCCCCGAAAGCAGGATGCGGGTATCGACGTTGCCCACAAACGAATGGGTTCGGCCGTACCGCTCGGCGATGAGGGCCATGTCGGTCGTCGGCTCCATCACCAGCGAGTGCACCCCCGTGGCCACGATGTCATCGATGAACGCGGTGTAGTTGCCATCGGCGGTAAAGATGACGCGCTTCCCGCTCTCGGCCAGGGGTCGAATGCACCGCTGGAGGTGCGGGAAAACGTACTCGCGGTACCACGACGGGTGGAAGATGGGACCGCTGGTCCACACCAAGTCGTCGTGAACCATCACGCACGGCACGTCGGCCCGGGCCAGGGCCTCGAAGGCCACGCTGATCCACTCGCCGTACTCTCGCGTCAACTCGCCCATGCGCACGGGATCGTCGCCCATCGCTTCCAGCAGCAGGTCCCAGCCAAAGAGGTCGATGAGGCCCGAAATGCAGGTCACGTAGACCCCGGTCATGTTCACGGTGTCCGGGTTAGCCAAGACATTGGCCTGGTAGTGCGCTTCAAATCGACGGGTGGTTTCGGCCAGGTCTAATTTCGGGAGCCGCTCCAGCGGGCGAAACGCCAGGACGTCTTCGTAAGTTTTGAACGGCGAAGTGACGGTGGCGTCCCAGTCCTCGCCGCCGGCGGCGTACTCCGCATGACCCATGCGGGTGCGCACGTCGCCAAACCAACCCGAGTCCACGAGGATGCTCCAGACGAACGCGTAATCCCAGTCGCGATAGAACTGCCGGGTCGCGCGGGTCCGTGTCTCGGAGTCACTCTCTAAAGACACGGGAATGCCAGTGACTTCGCGGATCAGGTCCCAGTGAAAATCTGCGGAATACTCGGTCCGGGGGACCTGGACGGGCATCTCCAAGTTAAGGGCAGCCCAGCCATCGGCGTAGCTCATGACTCACTGTTTCGGAACGAGCGGGCGAATTCCTGCCCGGAACGGAACAAACTCGTACAAAAGCTCAGGCACGCAGATCGATGACGCTACCCTTGCCCTGAACCATCCGCATCAACTCGGCGGCCTGCTGTTGCTGGACGTCCAGGCTCTTCTTGAGCATGCTGACTTGAAGCCTCTCCTGAACCGAACCGCTGGGGGCGGTTGGAGCGGAGGTCGGAATTGGGTTTGAGCCGATCGGGTTCATGCCATTTAGATCCTCGGCGGGTCCGGCACGGTTATGTAGCCCGTAAGTTGACGATTTGTCGTAAGCCCCGGCAAACGGACCGCTCCGGGCCGACAACGAAAGCGGCAGATGAACTAAACTCGGCTCGTTATGCTCGCCGCACGCGCGCTTCATGAAGGGTGGACCCTTCGGCCAACTCAACCCATTACCCCCACCGGGGCGATCATTGGGTACAACTCCCAGTTCCCCAGCTTGACCGCAGTCGTTCCGGGGCACGTCCACGTTGACCTGATCCGAAACGGCGTGATCCTGGACCCGTTCCTCAGGCTGGGCGAAATTGGCGCCCAGTGGGTCGACGAAACCAACTGGACCTACGAGCTAGAGTTCGAGTGGCAGCCCACCGACGGCCTCAACCGGCGCGTTCTGCGGTTTGAGGGCATTGACGGCGTGGCGACGCTGACCCTGAATCAGCAGGTTGTGGCGACCAGCGATAACATGTTCGTCCCCCTCGAGGTCGACGTCACTGATCGACTGGTCTCGGGCACCAACACCCTACGCCTTGACTTTGACGCATCGGCACGTATCGGGCGCGAACGAGAAATGGCTTACTGCGAGGAGCAGGGCTTGCCGGCCACGGTGGCCCGGTTCCCCGAGCGCAGCTTTGTGCGCAAGGCGCAGTACATGTTTGGCTGGGACTGGGGTCCCCGACTCGTTTCGTGCGGTATCTGGCGAGCGGCGGCCCTGGTGGAGTTCAGCTCGCGCATTCAAGAACTGGATGTGCGCTCCGAACTGGATCCCCAAGGGACCGGCACCGTGACCGTGCGCACCACGACCGAGGGCAACCCCGGCGAATTGCACCACTCGTTGATTGACCCCGACGGCCGCGTGGTGGCGCAAAGTGAGGGAGACGGGGGGCTGACCGTGCCCAACGCCCGGGTTTGGGACCTCCACGCCAGCGTGCTTTATACCCTGCGCACGGAGTTGCGCGACGCCGAGGGCGCCCGGAACGACGTAGCTACCCGCCGGGTGGGATTCCGCACGGTTCGCCTTATTCAAGAGCCCGACGCGCACGGCGTTTCGTTTGCCTTTGAGGTGAACGGGCACCGCACATGGATTCGCGGGGCCAACTGGATTCCGAATCACTCGTTCCCGTCGCAGGTCACCGCGAGCCAACTGCGGGCGGAACTGGCCCGAGCAAAATCGATGGGCATGAATCTGTTGCGCGTGTGGGGCGGGGGACTCTACGAGAGCGAGGCGTTCTACGATGCGTGCGACGAAGCCGGCATTCTGGTTTGGCAAGACTTCCCGTACGCGTGCGCCTACTATCCCGATACGGGCGAGTGGCAGACCGTGGCCGAGAACGAAGCGCGGGTAAACGTGCGCCGGCTTCGCCACCGCGCCAGTCTCGCCATGTGGTGCGGCAACAACGAGAATCAAACGATGTTCGATAGCGGGTGGGGGGGGATGGAGAACCGTCCGCCGCGCCTCTACGGCGACCACATTTACCGCGATGTGTTGCCGCGCGTGCTGGGCGAAGAGGACCCCGGTCGGCCCTACATCTACTCCAGTCCATTCAGCGCGGAGGGGCACGGGCACGCCAATGCCGACCCCACCGGCGACAGCCACTACTGGGACGTGTGGCACGGCCGGGGTGACTGGATTCATTACCAAGACTCGCACACCCGGTTTAGCAGCGAGTTTGGCTTTGTGAGTTCACCGAGTCTCGAAACGTGGCGTCAGACGTTGGCCCCCGGCGACCGGGGCGCCCACTCCACGGCGGTGAAGTGGCACGACAAGACGGGTAAGGGCTACGACACTTACATGCGCCTGGTTGCGCTGCATTACCCAGCCCCGGTCACGGTTGAGGACTTGGTCTACACCACGCAAGCCAATCAACGGGACGCCATGCGCTTTGCGTTGGAGCACTACCGCACCAACGGCATCTGCGAGGGCACGGTGATTTGGCAGATCAACGATTGCTGGCCGGTGCAAAGTTGGGCGCTGGAGGACCACCAAGGCATCATCAAGGCGGCCGGCTGGGAGCTCCAGCGGGTGTACGCCGATGCGATGCTTGCCGTGAAAATCACGGAAGACGTCGCGTCGGTGTGGGTAGTGAACGACGGGACCCAGCCCATCTCGGGCTCGGTGCGGCTGCAAGTCTGGTCCGTCAGCGAAGGCCGAGGTCTCCAGGAGGCCTCGGTGGACGTCATCCGCAATCCCAACGAGCGCGCTGAGGCCTTGCAGATCAACTTGGAAGGGCTGAACCGAACGGACGTGGTACTCATGGTGGAGATGGACGGCGTGAAACCGACGTTCCGACTGCTGTGCGAGCCTAAGGACCTGGTGGCCCCGACCGTGCCGATTCAAGGTAAGTGGCTCGACGCGCAAACCCTGGAACTGGCGGCCACGCGGCCGGTCGTGGACCTGTGGCTCTACGACGATCAAGGACGGGCGGCCGAGCCGACCCTAACCACACTGTTGCCCGACGCCCCCGCCGTGGTGCGCTTCCCCGAAGGCGCGGGGATCCTCCAGGCGCGCTCCCTCGCCGGTCCGCACGCGTTGGTGTTCTAGGCTACGACCCTCGCGTTTCCAAGTCCCGCCCGCAAGATAGTTTTGGGCGGGGCGTGGGAGTCGATCTAGCCCAACGCGGCGGTGTCGTCGAGCGATTGGTCCACCAGCTTTCGGCGTTCGATGACCACCTCGCTGAGGCCGATGAGGATGGTGAGCAGGACCGGTCCGGCCATGAGGCCGATCGGCCCCAGCACCAGGATGCCTCCGAGTAGGCTGAAGAACACGCCCATCGGGTGGAGGTTGGTCCTAGCGCCAATGAAGAATGGGCGGAGGATATTGTCGATCTGACTGATGATCAGCAGACCGAAGGCCATCAGAATTCCACCCTCGACCCACTTGCCCTGCGCGAACAGCATGAGGGCCATCGGGAGGTAGATCACCGGTGCGCCCAGCAGGGGCACCGCGCAAATGACGATGGTAGCGAGACCCCACATGAGGGGAGACGGCACGCCCACGGCCCAGTAGGCGAGGCCCGCCACCGAACCCTGAATGACGGCGACGAACACCACGCCAACAAAGACGGCGAAGATGGTATCGCGCATGCGCACCAGAATGCGGGCTGAAGTTTCGCGCGGGAGGGGGATGAGGTCCAGCGCCGGAGCGCGCAGCCGGTGTCCGTCACGCAGCATGAAGAACATTGTCAGCAACGCGATCACTAGGGTGAAGAGCGTGTAGCCCGCGGCGAAGGCCGCCCGACTGACCGGGCCGGTGACCTGCCGCATGATCTCCTGGTGATTCTCGTTAAACCAGTTGGTAACACTAAATTCGGTGCCGAATCGAGCCAGTAGCGGTCGCAATGAGGCGTCGACGTTCAACATCAATTGCTGGAAAGTCGGCGCTTGCGAGTGGGCGGGCTCGGAGGCCTGAAGGAGTTGAAGTTGCCCGACCACTTGCAGGTAGAGCATGCCACCTACCGCGATGAGGGGCACAACGATGAGCACTAACGTGGTCAGCACCGTCAAGGTTGCGGATAAGTTTTCTCCCCATCGCAACCGGCGGCGCTGGTAGAAGGGGTGCATCAAAACCGTCATGACGACGGCCCACAAGATGGCCCCCATAAAGGGAGCGACCAAAAGGCCGGCCGCGATGAGGGTGAGGCCTGCGAGGATCCAAAACGCGACGAACGGATATCGACGATCGAAGTCTTGGTTCGCGTTGTCCATAGGTTCGGCGGCTCTCAAGGCAGGATTACGCTACGCCAACGGGAGAGATTCCAAATCCTCGGAACGGACTAGGACCATGTAGTGCGCCTCAAAGTTCAGCTCCTCTTTTGAGAGCTTGGCTTTGGCTTCCTCGCTGACGTTCGAGATGAACTTCTCACGCAGCCGACGCACGGCTTCCCGATGAACGGCTTGGGCCACTTCGCTGGTGGTGGGAATATCGGCCTTGACGGCGATGTCTTCGGGACCGTACACGTTCTGCACGGTGCCCTCAATTCCCGCCATGTAATCGTAGTAGCGATTAGTACGACGGTCTTCAGCGAGGACGGGCCGCGTGACAACACGGACACGATCCCCCTCTTTCCAGGTCGGCATAGGACCTGTAGGGTACCCCGCCGGGGCAACGGGCATAGCTAGAAGCCCGTCTCGGCGAATGCGAAAGCGTAGGTGGCGGGGCTGAGGTAGCGGAAACCCCCCAAGCTCCAATCCACCCGACTGGGGTCCGAAGGCACCGAGTGGTCCTGACTACCCCACACAAATCCTGACATGCAGCCAAAGCTTGGGACCACGGCACGGTAGCGCCCCGTGCGGGTGAACACCGACCGGAATAGATCCTCAATGTGGTCCGTGCTGTACGGGCAAAATACGGGATTGTCGGCCTGCGTGGCCACAACGCCGCCGGGGTTGAGGCAGGTCCTGAGGTCCGCGTAGAATGCGGGAGTAAACAGCATCTCGCTCAGCGCGCCGGTCTCGTCTTCGTAGGTGTCCGTGGAGTCCACGATGATCAAATCGTAGGTTGTCGGCGCTTGGCGAACGAACGGGAACGCGTCGGCGATGTGGAGTTGAACGCGCGGGTCATCGAACGCGCCTGCGCTAAGGCTAGGCATGTGCTCACGGCAAGCTTCCACCACACCGGCGTCAATCTCCACCATGTCCACCCGCACCAGCGAGGGATGACGAACGAGTTCGCGAATCACTCCGCCGTCGCCGCCGCCGATGACCAGCGCCGTCCGGAGCGTGGCCAGCCCAATCGCGGGCAGGTGCACCAAGCTCTCGTGGTAAGCGTGCTCGTCGAGTTCGGTGAGTTGGATGTGACCGTCCAAGAGCAGGACTCGGCCAAACGCGGGTGTCTCGTAGACTTGAATCCTCTGAAACTTGGTTTGAACATCAACCAGCTCTTCGTGCGCCAAGACGTTCAGGGAGAACTTGTCGCTACGAATGGGCACGTGGAGGACAGGCATGACCACTAGTTTGACGCGTTTCGGACGCGCATCGTATAACGAGTCCCGTTCGCGTTTCCGAAAATCATTTTAGTGAGTTGCGATCACCCTCACCTTTCTCGTGCGCCGAGTAACCGTAGCCATTCCTCGAAGGAAGATGCGATTGCCGCATTTGAGGTGAATGAGTCGGGCGCAATTCTTCGCCACCTTGGCGGGCCCGTGCCCCCCGACATCACAGTGGACGAATCCGGATGCGGGAGTCAGCTCTGCGAATGTCTCGACGCCTCGCACAGTCGTAGGGTGACCGAAGCCCTTCGGCGCTGCGCCAACCGGTCCCAACTTGCAGAGTTTTCCGGCGTATCTTGCCAACAGGTTTCGCGCAAGCTGACGCTGATTCCGGGCCAGCGGTCCCTCGATGGCTCCGCCCGCCTGACCCTACTCATCCAAGAGTTGGCAACTTCGCAAGGGCAACAGCTCGCCGAGAGCGACGCGGCGGACCTGATTGCCCAGAGCCGGAATTTCATCGCGATTTTGGACCAAAACTTGGGCATCAACTACCTAAACGAGGCCGGGCTACGGATGACGGGCCTTGAGACGGCCCCAAGTCCGGGCACCTCGCTACTAGCGTTCTGCGATCCCGATGACGTCCAACGCCTTCGGCGGGGGCTGGAAATCGCACTGAGCGGTAGCCCATTTCAGCAGCACTTGCAGATCAACGCCCACCACGGAGAGCCGCCCGTCCCACTTGGGGTAGACCTCTTTGTGCTCCAGCGGACTTCGCGTCCCGTGTTTGCGTTGATTGGGCGCAACCTTCGGGAGGCTCACCGCACAGAAGGCCTACTGCGTGACCGTGAACAAGCACTATTCCGGAGTGAAACCCGGCTAAAGGCCGCGCTCTACGGAGGCAACCAAGGACTCTGGGACTGGGATGTGGGGGCAAATGACCTTTACACTGACGCCCTGTTCAATTTGATCGCTGGAATTGAAGTCGGCACGCCGATGACTTACCATGGTTTCCTGCGCGGGATTCATCGCGAAGATCGAGGCCGCTTACTCCGGGCCATCCGAGCTGCGCTGGTGCAACGGAGCCACGAGCCCCTCGACGTGGAATTGCGGCTGAGGCATGACTCTAATCCCCACTGGATTCTCGTACGGGGCAGGGTGGTCGAGCGGAACTACGACGGAGAGGTTTTGCGGGTGGTGGGCACGGTACAGGACATCACCGCCCGCAAGCAGATTGACCAGGCCCTCAAGTGCAGTAACCAGGAACTCGCTGACGCCCTGGAGCAATCGCAAGCCCTGGTGCTGGCCGCGCAGGCCGCGAGTCAGGCCAAAAGCGACTTTATCGCAAACCTCAGCCACGAGGTGCGAACCCCAATGAACGGGGTCATTGGCACCCTCCGTCTATTGCTCGAGTCGTCCACCGAGCCCGTAGCCCTCGAATACGCTGGCATCGCCTTGAATGCAACTCATTTGCTACTGGACATTTTGAACGACGTGCTCGATCTCCAGCG
>Ga0105047_10000955_pt1 | contig 50793 bp, 46 predicted proteins | sample MAT04_FD_78384 | JGI IMG/M metagenome (GOLD analysis project Ga0105047, IMG submission 78384) | Freshwater microbial communities from Lake Fryxell liftoff mats and glacier meltwater in Antarctica - MAT-04 (megahit assembly) | ecosystem: Environmental > Aquatic > Freshwater > Ice > Liftoff...
GCGCATGTTCTATATCATCCTTGGGCATATCAGCAAATGGGTTAATCTGGATGTAGAAACCACATTCCATGTTGCCCGCTGGATATTCGGCATGATCGCCCTGTATTCCATATATCAGTTATGCAAAAGGATTTTTCCGGATCAAAGCCGCGCACGGGCGGCCTTTTTACTTTCTGTGCTGGGCGCTGGAGCAGGCTGGCTTCAATTGATACTTGGCGCTCCACTTAAACCAATTTCACCGATTGATTTTTGGTTGATCGATGCCTATGTTTTTTTTTAGCATATCGCTTTTTCCTTCCTTCTCATTTACCCTGGCTGTAATGACAACCACCCTAAATTTATATTTGGATTATCTAAACTCGGGCAAATGGGTGAATATCATGCTCATTAGTTTGCTCGCGGTTATCAGCCAGACCACAAACCCAATTGCTTTTGCTGTCATAGATATAACTTTTGCAGGCGTAACATGTTTCTGCTGGTGGAAAAACGGAAAAATTAACCCGAAACAGTTCTACGCATTGGGAGTAATTGGCATCGCTCAAATTCCGCTTCTTGCATACAACTTCCTGATTTTAAATGGCGACCCAATTTGGAGTCAGTTTACATCCCAAAATCAAACTCTGTCTCCCCCGCCTATTTTTTATTTCAGGGGATTTTTTCCCTTTTGGGCCCTCGCAATCTACGGAGCAATCCTTGCGTTTCGCCAAAGATATTCAAATATGGTGGCTGTTGCGTCTTGGGCGATCTTCGGATTTACACTCGCGTACGTGCCCGTTCTTATTCAAAGAAGATTCGTACTCGGTATTACCATTCCGCTTGGCATCCTGTCCATTTACGGGTTAAGTCATGGTATCAAATCTGTTGCAGGAAAATTTCCGGGTTTATTGAAACGGGAAGGGCTTGTGTATTTTGCCTGCATCTTGTTGGCATCCATCTCATCCATTTACCTTATCTTGGGTCTCAGTTTATACATGCAAACCCGCCCGGCAGATAAATTCTATCCGCGCGATCTTGAGATTGCACTTGTGTGGCTGGACCAAAATGCCGCGCCCAATGATTTTGTTCTCGGCGATATTAAGACTGGGCAGCTCGTCGCTCAACGCACGAGATTAAAAACGTACGTTGGACACCCCATGGAGACATTATTCTTTGACGACAAAATCGCCAGCGCCGAAGCATTTTACACTGGCAATGCTGCCAATGATTGGATTCAAAAAACACCCATCCGCTGGGTGTTTTTCGGTCAGTACGAAAAAGAAATTGCCCCCACCTTTCCAACAGAGATTGGTCTGCAACTTGTTTATCAAAACAAAGCCGTACAAATCTATGAAGTAAAGCGTTAATTTCTAGCCGTGACGGATCAGTATATTTACGGGTTTATTTTTTATCGGCTGGTTTGTATAGTAATTGTTCGCGAATACGCAAATCTGTGTTGCGGATTTTCATTGCCAGGTCTGCGGCCAAGTTATACATTAAACGGTAGCCCAATTGTGGATAGGTCTCACAGAGCATGATAAGTTTTTCGCGTTGGATGATAAGCAGGTGGGTATCCTTTTGCGACGCGCGCGCAGAGGCAGACCGTAAGCCCTCATCCACCAATGCTACTTCACCAAATGATTGGCCCCTGCGAAGCCGCGCCACGGCAGTCTCCTTTTTCTCGGCATTGCCTGTGCCGCGATTGATCAAAATATCAACTTCGCCTTGCGCGATCACATACAATTCTTTGCTGCTGCTATTTTCTTGAAAGATAAGATCGCCGGCATTGAACACAACTTCCTGGCACAAACTGGCTACCAACTCTAATTGGGTTGGCGTGAATTGATAGAAAATGTCGCTTTGCTTTAGGAAATTGACCATATTATTCATAATGAGATGAGTTTAACATAAGTAAAGATGATGTGCAACCGCTTCAAATTTACACTGCGACCTGTTCCTGCATAATAGGCATTTACCCCGCTGATGCATATCACAATTACGGGTATGTATTGGTCAGCCAATCCAGCGGATCCACCTGTATGCCGTTTACCCACAACTCCCAATGCAAGTGTGGACCTGTAACGCGCCCTGTGCCTCCTACTTCGCCGATCACCTGACCTTGTTCCACGATGTCGCCTACCTGCACATCAAACTTGGACTGATGCCAGAATCCGCTGTACACGCCCCAACCGTGGTCAATGATCGTCGTGCCGCCGCGTACCGTCCAGTTTTCTGCGAGGATCACTTTTCCGCGCGCAGGCGCTGTGATGGGAAGCCCGGTTCCGCCGCCAAAATCGAGACCGGTGTGAAATCCTTGAATGGATAGATCTGTGTTTATGCCAATATAGGTGCGACGATTCCCGTACCGCGAAGTAAAGTAGGTGGCTTCTGCGTACTGGGATGCAGGTGAATAAAAATCACCCGTCCAGAGTTTTTCAGGTGTTACGACGCTGGTGATGTTGATAAGTTTATTTAATTCCGGCTCTGTTTCAGCGGGATCAATGGTCACAGGGTCAACGTAAAGAATTGGGTCATCAGGATAATTTCCTGAGATGATCAAAATATATTGTTCGTAAGATTGTTTGCTTCCATCAGGGAGTGTCGCATCCAACCGCAGGGGATATATTCCCGGCGGAAGCAATGCATGTACACCTTGTAATGCAACCTGTGACCCATCTTCCATCGGGAAGAAATGTAATTGATGGTCAACCAGAATTCCGTCAAGTGTAACGTTTGGCAGGGTCTTCACTTTGATCACACCTGTGCCCCCTTGCTTGATTGGCAGATTGCGTATCTCTGCGCTAATGAAGGCCGAAGGCAAGCCGCTTGCTCCTTGCTCACCGGTTTCACCAGGCGCGAAAAGAGTATCGCCAGATATACTGTCCCATGAACCTTGCAGACCGTTGTAATGAACAAGTGTCCACGCATCTGTATTTTGTTTTACTGCCGTTTCAAGCAGCGACTCGCCTGTGCCGACTGAAATACGTTTTGTAAGATTCTGGCTTCCTTCCTGCACAGGCACGATCATATTTACCCCTACATAGAATTCACCTGGGCTGACAATATGGTTCAACTTCTTAAACATATTCAGGGTTACCTGGGTGCGGCGAGTGACACTGCGGAATGAATCGCCAAAGTTGATAAGCTCGGTGTTGATAACTCCTGTAATGCCCTCAAGTCCTGGAATAATCAGTTGCTGTCCCGCGTCCAGTTGATTTGGGTCTGTGATGCCATTTGCAGACATAAGGTCGGGCAGGCTTATGCTAAAGAAAACGGCAATCGAGGAAAGGCTGTCGCCGGGTTGCACAATGTAAACAGGCCCGCTGGTTTCTTGAGCATGTGCGGGCTGAAAGGGGAGTATCAAAAATGAAAGAATAACAAAGAGCAGGGAGATTCGTTTGTTCATGGTTTTCGGGAAGATAATTTGTCCTGCGCGGCGCAGCCGAAGGACAAGCTACACAGTCTTGAATTCAACTTTGTCGCCGATTTCATAATCCCCAAAACGATCGGGGTGGATTTCCAGCGTGTATTTTGCATCTGCTTTGGGAAAGTAAGCCGGTCGCCATGATTTGGCAATGACTTTATCCACAACAGTCATTTCAGAGTTGATCCAAAATACAGCCAGATCAAATGGGACAAAGAACATGTGGATGGAAGTGTCGAGGCGTGAATCCCGCTTTTCGACCAGGAGCAAGCCTTCGTTAAGTCTGAGGTGCGAGCGGAACATGAGTCCGCGTAAACGGCATAAAAACGAGTCGCAATATTCTATTTGCGGCGGATCGTTGATCTTTTTATTCAGGTTGTGGATGATGATGGGATGAGGCATGATCTAATCTAATCATAAAATAAGGCGGCTGTTCTGCCGCCTGTGAAAAATCACGATGATTTTTGGCCGAGTATTCTTTCAACACTTTCTATTAATTCCTGTGGGCCAAAAGGCTTGGCGATGTAGTCATCTACTTTTGCGATGTGCAAGCCGAGTACTTTATCGATATTTTGCGCCTTGGCTGTGACGATGATGACGGGGATATTCCGTGTGGATTCTTCAGCTTTCATTTGTTGGTATACTTCCCACCCGTCCATATCAGGCATCATTAAATCAAGCAACACAAGGTCGGGGAGTACTTCACGAACCATCTCAAGCCCCTCTTTTCCACCTGGCGCGCCAAGCACCTCAAAACCACGACGATTAAGGATGAGTTGAATAAGATCGATCATCTCAGGTTCATCTTCAATGCAAACAATACGCTTGATAGTTGTGCTATTCATAGTTTTTTTCTCTCAAAGCAAGTTTACCATAAAACAATTAAGGGTCTAATTGATGAAAATTATTACATGGAATATAAACGGTATTCGCGCCGCACTCGGCAAAGACGCATTGAGTTGGGCTTTTGCACAACAGCCCGACGTCTTGTGTTTGCAGGAAGTAAAGGCGCGCCCCGAGCAGTTGAATGAAGAACAGCACGCCATGTTGAAACTTCCTTATGTATGGAATACGGCACAGCGCCCCGGTTATAGCGGCGTAACAACTTTTTTTAAACAGTTGCCAGATGAGATCGTGATAGGCATGGGCGATGACTCATTTGATATAGAAGGGCGCGTCATTCAGACCCTTGAGTCTGGTTGCCGTCTCTTCAACAGCTACTTCCCGAATGGACAGCGCGGACACGAGCGCGTGGAATATAAACTTGCGTTCTACGCTCATTTGCTAAAATTGTGCGATGCGCTTCATCAACGCGGCGAGAGCATTATCATTACCGGCGATTTCAATACGGCTCACATGCCAATTGATTTGAAGAATCCAAAACAGAATGAAAAAACTTCCGGCTTTCTGCCCGAAGAACGCGAGTGGGTGCAGAAGTTTTTGGATCACGGTTTTGTGGATGCGTACCGTTATCTGTACCCTGATAAAGTGGAATATACCTGGTGGACGTACCGCTTAAATGCCCGTCAGCGCGGAATTGGCTGGCGGCTGGATTATTTTCTTATTTCCGAAAACCTTGTGCCGCGTTTGAAAGACGTGATCGTTCACGAAAACGTGATGGGGTCAGATCATTGTCCTGTAGAACTGGTGCTGGAGTAGGCGGGCGATTTTATTTGACTGATGGAGTTTCCGGGCGGTCTAAATTGGTATCATCCCACGAGGCTGGGTCGTTGAGCGACTCTAAATGCGTGAACACGGTAACACTTGGTATTGCCTGGCGGATGTCTGCTTCTATGGCTTCCAGCAGCCGATGACCGCGCTGGACAGTCCACCTGCCGGGGACCAACACGTGAAATGACACGAACCGCCGCGACCCTGATTGCCGGCTGCGAAGCGCGTGATATTCCACCCCGTTTTTTGTATAATTTTCGAGAATGTTTTTTAACAAGGCTTGCTCTTGAATTGGAAGTGCCGTGTCCATCAATCCCAGGGCAGACATGCGTACGATATGAACCCCCGACCAGATGATATTTATGGCGACAATGATTGCGACGATTGGGTCCAGGCGTGCCCAGCCAGTGAGCGCTACCAAGCCGACCCCGACCAATACGCCTACCGATGTCCATACATCTGTCATTAAGTGCTGCGCATCGGCGTCAAGCGTAATGGAGTTATAGCGTTTGGCAGCCTGTCGCAAGACGAGCGCGACCACCAGATTTACGAGTGAAGCGGCAACTGAAACTCCCAATCCCAGCCCAACTTGTTCGATTGGCTTTGGGGTGATAAGTCTTGGTATGGCTGTGACGACGATGCTGACAGCGGCGATCAGAATTAACGTCCCTTCGACGCCGCTTGAAAAGTATTCGGCCTTGCTGTGCCCGTAGGTGTGTTCTTCATCTGCGGGACGGGCGGATACGATCAACATGGCTAATGCCATTAATGCGCCAACAAGGTTGACCACTGATTCCAGCGCATCTGAAAGCAATCCGACTGAGCCTGTCAGTAGATACGCAACGGTCTTTAACGTAATCGTGATGACCGCTGCTCCGATTGACAGCCAGGCAAAGCGTGTGAGAAATGCGCGGTTTGTAGGGTTAGTTGCCATAGTTTGAATGGCATTTTATACAAAAATCTGCCAAACAGGTAGTGACATTTATCCCTGTTGCAAAATATGCCATAAAATGTATGGTTTGGGTGACTTGACGCATCCGAACTTGGCATATACGTTCTCAAAGGAAAACTCAAGCCAAATTGTTTTTGCAATCACGTTTCGGCGAGAAATGAGGCGTATTAGAAAATCATATAAATTCCCCCTGTACGCGTCGTCTAGGGGATTGGCTTGGTATAATCCAAGCGAAAGTCATATTTGGAGGATTCTGTGAATTCCCGTAGTCAATCGTTTTTTGTGTATTTCCTTCTGATCGTCGCTATTGGTGCCATGCTTTACATGGGTTTCCGAGAGAACACCAATGTAACCGAGCCGCTCACTATTAATCAAGTGGCGCAGGCTGTGCAAGATGGTAAAGTTGCTCGTCTTATTATTAAGAGTGATGATACTTTCACCGTGGTTTATACCAATGGCACTGTAGAAGAAGGCGTTGAATCTCGTAAAGAGCCAAATGCTACATTGGTAGATCAGCTTAGCAGTCTTGGCGTTACGGCAGATAAACTCGCCCCTGAAAATGTGGTTGTTGAAGTTAGCGCTCCATCTGCGTGGGCAGGTGTCTTAAGTGGCGCATTTTATATTTTGCCTATTTTGTTAATGGGCGGCGTGTTGTGGTTTATTTTCCGTCAGGCACAGGGCAGTAATAATGCGGCCATGTCCTTCGGGAAAAGCCGCGCGCGTATGTTTAGCGGTGAACATCCCACCGTCACATTTGCTGATGTGGCTGGAATAGAAGAATCAAAACAGGAGTTGGCGGAGATCGTTGAATTCCTGAAAGAGCCGCAGAAGTTTATTCAACTTGGCGCGCGTATTCCAAAAGGTGTTTTGCTGGTTGGTCCTCCTGGAACAGGCAAGACCCTGCTGGCGAAAGCGGTCTCTGGTGAAGCGGGCGTGCCTTTCTTCTCCATATCAGGCTCTGAATTCGTTGAGATGTTCGTAGGCGTGGGCGCAAGCCGTGTGCGCGATCTTTTCGAGCAAGCCAAGCGGCATTCTCCCTGTATCATCTTTGTGGACGAAATTGATGCCGTAGGCCGTCAACGCGGAGCAGGGCTGGGCGGTTCGCACGACGAACGCGAGCAGACCTTGAATCAAATGCTGGTTGAAATGGATGGCTTCGACACAGATACGAATGTCATTATTATTGCCGCCACCAACCGTCCTGATATTCTGGATCCTGCGCTTTTGCGACCCGGTCGCTTTGACCGCCGCGTGACGCTTGATCGCCCTGATGTAAAGGGACGCGAAGCCATCTTAAGAGTGCATGTCAAAGGTAAGCCGTTGGATCCCCAGGCTGACCTTGCAACGATTGCGCGTGGCACACCCGGTTTTGTTGGCGCTGATTTGGAAAACCTGGTTAACGAAGGAGCTATTTTAGCTGCCCGACGTAACAAGAAATCCATTGGTCAATCGGAATTGGAAGAAGCCATTGAACGCGTTGTAATGGGACCTGAACGCAAATCACGCCTGATTTCTGATGAAGAGAAGCGCATCATTGCCTACCATGAAGCTGGTCACGCGATCGTGGCCAATGCCATCGCTGAAGCAGACCCCGTGCAAAAGGTGACCATCGTGGGCCGTGGACAAGCCGGCGGCGTAACCTGGTTCCGCCCCGACGAAGACCGCATCCTCATGTCGCGTAAGAAAATGATCGCGACTTTGGTAATGGCGCTTGGCGGACGCGCCGCAGAAGAACTGATCTTTGATGATATTACTTCGGGCGCATCCAACGACATTGAACAGGTGACTCGCATGGCGCGTGCCATGGTCACACGCCTTGGGATGAGCGTCGAAATGGGTACCATGACCTACGGTCAAAAGGAAGAGATGATCTTCCTTGGGCGCGAAATCTCGGAACAACGTGATTACTCTGAAGCCGTGGCCCAGCAGATCGATGTCGAAGTCCGCAAGATCGTGGAAGATGCGTACAAACAGTCCAAGGCTTTGGTTAAGAAGTATCGCAAGCAGTTGGATATTATCGCTAATAAACTTCTCGAAGTTGAATCCATCAACCGCGAAGAATTTGAGCTACTCTTCCCCTCGCCTTTGGGCAAGAAGAGCGGCACACCGCAGGTTGCATAATAGTAGTAATAAGTGAGAAGTAAGAAAAGAGTCCTCTGAAATTTAGAGGACTCTTTTTACTATTTACTCGTTACTTCTCACTTTTTACTCACCCTAATTTCCCTCTTTATGCTGCCTCACCAATTCACGCCGCAATATCTTTCCGACGGTTGTCTTGGGTAATTCGGAGCGGAACTCATAATGGGTGGGTACTTTGTAGGGAGCAAGGTGTTCCTTGCAGAAAGCCTTGAGTTCGGACTCTGTCAATGTTTCGCCGGGTTTCAGTACAATCCACGCTTTGACGGTCTCGCCGCGCTGCGGGTCGGGGATGCCGCCGACGCCCACTTCCAAAACTTTGGGGTGGCTCATGATCGCTTCTTCCACTTCACGCGGCCATACCTGGAACCCGCCGGGCTTGATGAGTTCCTTCTTGCGGTCAACGATGTAGAAATAGCCATCTTCGTCCATGCGGGCGATGTCACCGGTAAACAGCCAGGTCTTGCCGTCTTTCATTTTGCGCAGGCTGTTGGCTGTTTCGGTGGGCATATTGTGATAGCCCTTCATTACCTGCGGCCCGTGGACAATGATCTCGCCGATCTCTCCCTGTGCCAACTCGGTCTCGCCATCGTCCAGGCTGATGAGTTTCACTTCCACGTCTGGTAAGGGCATACCGATGGAACCTGTCTTGTTCACGCCATCCAGCGGATTGCAGTGCGTAGCGGTTGGCGCCTCAGATAGACCGTAACCTTCAAACACCTTGCCGCCTGTCAACTTTTCAAATTGCTCTTTTGTTTCGCGCATCAACGCCGCAGAACCGGAAATACAAGCCTTGATGGATGAAAGATCGTATTTGCCCGCTTTCACATCGGGATGGTTGTTAATGCCGTTATACAGCAATGGCACGCCGGGGAAAATCGTTGCCTTGTATTTGCTGATATTGTCCAGCACATCTTTCAAGTCGCGCGCGTTTGGCACCATCACCATGCTTGCGCCATTTGCCATCGCAAAATTCATTCCTGCCACCATGCCGTAGACATGGAACAATGGAATCCCCATCAACACTACTTCCTTGCCTGGCTCAAGTGACGGCATCCATGATTTGATCTGGAGTGTGTTTGCAACCACATTGCGGTGCATGGCAACTGCGCCTTTTGGTATGCCTGTTGTGCCGCCAGAATATTGGAAGAGAGCAGTGTCATCAGGTGATATCTCCACATTCGGTCCTGCGGAGTTCGCATGTTTTGCAAGCAAGTCTTTCATCCACACATCACCATCCGCAAGCGATTCCACGCGGTCGCCTTCTTTTTTCTCTTTAACAAGTGTGAAAAGCAGACGTGTAATGGGCGGCAGAGTCTCTTTGATATTTGTAACAATGATCTTCTTGAGTTTTGATCTTTCCCTTGCCGCTTTTAGCTTGTCGTAAAAACGGCTGAGCGTGAACATCACCTCAATGTTCGCGTCATTTACAGGCATGATGATCTCATCCACAGGGTATGTGGGATTGATCGCAACCACCGCCGCACCAGCCTTTAGAATGCCATAATAGGCAATCACAAATTGCGGCGTATTCGGTATGAAGATGCCCACTCTGTCACCCTTTTTCACACCCATCTCAACGAGCGCCGCCGCCATGTGATCGGTCAGCGCGTTCATCTCTTGATATGAAATGACCGCGCCCTTGAAAATCGTACAAGCACGGTCAGGATAATTGCGCGCGGCTTCCTCTAAAAAATGAAACAGCGGCTTTTTCGGGTAATCAATTGTTTGCGGCACACTTTTATCGTAATTCGCAAGCCACGGACTGTTGTTCATAGTTGCTCCTCCTTCAGGGGTAACCGAAGTATATACAAACAAGAATCAAAAGTCAATCAATTGACGAATATATTTCTCGATCTCTTTGCCAACTCCATCTTCGACTTTGAACCATGTAATATTTGGATCGGACTCTTTGAACCAGTTCGCCTGCCTGCGGACAAAGACCCGAGTCGCGCGTCTCATCTCCACTTTAGCCTGCTCGATGTTCCATTCACCATTCGCCACGCGGACGCATTCGCGGTACCCGATTGCCGACATACTTGGCAAAGTAGGGGAGTATCTTTTCAACAGAGCCTTCACCTCGTCTACCAATCCATTTGCAAACATGAGCTCAATGCGTTCATCCACCCGTTGATACAACTCAGGTCGTGGACGAGTCAACCCGATGGTAATCAAATGATAAGGCGAGTCAACCTGTCCACGCTGCTCTGAAAATTTCCTGCCCGTCGTCAAAATGACTTCCAACGCGCGGATCGTCCGTCTTACATTGCGTGCGTCAATCTTTTCCGCCGCCTCTGAATCAAGAATTTGCAGTTTAGCGTGTAGCCACTCTGCGCTATTCTCATCCCGCGAAGCGATCCTTTCTAATTCATTCCTCATTCTTGTATCTGGCACAACCTCTGGCGGTGTCCAACCCTGCGTCACCGCGCGGATATATTGTCCCGTGCCGCCGACCAGGAAGGGGAGTTTGCCGCGCAAGTGAATATCTGCGATGATCTCTTTTGCTTTTTGCTGAAAGACCGCCAGGCTCAATGTCTCATCTGGGTTGACGATGTCGATTAAATAATGCGGCACACGCGCCAACTCTTCCGGTGAGGGCTTGGCGGTACCAATGTCCATGCCGCGGTAAAAGAGACGTGAATCCGCAGAGATAATTTCGCCGTTCAATCTTTCAGCAAGTTGAATGGCGAGTTCTGTTTTACCAACCGCAGTTGGACCGACGATCAGGATAAGAGGCGGAAGCATCAAAAGAGTTATTTTTCCAGTCTTTGATTTTGTTTTGCAAGCCAGCGCGTAATAAATCCGCACAGGACTGCAAAGCCGAGTCCGATAAAAATATCGAGCAACAGGGTGCGGAGGTTGAAAATACTTCGGTAGGCGAATCCGCCTTGTTCAAAGAAGACAAGCGGGAAGCCCGCGCGCGCAATATCGTCGGCGCAGAAATCTGTCCCTAGAATGGCTGGCAGGCCGCAGTCAGAGAGCAGATGCGCGGCAAGCAGGTTGGCGAGGATGAAGATAAAGAGTCCGATCAAAAATCCGTTGAGAAATGTGCGGGAGGATGTCATATCCAAATTATCCAACTTTCTGATAAACTTTTAAATCTCCATCCATTTTACTCTGAGGTGAGTAATTATGATCAACTGGCAGGAATTAACGATTGACATGTTTGTTGAACAACTGCGGACAGTCTATCAGCGAACCTATGGCGATATCAACAGCGACTTTGGACGTGTGGTTACGTGGTGCGGACGCCTGGCTCTTGAAAATATTGCCAACTCAGATGCGCTTTATCACGACGTTAAACACACAATCATGGTCTCTCTGGCGGGACAGGCAATCATCGAGGGAAAGCATTTGCGTGAGGGCGGCGTAACGCCGCGCGATTGGATGCATTACATGATCGCGGTTTTGTGCCACGATATTGGATATGTCAAAGGGGTGTGCAGGAACGACACGAAGGACATGTTCGCCACAGGAGTGAGGGATGAGATGGTTTATATTTCGCCAGAAGGCACGGATGTTGCACTGACGCCGTATCATGTCGACCGTAGTAAGCTGTTTGTGCGCGAGCGTTTTGGGACAAGACTGCTGCACGATATGACAAAAAAAATGATGGATGCGGAATTGATCGCGTCCTACATCGAAATGACCCGCTTTCCATCCCCGCCGGATGAGATATATAAAGACACACAGGGGTTTGGCGGGCTAGTACGCGCCGCAGATTTTATCGGTCAGTTGGGCGACCCCGATTACCTGCGGAAAACCCCAGCCTTATTTTATGAATTTCAAGAGTTGGGTATGAATGAAAAATTTGGATATAAAGCCCCGAATGATTTGCGTAAAAAGTACGCTTCATTTTACTGGAACAGCGTCAGCCCATATATTCAGGATGCGCTTTTGTATTTACGTTTGAGCGAAGACGGAAAACAGTGGATCGCGAACATGCACTCGCATGTCTTTGATGCGGAGCACGACGAGCACGTGTAAAACCAAGACCTCGGAGTTCTTCAAAAACTCGGAGGTCTTGGTTTATGTTTAGGCTTCTTTTTTGTATTCGCGGATTTTGTCCGTAGCCTCATCCAGTCTGGCTACTTCTTCTTCAGATAATCTCCAGCCTGCGCCGCCTGCGTTTAATTCTGCCTGTTTTATGTTCTTCGCGCCGGGGATGGGCAATGCGCCTTTGCAGATCAACCAGTTGAGCGAAACCTGCGAGACCGTTTTATCGCCGTGGTTTAGACCGATCTCCTGTAAAAGTTTGATCACAGGCGGAAGTTTCTTGAGTAGGTCAGCAGATTGCGAACCGCGCACTCCTGGCGGGGGATTCTCGGAAGTGTATTTTCCTGTCAGCAAACCTTTTTCAAGCGGGGAGTAGGCAATCACGCGGATGCCAAGTTCCTTGCAGCGCGCAAGGGTTCCGTTCTTTTCCGTTTCACGGTTCAAGAGGCTGTAATGCACCTGGTTGGACGCCAGCGGAATTCCATGCTGGGCGAGCGTTGAGTAAGCCCGCAGCATGTGTTTCTGTCCGAAGTTGGAAACACCCACAGTCCGGGTCCAGCCGCGCTTCACACATTCCACCATGCCTTCCATCATCGTCTCAGGGCTTATCACTGGAGACGACCAATGAATTTGATACAAGTCCACCGCCTCCAGCCCCATGCGCTCCAAACTTCCTTTCAATGCGCGCGGGACAAATCCCTTTGTCAGCCGCCACGGCCACGGAAAGAACTTGGTTGCTACCAGCACAGGTTGATCTATTTCTTTTAGAAATTGACCAAGCAACCGTTCCGAATACCCGGAACCGTAAATTTCGGCAGTATCCACAAATCGGATGCCGAGATTTAGCGAAGCCTCAAATGATTCGCGGATTTCCTTATCGGTATGTGTTTGACCATATCCCCAGATAATTCGGTCACCCCATTGCCATGCCCCCATCCCCATTTCGATGGCGTGTAAAAATCTTGTCTCGTTGCCAACCTCGGTCACAATGCCTCCTAAAGGAACTTCCCGAATTTTATCTTAAAAAACGGCTTTCCCCGAAAATTCGGGTTACAATTCAGCCCGTTCAAAAATTGGAACTGATGGACCGCGAGACTCTACTCTTTCATCTCCCCCTATTTTCGCAGAAAATGGGGGGAGACAGTGAGGGGGGTGGGGTTTGGCGCTCCCTGAGTTCCGGGAGGTTCCCTGATATGTCTAATTTAAATGTGCGGGATGTAGAGCCCGCCTCTGACCTAAGCCGACGGCTGGGTCTGTCCTTTTCCAATTTAGCTTTGCTGACGCGCGCTATAACTCACCGTTCCTATGTCAATGAATATGCAGCGGTGGAGGATAACGAACGCCTTGAATTTCTAGGCGACGCTGTGTTGGATTTCATTGTCGGCGCGTGGGTCTACAACCGCTTTCCAGAAATGCCCGAAGGCGACCTGACCAAAATGCGCTCGGCGCTTGTCCGCAATGAACAGCTTGCGAAGTTTGCGCGCAAACTGGATTTGGGATGCGCACTTCGGCTGGGGCGTGGAGAAGCGTCCTCGGGCGGTCATCACCGCGACAATCTGCTTGGCTCTGCCTTCGAGGCGCTGATCGGCGCTTTGTATCTGGATGCAGGACTGAGCGCGGTGGATGCTTTCGTTCATCCCATTTTGGAGGATGCCCGTGAGATCATCCTTAGTGAAATTCACGACCCAAAGAGTCAACTGCAAGAGTGGACACAATCCCAGAAACTTGGCTCGCCGCATTATCGCGTAGTTGCCACCAGCGGACCTGACCACGCAGTTGTTTTTGAAATGGTTGTGGAGATCGCGGGCGTTATAAAGGGAAGCGGCTCAGGCACAAGCAAAAGTTATGCCGAACACGCCGCCGCCCAGGACGCGCTGAAAAATTTAGGAGTTTTGTAACATGTCACATCTGCACTTGCGTGCGGTGCAAGTGTTGCGAGGGCGGTCTTCCCGAAGCAATCCCCGTGTTCGCGAGGAGATTGCTTCGTCGGAAAGAGCAAATGCCCTCCTCGCAATGACATAAATCGTAAATCCAAAATCGTAAATCAGAAATCGAAAGATCAAACATGCCTCTTCGTCTAAAATCACTCGAACTGCACGGATATAAAACTTTTGCTTCGCGCACCGTCTTTGAATTCGCGAGCGGAATTACCGCTATTGTCGGACCGAATGGGTCGGGCAAATCAAATATTGCCGATTCACTGCGCTGGGTGTTGGGCGAACAATCGTACACGCTTTTGCGCGGCAAGAAAACCGAAGACATGATCTTCTCCGGTTCCGAGCATCGCGCGCGCGCAGGCATGGCGCAAGCCACGATCACCTTTGACAATACCGAGCAATGGCTGCCCGTGGATTTCTCTGAAGTTGCGCTTGCCCGCACAGCGCACCGCGACGGTCACAACGATTATTTGATCAACGGTCAGAATGTGCGCTTGCGCGAAATGAACGAATTACTCGCGCAGGCTGGCTTGAGCGAGCGGACGTACACTATCCTCGGTCAGGGTTTGGTGGATGCATCTCTCGCCTTGAAAGCGGATGACCGCCGTCGTCTCTTTGAAGAAGCCGCGGGCGTGGGGCTGTATCGCGCCCGCCGCGACGACGCCTTGAAGCGCCTCGATAATACCAAGCGCAACCTTGAGCGAGTGCTCGACATCATGGCGGAACTCGAACCGCGCATCAAAAGTTTGGAGCGTCAGGCAAAACGCGCCATTGACTTTGCGCGTGCCCAGGCAGATATGAAGATGATTCTGCGTGAGTGGTATGGCTTTCACTGGCATCGCGCCCAGCGTGACCTGACCGATATCCGCGAAACAGTCCGCGGACAGGAATCGCGCGTGCGTGATGCTCGTGTAGTTCACGAAATGACACAGGCAGATTATGGCGCTTTCCGTGAGCGTCTGTTTGGTCTGCGCGCCCAGTTGAACGGTTGGCATCGTCAATCGTCGGAACTGCACAATCAGCGCGAAGCCATCAGCCGCGAACTGGCTGTGCTCGAAGAACGCCGCCGCGCATTGACCAATACGCAAGCCGCTGTGCTTTCCGACCAGGAACGCGCAATGGATGAATTGCATCTCGCAAATGATCGTTACGGCGAAGCTTCACAGGATGTGACTCGCATTCAACGCGAATACGAAGAGGCAAAATCCCAGCTTGCGAACGCGCAGAACTCCTTGCAAACCCGCCAGTCTGAGCGAGCCGCGTTGGAAGAACAACTCGCGCTCATCCGCAATCAAATCGAAAACTTTAGCCAGCAGCGCGCCGAAAACAATGCGCGTCTGGAAGAATTAAAATCCCGCGCTGAATCACAGGCGCAAAAGATCGAACAAACCAAAGCCGCCATTGCAAACGGCGAGTCTCTTTTGGCGCAGGCAAAAGCTCAACACGAAACTGCGCGCACAGCGCGTGAGCAAGCCAACCTCGTTTTGCAGGAAGCCGAAGAAAAAGTTATCAGCAAAAAGAGCGAAGCCGATCGCATCGAACGTGAGCGGCGTGTTGCGCTTGAACAACGTACCAAAGAAGAATCAGATCACTCGCGTTTGAGGGCGAAGCTTGAAGTGCTTGAACAATCTGAGCAGTCGTTGGCGGGCTACGCCGAAGGCGCGCGTTATTTGCTGGATGCGGCGCGCCAGTCCAAGTTGACGGGGGCGCGTGGCGCACTGAGTGCTGCGCTCGATGTCCCTGCCGAACTTGAAACCGCGATTGCCGCCGCGCTCGGTGACACGCTCGATGCAGTTTTGCTCGACGCGAATCAATTTGAAGATGCGTTGAACTTGCTTGAATCCAATGATGCGGGACGCGCAGTTTTGCTGCCCCTCGCAGAAAAGACCTCCGAGGTCTTTAAGACCTCGGAGGTCTCTGAAGACTGTCTCGGCATTGCATCCGAACTGGTTAACGCGCCAGACGAATTGCGCGGCGCGGTGCGGCTGATGCTGGGTCAAACCTTGATCGCGCGTGACCGAAATTCGGCGCGCAGGCTGGTGCAGGATTTGCCGATTCACGCGCGCGTGGTGACTCTGCGCGGGGAAGTGTTCCGCGGTGACGGGTTGGTCATCGCTGGGAAAACCGCTTCCTCCTCCGCCTTGGGCAGGTCGCGCCAAAAACGAGAATTTGCCTCCGCCTTGAGCGGACTAATGACACGGCTGGCTGAGTCAAATAGTTTGGTCGAACGATTGTCGAATGAACTCGCGGATGCCCAGCGCGAACTGGCGCAAGCCGACACCGACGCGCGCGAGTCCCGCGTCAGATTAGGCGAATGCCAGGATTCCGAACAGCAGGCTGGGCTGGAGTCAGAGTCGACACAACGTCAGCTTGAGTGGCAGAAAAACCAGTTGACTCAGTTGGAAGCCGAGGCGCAGAATTCTGCTTCGATCCAACAAAAAATAATTGAGTCTCAAGTTGAAGTCGAAAATAATTCTTTGGAAGCGCAAACTCAATCGAAAGATATTTCTACAAAATTAACCGAGATCGCCGCAGACGAGTTGCAGGCGCAGGCTTCGTATTGGAGCACGCGCGTGGCGGTGGCAGAGCAAAGTGTGGCGGGAGCGGTTGCCAAAAAAGATGAACGCACAAAGGAAATTACGCGGCTTGATTCGCGCCGCGTTGAATTGAGTTCCCGTTTGCATGAAGCTGAAAATTCCTTGAACGGTCTGGATCACGAAAAAACCAGACTGCGCGAAAACGAAACTGGTTTGCATAGTCAGATCGAAGAAATGCGTGTGTTGATCGAGCCTGCTGAAAAAGATTTGGAAACCGCGGAGCAGGAAGAAAAACGTTTGCAGGAAGCAGAAGCCAACGCCCAGCGTATTTTTGCGAATACCGAGCGTTCATACGGGCAGGTGCAACTGGAGCAGACGCGCAAGCAGGAATCGCTGGATAATCTGCATCAAAAAATTACGGATGATTTTGGTCTGGTGATGTTTGATTATGCGGCGGATGTTTCGGGTCCCGTGCCGCTGCCATTGGAAGGCATGGTTGAGCAATTGCCGATCGTGACCGAACTTGCGCCGGAAATTGAAGAACAACTCAATCATCATCGCGCGCAGATTCGCCGCATGGGACCGATCAACCCGGATGCGAAAGTTGAATACGATCAGGAAAGCGAACGCTTTACTTTCATGAAGACTCAGGTCGAAGATTTGCGAAAAGCCGAAATAGACTTGAAGCAGGTGGTTGCTGAGTTGGATGAAATTACCAAAAAGGAATTTGTCCGCACCTTTGACGCGGTGGATAAGCAATTCCGCGAAACTTTCGTACGACTGTTTGGCGGCGGCTCGGCGCGCCTGGCTTTGACCGACCCTGAAAATTTGGTGGATACGGGAATCGAAATTGAAGCGCGTTTGCCTGGTCGCCGTGAGCAGGGATTGGCGATGCTTTCCGGCGGTGAAAGAAGTTTGACGGCGATTGCGCTGGTCTTTGCGCTGCTCAAAGTTTCGCCCACGCCCGTCTGTGTGATGGATGAAGTGGACGCGATGCTCGATGAAGCTAACGTGGGGCGTTTCCGCGACCTGCTGGTGGATCTGAGCAAGGAGACACAGTTCATCATCATCACGCATAACCGCAACACCGTGCAAGCCGCGGATGTGATCTACGGCATCACCATGGGGCGCGACTCAGCAAGTCAGATCATCAGCTTACGTCTCGATCAGGTCACGGATGATATGTTGAAGAGGGGATAGGGGGAAAGGATGAGGGATGAAATATGAAGAATGAAGAAGTACGCGAGAAGTAAAAAAGTAAAACGCCCAACTCGGTTTGAGATGGGCGTTTTTTTGTTGTCGTACACTTGAAATGATTTCAGGATTTATCTTTTATTCATCCCTCATCCTTCATCATTCATCCTTGCACTTAATTCATCCTTGCACTTACGGCGCTGGCGTGGATGTTGCTCCCTGTTCTGCGAGCGCGGTATTTTGTGCGTTTGCAGAGTCGGTTGCCATGCTGATGAAGTTAGGTTCGACAGGAACGCGTTCCTTCCAGATGTCGAAGATTTGTACGCCGTATTCTTCACGGGCGGCGGTTAGCCAATCTGAGAAGACTTTATCTTTTGCGGCTTTATATTGATCTGCTGTGAGCGGGCGATCCTGCTTCGAGATCAATTGGATGATGTGAAATCCAAACTGGCTTTTAACAGGTGTAGTCGTGTAATCGCCAGGTTTTTCCAGGGCGAACGCAGCGGTTTCAAATTCTGGAACCATGGCTCCGGTGCCGAACCAGCCCAGGTCACCGCCGGTTGCGGCGGAACCATCCTTTGAGAATTCCTTCGCAAGAGCCGCGAAATCTCCGCCGTTCTTTAATTTCTCGATGACGGAGAGGGCAGTTGCTTCATCATCCACAAGGATATGACGCGCCCAAACCTGCTTCTCTGTGTGAGGCACATCAGCGGTGATTGCATCCTGGACTTTTGTTTGCAGGATTTGAAGATCAAAGAACGCAAGGTAATCCTTTTCTTTCAGTCCAAGTTTTTCCATCGTCTTTTGTGACTCGCTGAATTTGCTCTCGAATCCTTGCTGTGTGTAAGGAGTGGCTGTCGGTTCTGGCGTGGAAGTAGGACCTGTGGTTGGGGTGGCTTCTGGTGTAAATGTGGCAGTCGCAGTGACTTCGGAGGTGGCTGTAGCAGAAGGGGTCGGTGTGATCGTAATCAGCTTAAACACTTCTGCGGGCGCGGCAGGCATCACCACTTCTGTCGGGGTAGCGGAGGGAGTGGGTGTGCCGTTCGGATAATAAGAGAACGAGCTTTCCTTCGCCCCAACGATTTCTGCATCGCTGACTGTGATGCCGCGTTTTTGCGCTTCGAGACGAATCAACTGCTCGTTGATCATTTGGTCAAGTACCAATTGACCAATTGTCTCCGGCGAGTTGAGCTGCGTTTCGACCTGAGTTAATTGGGTTTTTACATCCATGCCAAACTGTTCATATTGTTTGAACATGCCATATTGCGACAGCAATTGCTGGCGCTGCATACGCACACGCGGCTCGAACTGATTGACCAGGATGTTGACATCCCCAACCTTTGCAACGGGCTTCTGAAGTCGAAGATAATTGATATCCAAAATTCCGTAGCCGAGCAAAAGTAAAATAGTCACCACAATGCCGATGAAGACATACAAGATCAGGCGGGTTTGTTGGTTTTCGCGTTGCAGGCGCGCAACGTGCTTCTTGTGCAAAGCGGGCTTATGACCCGATTCGTTAGTCATTTTCTTACTCCTTCACGAAAGAGGTATTACTGACTTAAAAAATTCACCACGGAGAGCGCACACCTGCCCTGGCGGGCGGTGCCAGGGCAGGCCACAGAGGTTCTAAAAGGTTTTTCTCTGTGACCTCCGTGGTCTCCGTGGTGAAAAGCATTAACATAATTTCGGGGCATGGACGCGTCGCGTTCTCATGCTCCGAAATTCTTTCGGCAATTAGGAACGACCGTCGTCCAGCGATCTGCCGCTGAAAGGCAGAAAAGCCAAATGGCGTGACTGCTTGACAGCCGCCGCAACCACACGTTGGTGTTTGGCACATGCGCCAGTCTGTCGGCGTGGACGGATTTTTCCTTCTTCGGTTATATATTTGCGAAGCAGATCAGTCTTTTTATAATCAATGACCAGGGTCTTATCTGCGCAAAACTGGCAAAACTTGGGCTTGGCGAAAAATCTGCGGTCACCGCCGCCTTCGCCGCCACCGCCCGAATAACTACGTTCTTCACTCATGATTTACTCCAAAAAAAACTAGAACGGAAATTCATCTTCCGCCATGGCAGAGCCATTCTCGGCGGAGTTGGACTCAACTTCCTGATGGTTATTATCGTTCGCATCGCGTCGGTCGCCCAGCATCATCATCTCATTTGCCACCACTTCCACGCTGGTGTGTTTCTGTCCTTCTTTACCATCCCAGCGGCGGGTTTGCAAACGTCCTTCAATGTAGACCTGTTGTCCCTTCACGAGATACTGTTTGCAGATCTCCGCAAGGTTTCCCCAGACCACCACATTGAACCACTCTGTCTCGTTATGACGTTCCCCGTCCGCGCTATTCCACGTTCGGCTGACCGCCACAGAAAAAGTAGTCACAGGTTTTCCTGAAGGGGTGTAGCGCATCTCAGGATCTTTTCCAAGATGCCCAATGATCTGAACTTTATTAAGGCCTCGGCTCATAATGAATCTCCTTGGTAAATTACCGGGCAATGCAACAATAAAAACTAAATGGCAACAGAAAGCATGTGGCGAATGATCGGCTCTTGGTAACGCAGATTGCGTTCAAGATCAGAAGTCGCGGCAGGGTTCATGGTCATGTTGAACAGAACATACTGTCCTTCGCGGTGCTTCTTGATAATGTAAGCCAGCTTGCGACGGCCCCAAATATCAACCTTATCAATACTTCCACCCGAATCACTGATCCAACTTTTAACCTTCTCAACGACCACGTTAAAAGCAGTTTCATCCAGATCAGGCTGGATCACACAAATTAATTCATACTTACGCATAGGGAAAACCTCCTTTCCATGGGTTTGTTCCTATTCAAGCCGTAGGCTTGCCGGGAACGGAAAGGCACGTTGATAACGTACCTAATTTAGCGGGCGAAGTTTACCACAAGAACCTTTTCTTGGGGATGAAAAACCGCTTCGCACTTAACTGCGAATTGATTCTATCCAAAGGGCATTTTCTCCGCTGGGGCATTTATAAACTGTGTCATCCCTTCGGGATTGATGCCCATATTCACGTTATTCTATAATCATTCCATCCCTTCGGGATTTTTTACTTCTCACTTCTCGCTATCTCACATAGATCGGATTGCTATAAATCCACCCACGCAGTTTGCCAAGATACCTGCGATATGCCTCCACGCGGTACACTCCAGGCTCGGTGGTGATATGCGTACAGGATAATTGATTCTTCCATGTTTTGATTACGACCCCGTCTTTCAACAGGCGCATCTCAGCTTGTGACGGAATTTTTGCCTGCAAAGTGACTCCGTTCTTCGCGGGGAGTTCATCACCCATGATCGCAGTTTTATCCATCCCTTGCGCCGTGAAGCGGAATCCGCGGGTGGGGGCGGGCAGGTCATATCCAACAAAACAGTGACCCTGTCCCATTGCTTCGTAGATCAGTTTTTTGTCCGTATTTACGTCGCCGCTCAAAGGCTCCGCGAGTATCACATGCGTATTCACTGTGCGGAAATGAAATTCATAGGGAAAGATCACGCGGCTGATCGGTCCCAAACTCAGGTGTAATGCGTGCGCGTCCGATCCGCCAATTGCCACCACGCGTCCGCCTTGTGCCAGCAGCTCATCCCATTTTGCAATGGTGGATGGAATTGGCTGGTGTGCCACCAAAGCCGGGGAAAAAGCATAAAACGCGCCATGTAATTTTGTCGGCACAATCGTCTTCAATTCGCTCAGCGCATTCCACAGTTCAATGCCAGTATAATTTTGAACCGACCAATCCTCCCACGAAATATCCGTCTCTTTGAATGCGGGTGCAGCAGGGTCGTCGGGGTGTGCGAGAAAAGACAACCCGCCCGCGTCCCGCACCTGATTGATCAGCCGCTGCGGATTGTCTGCAAAAGTGGCAAGTTCGCGCGGCGCTCCAAACGCTAGCAAATGGTTCTTCTGCGGGTCACGCGCTTGATCGTGCAATTCCTCTCCAACCAACATCAGAATTTTTTTGTTCCTCTCTTTGTAATATCCTTCAAATCCCTGCACCAATATATTATGATCGGTCACGATCACCACATCCACGCCGGCTTTAAGCGCGGCGGTCGCAATATCCTTGTGCGTGCCGCTTCCGTCAGAGTATCTGGTATGCATGTGTAAATTGACAACAATTTCGTGCATGTAATTCCTCGTTAAATATATTTTTCGCTCGGCTCAAAGTTTTTTTATTCGAGCCAAACCCTTGTTGACGATTCACTTCTGGAACAGGTATAATCTGTCCGCTAATTTTAAGGAGGCACATCGTATGGAAAAGTTTTTAGATATTGCGCTGATTATAACCTCAGTAGGTTTGATCCTTGGCGTCATCCTGCAGAGTAAGGGCGCAGGGTTGGGCGGCCTCACTGGCGCAGATACTGGCGGCGTATTTACCGCCCGCCGTGGCATTGAACGCATCCTCTTTTGGGTGACGATCGTGCTGGCTGTGATCTTTTTTGCCCTCGTCTTCGCTGTTATCATTCTCGGACAGTAAGAATCACAAGCCTGTAAAGGCCGCCGGGTCATTGCCCCAACTCGGGGCGGCGGCGGCCTTTCTTTATTTCCCTACCTAATTATGAAAAAACTACGTTGGCAGATTTTGGTTGTCGCGGTCACCCTTGTGATCGTTGCTTTGCTGTTGCTCAGCCAACAACCAGTAAGCACCCCCTTCCTCCCCGAAGCCGCATCCGGCGGTATTTACACCGAAGCGCTGATCGGCTCCATGGGGCGGCTTAATCCTATGTTGGATTGGAATAATCCCTCGGATCGAGACATCAACCGCTTAATCTTTAGTGGGTTGATCCGTTTCGATTCACACGGCTTGCCCCAGCCAGACCTGGCCGAATCCTGGGGGACTTCCTCCGACGGCACGCTCTACAATTTTTCGATCAGACCGAGCGCGGTCTGGCATGATGGTGAGCCTGTCACAACGGATGATGTTATCTTTACCATTGAGCTAATCAAAAGCACTGGTTCGCTCTTCCCACAGGATATTAAAGATCTGTGGTCTCAAATCGAAGTAAAAAAACTTGACGATAAAACGCTTCAATTCAAACTTCCCGAACCGTTCGCGCCATTTTTAGATTACGCCACCTTTGGCGTTTTGCCCAAGCATCTGCTTGAGTCTGTCCCTGCCGACCAACTTGCGAGTGCCGAGTTCAACCTAAAACCTGTTGGCACAGGACCTTATAAATTTGATCGCCTTATGACCAGCGGCGGGCAGATCACCGGTGTGGCGCTGACCGTTAACGAAGATTACTATTTGCCGAAGGCTTATATTGAGCAGGTTGTCTTCCGCTTTTATCCGAACTCCGCCTCTGCCTTTGACGCTTATAAACAAGGCGAAGTACTTGGCGTTAGCCAACTTACAGTTGACGTTTTAGGATCTGCTTTGAGCGAACCGGCCTTTTCTGTTTACACCAGTCGTCTGCCGCAAATGGGATTGGTTTTCCTAAACCTTAATAACCCCAGTGCGCCATTTTTGCAAAATGAAAAAATTCGGCATGCGCTTTTGCTTGGCGTGAATCGTAATTACATTGTCTCACGTATCATGCAAGGACAAGCCATCGTTGCGGATGGTCCTATTTTGCCGGGGTCATGGGCTTACTATAACGAGATCGACCATTTTGATTACGACCCTGACGCGGCTGCGACATTATTAAAAGATGAAGGCTATGTGATCCCTGCCAGCGGCGGGGATGTGCGCGCCAAAGACGGTCAATTTCTGACCTTTACGCTGGTTCACCCCGATGACGCAGTCCACACCCGTATCGCGCAAGCCATCCAGGCTGATTGGGCCTTGATCGGTGTAAAAGTAGACCTGCAATCTGTGCCTTATGATTCGCTGGTGAATGATTTCCTCTCGACGCGTAATTATCAAGCCGCGCTTGCAGACTTAAACACCATGCGTACGCCCGACCCCGATCCCTACCTTTTCTGGCATCAATCTGAAGCCACTGGCGGACAGAACTATTCGCAATGGGATAACCGCACAGCCAGTGAGTACCTCGAAACCGCCCGCACCCAAGCGGATTTTGAATCGCGTGCACGCTTGTATCGAAATTTTCAAGTTACGTTTGTAAAAGACATGCCCTCCCTGCCGTTGTATTATCCCGTCTATTCCTATGGCGTGGATGCGCAAGTGCAGGGTGTACAGGTTGCGCCGATGTATGATGTCAGCGACCGCCTTGCGTTGATTTCGGAATGGTATTTGGTCACGCGGCGCGCGCTTGAGCAAACTGTTGTACCGACTGTTTCACCGTAAATTTTATTTGCAGGGACGGGGTAACTCTGTCCCTGCTTTTTTTTATCTTATGCCTACTCAAAAAGACAACCTATATCTTTCTGCAGGTGTTCCCCAGTTGGAAAATTACCTGCTATCCAAAGAGTTGTATTATCCGCTCAGTATGGAACTTCCGCAGTTGACTCTGGGCGGAATTCTTTTGTCTCTGGCGCGGATGGGAGCGCAAGCCGCTGAATTCGAGACACAGGTTGCTACGGTCCACTCAAAGTGGCGAGCGGCTTGGGATGTAAAATCCAGCCGTGAGATTATGGCAAGAAGCGAGTTGTGGGTCAATTATCTGTCTGAATATCGCGAAGATCATAAAGCGGGGGCGCGTCTTTATTCGCAAAATGTCCGCTACCGCGCAATGCTGAGTCTGCTTGGCAAGCCAGAAGATGATTTAGATGCGTTTGTAAAAAGTGTTTTCAAGGAAGATAAGTTTATTTGGGAAGAGGAATGTGCGCCGAATTTCCCGCACAAAATATTTTGGTATTTATATGGAACTTTGAAGGAGTAACCATGTCTGACGCAAAAAGCGCAATTGAGTATGCTCATAAAAACCGTGAACGATTTACAAAAGAATTATCCGAGTTCATCAAGATCGAATCCATTTCAACTGACGACGAATATAAGGCGCAGGTTGAAAAAACCGCAGAATGGGCGGCGGAGCATTTACGCAGTATCGGCATTGAAAATGTAAAACTCATGCCAACTGGCGGGCATCCCGTTGTGTATGGCGACTGGTTGAAGAAGCCCGGCGCGCCGACGGTCTTGATCTACGGGCATTACGATGTGCAGCCTGTTGACCCGATCGAGTTGTGGGAAACCGCGCCTTTCGATGCAACGATCAAAGGTGACTATCTTCATGCGCGCGGCTCTTCAGACATGAAGGGACAGGTGATGGCGACCTTGAACGCCGTCGAGTCAATTATGAAAACTGGGGATTTCCCAGTCAACTTGAAGTTCATGCTTGAAGGCGAAGAGGAAATTGGCTCTTTGAATATGGGAAATTTCCTGCCGAAATATAAAGATTTGTTCAAAGCCGATTTTTGTTTGAACCCCGATGCGGGCGCGATCTCTGCCGATGAACCCACCATCACCTTTGGCTTGCGCGGACTTGCCTATTTTGAATTGCATGTCTATGGTCCGCCGCGTGACCTACATTCTGGTTTATTCGGCGGCACGGTGCATAACCCCGCGCAGGCTTTGGCGGAGTTAATTGCCGGTATGCACGACGCAAATGGCACTGTGACGTTGCCGGGCTTCTACGACTCCGTGCGCCCGGTCACTGACCAGGAACGCGAGGCGACTGCGAAACTTCCAACAACACCTGAAAGTTATTTACAACAAACAGGCGTGCCTGCCTTGTGGGGCGAAAAAGAATACACGCCCGCGTTACGCACAGGCGCGCGTCCGACGCTTGAGATCAACGGTTTGCTTTCCGGCTGGACAGGACCTGGCTCAAAGACGGTCTTGCCTGCCAGGGCAATGGCTAAAATTTCCTGCCGCCTCGTGCCAGACCAAGACCTTGTAGTTGTTCAAAAACAATTGATCCAATATTTGGAAGAGCACGCTCCCAAGTCCATTACCTGGGAAGTGAAATCCCTGCATGACAGCCCGTGGGCGATTACCGATATTAATACCAACGGTGTACGCGCCATGGCTGCGGCAATGGAAACTATTTGGGGCAGACAACCTTTATATCGCCGCGAAGGCGGTTCGATTGGCGTGGTTGCCATGCTGCAAAATATTTGCGGCGTTGAGTCGGGTCTCGTCGGCGGCGGCTTGCCCGATGACAATGTCCACTCGCCGAATGAGCGGATGCACCTGCCAACCTGGCACAAGAACATGGATGCGTTCATCCATTTCTTTTTCAACATGAAATAATGTCATGTCATTGCGAGGGCGCTGTTTGCCCGAAGCAATCTCCCGCAAAGTTGGAGATTGCTCACCGCACTGGCGTACGGCGCAAGTGTCGTCGGGAAGAGCACCCTCCTCGCAATGACATGTGATTTATAAAAAGGACTTAAAGGTAAATGGAAGACAGAATTATCACCTACGGTGGACAAGCGGTTATTGAAGGCGTAATGATGCGCGGACAAAAGGCATATGCCATTGCCATGCGCGCGCCCGACGGCACGATTGCGATTCACACCCAAAAACTTGCGAATGTGTATCGTTCGGGCATTACCAAAATCCCATTTTTGCGCGGCTCAATTCTTTTGTGGGATGCGCTTGGATTGGGTATGAGCGCCCTCACGATCTCTGCGAATACCCAAACAGGCGAGGATGAAAAACTGGAAGGGCCGGCTCTTTACTTAACTCTGGGCTTGTCTCTCACCCTCGGCATTGGACTCTTCTTTTTGCTTCCCGCCGGCATTGGCGGGTTAGCCGAACATTATCTCGGTTGGAGTTCCTGGCTCAACAATTTGACAGAGGGACTCATTCGCCTGCTGCTTCTGGTCGGCTATATCTGGGCAATCAGTTTCATGCCCGATGTGAAACGTCTCTTTATGTATCACGGCGCGGAGCATAAGACGATCAACGCCTTCGAAGCAGGTGCAGAGTTGACTCCCGCAGTGGTGGCGAACTATCCCATTGAACACACACGTTGCGGAACGGCATTTTTGCTGACGTTGGTTTTGCTTTCCATTGTGGTATTCACGGCGCTTGGACCCATGTCGATGTTATGGCGGCTTGCCTCGCGCGTATTATTCATCCCCATTCTTGCCGGCGTTGCCATCGAATATATCCGCTGGACGGCGAATCATTTGGACAGTCCGTTTGTCCAAATGTTGATCAAGCCAAACCTGGCGTTGCAGCATCTCACCACGCGCACTCCCGATCATTCCATGCTGGAAGTGGCAATCGCATCATTCAACTCCATGCGCAAGGCGGAGCAGGAAACCGCGTAACGACTTTAATTTTTTACGAATCAAAAACCACCCGCCTTCACAGCGGGTGGTTTTTGATTCGGCAGAGTCTGTGGCAATGTTGAGGCGTGGAGAATTTTTGTTGGACAGAATTCGCTACCAGATGCGCGATGTGCGGATTTTTATCGCATTAAAATAAAAGACCACCTAAAATGAAAGGTGGTCTTGTGGGCGCGGCGGGGGTCGAACCCACGACCTCATCGATGTGAACGATGCGCTCTAACCAACTGAGCTACGTGCCCGAAGAAGCGACCGAGATTATAGTATAGGCTTCTCACTTTGGCAAGTCATTTACGGCGGCGGCAAATAATCCCATGGATTCACTTTCCAAGTTGAAGTCATCAACTCAAAATGTAGGTGTGGACCTGATGAGCGCCCGGTCGTGCCGACAGCCCCGATGCCTTCTCCCTGCCCAACGCTTTGCCCACAGCCACGGTAGAGCGCGCTCAAATGGGCATACAACGACTGGAAGCCGTTGCCGTGGTCAATCATAATCATGTTGCCGTAGCCGTAATCGTTCCAGCCAGAATAGACGACTACGCCTGCATCTGTTGCATAGACACCCTCGCCTTCACTGCCTGCCAGGTCAATGCCGCGATGATTGGTTTTCTCGGAATAATCAAACCCCGAAAGATAATGTTTGTTGGTCGGGTAGACATACGTGCCGTATCCCACCGCGCCGCCGCTGACCGCCTCACACGCGCCTTGTCCCATTTCTCGCGCTGTCGATGGGTTGTCACGCGTTACACCAACCGGCGCGTACCAGGTTGAAAACTCTCTTGTGCCGCCGGGAATAATTAGCCATGTTCCTGTTTTTATATTTGCATTTTCGAAATCGCCAACTGTGTTGGGGTCAATGTGATTTCCGGGAAACTCAATAATGTCAGCCGGTTTAACGTGGTAAAACTTTGCCCAATCTCCAAATGGAATCCCACCCAGCCATTCCCAATAGACTCCGTTCACCGGAAGAATGGTCAATTCCTGCCCGGGCTTCAAGGAATGCGGATCGTCAACCAGAATGTTGTAATTGCCGAATAATATGGTTTGTGGTTCAAGCCCAAATTTTTCTGCGATGCCAAAAACTGTATCTCCATCCTGCACTGTATACGTGGACAGTTCCTGGCGCGGGCGCGAAGGCACGTTCGTGTGAAGTTGCGCCGCACGCGAGATGCCTGAGATAATGGGAATATCCAACGCGGGGATCAAGCTGATATTTACCACAGCGGTCGGAGCGGCACCTGAATCCTGCTTGCTGTTTGCTGAAAGCGGACCCGGCGTCTGACGGTAATAGGCTTGCGCGAGCAGGATCACGACCATGATCGCAACGATGGAAAACAGGTTCGTCCCGCTCCGCAGTAGGGATTCGCCCAGTCCCATTTGCACGAGGCTGTTCATCCAACGGGCGATCAAGCCAGGTTGTCTGGACGGGGCGGAGGAGGAATCAACCTGTCCCTTGTTTTTATCCGATTCAATTGAATCAGTTGTTTTTTCATTGAAATTGTTTTGCATATTGTTCATCATAACACGGGCAAAAAATGAGAGTCAAGTTGCCTGTCAAACGCTAATCCTGCGTTAACCCGCCGTCTGACGGACGATGGGACGAAAGATTTGAATCGCGCCAATCACGACCAGTGAGAACAGTCCGAATAAAAGGGCGGTGGTGGAAAGTCCGAATTCCTGCGTCATCCATCCGATCAGCAGGCTTCCGAAGGGTGTAATGCCTTGCAAAGCCCAAAGATAGATGCTGAAGACACGTCCGCGTAAATTATCCGGGACGTGTAATTGGATGAGTGTGTTCATGGTGGCGAGTTGAGTCACGGCGCCCCAGCCCATTAATGCGATGACGATCATGGCAAACCATAACGAACGCGAAAGGGGAATGGCGATCATACCGAGGATGAAAGCGGCTTCGCCTAAAATGAGACGAAGTCCACGCCGACGTGCGCTGTTGTTCATCGCGATGGAGAAAGCCGCGATCAGTGCGCCTGCTCCCTGCGCGGTGTACAGAAAACTATTCCGCATATCCACAGTGGCTTTTACATCCCCGACCTGCCCAAGCAGGTCTTTGGAAATCACGGGCAGTTGTTGGGTGATGGGAAATGCAAAGATGCCCAATACAGCCGCAATGACGATCAGCAAGCCGACTGACTGGTTGTTGACGAGATATTGTGTCCCCTCGCGCAGTTCGGTCATCATGGAGCGTGTGCGCGGTTCGATAGGCATCTTGTAAAGTGCGCGCACAAAAAACAAGCCAATGATAATCGTGACAAAACTGATACCGTTTAGAAGAAAGACCCAGCCCTCGCCATTTTTCGGGAAGAGCAAAAATATGGGGACAATCAGCGCAGGTCCAAGCACACGCGAGAGATTGAAGGCAGTGGACTGCAAAGCGATGGCGTTCGGCAGAGACTCGCGCCCCACCAACTCGATCAACATGGCTTGACGCGCTGTGATCTCAAATGCGGATGCAATGCCGAGGATGAGGGAAGTGACGACAATATGCCAGATCAGAATTATTCCGCTTAAGGCGAGGAAGGCAAGCGCGAAGGTATCCAGCATCATAATGATTTGCAGGAAGATGATGGCTTTGCGTTTATCAACGTGTTCGATCAGTACGCCGCCTGGGATGGCTAGGAAAAAAGTTGGCAGAGTCACTGCAAAGGCTATCAGCCCCAGGTCAAAGGGACGTCCGCTGAGGCGATAGGCCAGCAGGGGCAGGGCTGTGTTTTGCATGGATGTGCCGATCAGCGAAAGTAAATGTCCAACCCAGAAGATGGCGAAATCGCGTGAGGCAAGCGCGGGGAAACGTTGTGAGAGAAGGATGCGAAGTTTATGCATATTATTTAACCGTTATTGCGAGGGTGGTGCTTTCCCGAAGCAACCCGAAACAATGACGGTTACGCTGGCACAATGCACTCAGGACGGTCGTTGCCAGGGATGTTGACCAAGGTCGAAACGGGGAACGCAGACATCCTGTCAGCGGGGAAGGGCTGAATGAACGGGAGCATGTTTTCGGGGGATTGAGGCGCAGGGTTCAGCCAATCCGCATAATTTTTTTTGTCCAAAATCACGGGCATACGGTTATGCAGGTCAGACATCAATGCGTTGGGTGTGGTCGTGATGATGGTGCAGGTGCGGAGTATGTTGCCTTCTGGGGAGTGCCATTCATCCCACAAGCCTGCGAAGGCGAATGGCTGGCGGTCTTTCATGTGGATGAAGTATGGCGTTTTTGTTTTCTGACTTGTTTCTGTTTTCCATTCATAAAATCCATCAGCGGGAATGAGGCAGCGTTTGTATTTGAAACTGCCGCGAAAGGATGGCTTTTCTGCGACGGTCTCTCCGCGCGCGTTGATGAGTTTATGCGCGATGGCAGGGTCTTTCGACCACGAGGGGATTAATCCCCACAGGAAAAAATCCGCCTTGTTTTTGCCGTCGTTTGGAATGACAAGAATGGGTTGTGTTGGGGCAATGTTGTAGCGTGGCGCAAATTGGATTGGAAATATAAAATCGCCAAATGCATCCTGTAATTCTGAAGGGTCAACTGTAAGTGTAAATCGTCCGCACATGGTTTCTCCTTTTATGTCGATTTCAGGTCTACAGTAATGTATAGAAAATGTGTCTGATCGATCTCTTCTTCATTTTCCTGCTTACTGTTTTAGCCTGCGCGCATCGCCTGCCCGCAAAGTGACCCCGATTGAATCCAGGTGCTCCAACAATGCCTGTGCGTACTTTCTGGTTGTACCCAGCGCGTCGCGCGCTTCGGCTAATGTGATCTCCCCGTTTGCCTGTATCACGGCACGGACTTTTTCCACCAGCGCGTCATAATCTTTTTTGCGGAAGAGCACGTCCTGCGAGACTGCCGCCAATTCGCCCAGTTCGATCAGCGCATTGACGATTTCTTCACCGACCTCGCTTTGACATTCTTTGAGACTTGGCGTGACGTACGGATTGGATTCAAATTTACGCATCAATTCTTTAACTTTGAGTTGTTCCGCCCCCGTAAGCTTTATCTCATGTTCGGTTTTTGCCAGCCAAATGGAATAATCAGCTATCTGGTGATCAGTGATCAGCTTGTTGATGACCGTATTGAAAACTCGCGGCACAAGTTTCAACTTGCTTTTCAATTCCTCGCGTGGAATACCACGTCTTAATGGAAATTGCTTGTGATGCGCCTCAACGGTCTGTAAAATTTTTCCACTCAATGTATTCCAGTGGGGCAGGGCGATTGCGAGGGAATTGCTTGCGGCCGTTTGTGCGCCGTCTTCCAAAATAATCAATTGACCTGTGCTTATTAATTCCTGGAGTGCAGACTCTGCAACCGATGATTCCAGACGCGATTTTGTGACCATCTCTTTTAATGGTGCGGCGTTCAGAGCTAACGCAGCTTCAAGCAAAATATCTGACGGTGTTCCCTGCGTGAGAGACTCAAGTGACTTGAGCGTATCTTCGTTGAAACGTTTATGCCTGCCTTTGGGCTGGTGGTCAATGATGCTGCCGCCGCCAAGTGTTTCGCTGGGAGAAGGTCGGCGCAGGATATATTTATCTCCGCGCACGGTGACAACTGGCTCGCGCAATTCAAGTTGAATCCAGCCTTCTTCACCTGGAAGCAGTTCTTCCGTGCCAAGCAGTCGCAGCGTTGCAATGGTTTCACTTGCGCCCACAAAAAACTTTACTTCATCGCCGTGTTTGATGGATGTGGATGCATCTTTGAGTAAGCGAAATCGCGCATCTACTCTTCTGGTTGCCTGATATTGATTTAGGTGGACAACGACATCGCCGCGTTGAATTAATTCCATGTTGATGCCTGAGATGTTTACGGCGGTGCGCGAACCCAGCACAGCTAATTCTTCTTTTTTCTTGTGAGTCTGAAGCCCTCGTATCCTGCCCTTCAAACCGCCTGGCAGAATTTCCACTTCATCGCCAACCGTGAGATGACCGTCGCTAAGCGTGCCGGTGACCACCGTGCCGAATCCGCTCATGCTGAAGACCCGGTCAATCGGCAGGCGCGGACGGTTGAGGTCGAGCCGTTCGGGTTTATTTTCAAGAAGCGATTGGAGATTGGTAATTAGTTCTTTGAGTCCCGTTTTGGTTTTGGCAGAGACTCGGATAATGGGCGCATCATGCAGGATAGTTTCGCTCACAGCGGCGCGAATGTCCATTTCAACAAGATCAAGCCAGCCTGGGTCGGGGGCGAGGTCTGTTTTGGTCAGCACGATCAGTCCGGCAGGAATCCGCAATAGGTCTAAAATCGCGAGGTGTTCCTTGGTCTGCGGCATGACGCCTTCGTCTGCCGCGATGACCAGCAGTGCGGCGTCAATTCCGCCGATACCCGATAGCATATTTTCGATGAAGTCGCGATGACCCGGTACATCTACAATGCCGACTTCTTCACCGTTGGGCAAAGTGAGCCAGCCGAAGCCGAGTTCGATGGTCATTTCGCGCGCTTGTTCTTCTTTGAGGCGGTCGGGGTGCGTGCCTGTTAGCGCCGCAATAAGCGTGGATTTGCCATGATCGACGTGACCTGCTGTACCAATAACTCGCATGATGATTCCCAGACTTTCCCTCATCCCCAACCCTTCCCCCGCAGGGGGAAGGGTTGGGGATGAGGGAAAGATTTTACTTCGTTGTTTTCTTGCCATGACCCATGATGCGCTGATAGGATGTCATCCATTCATGCACCACGTTCATAATTTCCTGTAGTTCTTTTTCTGTAGCATCGGTGACCTGGTGCATTTGATCCTGTAAAACCTGTGTCACATCATCCAAAGGCGTGATGCGCTCGTCTGTTTTTAGCAAGTCTTTGCGGATGTCGCGGAAGGATTCTTCGTTGGAAAGGCTGTAGCCCGTCCAGCGTTTTTGGTCGTCCACTTTGAAGCTGACCCATTCCTGCTTTATGCGATCTTCTGCAAGGCGCTGCATTTCGGTCACTTCGTTGATGCGCCGTTCGAGTTTTGTGTTAAGTTCGAGGTAGGTTTCCTGCGCTCTTTTTGCGCCGCGCAGAGCTTCATCCAGACTTTGTATGTGACTATCAATACCCGCCGTTTCTTTTTTGAAGGTATCATATTTTTCCTTCCATTCTTTCCAGGCGCGGTCACGGTCTATTTGGGCAATGGCTTGTTGTTCGAGGAAAGCCGTTTGCGCCTGTTTGCGTTCGAGTTCAGATGCGACCAAATCCTTGAAACGATTTTCAACATTATGTACGCCGTCGGTGGTCATGGTGTATTTATCGCGGTTCTCATCCACGCGTTTGCGGATGGAGGTCAATTCGCCTTGAATATCTGTAATATGTTTCAGGTCGTTCTTGCGGGTTTCTTCCATGGCTTTCAATGCATGCAGGACGTCATCATTGGAACGTGTGGCTTGATCAACATGTGTTTTGAAATCGCCTACATTGTCTCTCATGCGCTGCATTTCGTCGCCGCGTTCTTTGAGTTGTTTTTTGAATTCCGTCAGGCTGGTGGTCAGTGTGGATTTTAACTGAGCAATGGCTTTATTTAGCTCAAGGATTTCAGGTGGGAATTGTTTTGCAATTTCAGCTTCGCTGCGCGTGTGTTTTTTATCGTTCTCTTCGATCATTTTGATAATATCATTACGCTGCTTGGTGAGCATTGTTTCAAATTGGTCCACGCGTTTGGTGATCGGCGCGACCTCTGTGATCTGCTTGCTCAGGGGTTTGATCTGTTTGGAAACCACATTGACCGAGGTTTCAAAGGAATTTATGCGTTCAGTCAACGCTGAAAAGGAATCCTTATTTTCGCGTTGTTGCTTATCCAGCCATTCAAGCTGCTTGATGATCTGTTCAAATTCCATGTTGCTCTCCGATAATTGTAGGGGAATAGATAAATTATAGCACGCCCGCAAAACGCCTTTATAGACCGAGATGTTCGAACAAAGCAGGCAGATTGACAATGAAAGGCTGTAAGACTTGCGGGAACATGCCCAGGATGAATAGCCCGATCATGCCCAGCCCAAGCATGGTCGTTTGCACCCAGGATTCGTTCCACTCCCAGGCTTTGTTCTCCTCAGCCATTACGAATACAGCCAGCGTACGGATGGCCGCGATTAACAATCCGAGCAATCCAATAAACACCCAGAAGGAAGTCACAAGGGATTGCCCTGCCAGTTCCTGCCATAATGCCAGGCGCGGCGGGAAACCTGCAAGCAATGGAAAGCCGGTCATGGAAAGGTTAGCCAGGATGAGCGCGGCAACGGCTACAGGATAACTGCGTGCCATTCCTTGAACTTCGCTAAAGCGCAGCGAATAGGCTTTGCGTTTTATGATGGAAAGCGCCAAAGCCCAGACCGCCAATTCCAATCCGCGCGGAATGAGCAGCAGGAAGGTGGTGTTCACAATTTCAGTTGATTTCAATCCAATTGCTAAAACGAGCAAGCCTGTCTCGGTAATCGCCGCATAGCCCATGATTCGCCCAATGTGTTTTTGCTGGGATGCAAAAAGCCCGCCGCTTGCTACCATCAAAACCCCTGCAAATTGAATGGCGTTTGAAAGTTGTGGCGAAGTACGCAGCCAGGTGTAACGGTCTAAAAAGCCGAGCGCAAAGATGACAGTGAAGGTAGGCAGCGCCCAGAGCAGAAAGCCTGTTGCATAGGGCAAGGCTTCCTCCATTAACATCGGAATCCAGTTGTAGAGCGGGAAGACTCCCAACAGGAAGGCGAATCCCAGTCCAAGGATTGTGCCAGCCTGTAGCGTGGCTCCAATATCACCGGGACTAGCCTCCACGCCTGCCAGCATCCATCCTGAAAAGAGGATGAACGGCATCGCAAGAGTTTGATAGATCAGAAAACGAACCACGCCGCGCCCGGGTTTCTGATACAAAGGGACAAGCAGCGGAATGACCAGCATCGCCGCCATGTCCAGTAGCAGCGCGGCAAACAGGAAAGGCTGCACTGCGATTGAAGCGGTCAAGAGTGCCACGATCATTAATCCCAGCGAGACAAAACGATTGGCTGAACCGGATGCCTCTGTGCCAAAGAACCACAGTGCTGCCAGCCCATAAATGATTGCGATCAGGGGACCATCTGCCGTATTAAGCGCAAAACTGCGCCCAAAAAATTCAACAGAGGATGAAATTTTTATGGAGACTGAACCAAGCAGGAGCGCGGTGTCAATCGGGAAGATCAGCGCGACGAGCGCCAGAATTGTTGATACAACTCCTCCGATCAGCGGAGAAAAGCGTTTATGCAAAAAGAATAAAGTTGAAAATCCAACGACGAACGGGATTAATATCCAGATAAAGGGGGCGCTCATGCCTCATCCTCCATTTCAACTGGAAGAGTCCCTGCGAGTAATAAATACGAGCCGGCGATGCCCAACCCTAAATTGGTGACAGCCAACAGTCCCGTTACGAGGATCGAACTTTCGATTGCCGCATACAGGATTTCAAACCCTGTCAGCAAGGTGAGCAAACCGAGGATTGCATTTAGCGTATCAGAAGTCATGCCCAGATGCGCAAGCCCTGCCCCGATCAAGAGCAGGCTTCCTGCGATTACCGGCAAGCCAAGCCCTGGAATCACCGCTTCTATTCGAGGCGTTGCGCCCGCGCTGACAAGCGCCACTACGCAAGTGAGCGCCACACGAAACCATTGTCCGCGCGGCAAAAGGGATTCTTCTTCTCTGCCTTCTGCAGATGACATCCCAAGGCGCGTCATGCCGAGCGCGGCTACCACCATCCAACCGGTGATCAGTTTTGCAGAACCCATCACAAAGGGCAGGTGGCGTGTTACCAGCCAGAAAGCGGCAACGTATTGAAGTGCCAGCGCGCCGAGACTCATGCGCCAATCGCGGTTGATCAGGATGACGGTGGATGTAGCCAGCAGCAAGCCCACCGCGATCCATGAGGTAATGTTGATTGCCATTTTATGGAGTCCCTTGTGCTATTAATGAAATAAAGAGCACCAAAAAGAGCAAGGTCCACATGATGCCGCCTTCCCCTTCGAGGGTTTCGGTGATGGACTGGCTAACTCGTCCGAGCAGGCGATAGATGACCCACAAATTGCTGTAAATGGTGGTTATGCCTGACGCTGTGGAACTGACCCAGTGGGCGCGGATTGGGTTGAGGATGCGAAAACGCGGCGTTGCCCACACCAGCCCAAAGGCTAGGAGTGAAGTGAGCACGGCTTGCAGCCAAGCGCCGACCTGACGCGAGCCGTCCCATCCGAATAATCCCAGTAAAAGTTGAAAAACAACCAGCAAAATAATTCCAGCGGGATAAATTTTATTTGCCCAGCCTGGCTGCGCGTCAAGGGATGTGCGCCCAGCAGAGCGCAGCGCGTGTCGCACAAACCCAGCCATGAGCAACGCTTGCGCCACGATCACAAATGGAATGAAGAAACCCAGGTTCCCAAGCCATGCGCTGGCGGTCAGGGAAAATGGCAAAGATGAAAGACTCCACACGCTGATGAGCAATGCGCGGTTTAACCAAACCTGTTGAACTGATGCCAGAAAAAGCGCTCCTCCAACCAGAATCAGCGCACAGCCCCAGGCCACAGCGCCGAGCGGACTGCCGCTCAATGCAGAGATGATCGAAAGCGCGGCGAGACTGATAATCCAATACGGACGGCCTGTTAATTCGTCAGGCGCGCGCAACCACATCCAACCGCCGTAAAGCGCGGCAATGATTGCAAGTCCGAAGAAAAATGGGGTGAGCGCGGAGGTCAAACTTCCAGCAGGGATATACGCCAATAAGACAAGGCTTGATACCGCTGAAACCAAACGAAGCGATGTGCCAATGCCGCGTCGCAAAGTGGATTCAGATGCGTACGGTAAATGCAGAGGTAGAACACCCAGCCGCAACCCAGCCGCGGCCACAAGATACAAGCCTGAACCCGGTGCGATGGATTGAAAGTCAAATGTATTTCCCTGGGCAACGCTTACAATATTCGCCCATAACAATAGACCAATGCCAATCGCGCGCGTGGAAAAAGAGATAACGACTTTTTCATTGTTTGCAGGTCCGTTTACCGCTCGTAATTGCGTAAGGAGTTCTGTAATGTCCAACGCGCCCCAGACCAATAATAGTGTGAGCGGATTGTTGGCCGTAACCGCCAATAGCCCAATTCCGCCCAGGGCAAGTGTGCCTGCCCACGTGAATGAGTTTGTGACGGCTGAACGTGTGATGGCCGTCAGCAGGATCGTTAAGGTGAGCGCCGTAATGCTCAAAGCAAACGGCCACGAGAGTCTATCCGCGCGAAACAGGATCGGATTTATGAATATGGTACGTGGTTGCCACGCGGGTAGGGTGAAGTCAAACGGCACTCTCCCCAGCCAGATGAACACGCTGACCAGCGCCAGCATTGCACCACCCACAGCTACGAGCCACGCATACCGCGCATTGGGCTGGGTCACTTGCAGCACCATTAATGCCAGCGCGGTTACAAAAAGAAGTAAACAAGAGATTAAGATCAACATGGGAAAAACAATTGTATCAGTTTTATTGCCGTGCCACTTTGGCTTTTTGCTTTTGGTACAATCACAGACATGACTTTTCGACAGCGCAACCTTATTGGATTAAAAACCATATTTTGGCTTTTGACAGGCTTCTTAATCGTCTCCTGCGGATCTTCTCCCAGCCTGATACCTGTTGCGGTTGCACAAAGCGTGTCAGCTATCCCTACGCTGACGCCTTTCCAACCCCAAACCAACGCCCCTGTGAATTCTGCGCTTGAGCCAGTCACGCCGCAAGTTCAACCAACATACACTCCCTACCCGACAAAATATGTTGTTGTTGAAAATCTGCCAACCCCGGTTATGGTCATCCCGCCGCCTGGCGAGGCAATACCAGATTTTAGCCTGCTCAACACCAATAATCCGCTGACAGGTCTACCTGTCAGCGATCCGTCCCTGCTTGAACGCAGACCGATGGTCGTCAAAATTGCGAACTCACCGGATTATATCCGACCGCAATCTGGGCTGACTCTGGCAGACATTGTCTACGAATATTACATTGAATGGGGCGACACGCGCTTCATTGCTGTGATGTACGGAAATGACTCACCGATGGTGGGTCCCGTGCGCTCAGGTCGATATTTTGACGAGCATATTGCCCGCATGTATAATGCGTTTCTTGTCTTCAAAGGCGCCGACCCGCGCGAACTTTCATACTTGGAGGGCGGCACTTTAAATGATTTTCTCGTGATTGTATACAGCAATGGCAGTATCTGTCCGCCGGTTGTGATCGGGCCGGAAAGAAGAGATAGCTATAATAATGCCTTCTTCAACACGACCAAATGGGCGGCTTGTGCAAAAAAGAAAGGGATCGATAATTCAAAGCCCTCCCTGCGCGGAGGATTCTTCACAGAGCAGATTGCGCAAGGCTCCGTTTTGAATGCCACCCGTATCTACTCCTTTTTTTCCAACTATAGTTATAACTATTGGGACTATGACGCCGCCACACATAAATACTTCCGCTATCAGGAAGCCAACGATAAGGTTGGTAAAAAGCCTGAGGCGTACGCGCCTCTTTCAGACGCGCAGACAGGACTGCCAGTGACAACGGATAACGTGGTTATACTGTTCGCACCATATACATTTGAAAATCCATACGATGCACATGATGAGGTTTATCACATTGATTTGATCGCTTCCGGGAATGCATACGTATTCCGCGATGGGGTGGCAACCCCCGCCATTTGGAATCGCACTGATGAAAACCAGCCCCTCCTGCTCACCACATTGACAGGGAATCCCATTTACCTGCGTCCGGGGCGAACATTCTACGAAGTGATGGGGGTGCATTCCACTTACACCCAGGATGGGACAGACTGGCATTTTGTTTTTCAAACGCCGTAATTACAAACGGTAGGTGACTGTCACCTGTATAATGGATTAAAATACAGCTCATGTATGTTTCCCTCTGGAGTTTCTAATGACCTTTGACCCGGTTTTTCTAAGTAGTTTAACACTCGTGCTGACCGCGTTTGGCGGTGCATTCCTTGCCGCATTGTGGATCAGCCTCGTCGTGTGGACGTATCGCGATATTCGCGCACGCGCGCGTGACCCGTTGGTTCAGACGCTTGCCGCCTTGCTCGTGGCAGTCTTGAATCTACCCGGCGTGCTGGTGTATCTCATCCTGCGCCCGCCACGTACTTTGGAAGAGGAATATCAACGCACCCTGGAAGAGGAAGCCCTGCTTCAAGCGTTGGAAGACCTGCCGCTTTGCCCGGGTTGTGAACGGCGTGTAAAAGAAGATTGGCAGATCTGTCCTAATTGTCACACCAAGTTAAAGAAAGCTTGCCAAAATTGCGCGAAGTTCATGGAACTTCCCTGGAATATCTGCCCATTTTGCGGCACGCCTGCCCCTGGTATGCGGTTGGAATCCACCAGCCTGGATGACGCTTTGCGCGGCTTGAAAATGGGCGACGAACACGCAGATGTAAAAGTTGATTCTTCACAATGAAAATAGGTTCCGTTACGCTGCATCATCTAAGCATGCCGCTTGTCTCGCCGTTTGAAACTTCTTTTGGGCGTGAGACTGACCGCGAATGTGTTTTGGTCGAAATCAAATCTGAAGGGCTGACAGGTTATGGCGAATGTGTCGCCACCCGTGACCCGGGCTATAACTACGAGACCACCGGCACAGTCATTCACATCCTCAAGGATTTCATCATTCCCTTAATGTTTGGCGGAGACATGAAAGACGCCGCAGATTTTCAGAACCTTGTCTCTGGTATTCGTGGACATTATCTAGCGAAGGCAGGTGTTGAAATGGCGCTCTGGGATTTGCTTGGCAAGCGCGACGGTAAATCATTGCGCGAAATGCTGGGAGGTGTGCGCCAAAAAGTTGAAGTGGGAGTCTCGATCGGGATTCAGGAATCAGCTCAAGGCTTGGTGCGAAGCGTGGCGGACTATGTCAGCCAGGGATATGCGCGGGTCAAGATCAAGATCAAACCAGGCAGGGATGTCGAAGATGCGTCCGCTGTTCGAAAAGAATTTCCAAACTTGCGCTTGCAAGTGGATGCGAATTCTGCGTATTCGTTGGACGACATAAAAATACTTAAGCCGCTGGATAAACTAAATTTATTATTGATCGAGCAACCTTTGTTCGAAGATGATATTTGGGATCATCATAAATTACAGGAACAATTTGAAACACCGATCTGTTTGGATGAAAGCATCGTCTCGCCGCGCCATGCGCGTTACGCAATCGAGATGAACGCCTGCCGCGTGATCAATATCAAAGCGGGCAGGCTGGGCGGGTTGAGCCAGGCGGTGATGGTGCATGATCTTTGCCAGGAAGTTTCAATGCCTGTCTGGTGCGGCGGCATGTTGGAGACTGGCATCGGGCGCGCTTCAAATGTGGCGTTGGCAACATTGCCAAACTTTGTCCTGCCCGGCGACATCTCCGCATCAGATCGTTATTACACGCGTGATATTACCAACGAGCGTTTTGTGTTGAATTCAGATTCAACCATTGATGTTCCGCGCGGCGCAGGACTTGGCATGACCATTGATGAAGATGCGCTAAAAAGTTTTTCAATTAATAAATTAACATTCGTTGCAACTTCATAATTAATAAAACTGTATTGAAGTTATTTTGAATCGAACAACATAACCTTCATATAATGCGAGGCATGGATACGCCCCGTATTTTTATTTCTGAACGTATTGAAAACTATTTTATATATACCTTCACGCCTAAAATGACTTTTCTTTACACACATAAATTACAAAAGCGCAGTCATAAAATGACGCGTTTTAGTTTTCTCTTTGTCAGCATTCTTTCGCTGGTTGCATGCCAGCCTTCCTTGTGGGGCGCACCTCCGCCTCCGCCTACTTTTTCTGCGCCAACTGCTTCGGCTACTGCTTCGTTTACCATTCAAATCCCCACGCTTGCGCCAACCATTACGCCCATGCCGCCAACCGCTGTCCCCACCCCGGTTGTGTTGAATGCCGCGCAGGTATGGGCAAGCCCGGCTGTTCCATTAATTTTGCGCGAAAAATTTCAAAGCTGGGGATTTCAAATATTGGCTGCTGAACAAGCCAATGCCAATTTATATATTGATGTGTCGCAGACCTCCGAAGGCGCAATGCACGTTTCCACCTGGACGTATGCGCTCGTTGCGCCTTTCCCGACCTTGATCGATGGTGTGGCTTCGCAGGAATTGCTCGCCGTGTGGAGCGGTTCTGCCTTTGGACCTTTTGTGGGGATTCCGCTCCTGATGGAAGAATCCACGCTGAAGACATTTACCGTACTTTGGGGTCCTCCCGTGGAAGGCGCTGTCCAGGTTGTGGCGGCGGATCAACTGCTGGATACCGCATGGAATCAAATGCCTTCATGGGCAATCATTCCATTTGAACAGATCGAGCCAAAATGGAAAGTTTTGATGATCGACGGTCAATCGCCGATCCAAAAAAAGTTTGACCCGATCGTTTATCCACTGACCGTGGACTACCGTTTGATGTGCGTGGATCAATGTCAGATTCCCAACGGAATGAATTTTTCCTACCAAAATCGCGACTCAAGCAAATTGACAACTGTCATCATGACCGGCGTCACCGCATTGGTGCGCGCAACCGCAAAGACAATGAATTCAAAAGGGATTCTGTATCCGGGCGAAGTGATCCGCGATATGATGCGCGAAGCAGATATTACCCACATTAATAACGAAGTCCCATTTTTTACAGGCTGTCCGCAGCCTGACCCGAACCAGGCGCTGCAAATATTTTGCAGCGCGCCGCGTTATATGGAACTCATTACCGACATGGGCACAGATGTCATGGAACTTTCGGGCGATCATTTTGCCGACTATGACTCTGTCGCCATGTACGAAACGCTTGATATTTACAAAAAAAATAACCTTCCATATTATGGCGGCGGTTATAACGTGGAAGATGGCCGTAAGCCTTTATTGATGGAAGTCAATGGAAATAAGATCGCGTTCATCGGTTGTAACTATAAGACGATCTACGCCAGCGCGACAGATACGGTGCCCGGCGCGGTGCCGTGTGATTTCCCATACATGACCCAGCAGATCGCATACTATCGTTCGCAGGGATACATGCCGATCTCCACGTATCAATATCATGAGTTTGATACCCCCGAAGCCCGCCCGCAACAGTTGATAGATTTTCGCAGAATGGCAGATGCGGGCGCAGTGATCGTCAGCGGCAGTCAGGCGCATGTGCCGCAGGTGATGGAGTTTTACAACGGCGCATTTATTCATTACGGGTTGGGCAATCTTTTCTTCGACCAGATGGCAAAAAGAGGACCGCACCTGACGGAAAATGAATTCATCGACCGCCACATCTTTTATGATGGACATTATCTTGGCGTGGAACTGATCACGGCGCGGCTGACAGATTATGCGCGTCCGCGTTACATGACCGAAACTGAACGCAACAAATTTCTAACGATGTATTTCGAAAAAAGCGGCTGGGACTTTTTGCAAGTGGGGCGGTGATGTAGTCCAACACGATTTGTAAAAGTGGTTTGGTAAAGAAAAACCAAACGTATCCAATCGCGGTCAAATTCTTAGCATGCGATCAAGTTTCTTATTCTAAAACCCTTCATGCTCTGTCCTCGCGATGATCTCATCCTGTAACGTCTTGCTCAGATCACAGAAATAATCACTATATCCAGCTACACGTACAATTAACGAGCGGTACTGTTCCGGGTTGGATTGCGCGGCTATGAGTGTTTCGGCGTCAACCACGTTGAATTGGATGTGATGCCCGTCAAGTTTGAAGTAGCCTCGTACCAGGCTTACGAGTTTATCGAGTCCTTCGTCATTTGCCAGCACTTGCGGAGTGAATTTCTGGTTGAGCAGGGTCCCGCCGGTGCGGACGTGATCCATTTTAGCGACGGAGCGCGCGGCGGCGGTGGGACCATTCCGGTCGGCACCCTGCACAGGCGAGACGCCTTCCGAGAGCGGCGTCCAGGCTTTGCGTCCATCGGCGGTGGCACCTGTCACCGCACCAAAGTAGACGTGGCAAGTCGTTGGCAGCAGATTGATATGGTATTCGCCGCCGCGCATGTTCTTGCGTCCATCCACGGCGTTGAAGTAGGCTTCAAAGACGCGCACCATCAGGTCGTCGGCGGCGTCATCGTCATTGCCGTAGCGCGGAGTGCGATTTAGCAGCATCTGCCGCTCGCGTTCGAATCCGACAAAATCAACGGCGAGCATTTCCAGCAGAGTAGACAGATTGAGGTCGGCATCCTCGTAAACGTGTTTCTTGATCGCCGACAAAATATCAGTCATCGTTCCGACACCCACGCCTTGGATGTAGCTCGTGTTGTAGCGCGCGCCGCCGGAATGATAATCTTTGCCTTTTGCAATACAGTCGTCGGTTAATAGCGAAAGGAATGGAGCGGGCATATATTTTGCATACAGATTCTCGATCACATTATTTCCACGTACTTTGATATCGACAAAGTGCAGCACCTGCCGCTCGAAGGCAGTAAAAAGCTCATCAAACGAATTAAAAGCTCGCGGGTCGCCAGTTTCAAGCCCCAGCTTGCGTCCGGTTCGAGGGTCAATGCCATTGTTCAGCGTCAACTCAAGTACCTTCGGCAGGTTGAAATAGCCCGTCAAAATGTAGGCTTCCTTGCCGAATGCACCCACTTCCACGCAGCCGCTTGATCCGCCGCAGCGCGCGTCAACTACGCTTTTGCCCATGCGTACAAGCTCCTGCACAATCAGATCAGAGTTAAAAATGGACGGTTGCCCAAAGCCGGTACGGATGATTTTTGCGGCGCGGCGCACGAACCTATCGGGATTTTTCTTGCTGACCTGCACCGATGATGACGGCTGAAGCAGGCGCATATCCTCGATCACATCCAACAGCAGATACGAGACCTCGTTGACGCCGTCTGAGCCATCGGGGCGCAGACCGCCAACGTTGATCTGGGCGAAGTCGGTGTAGGTGCCGCTTTCGGCGGCGGTCACACCCACTTTGGGCGGCGCGGGCTGATTGTTGAACTTGATCCAGAAGCAGTGCAGCAACTCCTCGTATTCGTCGTGTTTGACGGCGTCGTAGAAGAGCAAAAGATGCTGGTCTAGCTTGCCAGGGCAGAAAGCATCCCAGGTGTTGAGTTCAGTGGTCACGCCCAGATGGACAAACCAGTAGTATTGCAATGCTTCATGGAAATCGGATGGAGCATGGGCGGGGACATGGCGACAGACCGATGCGATTTTCTTCAGCTCTGCGTGTCTCTGCGAATCAGACTCCGCCTCAGCCTGTTTCTCCGCCAACTCAGCATATCTCTCCCCGAAGCGGATCAACGCCCCGGCTGCGATGTGCATGGCGCGCAGCTCCTCTTGTTTGTCGTAGGCTTCTGGGTCGCTCAGGAAGTTAAGTGCGGCAATGCGGCGGTCGATCTCGGCTTGGAAGTCGAGCATGCCTTTGTGGTAGATTTTGTCATCCAGCACGGTATGACCGGGTGCGCGTTGTTCCATGAATTCGGTGAAAATCCCGGCTTCGTAGGCGGCTTTCCACTCGTCAGTCATCTCGTTCAAGAGGAGTTCGCGCATGGATTTTCCCTGCCAATAGGGAATGACGGTTTTTTCGTAAGCGATACGTGTAGCTGGTTCGACATGGAATGAAGTCTTTTCGCGGCTGTTGAGAATGTCAAGATCATCCAACGAGTGGCAACACAGCTCGGGGAAGGTCGGCGCGTGCTTGGGCGCGTGTCCCTTCTCGCCGACAATCAATTCGCCGGGGTAGAGGTCGATGGTTTTATGTTCCAGTAGATAAGCAAATGACTTGGCGCGTTTGACCGGCGTGGAGAGCAGTCCAGTTTCCTGCTGGTAGAAAGCAGTCAGCAGTTCAGCTCGCTCACTGGAAAGAGTCTCTTTGGCATTCAGACTTTTCTCGCGCAGCATTTTGACACGATCAGTTATTGGCATGGGAACCTCCGTATAAAGGTGAAAGATTAGCGTAAGATAACACTTAAATTGTAACTTCTCAATAACTCTGCCGCGTGGAGCATGGTTTCCCCGGTTGGAGGTTTTGTATCGGCGAGTTTATATTCATGTGCCAGCGCTTCATACTTGGCTTGGGCGATGTTGTGATAGCCCATCAATTCTACGCCTTCGAGTTTTGGCAGGCTGGCAAGGAATTTTCCACTTGCATGCAAATTTTCCTCGTCATCGTTGATGTCTGGAATCAGCGGAATACGCACCAGGATTTTATGTCCGTGTTCTGCGAGTTTTTGCAAATTCTCCAAAATCACTTCGTTGGGAACTCCTGTTGCTTCGCGGTGACGCGCACTGTTCATGTGTTTCAAGTCGTAAAGGAATAGATCCACGTCGCGGCGAATTTGCTCAAAGATATTCCAATTTGCAAATCCGCTGGTATCCACCACCGTATGGATTTCATGCACACGACAGGCGCGCAACAACGCTGAAAGAAATCCCGGTTGCATTAGCGGTTCACCACCCGAAAAGGTTACGCCCCCGCCAGATTCATCGTAAAAAGGAATTTCGCGTTCCACTTGTGACATCACCTCGCGGACGGTGACAGCACGTCCAGAAAACTGCCGCGCTCCGGAGTAACAAGCCGAAATACAGGTTTCACAGCGAATGCATTTTTGCCTGTCGGTAATGATTCCGGATTCCATGCTAATAGCGTCTTCCGGGCAAATCTCCACGCACACTCCGCACATCAGACAGCGTCCTTCGCGATAGAGCAGTTCCGGCGCAAGAGACAGACTCTCCGGGTTGTGACACCACAAACACGAGAGCGGACATCCGCTAAAAAAGACGGTTGTCCGAATTCCAGGACCATCGTTGATGGAATATTTTTTGATGTCGAATATTGTTCCGCTTTGCATTATCAAATTATACCGCTCAGACAACAGCGAGTTTTGTGTTCAAGTATAATAACCGGGTAGTCTTTTTATATCCCATGCAAAAAAAACCGCGATTATCTTCCATTATTGAGCATCTTCTTCGACAACCGACGCGTATTGCGTCGGCTCATATTGCGGTGGGTGAATCCATTTTTTTTAGCGATGAGCAAATCCATACGCAATGGGGTGAAAGCCTTCTCGCGCAAATCCCGTTGACCATTCGCCGCGTACCGACCGAACAACAATGCATGGCTTGTTTTGAAAAATATCATCCAACCCGTGCGGAGGTTTCATGTCCGCATTGCGGAAGCGTGGGCGCAAAAATTATCTCTGGGGAAGAGTTTTATCTTGAATCAATTGAGGAATAAAATGAATAAGCGACTTTTTATTTGGATCGGACTTGTGTTTACGCTCCTTGCCTGTAATCTCGGAACATCCGCAGCAACCCCAGCCTCAGATCTGTTTGCCACGCTATCGGCATCCACTCCGCTTTCGGTGAATCCGTCCGCAGCCACTGATCCTGCGCCAACAACTTCATCCACTTTTATTTTGTCCACGCCAATTCCGTCCACTATGACGGTGCCGACTTCTTCATCTACCGATCAGCCAAAAGGGCAGATCGTTTACACCTGTCAAGTATTTAAAGCGCAAGCCAGCAATCAGATCTGTATCATCAATGCCGATGGGAGAGGCTTTCGCCGCCTGACAACAGACGACACCAAACAACATTACTATCCTTCCTTGTCTCCTGATGGAAAAAGCGTAGTCTACGCCGCCTTTCTTCAAGCGAACATCTATGAAATTTACGAAATGAATCTTGCCACTGGGAAAGTTGTCCAATTGACAAATAAACTTGGCAACCTCAACGCGCCAGAGATTTCACCGGATGGCAAACACATCATTTTCAAGACATGGTCTGCCAACACCGACAAAAACGTGATCTGGATGATGGATCGTGATGGTAAAAACGCCGATAAAGTTTCGCGCGTCGTAGGCTGGGATCCAACCTGGTCACCGGATGGACAAACTATTTTGTTCGCCTCCGATATGGATGGCGCAATCCAGTTGTTCCGTATGCGCACCAACGGGAAGGAACTGCACAGGGTTAGCAGTCTACCTGCCATCCGTGGACGAAGCGATTGGTCACCAGATGGGCAATTAATTGTCACATATTCCGGTGAGCCGTGGCATCACGAAGTGTATCTCATGAATGTTGACGGCTCGAATGCGCGCGTGCTTTCTTCAGCCGGTGGAAATTCCCAGGGAGCATCCTTCTCACCCGACGGTCAGTGGGTCACATTTACTGCTTATTACGATCATCCTGGCGATGACCACGGGTGCGAGATCTACATCATGCGCATCGACGGCACCGAGTTACGCCGCATAACAGACAATGATTATTGTGATTACCAACCGCGCTGGGGATCGTAATAAATATTTTGCGCGCGTCATAGTAAAATTGACAGATGACTGTATTGTAAAAAATAAAATCAAGAGTTATTGGAGAAAAATAATAATGGGTTTCTTGTCTGGTTTGTTTGGTTCCGCCGTGCCTGCTCTCAGCGCAGTTGAGTTAAATGAAAAACTAAAATTTGGAAAACACCCGTTGGTGCTTGATGTGCGCCAGCCGGACGAATTTCGGCAGGCACATATTGCAGGGGCAAAACTAATCCCGCTTGGTGAACTTTACAAACGCATCAAGGAATTACCGCAGGGACGTGAGATCGTTTGCGTCTGCGCTTCGGGGAGTCGCAGCAGTTCCGCCGCAAAGAAATTAATGAAAGAAGGCTACACCGTGTTTGATATGAAAGGCGGCATGTCTGCATGGCGGCACGCGAAATTACCTGTGCAAAAAGGATAGGTTTACAAAACGTCCCGAAGGTTCAAAACCTTCGGGACGTTATTTTTATAACCGGTGTCGAATTATTACGCCGACCCTGCTTCCCTGATGTCCTTCAAATTCAATTGATACCCGATGCGCCCGTTGTATTCGTTCACTTCATAAGTGAACAAAATATCCACACGCGGCGGCATTTTCTTTTGCCACTCACCGAGCCTGAACCCAATTGCATCATGGGTATAACCGTCTTCATCTTCAAGCAATAATTTCAAGTGCTTTGCATCCGCGCCGATGGTGCGCGAATTTTTTACTTTAACATTGCGCGCCACAAAAGCCGCATTCGGATTCCCATACCCGGTGGGTTCGAGATATTTCAAACATTTTTCGAATAAGTCCGGGCGGATATCGACGAGGGAAACTTCCGCATCTGCCGTAACTGTGGGCTTGAGGTTTACATTCGACAGTTTTTCCGCCGCGATGGTTTTTAATCGCGATACCAGCGCTGACAGGTTCTCGTTTCTGACAGTGAAGCCTGCCGCTGCCGCATGACCTCCATGCCGCACGAGCAGGTCAGCGCATTGATCCAGCGCATCGGTGATGTGAAATTCTGGAATGGAGCGGCACGATCCGCGTGTTTCTTCCTCCCCTTTGGACGCGACAATCGCCGGGCGGTAGTAACTATCTGTCAGGCGTGAAGCAGCCAGCCCGATAACGCCTGAGTTGAAATCTTCGTGCGCGGCGAAGAGCAGGAAGGCGTTAGGGTCGTCTGCAAGCGCAATCGCTTCAGCCTGTGACTGCATTTCACGTGTGATGCTCTGCCGTTCACGGTTTTGGATATTGAGTTCCTGTGCGAGTTGCCCAGCGCGTGAAGCATCTTTGGTCGTCAATAATTCAAATGCAACCAGCGCTTCTTTTAATCTGCCTGCCGCATTCAAACGCGGTCCCAATGAAAACCCAATATTGCCTGCGTTCACTTTTGCCAGCTTTACATCTGCCACTGCGGCAAGCGAGAATAATCCCTGCCGCATGGTTTGTTTCATTTGCCTCAGTCCTTTACGGACAAGAATGCGATTCTCACCCACAAGCGGCGCAAGGTCTGCAACTGTGCCGAGAGCGACCAGGTCAAGTAAACTGTTTAGGCGTTGACCATTGTCTGTGGTCTGTTGTCCATCGTCCATGAGCGCTTCGGCTATTTTGTATGCAATGCCTACGCCTGCCAGGTCTTTATCGGGATAAACATCGCCATGTTGTTTGGGGTTGATGACTGCGAACGCGGGAGGCAGGTCACCTTCGGCAGGGTGGTGGTGGTCGCTGATGATGAGGTCCAGTCCAAGGGTGCGGGCGTGAAGCGCTTCATTTGGTGAGCGAATGCCACAGTCCACGCTGATGACCAGTTGGACGCCATCTGCTTTGAGCTTGTCAATCGCTTCGTTGTTGAGTCCGTAGCCTTCTTCAAAACGATTGGGAATGTAGCCGCGCACATCGGCGTTGAAGAATGTTAGCGTTTCCACAAGTAAAGCAGTTGATGTGACTCCATCCACATCGTAATCGCCGTAGATGGCGATGGGTTCTTTGTTTTGAACGGCCGTTTGGATTCGGTCAACCGCTTCGCGCATACCCGTCATTTGAAACGGATCGGGATCGAAATCAGGTTTGGCGTTGAGGTAAGCGCGGGCTTCGGCGTCTGTTGGGTAGCCGCGGTTGAAGAGGATTTGTCTCAGGATGGGGGGAAATTTTATTAAAGCAGAATCAGCTTCGGGTGAGATGAGAGGCGGGATATTCCAGTGTTTGATGTTGGTCATGTCAAGTGTCATATCAAAAAAGTGATGGGCAGAGTATAAACGGTCATGCAGGCGGGTGGAAGGGTGTTGTATAATTTGATTGTGATTCGCGCTTGTTGTAAAATTTCAAGATTTCCATGCGCTGAAATACGGGTAAAAAATGGTTTTGATTGAAGGAGCAGGATATGAAAGAATTGGCATCTGATGAAAAGATCGCAATGGTGATGGTGTATACCAATACTATGCTGGCGCGCGGGGAAGTGATCGCGAAGGAAAATGCGCGTGTAAGTATCTGGCTTCGCACCCAGGGCGTTCCGAATTACATTCATCTTTATAAGCCGCAGGTGATTTCTTTTTCTGGCACAGTTCCAAAGACATCTTCGTTTTCCGAGATGTTTGTTCCGACAGCACAGGTGGTGGCGTTTCATCTTGTGCCGCCCACTCAGGATCCGCTGGATTATGAAGCCGGTGAAGCAAACCGCATGATGCAGCCGCTGGAAGTGATGGTCGGCTCTTTTTTGTTCAAAGGCAAGATACGCATTTCCATGCAGACCGATGTGTCGACAAGCCTTGATGTGATGCGCGCATCATGGATGTCTATTTATGATGTGGAGATTGCAAATCCGCACCTGCCGCAATTCAATATGCATGTGCCTATGCTACTGGTGAATCCGAACCAGGTCAACTTTGGCATAGCGTAATTCACTTACAAATTTCACCCTGTCAAAACAAATCATAATGGTATAATGCACTCCGTCCGGGGTGTGGCTCAGACCGGTAGAGCGCACGGTTCGGGTCCGTGAGGTCGGAGGTTCAAATCCTCTCACCCCGACACTAGACCTCACGGATGCCTAAATTAGGCATCCGTGAGGTACAAGGTAGAACAAAATCTGAATAGAGGTCGCACTATTGACCTCACGGATCGACTCCTCTTTGGGAATAAAAAAAACGATAATGTCATACTCGGTATTCAATCGGGTAATTATCGGAATTCATTCTCAAGAGGAGTCCTCATGTCTAAGAAAAGCATTACATTATCCCAAGCTTGTGAAGGGATGATCCGTTATAAGCAAGCTACCGGCAAAGCCGAAAACACGATTTCCGACTATCGTGTCACTTTCAAAAAATTATTCCTATACTTTAAATCTGATCAACAAATTGATGCCGTCACAAAAGGGGAAATGATAGGCTTTTTCGTCTGGCTTCAAGAGGAATATCTTACTGAGCCTGATGTCGTTGCCTGTGCTGGCTACTTCGTTCATCCGCCCGGAATTGAGCGGTAAAAGAGGATTATCATGGTATTTTACCCTCATAATTTTCCGGGAGCA
>Ga0105047_10000956_pt1 | contig 50785 bp, 52 predicted proteins | sample MAT04_FD_78384 | JGI IMG/M metagenome (GOLD analysis project Ga0105047, IMG submission 78384) | Freshwater microbial communities from Lake Fryxell liftoff mats and glacier meltwater in Antarctica - MAT-04 (megahit assembly) | ecosystem: Environmental > Aquatic > Freshwater > Ice > Liftoff...
GAAACGCATCGCGACGTACGTCTGCGCGGCAGGCGGAGACGCGGTCATCGCGATGAGCAACGGTCTGGGCCAATACATCAAGGCAACGGTCCTGAAGACGTCCGATCCGCGCGCAGCAGCGACCACGCCGACGGAGGGGTCGGCGCCCGCACTCGCACCGATGCCGGCAGGCGGCTGCACGTTCGACACGCAGTGCAAGGGCGATCGGATCTGCAGTAAAGGCGAATGCGTCGAGGGCCGTGTCGCGAAGCGCCCGTGACCGTGCGCGTCGCTTCGAACGAAGTCGCAGTCGACCAGCGCCGACGGAGAGTGACCATGGACGGCGCGTAGCCCGCGGCCTTCGCCCAGCCTCTATAGCGGCCGAGCAGCGACGTACGTTCTCGCGGTCACTCCTGCCCGTTCGTCATCTATCTTCGGAAGGCGATGGCACCGATGCATGTCGCCCCCCGCAAGGTCCGCGCGTTCGAGGACGAGCAGAGCTTTTACGACTGGCTCACCAGGAACTGGAGCAAGGAGAGCGAGGTCTGGATCAAGATCCACAAGGTGAGCTCCGGGCTCGCGTCGATCACGCCCAAGGAGGCCATCGACGTGGTGCTCTGCTGGGGCTGGATCGACGGCATCCGCAAGGGCCTCGACGACAAGAGCTTCCTCCAGCGCTACACGCCACGCGGCAAGAAGAGCGTCTGGAGTCAGATCAACGTCGCCAACGTCGAGCGGCTGACCAAGGCCGGGAGGATGCAGCCGCCGGGCAAGGCGCAGGTCGAGGCCGCGAAGGCGGACGGCCGCTGGGACAAGGCCTACAGCGTGAGCAAGTCCGAGGTGCCCGCGGACCTGCTCGCGGCGATCGAGTCGACGCCAAAGGCCCTCGCGACGTACCGGACGCTCTCGTCGCAGAATCGCTTCGCGTTGACCTTTCGGATGCTGAACATCAAGACCGTGGCCGGGCGGAAGAAGAGGATCGAGACCTTCGTCGCGATGCTGGAGAAGGGCGAGACCCTCTACCCGAACACTTCCCGATCCGTGGTCGCGCCTAAGGCGCCAGATTCCGCGAGAACGGGACCTCGCCCCAGCACCGCACGTGGCGGTCGGCGAGGCGCGCGCACGTGAAGTAGCGACCCGCCGCGATCGCGACGGCGGCGCGAGGCGACGACGCCACGGGCATCACGGGCGCGTGTGGGTCGCCCGCGACGACGTGTGGCCCGGAGCACCCGAGCCCGAGCAGCACGACGAACGCTGGAACACCGACGCGCACCAGCTCATCTTAGCAGCGGCAGCTATCGTGCCCGCGTCGCTTGCGCGGTCTACACGCACGCGACAAGATCACCGGGAGCCTCGCAACGTGACCGCTTCGACGAAGATTCCCCGTGCGAGACCCCGATTCAGGCTGGAGCTGCGTCTCGCGCCGGAGGTCGTCGTCGAGCGTGTGCGAAGACACCTCGAGGTGGACCGCGGCGTCAGCGGCGCGGTCTTTCGCAGGACACTCCTCTTGACGGTGAGCGACGAGGACACTCACTTCTGGTCGCCACACCTCGACGTCCAGCTCGAAGACGGGACCGACGGCGGCACGCTCCTCACCGCCATGTTCACCCCGCACCCGCAGATCTGGACGAGCTTCATCGCCGTCCAGGCGCTGTTCGCGTTCCTGTCGATCGGTGCCGCGGTGTGGCTCACCAGCACGCTCATCCTCGGGCAAGATCCGACCGTCGCCATCGGGTCGCTCGGCTTGATGCTCTTCGGAGGCGGGTTTGCGTACGGCGCTGCCTACGTCGGCCAGGGGCTCGGCAGCGAGCAGATGTATGTGCTGCGAGCCTTCCTCGACGCATCCCTGCGCGACGAGGTCTGAGCTCGCTAGGACGCCAAGCCTCGAGCAGGCCTCGCGGTCAGTGACGCGAGTCGGCGGCGTCGAGGCGCACGGGGCGGCCGAGGATGTACGTCTCGAAGGCGTAGTGGAAGATCGATTCCGCGTTCAGCGTCGGATCGATGAGGTGCGCGACCTTGGCGTGCTCCGCACGCGCGAGGCTCCAGTGGAGCCCGGCGCGCTCGTGATGAACGGTGTGAAACCCGTTGTCGAAGACGAGCGCGTTCATCCAGGGCGAGACGAAGTTGCGAGAGTGATTCCACCGCGACCCGGGGTCACAAGCGACGTGCTGCACCCAGTTCGTGAACTGCACCCCCCAGAGCGCCATGAACGCGGGCACGCCGAGCGCCGAGAGGTAGACGAACGTGCCGCGCGTCGCCCCGTGGAGCCCGATCGCGAGCGCACACATGGCGGCGTGGCCGCCGAAGACGACGACGTACTGCAAGCACACGTGGAGCCACGCCGCGCGCGATCGCCGGTAGAGCCTCTGCCGGTAGCGCGTGAGGAGCGGCCCCTGCGTCTTCGAGGATCGGAAGAAGTGGGTGAGCGCCGTCCACGCGTCGTCGGGCCGCGCAGGGTCGACCACGACCGTCGCGTCGCCCGCGCGGCCGACGTAGCGATGGTGGTTCTCGTTGTGCGTCGGAATCCAGCCGTACGTCGGAAAGCCGTAGAAGATCGAGATCCACGTCGCGAAGAACGCGTTCGTTCGCTTGCCTACGAACGTCGGTGAGTGATTGTGATTGTGCGCGATGACGGCCGCCGAATAGGAGGCGTACATGGCGAGGGGGAGAAGCCAGCCGGCGAGCACCGGCCAGAGGTACTGCGCGGCGACGACGCTGGGCATGAGGCCAAATGCCCAGACTGCGGTGCGCCAGTCGGCGCGGTGACGAAATCTCATTGGTGATGTTCCTCGCAGTCGTCGTGGTAGATCCGGATCGACAGCACGCGCCGATTCTTGCGCAACCGCCGAGGTTGCGACACTCGCGTCCTTTTCGACTTTTCCTCGACGCCTCCCGACATCGCTCAAAGTGAAGCAACCCGCACGAAAGAAGCCTCGCCAGGCACGCGCGCAGGTGACCGTCGACGCGATCCTCGAGGCGACGATTCGAATTCTCGAGAAGGAGAGCCTCGACGCTGCGACGACCACGCGCATCGCGGAGGTCGCCGGCGTGAGCGTCGGGACGCTCTATCACCACTTCGAAGATCGGGCCGCGATCGTCGACGCTCTGCAGGACCGCGAGTTCGAGCGCGCGCTCGCGCTGATGTCGGACGTCCTGTCGAGCGACAACCTCGGTGAGGCGCCACGCGAGACGGTCGCGAAGGTCGTTCGCGGTCTCGCGACGCTCTACGGCGCGGCGCCGGGCTTGCATCGCGTGCTCGCGATCGAGGGTCTGATGGTGGCGAGCGCCGACCGCGTGCACGCGTTCGATCTGCGCGTCATCGCGATCATCCGGAGCTTCCTCTCCGCGAGCCGCGCACAGCTGCGTTGTGAGGACCTCGAGGCCGCATCCTTCATCGCGTACCAGTCGGTGCGCGCGACGATGCTCGCGTGCCTGCTCGAGCGCCCGGCCGGTCTCGACCTCGACACCCTCGTCACGCAGGTCGTCGATCTCGTCGTCCGCTACCTCGTGCGCGACGATGCGTAGCTGCTACGATTTTCCCGTGTCCTCGCTCCGCGTCGCCCCCCCTCTTGATCGCGGGACTCATGGGCGCGGCCGCGGGCGGGTTCGACGGCGTGGGCTCGGGCACGAGCGCGGCGTCTCCCGAGAGAACCTCCGAGGCCGGGCCCGCGGGCGGCGAAGGCGGCGTCGACCCGAGCCCCGACGGCGGCGCGCAGGCCGACGGAGGTGCGATCTTCCTCGACGCCGCGAGCGGGCACGAGCTCACGGTCACCGCCAGCGCGCCGGCCGCACAGGTCGACCTCGAGCAGGAGGGGACGCTCGCGTGGATCCACTGGGGCACCACGACCGACGACGAGGAGAGCCTCAACCGAAAGGCCTCGGCCGTCTCTCCGCTCCCCACGTTCAGCGTCACGGGCTCGAATGACGTTCGCACCTTCGAGGACAACCTCACCACCTTCACGTGGACCAACGGCACGCCGACGGCGACGCAGGGCGGCACGCGCAACGGCGTCTACTCGAAGACGGGGAACCCCAAGTTCCACTTGAACCGCGTCGTCGGTGTCGACCCGCAGCGCTGGGTCCTCTACGCGGGCGTCTTCAAGTGCAAGGCGCTCCTCACCGTCACGCTCGGGACCGGGCCGACGATGCAGAATGCCACGGCGACGCTCGACAACGCCGACCACGGCTACGTGCGCTACGTGATCGACCACCGCGCGAAGGCGCCGTCGACACCGCTCGTCGTCACCTGGGAGCTCACCGACTCCCACGACCCCGACAACGCGAACGTCACGCTCGCGGCCGCCACGCTCGCGCCGCTTCTCTGAGCATCAGAGCGCCTCGGCGATCCAGTCACTCGGCGGCGCGCGCTCGATGTGACCGTCGACGACGTAGTCGCGGTCGTGGAGACCGAACGTCGTGCTCGAGGGATGGGGCTCCACGTCGCGCCCGTCGACGCGCACGGTCGGCGAGCCGACGAACGCGAGGTCACGCGCTTCGCGCATCGTCTGGACTTGAACGAGCCGGACCTCGATCTCGTCGGCCGCCCGGGTCGCCGCACGCACGCTCTCGATCGCTTCGCTGAGGTGACGACAGTGCCTCGTGAACAGGATCTCGACGACGTGAGCGTGGTTCATGGTTGTTCCCGGGCCTCGAGGGGCTCCGCGTCCACGGCGAGGTCGGAATTGACCACACCGAGCGCGACCTGGCCTCTTCAAGCAACCTCCGGGCCGCGGCGGTGCGCCCCAGAAACAGCCGCGAATCGGTGGGTCGATGGAGACTCGGCGCGCTCGCGAGGTCAGATTCGACACGGACGAGCGCGTCGTCTGGTCGCGAGGTCGGCGTCGCGATCCGCAGTGGCGCACGAGGAGGCGTCGTCCGCTCAGGGGTCGACGCAGGCCGCCTTGCCGTCGACGAGCTGGCACGTCTGGTCGACGTCATCGCAGTTCGTCTTCGTGACACGCGGCGTTCCTTCTTCGCTCGAGATGCAGCGGACGGCCACGGCGCCTTCGCAGCGGCCGGCGACGGGGACGTCGCCACACGCGGTACCCGACACGTCCCGGAGCAGCTCGCGCGCGCTCTCGCCGAACGTCGCGTAGACCGCGCCGCGTGAGCAAGGCGACTTCTCGCTCTTCGAGGGCACCCAGCTCGCGACACCGAAGACGGTGAGCTTGCCGTCGACCTTGCGGAGCAGGGGCCCGCCCGAGTCGCCGCTGCACACCTGCGCGTCGCCGTCCTTGGCCGCGAAGAACGCCTCGTAGCCGGCGAGCAGCTGCTGGTCGAACACCTGCCTCGCGAGGACCTGCTCGTCGGCCGTGAGGGGCTGGCCGGTCGCCGAGAAGCCCGCGACGAACGCCTCGTACGTGCCGAAGGCCGCTTCGTACGGCTTGCCGGTGAGGCTGCTCAGCGTGATGTTGCCCATCGTGCGAAGCCCGGCGCTCATCGCGCGGTCACGCACGCCGTAGCCGATCGCGACGAACGCCTTACCGACGTCCTGCTCGGTGAGGAGCGCCGACGCGACGGGGAGCGGCGCGATGTCGGTGATCGGCTCCGCGAGGATGTACACGGCAACGTCAGCCCCATAGCCGATTCCGCCGACGGCGAGCCGCGTGCGGTCGATGCTCTTCGCCTTCACCTCGCGCTTGGGCGCTGCCGAGTCGTGCCCGATCGCGAAGCTCACGGTGCCGAGCTGAGTGAACAGCGCCTCGACCGCTCCGGTCGCCGGATCGGCGAGCTGCGTCGTGCAGTGCTTCGCGGTGAGAACGACGGTCGGTGAGATGAGCGTTCCCGTGCAGAATGCACTCTTTGCCCCGTTGGCATCGAGCAAGAGCGAGCCGACGGCGTCGAGCTTCGCGCTCTTGGCGTCGACGCCGCCGATGATGTCGTCATCGCGGACGTCCGGGGCGTCGGTGGCCGGTTCGCTGGGGGACGAGCACGCGGCGCCCGAGCCCACGGTGATGCACGCTGCGAGGCCGACCAGCCACTTCGAGACACGAGCCATGCCCCGTGTACGCAGATGTCGCACCAGCGACATACCAGCGGGATTTGACGCACTTTCGGCCCCGACCTGACCCTTCCCGGTGAGTCGACGATCCACGTCGTCGATCCGCGTTGGACGTCCGACGCTCGAGCTACTCGATCGCAGCGGCGCGGCTCGTTCGGTGTGATACTGAATTTCAATATCGCCATCTGGGCAGGGAGAACGAAGCACGTGAGCTCGATGTCGACACCAGGCCCCGAGGATCCGATCGCGGAGCTCTCGCACGATCACAGCCACCTCGGCGTGCTCGTGCAGGCGGTCCGTGAGACGTTCGTTCGCGTCGAGCGCGGCGAGCTCGCATACGCGGACGCGCTCCACGAGCTCGAGGACGGCGCCGAGGCCCTTCGCGAAGGGCTGCTCGTCCATTTCGGTCGCGAAGAGGAGGCGCTCTTCCCCTTCGTCGAGGCGCACCTGCCCGAGCTCCGCCCGCGCGTCGCCGCGCTGCTCGCCGATCACGACGCGGTGCTCGCCCGCGCCGACGAGCTATGTCGCGCGAGCATCGCCACGCGCGATCCGGCCGTCGTCGATCTGCCAAAGGCCGCGTGGGCGAGGTTCGAAGAGGTCTACGCGGGGCACGCGCAGGCAGAGCACACGCTCTTCCGCGAAGTCGGCCCCGCGCTCGACGCCGCCGCGCGTGCCGAGCTGCAGGCGCTGCTGGAGGCGGTCTGAGGGCCGCGGCGGGCGCGGGTAAGATCCGGGGGCGATGACGGACCACGGCACGACGACCGCAAGCGGGGCGGCGGGCGTCCGGCCCGCGGCGGCTCTCGCGCGACTCTCCGTGCTCGTCGCCGGCGTCGCGCTCCTCACGAGCCGCGTGATGTTGCTCGTCCACGAGTTCGGCGGGCACGCCGCTCCGGCAACGTGGTTCGGCGGACGCGTGACCGGCTGGTACCTGTTCTTGTTCGCGGGCGGCCGGGTCTCCTATCGGCTCGGGAACCTCGACGCCAGCCGGCGGCTCGTCGTGAGCCTCGGCGGCATCGCGCTCGAGCTCGTGATCGGCGCGGGCGCGTTCGCCCTCGCCCGCTCGATGCGCGACCGCGCAACGGCCGCATTCTGTCAGCTGTGCGTCGGCACGGTGCTCGTGGGTCACGCCGCGATGTATCTCGCACGCGGGGTTCACTATGGCTTCGGCGACGGCGCCTTCCTCGCGCAGCGCCTCGGAGGGGCGCGCGTCTTCGTCGTCGTCGCCGCGAGCACGCTTGCCGTGGGTGTCGCGTTCGCGGGCGGCCGGCTCCTCTCGCGGTTTGCCGCCGCGTTCTTCGCGGCAACGACCACACGGCGCGCGGCCGGCGCCGTCCTCCTCGTCTTCGCGGCCGCGGGGCTCGTCCATGGCGGGCTCGCCTCCACCGAGGTCCGATACTTCTCCGACGCCACCTGGGTGCGCGTGATGGAGGACGCCTCGGTGGTCGCGGCGCGCGACGAGGTCGCGCGACGGGTCGCCGAGGGCAAGCGTCGTGGAGAGCAGCCTCTCTCGCCCGAAGATCAGGCGCGCATGACGGAGGCCCTCGAGCGCGCCCGGCGCCCGTGGCCGCTGGACCCGTTTCTCGTGCTCGCGGTCGTCACGGGGCTGGTCGTCGGTGTGGTGCGCGGGACCCGTGAGCGAAGAGCCATGGATGCGGCGAGCGAGGACGGCTCCAGCATCCTTGCCCTCCCGAGCTGGCGCTTCGTCGGCGGAATGCTGGCTGCGCTGGGGATCGTGGTCGGCATCATCGCGATGCTGCGCCCCCTCGGCGCCTCGATCGCCCCGTGACGTCTGCGGTCCCTGGGGGCGAGCGTTTGACCGCCGCGTCATGGCGGGCACAACGCGGCACATCCCCCGGGGTCGAATCGCGCCCAAATAGCAGGCGTTTCACGCGCAGCTGGCGCGGCGCAGATGTTGCTGAAAGGCTTGCGCCATGCGCGCTCCCCTCCTCTGTCTCCTCCTCTCCGCGGCCTCCGCTCTCGTTGCGTGCGGCGGCGCGATCGCGCCCTCGGACGATCAGAAGAGCAGCGGCAACGGGAGCTCGGGGTCGAGCGGGACGACCGGCTCGGACCCTGCCCCCATCTCGAGCAGCGGAACCCCCGTCTGCACGCCGGGCACGTACACCTTCTGCCGCTGCGCCGACCGCAGCGAGGGAACGAGGCTCTGTCGCAAGGACGGCACCTTCGACGCGTGCACGTGCGACACGCCCCTGCCGGAGCCTCCCGCGTGCTCGTATCCCCCGACCAAGAAGAATCCGCCGGGCTGCCCCGCGAGCTACTCGAGCTCCTACCAGGACCAGCCGTGCCCCTCGCTGAACCTCGACTGCGCGTACCCGGGCGCGGGTGACTTCGACGCGAACGGCTGTGCGGCGACGGCCGGCCTCTGGTGTCGCCTCGGTCCCGGCGGCAGCACGAACGTGTGGTTTGCGACGCATTGACGTCGCGCTGAGCCGCTAACGCATGGCGGCGACGGCGCCGCGCTCGCTCGCGCTCTTCTGAGTGCCCGCATCGATCACCTCGACGCGATAGAGCACCTGCCCCTCGAGCGTGGTGATGTCTCCTGCAACGTCCCCCCAGGGGAACGTGTCGCTCTGCACTGTGCTCATGGTCGCCTGTTGCTTGCCTACGCGAACGCGGTAGCTCGTCTTCGTGCACGTGAGCGCTTTGCCGCCCAGGAGGACGTTCGTCCTCTCCGTCCCGAGCTGCGCCTCGTTCTCGTCGGCGGCGAGGACGGTCTTCGCCATCATCGCCTCGTAGGCCTCGAGGGTGTCCGGCCGTTCATCGCCTGCCTCGACGCGGACCACGTCGAACACCTCACGCGCGGCCCCGGGCGTCGAGTCCTTGTGGATGCGGAGCGTCTGCTTCTTCGTTCCCTCGTCGAGGACGATGTCGAGGGAGAGCACGTTGCCATCCCTTCCGAGCACACGCTGCGTGAGCGTGAGCGGCGCGGGCGTCGACTTCCGGAAGCTGCCCGAGAAGCGATAGACGACGTAGTCCCCGGCCTGGAGCCCCTGCTCGAGCTCCGCCGACGTGGGCACGCTCGAAGGCAGCCTCGCCTCGGACGTCGTCGGTGTCAGGCCTCCACCATGGCTGACGACCGCCCGCGGCGTCGCGCAGCTGCAGGCCATGAGCATCACCGAGAGGGAGACGAGCCGGGCGCTGAAGACCATCTCTCCGCGCTACACGCTCTGGGCGTCGCAGGCCAAGATCGTGTCAGTCGCTCTCCTTCGCTCGGCGTCTCTTCCGGAGGAGGAGCGACACCGCACCGACCGCCAGGCCCCAGATCGTCCATGGGCCCGCGTCCGTCGCCGCCGCCGAGCAGCCACTCGAGGACGGCGCGTCGCTCGCGGGCGTGGGCGGCGCGTCGATCAGAGCAAGCTGCGTGTCGATGCGCTGGAAGTAGGTCGACTCCGGCACGCGGTAGCCCGTGACCTTCGCGGGGTCAGCGCATGGGTCCGAGCCGATGGGCCACTCGCGCGAGGCGATGCCGATGACCTCGCGCGTCTTCGTGAGGAGGAGCACGCCGCCCGAGTCGCCCGGGCAGCCGACGGCGGGCTTCACGGTGATCGTCACCCCCACGGCGGCGATCCGGGCCGTCGTGCGCTTGCGGGTGTAGTCGCCCTCGTGGAACCCGAGGCCGATCTGCTCGACCTCCTCGCCGACGAGCGTGCTCGGGTCGCCGGCATAGATGCGGAGCGGCACGACCCCCGGCACGTCGACGGCATAGGGCGAAGCGACCTGGATCACGGCGAAGTCCTGCCCATCGATGTCGAAGTCGTCGTTCCACACGCCGGGCGTCGTCCAGAGCTTCGACGAGCTGATCGCCCTCGTGGCCCGACTGCCGCCGTCGCCCCCGCGATCGACGTCGAGGGTGACACTGGCGAGCGTGGCGGTCTCACCGGACCGCTGGACGCAGTGCTTGGCCGTCAGGAACGTCGCCGGTCGCACGAGGAAGGCCGAGCAGTTCGCGACGCCGTTGACGTGAACGACCGCGAGCTCGCCATCGGGCACGTAGGGCGTCTGTGCGTGAGCCGTGGAGGCGATGAGGAGCCCACCGGCGGTGAGGAGCAGACCGGGCAGACCTAGGCGCATCGCTCCGTAGTGTCCTGGAACCCGTCGCAGAAGTCCACGCCACTCGGGTCGATCTCTCCGGGCTCATGACCGTGCTCGGCGAGCACCTGTACTCCACCCCCGTGGTGGCCGTCCGGGAGCTCGTGCAGAATGCACATGATTCGTGCGTGCGACGCCGCATCGAGGCGGGACCGACCACCGACCTCGCGAAGATCATCGTGCGCGTCGACCCGGTCGCAGGAACGCTCTCCGTCGAGGACACCGGCGCGGGCCTGACACGTGACGAGATCGTCGAGTACCTCGCGACGGTAGGCGCCGGCTCTTGCACGTGGCTCTGTGCGGCGGCTTCACGTACTTCGCCGCCACCATGCGCCTGCGGTCGGCTCAGCCGCCGCCGCCCGCGTCGCTTGCGCCGTCCGCCGTCGCCCTACCGTCACTGGCGGCGTCGCCTGCACCAGCTTCGGCGGCCGGGCCGGGCGCGGGCTCGAGCGCGGGATCGTAGGCGGGCATGCGGCAGCCCTTCGGGTCACCCGCGTTCGCGTTCGCTTGAGCAATGCAGCTGGTCATCATGCGGGCGACCATCGTCTTGGTCGGCAGACGGCACAGGCCGTCCTTGCCCGAGGCGCCGATCCACTTCCACAGACCCGAGCTCCACGCGTAGCTGGCCGTGGGCTGTCCGACCGAATCGGTCGACGCGTAGTCGTCGGTCCAGCTCCAGAACGAGCCATGCCAGGCACCGCCCTGGAGATCGCGCATCGCGATGGCCTCGGCAGGGGGATTGGTGAAGAGCTCGTTGAAGCGGAAGATCGCTGCCCACTGGCACTTCTTGCCGGTGTCCGATCCTTGCGACCAGTCCTTGTTGCTCGGGTAGCTGACGGCGGGGTTCTTGAACCAGTCGAGCCCGCGCGTGGAGAAGCCGTTCACCTGCGCGCCGACCGACGCGTTCGGTCCCGGGACCGCGATGGCGTTCACGTTGATCTCGTACTGGTCGACGTTCGACGCCGCGCTCTGGAGCGCCTTCAGCGTCGGGTCGTTGTCGACCTGCGACTGCGAATACGCGTCCTCTCCAGAAGCCGCTTCGTCCTCCTCGATCGCCGCCGCCGCGCAGCCGGCGAGGATGGTGAGGGTGCCGAGAACGGAGGCCCAGGAAGCGATGCGGCGGTTCACGGGAGGTCGAGCCAGCACACCTTGTGCCACCAGAACTGCCATCTCGGTCTCAAGGAATTCAACTACTTGGCGACGTCCGATGCGGCTCTTGGTGGATCCCCCAGGCGCCGTTGCCGATCGCCACACCTCGTGGACGTGCGCCGATCGGAGCCGCTCAGCCGGGACGGGCGGGGCCACGCTTGCCGGTGCTCGGACTCTTGCGCTTCGGAATCTTGCCGATGCGCGGATCCCCCGCGCGGACGAGGGCACATGCTCGCAAGACCTCCTCCTCGAAGTCGGGACCGTCGACGGGAAGGTTCTGCCAGCCGGTGATGCGGCCTTCGTTGAGCACGAGGATCGATCGCAGGCTCGGCAGCTCGGCGCGCAGGCTCGCGTGGTGCTCGGCTGTGGTCGCGATCCAGACGCCGTTGTCCTCGATGTGCGCCGGACGCTCGCGCAAGATGATCACGATGCGCTCGCCGACGTAAACCGCGGTGCACCCGAACATCGGCCGCGTGTGCGGCTCGAGCGCGTCGAGCTCGTCGAGGACGAACGCGAAAGGAGGCCCTTTCTTCCGGTTGGCGATGGCCTCGGCGGGCCGAGCCCGTGGCCGTGCGCGCGCCTTCTTGATCATCCGACCGCGGGAGGGACGTAGCCGATTGGACCTTCGCGCTCGAGCGTGAAGTAGGTGGGCGTCTCGATGCACACGCCGCCGATCACCACATAGCTCACGCCGATGAGCTCGTCGTAGTTACCGGGGGAGAGGGCGACCAGCGGGTCCTTCATCAGCCTCACCGTGTCGAACGTGGGGTTCTTCGCGAGCGAGTAGTCGATGATGAGGCCTCGGTCGAAGCCTCGCGGCATCGGAACGTTGGCCGGTGCGATCACCTCGTAGCTCCATACGCACACCGGTCGCCCGTTCTCGACGAGCGGTCGGCTCTCTGCGTCGAGCCCGTCTTGATGAAGGCGCACGTTCCACCCCACGAGCCGGCCCGTCGCCTCATCACGATGGAAGGTCTTCTGGAACGTCTTCCACGTGAGCCTCTCGACGAAGCCCGGCAGGCCGAGGCTCGTTCCGCGATAGGCGAAGCCCTCGAGCGCCTTCGGATCGACCGGGTAGCCCTCGACGATGTGCTGCCTCAGCACCTTGCGTGACGCCCTCCGTAGGGACTTCGCGACACTCATAGGAAGACGACTCTATCAACCCGTTCGCCGGATCACGACCGCGTGGTTCTCGGCCACCGCCTCGCACACCCGATCCGTGAGTCGCTGCTCGAGCGCCTCGCGATCCTCGAACAGCTCCCACGCGTCGTGCTCGTCCCCCTGCTCGGGCGCGTGCTCCACCGCGAGCGCCAGCGCAGCCTTGATGCGATCCTTCGGCGAGGGGTGGCTGTCGTACGGATCGGCATCGCGCTCGAGCGCCTCACGCTGCTTCTCCGCCAGGTCCTCCGCGGAGGCCGCCTCGGCCGGCTCGTGAGTGAACAGGTTCATGAGCGGCAGGTGCCGTCGGCCAGCACCTCTTGCAGCCGCGAGGCGCCCTGCGAGATGCGAAGGAAGATCTGGTGGTAGCGCGTCGCGAACAGCCACGCGGGGTTGTAGACGGCCGCAGCTCCGTTCTGCACGAGCGCGACGAGCATCTGGAGCATCGAGCGGCGGACGGCGAGCGAGAGCGCGCCGCCGGCGGTGTCCTCGTTCTTGAAGTGACCGAGCTCGTGCGCGAGGACGCCCTTCAGGCTACCGACACGGAGCCCCCGCAGGAGCCCCGCGCCCATGATGAGGCAGCGCTCGCCGCGCCCGCGCGCGGTCGCCAGCACGCCGCCCCGCTCGAACACCGCCATGTCGGTATGCGGCGTGAGAAATACGCGGTCGGGCCCGCGCGTCCCGATGCGCCCGGCGACGCCATCGAGCAGCGCCGCGAGCTTGGGATGCGACGACAGCACCACCTCCTCGCCCGGGTCGGTCTGCTTCGGAGGCCGCAGCGAGATGTAGATGCTCTTCGCGATCGCCCAGAGCGACGCGGCGGCGACGAGGACCACGATCAAGACGAGCTTGATCGGTACGCGACCGACCGCCAGGCACGCGTAGATCGACGCGGCGACGGTGAGCAGCACGAGCACGCCGACGATCGGCAGCGACGCGAAGTAGAAGAGGCTGGCGAACGTGATGAGCGCCGAGTACGCGCGCTTGAGGGCGCGCGTGCCGCCCACCGCCTCGCCGCTCACGCCCTGCGCCGCGTCGACCTCGGTCGCTGCGAGCGTCGCCCGCGAGAGCCAGCTCCCCGCACCGAAGAGGAAGAGCGCGATGCCGAGCCAGCCCGCGAGGAAGTACCCGAAGCGCTTGGCGATGGTCCACGGCGAGCGGCTCTCCATCTTGCTGACCGACGCCTCGAGCCTCTCGCCGAGCTCGGGGTCGAGCGTGCCCGATGCCTTCGCTCGATCGAGCGCCTCGCGGGCGCCCTCGGCGTCGCCACGAAACAGGCACGCAATCGTGCGAATCGTCGGCGTCTCCGCGTTCTGCGGCGCGGCCTCGACGAGGCGGTCGGCGTAGCGGAGGAAGCGCTCGCCCTCCTTCTCGCTGAGCGCGAGGTGCGCCTGCGCGATGATGATCGTCGGCTCGCGCGGCGCGCGACGCTCGGCGCCGTCCAGCAAGCGGCGCGCTTCGGCGCGGCCCTCGGGGCTGTGCATGAGCGCCATCCCGAGGGAGCTCTCGTTCTCCCACGACGCCTTCAGCGCGAGCGCGCGGCGGCACGACGCGATCGCCTCCTCGGGACTGGCCGCGACGGAGCAGAGCCGGCGGTGGGCGGCGTCGAACGACGGGAGCTTCGTGGTCACCTCGGCGTAGGCGGCGCGTGCGCCGGCCAGGTCGCGTGCCTCGCGCGCGCGGTTCGCGCGCTCCCATGCGCCGACCATCGAGGGGTCGAGCCGCTCGATCTCCGCGCGGAGCGCGGCCTCGTAGGCGGCGTCGGCCCCACCGGCAGCGGAGGTCTGGGCCCGCGCGGGTCCGACGCCCACGAGCGCGAGCGCGAGCGCGAGCGCGCCGAGCATGCAGAAAGTCACAACCGACCTGGTCGTCGCCCTCATCGCGAAGTCCCCCCCGAGCGCTGGTTTCGCCACGTCATACACGAGGAGCCGCGCGCGGGAAGCCGGTCGCACAGAAAGTCGGAACAACTGCGCTTTGTTCGTCGCTCGCACGCCGAAGTCGACGGCGCCGGCGGTCGTCGCCTGGAACGAGTCCAGCACCTTGCAGGTAACGAGCAGCTCCGAGGGGCGATCGACGCGCCGGTCGGCCCGGTCGCGGACCAGCTGCTCCTGCCGATGGCGCTCGGCGAGGGCGGCGTGTTCCGCACGGTCGCGCCCTCGGAGCACTGTCGTACGCAGATCACGCTGCTCGGCATCTTCCTCGGCACGCGCGTGGAGGTGGTCGAGGAGAAGCCCGACGTGTTTCGTATCGAGGTCACGCCGCGCGCCGGGTAGACTGGTGCGATGCGCGTCTTTCCCTTGGTCCTCGCCCTCACCGTGGTCAGCGCGACCGCGTTCGTCGTCGGAGCATGCGGCAGCAGCGAGACTTCACCCATCGGGGACTCGACCGACGGAGCCGAGGCAGGCACCGGCTCCGAGACCGGCACGAAGCCGCGCCCGGAGGAGACCGACAGCAGCGTCGTCGAGACGGACGCGACGACGAAGACGGACTCGAGCACGAGTGGCGACGACGCCGGCTGCGCGCCGGTCACCGCGTCGCTCGACGCGGGCGGCGGATGCGGCTCGGTGGAGTTCGGCGCCGTGGCCACGCCGTTCACCGGCGTGGATGCGGGCGGCGGGGGCGTCTACGCGGGCGGGGCGTTTGCCGCCGGCGTCTACGACGCCGTCCTTGCCGAGCGCGCGAGCGGCAACCCTGGCTCGTGGCGCGAGACGTTCGTCTCCGACGGCAACGGCCACTTCACGCGCATCCGCCAGATCGACACGGGCAGCGGCCCCGGTCCCGTGTCTCGACGCTCCGGAACGTACGCCGTGAACGCGAAGCAGATCACGTTCACCTACGACTGCGCACAGGCCGACGGCACGCCCATCGCGACGCCGGGGTCCGACACGCTGCCGTACGAGCTCGTCACCGACAAGTGCAACGCGACCTATCGCTACGGCGCCACGGGTATCCGCATCTCGCTGCGACGACGCTGAGCACGCGCCTTCATCAGGGCGCTGGCTGAGTGGATGGAGCGATGCATGCAATGTTTGACTGAACCGTCTGACCGGAAGAAAGGTAGGAGCGGTATGTTGCGCCAACCGAAGAGACTCCTTTTCCCCGTGGTCCTGCTCGTCAGCCTCGTTGCGCTGATGGCCGAGGCCGCGCCGCCGGCCCCGAAGGGACAATCGCCGGGAATCAACGCCCCGGTCACGGCGGGGTGCCCCGCGGGCCAGGAGCTGGACCCGAAGTCGGGCCGCTGCGTCGCTCCCGTCACATGCCCCGCGCCCAAGGTGCTCGTCGTCACGAAGTGCTTCGACCCCTGCCCGAAGGGCACCGCCCACGACAACAGCGGCAGGTGCACCCTCTGCGTCGACGGCTACGCCAAGAATCCGAAGACCGGCGCCTGCGAAGCGCCGCTCTAGCGGCGGGCACGAAACGGAGAGAGCCACGGGGGCGCGACCATGGAACGAGGGAGCTACGAGAGCGCTCTATCGATGCGAGCGCTCCTCTCGAGCGCGCGCGCGACGCCGGCCCTGTTCAGGGATGCACTGACGAGCGTTCCGCCCCTGGAGCGCGACCCGTGGCTGGACCTGGTGCTCGGGCTCGACGGAGCTCCCGAAGACGGTCCAGAGCTACCTCGAGGTTGCGTTCCCTACCTGCCATGTCCCGTGGACGCGCTCCTCCGTGCAGTGGACCTCGCAGGCGTGGCGGCCTCCGACGTCTTCGTCGACGTCGGCGCGGGCATCGGGCGGGCCGCCGTCCTGGCGCACCTTCTCACGGGGGCCGCCGCGATCGGCCTCGAGATCCAGCCTGCGCTCGTCGCGGCGTCACGTGAGCTGACGAGGCGCCTGGGCGTCTCGCGCTACTCCGCCGTGGAAGGCGACGCGGTCCACCTCACCGGCTCCATGACGATCGGGTCCGTCTTCTTCCTCTATTGCCCCTTCAGCGGAGCGAGGTTGGAGAAGGTCCTCACCGATCTCGAGACCATCGCGCGCACGCGGCCGATTCGCGTCTGTTGCGTCGACGTTCCGATCCCTCCGCGCCCGTGGCTCACGCTCGTCTCCCCCGAATCGGAAGACCTCGCCGTCTACCGCAGCACCTCCCTCGACGTTCGCCCGGCCCCCGTCGAGTGAGTCACGGTCCGGTGGAAGCGCCTCGTCAGGGAAAGGTCGCCGAGAGCGGGACGGCCCAGACCTGGTGGTCCTTGTCGTCCTTCGCCTCGTACACGAGCAGTCCAGCGTCGCGGATCACGCACATCATGTTCGGGGGGCCCGGCGCCTTGCCCGCATTGAGCTGCACGGGCACGAGCGCCTTGCTCGCGCGGTCGTACGACCAGATCCCGAAGTCGGTCGTGAAGAGGATTTTCTTTCCCCACGTCGCGATCGTCGGGCGGAAATCGTGCTCCTGACCCGTCGTCGGCGGGTCCTCGAAGTACGCGGGCAGCGTGTCGATGTCATCACCGAGCTCGAGGCGCGAGGCGGCGCTGTCGACGTTCCCCACGTAGAGGCGCAGGGCTGCGCCGCCCGAGCCGCCGTTCACGTACGCGACGAGGAGGCCATCGGCGCTCGGCTCCGTCTGCATGACCGCGTTCCCGTTGCTGTACGTCACCGTGCTCGACGTCTTCTTCGCGACGTCCACGATGTGGAGGGGGTACGGGGGGCTCTTGCCGCCCGGGATGACGAGCGTGTCGCCGACGAAGCTCGACGGCGATTCGCGCGTCGCGAGGACACCCGTGATGTCCTCCGTCACCATCGAGGTCGCGTTCCAGCGGCGAACCTTGGTTCCCCCGAGGTCGACCCCCTCGAGCTTCTGATCGAGGAGGATGACGCCGTTGCTCGCCGAGACGAAGTTCTCCGAGTACGGGAGCGACGTGACGAGCATGTTCGGAGCGTTCAGCCGATAGACGTCCAGGAACACGAACGGCCTCTCGACCGTGAAGAAGGTGTCCGACGGGAAGAGGTACGGGTGGTAGCCGCTGTTGGCCCACGCGTAGTCGATGCGTGCCTTCGTCGTGCCGCGCCACGAATGGACCGCCTTGTCGCCGTCGACCCATACGAGGTACGAGGGCGTGCAGTGCTCGCGCGCGGAGACGCTCGTCTTGGGACCTGCGAACCGCTTGGCCTCGAGCACGGCCTGCACGTCGGCGTAGTAAGGGCGCGTGGCGGGCGGGCTCGTCGCGTCGGTCTTCGTCCCGCCGCCGTCGGCCGTCGTCGTCGTGCTGGTCGCGTCGGCCCCGGCATCGTAGAAGGGCGACGACGGGTCGTCGGGACCGCCCTGCGAATGGGCGATCTTCAGGTCGTCGCAGCCGTTCGACGCGAATGCCAGGCCGAGCGTGACGAGCACGCCCGAGGCCAGGTGACGAGCGGTCGAACGACGCACCACCCTACGAGAGTAGCAGGAGGTCCCCCGGTTGGAGACCGCTCTTCCTGTTTGATTTCGTCCGCCGAGACAGGGATGCTCGCTCCGTGACCGAAGCCGAAGGCTGTGCGCTGCTCCTCGCCCGATTCACGGAGGCCGGCTTCACCGTCGCGCCCCATTTCCACTTCCACGAGGGGGACATCGAAGTCGACCTCGACGGCTGGGATACGGCTGCGCGCGTGGGCTTCGAGTACATCACGCGGGAGGCCGGCGACGACCGCCAGTTCGACCCCGAGACCCTCGCGCGCTTCGAGGCGCGGATGGAGAAGGGCGAGCTCTACGTCCTGCTCGTCGACGAGCGCGAGGCGGTGACCGCCGAGGCGCTCGAGGGCGCCGCACGCGCGTTCCTCGCCGAGGTCGCGAAGCGCGCGCCGTCGGCAGGTGCGAAGTGAGCTGGGTTCCTGCCGAGCAGGTGCTCGCCACCGTCGGTAACCAGCGACAGGTCCTCGCCGCGGAGGAGGCGCGCGTCTCGAGCTTCACGCAGTACCACGCGACCGAGCGCGCGAAGCTCGAGGCCGAGGGCACGGCCGCGCTCCACGATCTCGGGAACGCGGTGCTCCCGCGGCTCGACCACGCATCGATCGGCGCCGCGGCGCAGGCCTTCGGCCTCGTCGGGCTTCCGAACGAGAACATCCCCGCGCAGCTCGAGTCACGCCGCGGGTGGCTCGTGTCGCGACTCCAGGCGATCCTCCACGACCCGCGCTATGCGCAGCGCGAGCTGCTCCGTCATCCGCGGACCGGCTCGCTCACGACGGCCATCGCGCAGAACGAGGAGCATCGCAGGCCCTTCGCCGAGATCATCGCGATGTGCGAGCAGCACCCGCGCTTCGAGCGACTGTGGGGGAGCGGGTTCGGGATGCCCGAGCATTCGGCCTCCTGGTGGCGCTACAGCTACTGGCAAGATCGCTCTGCCGCCGACGAGCTCGTGACGAAGTTCCAGGGCAAGACGAGCTTCGCCGAGGTCCGTGCCGAGTACGCGCGCGCGAAGGAGACCGTCCTCGTCTTCGACGGCGAGCTCCGTAGCCTGCGCGCGCAGATCGCCGACGGTGAGGCGCTCGATCGTGAGTACGCGACGCTCTACGAGGAGCATCGCACGCTCGACGCGCGTGGGCTCGAGCACACGCGCAGCCGCATCGTGCAGCACCTGCTCGGCAGCGATGCAGCGGCCGTCTCGCAGCGGCTCCGGTCGTCGCCGGCGACCTCGAATCTTCTCCTGCTCTTCCTCCGTGCGAGCGGGATCGCCGCGAAGGTCTCGTACCTCGACGGCATCCAGCAGACGAACCTCGGCGAGATCCGGAAGGACATAGCGCTCCAGCGCGAGCGCCTCGACGGCGTCGAGACGCGCACGCGGCGTCGCTGGGCGCCGATGCCGCTCGACAAGTTCCAGAAGCTCGCCGAGGACCGGAGGCCGCGTTACGAGAAGCGCTGGCAGCGCTTCGGGAAGACGTACAACACGGTCTACGTCTACGACCGCTACGATCGCGGCCGCTACTACGAGGACTTCTTGTGGTGGGACCTCTTCACCCGCGGTCGCTACGACGGGTCGTACCTCCCCGAGGTCCACCACTACCATCAGAGCCACCCCGGCTACGCGTTCGACCCGGACTGGAAGACGCGCGCTGCCGAGCAGCGTGCCGCGGAGAGCGAGCACGACCACGACCACGGCGACGTCGGGCCCAACGACATCGGTGACGTCGGGCCCAACGACATCGGTGACGTCGAGTCCGAGGCCGCGGCGGCAGCGGCGTTCGCCGATTCGGCCGACGACAACGGCGACACCAGCGGCGACACGACGACGACGGACGCTTCGTGAGCCGAGACCGAGGCGCGCTCCGCGTCGTCTGCTACGCCGTCAACGGCACCGGCGTCGGTCACCTCACACGGCTGCTCTCGATCGCGCGGTGGCTCCGTCGCTACGCGGCGGCCATGGGACGGAAGGTCGAGGTGTGGTTCCTGACGTCGAGCGAGGCGGAGGGGCTCGTCTTCGCCGAGGGCTTCGCGGCGTTCAAGATCCCGTCGAAGACGATCGTCGCCGAGGCGGGGATCGATCGCGGCGCGTACCTGGCGCTCGCGAAGCAGTGGGTCTGGCACACGATCGGGCTGCTTCGGCCCGATCTCTTCATCGTCGACACGTTCCCGCGCGGCTCGTTCGGCGAGCTGCTCGGCGCGCTCGACCTCTGCCGGCGCACGGCGTTCGTGTACCGGCCGGTGCGCGCGCAGGTGGCGGAGCGCGCAGACTTCCAGGCGATGCTGCCGATGTACGATCTCGTGATCGTGCCCGAGGCGAGCACGCCGGTGCTCGCGCCGAGCACGATCGACGATCGCCTGGTGCACGTCGGGCCCGTGCTGTCGCGCGAGCGATGGGAGCTCATGCCGCGAGAGGCGGCGCGCGCACAGCTCGGCGTCGAGGGCGATCGCAAGTGCGTGTTCGTCTCGGCGGGGGGCGGCGGGGATCGCGGTGCCGAGGCGCACATCCAGGAGACGGTCCGCGCGCTGTCGGGAGACCCTGGGCTCGAGGTCGTGGTCGGTGCAGGGCCGCTCTACCGCGGTCGGCCGTTCGCGGGGGTGACCACGCTCACCGGGCGGGCCGCGGAGTGGTCACTCGCGTTCGACGCTGCGGTGTGCGCCGCCGGGTACAACACGTTCGGTGAGCTGATGTTCGCCGGCGTGCCTTCGGCGTTCCTTCCGCAGGACAAGCTCGCGGACGATCAACGCGCGCGCGCCGAGCGCGCAGTGCAGGCCGGCGCCGCGGCGATGCTCGCACCTGGCGATGACGTTCATTCCGTGGTGAAGGAGCTGCTCGCGCGGCCAGACGCGCGGGCGGCCGCGCGGAGCCTCGTGCCGGAGAACGGCGCTCGCACGGCCGCGGCGGAGCTCTTGCGGCTGGTGTGCTCGCCGGTCGACGTCGATCGCGTGGAGGCGGTCCTCGATGACGAGGTGCTCGAAGGGCTCCCGCGTGCTTGCGAGCTCGAGGTGCTGTCTCTCGCGAAGCGGCTCGCGGCGGGGTGCGATGCGGAGCTTGCGGTCGCGATCGATGCTGCCCTATCGCTGCAAGGTCGCGACGGCGAGGGCGCGCACGCCGGGCGTGAGATGCGCCGGCTCGTGGACGCCGTCGCGCACGGGCTCCCGTCGTCCGGCGTTGCGATGCGCGCTGCGGTCTGCGAAGCGACGATGGCGGAGCTCGAGGTCCTCGCGCCGGGCGACGGGGCGGCGGCGCGCGCGGCGGTGGCCGAGGGGCGATGGGTCGCGACGGCGGATGTCGTCGCGGACGGGATCGCGCTCGCGCGCGCGATTCGCGGCGACGCGGTGGCCTCGCCGGAGGCTCGGACCTCGACAGACTGGAGGTAGCGCACGTCGTCCGCGAGGGTTCGTGCCGGACGCTCGGGGCGATCGAACGGCCTACCATCGTTTCGATCGTCCCCCCTTCGATCGCCAACGACGCTCGAGTTCCAGAGAGATGCCGCCGATGGGTCCGGCTCATGCGTGACTGGACGTTCACGAACTGCACGAATTCACCGTCAGAGCCCGCCTATCTCAACGGCACACGGCGTGCTTCGCGCCTGCCACCCATGCGACCGCACGCTCTTCGCCTCTCGGTGCCTGCTCTCTTTCCCGTCGCTGCCGTTGCCGCGTCGCTCATTGCGGGTTGCTCCACGCGCGGCGCCGCGGTGCGGGACCTCGCTTCCCAGGAGCTCGCATGCCCGAGCAGCTTCGTGAGCGTGAGGCACGTGAGCGGCCACATCTACAGTGCAAGCGGGTGTGGCTCGGCGATCGAGGTCGCTTGCTACGATCCCTACGAGAGCACCGGGGCGCACAAGGGCTGGGCCGACGGCGCGACGGCCGGGAACCGCGTGCGCTGCGAGTCGCTCGTGCAGCGGCGGCCTCCGCCGGTGCTCTCGAGCGGGAATACGACTGCGACCCCGAGCTCGAGCGCGGCCACGAAGGCGGGATTCGATCGTCCGCTCGCGGCGAAGCTACTCGCGGCGAGCGCAGAGCGCGCGCGCACGTGCTCCGCGCCCGGCGGCATGAGCGGACCGGGCCGCGCCCGCATCACGTTCGCGCCGAGTGGCGAGCGACCCCGTCGCGCCGACGCCGTAAAGGTGCGCGCGCACGGAGATTTCGCCTAGGATCACTGCAGAATGAACGGTGCAGCGTGACCGAGCCCGCGGACCGGCGTTCACAGCCACGCGAGCGCTGCACGGCCCGGATCCTCTGGTCCGTGGTCGGCCGCCATGATCTCCAGATCGATCGGCTCCACGACGTGAGCTCCTCCGGAGCGCTCGTCTCGACCGAGGCGGTCGCGAAGATCGGCGAAGAGATTCGCTTCGACCTGCTCGACGAGGACGGCGAGAAGATCGCGACGGGACTCGCCCGGGTGGTCCGCGTCGTCTCGACCGGAATGGGCATCGCGCTTCTGGCCCTCGGCGTCGACGCCGCGCTCATCACGGCGCTCGGCGTCGAGGAGAAGAAGAGCTCGATCGCGCCAGCGCGCGAGCGGCCGCCGGCCCTGCCGGGCAAGGTCGGCGGCCCGCCGCCCATGCCGGGGGAGCATCTCCACGCGAGCCTCGCCGGCGCGGCGGCCCCTCGGGAGGAGCCCGAAGAAGAAGAGGACGACAGCCTCGCGCCGCAGATCGAGCCCCTCAACGTGCGCCGCACGGGGATGATCATCGGTATCGACCTCGGCACGACGAACACCTGCGCTTCGTACGTCGAAGACGGACGCCCGAAGATCATTCCGGGAAGGACGGGCTCGAACACGATTCCGTCGATGATCACGTTCGACGCCGACGGCACCTGTCACGTCGGGCAGCGCGCCGCCGATCGTCAGATCCTCCACCCCCTCCGCACGGTCTATGGCTCGAAGCGACTCGTCGGGCGCACGTTTCGCGCGGAGGTCGCGGCCGAGCTACAGGAGTACTTTGCTTACCCGCTCGCCGAGGCCGAGGGGCAGCGCTACGGCGTTCGCATCGACGACGACGTGGTCAGCATGGACACGATCGCGGCGAAGATCCTCGAAGAGGTGAGGAGCACCGCCGAAGCGCATCTCGGGGTGCCGGTCGAGGCGGCTGTCATCACCGTTCCTGCCTATTTCTCGGAGACACAGCGCGATGCCGTGCGGCGCGCGGCGAAGGAGGCGAAGCTCGCCGTCCACCGGATCGTCAACGAGCCGACCGCGGCGGCCGTGGCCTACGGACAGAAGCAGAAGCAGGCGGCGCGCGTCGCGGTCTGGGACTTCGGCGGCGGTACCTTCGACTTCTCCGTCGTCGACCTGAGCGACGGAAAGCTCGAGGTCGTCGCTACCGGAGGGGACAACTTCGTCGGCGGCTCGGACTTCGACGATCTCCTCGCGTCGTACCTGCTCGTCGAGTTCCAGCGCGCCGAGGGCCTCGAGGTCGATCCCGAGCCTCAGCAGATCGCACGGCTCCGCGAGGGGGCAGAGCTGGCCAAGCGCGCGCTCTCCGTCCAGACCGAGTTCCTCGTCGAGATCCCGGAGTTCATGCGCGGGCCCGAGCGAACGTTGCGCGTCGAGGTGACGCGCGCCAAGTTCGACGCGATCACGCAGACGCTCATCGCGCGGACGCTCTCCATCGCCTCGGAGGTCATGGCGGCGCGATCCATCGTGGCGAAGGAGCTGGACGACGTGCTCCTCGTCGGCGGAACGACGAGGATCCCGGCCGTCCAGCTCGCCGTGGCGGAGCTGTTCGGTCGTCGTCCGAGCAAGCGCATCAACCCCGACGAGGCGGTGGCCCTCGGTGCGGCGCTGCTCGCCGAGGAGATCGGCTCGTCGTCGTCACCGTCGCTCCTCGATATCCTTCCCATGAGCGTGGGTCGTGGCATGAGCGGCCTCAGGTTCGAGCCCATCGTGGAGCGGTACAGCCGCCTGCCGACGAGCGCGGAGATCACGCTCGACGCCGACCTCCTCGGCAACGTCACCCTCCCCATTTTTCAGGGTGAGTCGTCGGAGGTGAGCCGCAACGAGTACATCTGCACGGCGCTCGTGGAGGACCGCTCGCTCTTCGACAACGGCAAGGTGACGTTCAACCTCTCGTTCGACGAGCACTGCGTGATGGCCGTCGACGCAAAAAACGCGCGCACCAAGGCGCCCCTCGCGGTGAGGCTCGACCGATCGCGACCGCTCGACGATGTGCTCGCGGACCTCGGCAAGTACAGCGGACCGAAGGAGCCCGTCGCCTGGCAGAAGCCCCAGTCGCGTCTCGGTATTGTGCTCGGCAAGCTCTTCAAGGTGTTCGGGCGCTGAGCGAGGCGCTCAGCGCACGACGTGGAAGCCTCGCGACGCGACGCGGCGACGGCTGAGGTCCGAGTCGATCGATGCAATAGCGCGACGATCGAAGTCGGTGTGAAGCGCGCTCTCGTCTAAGCTCGACGGCGATGACGACCGACCACGAGATCACCGCGATGCGGCAATGGTTCGAGAGCCCACGGTTCGCCGGGCTCCATCGGCTCCACACGCCTCGGGAGGTCGCCGAGCAACGCGGCTCCATCCGCGTGGACTACAGCGTTGCGCGCGAGGCCGCCGAGGCCTTCCACGCTCGCCTCCGCCAGCTCTTCACCGAGAAGAAGTGCATCACCACGTTCGGTCCCTACTCGCCCGGTCAGGCCGTCGCGATGAAGCGCACCGGGATCGAGGCCATCTACCTCGGCGGCTGGGCGACCAGCGCCAAGGGCTCCGTCCAGGAGGACCCCGGCCCCGATCTCGCCAGCTACCCGCTCAGCCAGGTTCCCGACGAGGCGGCGCCGATCGTCCGCGCCCTCCTCACCGCCGACAAGAACCAGTACTTCGCGCGCTCGCGCATGACGGAGGAGCAGCGGCGGTCGACCGAGCCGGTCGACTATCGCCCTTTCATCATCGCCGATGCAGACACGGGCCACGGCGGCGACGCGCACGTCCGGAACCTCGTCCGCCGCTTCGTCGAGGTCGGCGTGCCCGGCTATCACATCGAGGATCAGAAGCCCGGCGTGAAGAAGTGCGGCCACCAGGGAGGCAAGGTGCTCGTCTCCGAAGACGAGCAGATCAAGCGCCTCAGCGCTGCGCGGTTCCAGCTCGACATCATGCAGGTGCCGGGGCTCATCGTGGCGCGCACCGACGCCGAGTCGGCGACGCTGCTCGACGGACGGAGCGACGAGCGCGATCAGCCGTTCATCCTCGGCGCGACGAACCTCGCCGTGCCGAGCTTCAAGGTCGCCTTCCTGGCGATCCTCCGCCGGTTCCACCGCCGCGGCATCGAGGAGCTCACCGGCTACCAGCTCTACGCCACGAGCGAGGACGAGTACGCGGCCGCCGACGCCTGGCTCGACGAGATGCGCCTCGGCGCCCTCCTCGACGAGGCCGTCGCCACGTACGAGAAGGACGGCCGCGTCGCCGTGGACGCCGCGCTCGACAAGGTCTTCGATCGCCTCGTGGACGTCTGGCAGGTCGAGGCCAACGTGAAGACCTACGGCGAGGCTGTCGCCGAGGTCATGCGCTTCCTCGCTAGCGAGGGCGTCGTGTTCCCGATGTCCGAGGAGGAGTGGCTCACCTTCGCGGCTCGCGCGTCGTTCTACACGATCAGCGAGAAGGCGCGTTCGATGGGCGTCCACGTCGTCTGGGACTGCGAGCACTCGAAGACGCCCGACGGCTATTACCAGGTGCGCGGCGGCATCGACTACGCCATCGCCAAGTCGCTGGCCGTCGCGCCGTACGCCGACATCCTATGGATGGAGACGAAGACCGCCGATCTCCACGACGCGAAGATCTACGCCGACGCGATCCACGCGAAGTACCCGGACCGCATGCTCGCGTACAACCTTTCACCGTCGTTCAACTGGGACACGACGGGGTTGAACGACGAGCAGATGCGGCGCTTCCCGGAGGAGCTCGGGAAGATGGGCTTCGTCTTCAACTTCATCACCTACGGTGGCCATCAGATCGACGGGCTCGCGGGCGAGGAGTTCACGCAGGCGCTGCGTGAGGATGGCATGCTGGCGCTCGCGCGCCTCCAGCGCAAGTTCCGGCTCCTCGAGTCTCCCTATCGGACGCCGCAGACGCTCGTGGGCGGGCCCCGCGCCGACGCCGGGCTCATGGCGCTCGCAGGACGCACGGCGACCACCAAGGCGATGGGCAAGGGCTCGACGCAGTTCCAGCACATCGTGCTCACCGAGGTCCCGCCGAAGCTCCTCGAGGAGTGGCTCGACATGTGGCGCGGGAAGCACGGCATCGCAGCGAAGCTGAAGGTGTCGCTCAAGCCGCACAGCTCGGGGTCGGAGCTGCTCGAGCTCGTCATCCTCGGTGCGGGCGGCGAGAAGGCGGCCAACGTCATCTTCGACAAGATCCAGGATCGACGCGGGCGCAACATCCTGTCGGTGCGCGATCAGAACACCTTCGACACGGGGCTTCGTCGCAAGCGCCTCATGACGCTCACGCAGCTCTTCCTCATCCATCGCTACAAGATCGACTCCGTCCACTACCTCACGCCCACCGCGGACAACCATCGGCAGACCGAGGGAATGAAGGCGCGCGGGCTCTTCTCCGCGGTCAACGACGAGGTCGGTGAGATCATCGTCGCCGACGTCAGCAAGGAGCGCGTGAAGCAGCTCCTCGACCCGGATCGCACCGCGCTGGAGACGCTCATCCGCGAGGGCTGAGCGCGTCGAGCTCACCGCGCGAACGGCCTGTTCACTTCGTCGTCGGTGATCGTGATGCTGGTCGTCTCGCCCTGATCGGCCAGGATCTTCGCCGCGAGCAGCTTGGTCGTAGGCGCCAGGATGCTGAAGTGGTTCGCCCCCTCCACCGCGAGGAACCGGAGGTTGGGATTGTTGCTGGCGCTCCTCATCGCCCGCACGTCGCCGATGTTCCCGGGGCTCCTCGCGCCCTCGATGACGAAGACGGGGCTCCGGGCCGAAGCGAGCCAGCGACCCGGAGCGCGGAGCTCGACCTCACGCGCGTCGGTCGTGTCGAATGGAGTGAGCTCGGACCCGTAGCCCGTGACGTCGCTCACCGGACCGAAGGCGAACGTCGCGCGGAAGCGCCCCGAGGCCTCCGCGGTCAGGAGCGCGAGCGTGCCGCCGGTGCTGTGCCCGCCGAGGTACAGATGCGTCGCGTCCACCGACTCCTGCTGCGCGAGGAAGTCGGCGGCGGCGAGGACGTCGTCGACCTCGCCGAGGAAGGCCTCCTTGACCCCGGGATTGCCGCTGCCGCCGCGAAGGGCAGGAAACATCGTCACGATGCCGGCCTTCCGGAATGCGCTCGCCGACTGCTCGTTCTCGGGCGGGTACTCCTTCCAGGCGCCCTCGTCGATCGAGTTGCAGTCGCCGCCGGTGATCCAGACGATGGCCGGGTGCTTCTTGCCGTCTGCGGGCGCGACGCTGAGATAGGCCGCCATGCTCCCCGCCGGCGACGGGTAGTGCACCTGGCGAAAGAGGTCGCCCGGCGGCGCCGGGGGTGGCTGCGCGAGCGCCTCTCGCCTCACGAGCTTGGTCGCGAAGCCGCGCCGTGCTTCGGAGAGCGAGGTGCTCTTGGGCTTGCTGCAAGCCGCGAGCAGGAGTGCCAGCGCGATGAAGGATCGTCTCATGGTGTGCTCGCTCCCCTGATGGAGTGAGCGCATCGTAGCGCTCGTCTCCGAGCTCAAGTGCGTGTTCGAGCTCGAAGCCGCTGCGCACCGGGCCCGACGCGTAGATCGCCTGGCGCGTCTTGCTCCGCAGCCCGGGGCTCTGAGCGAGCGCGTCGCGCGACTTCTCGCGCAAGGGCGCCGCACACTTGTTCTTCGCCATCTTCACCCGCGTCCGCCCGCCGAGGGCGTTGCCGTCCGTCGTGGTGTCCGGACTGCCGGACGTCACGACAGCCTCTTGGCGGAGGTGGTTGATGGACATGAGCGGCACGCGTGGACGCGCGTGAGACGGTTGACGTCCGACCTGGACGTCGCTCACCGAGGGAGCGGAGGCGCAGCGTCGTCGTCGGCATCGTCGTCGTCCTCGCGGCGCTCGGCGAAGTAGCGACGTGACCATGCATGGAGGTCGGGCTTCTCGCTCGCCCACTCCCAGCAGCCGGTGGCTCCGACGCGGATGTCCACGTTCGGATCGAAGGCGTGCGCGCGGAGCTCCTTGTTGCGGTCGGCGTAGCGCCGGTTCCCGAGCGTGCCGTGCCACAGGTGGAGGAGCCGACCTGGCGCGAACGTCAGGCGACCACGCACGACCTCGTCGACCCGCCTCGCCCATCGACGGAAGTGCGCGAGGTGGCGTCCGCCGTTGCCGACCATGCGATGGATGCATCGCGAGCCGAGATCCGCGGCGAAGGCATGCGCCATCATGTGATCGGCGCTCCCGCCGATCGACGCGTCGTAGAGGCCGTGGCGCGCGATGAGATCGCGGTGCGCCGCCCACGCGAAGCCGGTGTGGCCGTGGAGGTCGTACTTGCCGTGCGCGAGCGACTCCGGATGATTGACGTACATCGACGCGAAGCTCTCGTACGTGTCGTCTCCGTCGCGCGGCGCGAGCGCGCCGCGCGAGAGGCGCACGGCGTTCGCGAACGGCTGCACGACCGCGGCGACATCGAGGAGCTCGGACGTGCGCGTGGCCCATTCGGGGTCCTCGAAGAGCACGTCGGCATCGAGCCACGCGACCTTGGTGCAGTGGGCCGGCAGCCACCCGGTTCCGAGATCGAGCAGGCGCTCCTTCTGCCACATGAGGTCGCGCGCCTCGACGCGCAGGCTCGCGTGCCTCTCGTCGAGGGTGAACTCCTCGTCCTCGAAGCGGGCCTCGACGATCACGATGGGAATGCCCGCGGCGCGGATCGGCTCGATGAAGCGCTCGAAGTTCTCGGCGCGCGCGCGGAAGCGGCACGGGTTGAAGTAGGAGGTGACGATCCCGAGGTCGGTCGGGCGCGCGTACGTCGGCGCGGTCACAGGAGCGATGCTCCGTACTGCGCGGCGTGGGTGTCGGTGCCGCCGCACGCGCGTACGCAGGGCTCGAGGCGCCCGTCGGCGACGCTTCGCTTCGGCCATCCTTCGGGGACGAGCGTCTGGAAGAAGGGGCCTTCGACGATCTCGCGGATCGAGAGGGAGCGTGCGTCGAGCGAGGCCTTGCCTTCGGGGAGGCGGCGCAACAGATCCCAGATCTGCGCGGTGCCGGCGGGGCGACCGGGCGGGTAGAGCGCGCCCGTCCAGCAGCAAGGGAAGACGAGGCCCTCGGCGCTGACGTAGAGGCGGCTGTGCTGCACGGCCTTGCAGGCGATCTCGGTGTCGGCCTGGTAGTCGGTGAAGCGGCCGACCTGCGTGAGGCGGACGACGGCGGGGTTCTTGAAGCGATCGCTGGTGGGCTCTTCGATCACGTAAGCAGGCTCGCCGTCACGGTCCAGGACCCGCTTGCCGGAGACGTTTCCGGCGGCGAAGAACCGGCTCGTCTTCTTGAGGAAGAAGCGCTTGAAGCCGAGCTTCTTCGCGAGCTCACGTGCCTCGTCGACCTGGTGCTCGTTGTGCTTGAAGACGATGAAGTCCCACTCGGCACGTCCGCCGGCGGCGATGAATGCCGTCGCGGCCTCCATGATGCGCGCCCACTGCGTGCCGCGGCGGTAGAGGTGGTTGGTGTCCTCGAGCCCGTCGATGGAGAACCTTACGTACGTGACGACCGTGGCAAGATCGGCCCAGAAGCTCGGCGTGCGACCGCTGCCGTTGGTGAACATCCCGAGCTCGAGGCCCGCGCTCAGGGAGCGCAGGTGCTCGAAGATCGAGAGCGTGTCCTTCGCGACCATCGGGTCGCCGTAGTTGCCGCACGCGTAGATCTTGCGGAGCCGCGTGACGAGCTCGCCCGGAAAGATGGCGCGGACGTCCTCGAGGGTGAGCTCGGAGAGAGGAAGCGCCGGGTTGACGGGGCCGCCGGAGAGGTTGCGCGGGCACTGCGGGCAGGCGGCGTTGCAGCGCGTGGTGAGCTCGAGGTGCACCTCGCGGAGGTCCTCGTAGCGGTACATGCACGAGGAGTGTGCACGGAATTCGGGGGTGGGAACAGGGGATCGCCGCTCGAAACCGCTGGGCTCAGAGAGCGAGCGGAGCGCTCGCCGTCAAAGCTCGCGAGTGTCACGGCCAGCGATAGACGCTCCTCGCTGACACGCAATGCCTCCTCCAGCCGGCGCCGGTCCGAGATGTCCGTCCAGGAGCCGAGAATCTCGGCGGAGCGGCCCGTCGTGTCCGTGACGAGCCTCGCCTCGTCACGTATCCAGCGATAGTCACCCGTGGCGGTCCGGAACCGGAGCTCCTGGGTGTGATGGCCATATTCGAACAGGTGATGTAGCCGTGTCGGAAGCGAGGAGCCCGGCAACGCCCTTCTCACCGTAGATGTTCATCCCGTTGTAGCCGCCCGCGTTCGTGCCGCTGCCGCCGACGGAAGCGATCACGTAGACCGGCTTGAAGGCGTCCGCGCCACGGGCGTCCGTCAGCTTGTAGCTGCCCACGCAGTTCTCGGTGATCGCGCTGTCACTCGAGCCGACGTCCTCGTCGTCCGTCTCGACGCCGCAGCCTCCGAGAGCGCTTCCGACGAGCATTGCTCCAACCACCATCCCAGCGCGAACGAACGGCTTCATTGTCGTTCTCCTCGGGGACAACCATGAGCATCAAGCGGGCCAACCGGCGGGCGCGGTGCTTGGCGTGAAATCCCGGCTGAGCGCGCGGCTCGCTGACGATCCGTGAGCTGACCGCACCCCTGCACGCCCGCCGGCGGCTGGTGACCGACTACTACGGGGCCGGCGTGCACTGAGTCGCGGGCCCGTGGCGCAGGGCGGCCAGGCCCGACTTCGCGATCAGGGGACTCGCGCGCCCCGCCCCTCGCGATCCGAGGAAAAGGCCCTTGTCTCGCGCGGCATGCCCGTTGCTCGACGGAATGCATGCGCGTCGGCCCCTCGCTCCTCGCCCTCTCGGTCGCCCTCTCGGCCTCGCTTCTTCCTGCCGCGGCACACGCCGAGGAGACGGCTCCCCCGCCAGCCGCCGTCGAGACCTCACCTCGCTGGTTGCTCGTCGGTGTCGGCGCCGGCGTCTTCGCCGTGAGCTATGGCGTGTCGGCGTTCGTGGCGGCCACCGCCTCGAACGTGACCGACGCCGATCATTCCGGGTACGCGTGGATGGCGGTGCCGGTGGTCGGGCCGTTCGTGACGCCTGGCCAGGCACCTCTCAGGCGCGACGAGAAGGTGACCATCCCCGCGCTCGGCGTCGCGCAGGTGATCGGGCTCGGTCTCGCGGCCGCCGGCTTCGTGTTCCCGAAGACGAAGGGGACGTCCGCGGCCGCGAGCACGGCGTTCGTTCCGGCCGGTCCGCAAGGCTCGGCCGGCGCGACGTTCGTCGGGACGTTCTGAGCGCCAGGCCTGCGGTCTCTACATCGCTACCGAACGCACCGACTCGCTCACCGTCGCGCTCAATGGCCACAACAAGGTCCAGCCCACGTCACGCTGCGCCCGATCGACGAGGGTGAAACCGCCCGCTCAGGGAATCGGAACGGAGGCTGATGTCGTCGTCGGCGCGCTCTCGCAACGGTAGGCGTTGCCGATGTTGGTCACGTCGGTCTGGCCGCCGGAGATGGAGCCGTGGTTGCCGGAGATGGTGTTTCCCGCCCTCGTGTCCTCGAGCACCACGTAGTTCGCGCCCATCGTGTGGGCCTTGTTCTTCATGTCGTTCATCGCGCCCTGGGCCAGGTTCTTGTTGCTGGTCAGGCCGCCGGTGGCCGAGCCCCCCTGCTCTCCGATCACGGTGCCGAGGTACTCGCAGCCTTGCGGCACGGGCTGCCGGGTGACGAGGACCCGCCCTGCACCGGGCTTGAGCGCGGTCGCGGCGCAGCCGGCGATCGAGGAGGCGAAGAGACAAACCACGAGGACACGATGAAACAAGCGCATGGCGACCTCGGAGCAAGCGTCGTGCCGGGGATGATTGGCCGAGGAAGTGCGCGCGTGACCACGCACTTCGCGCGATGTGGAGTCGGGCGTTCACGAGAGGCTCGGCGGTCACGGTTCACGGTGACCACCACGCTGAGAGGGTCGTTCAGTCCTCGACGATCCGGCGGTGCCGCTTCGTCTCGCGCATCCGCGCGGAGACGATGAGCGAGCTACTGCACGCGGCGAGCGCAACGACGACGAGAGCGCGACGAGCGCGGCGAGGTTAGACTGGCCACGTGGGAGCCGTGGCGAGAGTCCGCACGCCGTGAGAGCGCGAACGCGAGCGACGATCGTGCGCGTGGCCCTCGCTGCGCCCCTCCTCGCGTGTGGGGTCGCGCGGCCGTCGCCGAGCCACGGGCCACGTGAGGATGCCGACGCGGCAAGGCCGCTGCCTCCCCTGGCGTCTAGCGACGCAGCCCTCGCCCCGACCTCGGCCGTCACGGCGGCGCCTCCTGAGGAGACCGCGTCGGCCGATGCCGGCTCTGCGCCGGTGCCGACGTTCACCCCGCACGACGTCGGCCCCATTCGCGCCGGCGGCCCGGACACGGACGGGAGATGGACGCCGGTGAGCGTCGAGAACGACAAGGGCGCTCTGGCCATGTGGAAGACCGTCCTCCACCCCGACAAGGCTCACCCGTCGGCGGAGCTCTTCGTCGTCGCGATCGATCTCTCGCGCGTTCGCCTCCACTCGGTCGCCGGCGAGTCGGAGCCCGCGACCGAAGTCCCGTCGGCGAAGGGCCACGCGCGTTCGGGCGTCATTCCTGCCGAACAGCGCGACGTCCTGCTCGCTGCGTTCGACGGCGGGTGGAAGGGCGAGCACGGCCACTACGGCATCAAGGTCGACGACGTGACGCTCGTGAAGCCTCGCGACGGGGCCTGCACGATCGCCGCCTACCAGGACGACAGCATGCGCATCGCACCGTGGGCGGACCTCGCCGACGGCGAGCCCCGCATGCGCCTCTTCCGCCAGACGCCGGCATGCATGTACGCCAGGGGCGTGCGCCACCCGGGCCTCGCCGCCGAGGCGACCACCAACTGGGGCGCGGCCGCGAACGGCGATCCGGTCATCCGCCGGTCGGCGATCGGCCTGAACGAAGGGCGCGACGCGCTCCTCTTCTCCGTGAGCAACGCCATGACGGCGCCCGCGATCGCGGACGGCATGCACCACGCCGGCGCCCACGACGTCGCCGAGCTCGACGTGAACTGGTCGTTCCCCAAGTTCCTGGTCTTCGGACGGAACGCGGCGGGCGTCCTCGAGGCCAGCTCGCTGTTCGCCGGCTTCGTCTTCACGAAGAACGAATACGTGCGGCAGAGGTCGGCGAGAGACTTCTTCTACCTCGCGCGGCGGTGAAGTGCTGAAGCCTCGCGGCGGCTCGGCGGTATGCTCGGAGAATGCCCGCGCCCTTGCGTATGACGATGCTCCTCGCCGTCTTGCTCGCAGCGTGCGCGAGCAAGAACGGCGCTGACGGGGCGGCCACGCCTGCGACCCCACACCCGAGCGACTACGTGTTCGGCGACGGCCAGACGTACGAGAAGAACCCCGAGGTGAAGCTCGCTCGCGAGTACTGGATCATCGGCGTCGCCAGGGACGGCACGCGCTTCATGCTGCCAGCGATTGCGCTTCGAGGTGGAGCAGAGCGACGGCGTCTCGCTGCGCGTGGAGCCGTTCGCGCTCACGTCGGACTTGCTCGACGTCTGCAAGACCTTCCCCGCAGATCGCGGCGGCGTGATGCGCGCCACATGCGACCACCTGCTCGGCAACGAGATGTCGAGCTCGGGCGCGCCCGAGATCGGGCACGAATTCTCGCTCGACGAGTGCCGCGTCATCGCCGCGCGGCTGTGAACGAGCTCTACGGCATCCGCTGAGCCTGAGCGCGCGTCAGTACTCGACGACGGCGGGCGGGTCGCCACCGTCCCAATGGCATGTCGACTCGCCCGTGATCGGATGCATCGGCGCGCCGTGGCTGCAACACGAAGAAGGCCTGGTGCGGGCCGACCCGCGCGCCGCCCAAAGGGACGTGCCAACCTCAGCGAAACGGCCCGTTGCTCGCGCTCTCGACGACCCGGACGTCGAGGCGCTTCGGGTGCTTCGCCGCCGCCTCGAGCGCCTCGGCAAAGTCCTTCGCGTACCACTCGGTGAGCCCGCAGCTCGCGCAGACCCACGCCTCGAAGCGACCGACCGCAGCACGATAGCCATTGCTGTCGTAGAGCCCGACCGCGCGCGCCGGCACCGCGAAGGTAGTGACGTTGAACGGCACGATGCCGTTCGGCGAATCGTGTGACGGCTGGCGCATCTCGTCGATGACGTACAGCTTGCCGCAAGCGCACTTCGGGCAATGGCCGGAGCTCTTCATCCGCCGAGTCTACGGCACCGGGCTCGGCCGCCGCCGCAACCAGTTGCGCTCGCCAGCGCCGAGAGAGCACCACGCGCTGCTGCGGAGCGAGATGCCGCGTTTCACACCAGTCTCCTAGACTAGAACGAAAATCGTCGAGACAGCCTCAAGGTTCGTCCGCATCGCCCGTTTTAGGTGGGTTGACCCGTCTCGATGCGGACCACGCTCTGTCGCCACCGGAGGACTCCATGAGCTCCCTACCTGCCTCGTCTCGTTCCGAATGGGGCTCGCTGCGCCCCGGGGTATCGGCCAGAGCGAGCTCGCGGCGGACGCGGCCGTCCGCCGTTGCGATCTCGCAAGGTCCCGGGTCCGACGTCGCCCCTGCGCTCATCGTGAGTCGCTACCGCGACGGAGCGTCGTTGACGGCGCTGGCCGCCCTCACGCTCTGCGACCGCGAGGGCGTGTCGTTGTCGGGCCTTCCGCTCGACGTCATCGGCGACGGCGAGCTTGGCTCGGGGATCGTCCTCCGACGCCGCGTCAGTGAGCTCCACGGGCCCTCCCCCTCGCGGCCGAGCTGCGGCTGATCGCTAGACGACCCGAGCACCGGTTCTCCCCGCGAACCTTCCCAACCTCGGCGACACTCGTTAACGTGCTCGCAGATTGCCAGCCAAGACCCCCGAAGCGAAGGACGACAAGGCACTCCCCTGGTTCACGGGGACGATCTCGTCGCTCGTCCTCGACGACAGCCCTGGCGGCTCGCCCGTCTCGCAGAAGCCGCCGTCCCTCCCCTTCAATCACGATCGTGCGGCTCGCGTGTTTCGCGAGGTCTCGAGCATCGAGACGCGGCTCGTCGACGAAGGCGAGGTCGCGCACGGCGGCTTCAGCACCGTCCGCCGGGTCTACGATCCGCGGCTCCGCCGCCACCTCGCGCTGAAGGTCCTCGATCCGGAGGTCCTCGAGGCTCGCGCGGACTCGATCACACGGCTCCTCGAAGAGGCGCAGATCACGGGGCAGCTCGACCACCCCAACATCGTCCCGATCTACGATCTCGGCGGTGACGTCGAGGGGCGGCCGAGCTTCTCGATGAAGCTCGTACACGGTCGCACGCTGAGGCAGGCGATCGAGAGCCGAACGCTCGAGGAGCGCACCGCGCGAGAGCTCGAGGACCTCGTCACGATCGTCCTCAGGGTGTGCGACGCGATCGCGTTCGCGCATAGCCGCGGAGTCATCCACCGCGACCTCAAGCCCGAGAACATCATGACGGGCAGCCACGGGCAGGTCTACGTCATGGACTGGGGCTGCGCGCTGCTCCTCGGTGAACGCGGCGGCGGCGAAGGCGAGGTCACGCGCGTCACGCTCCAGCGCGATGCGAACGCCGCTGCGCTCGATGCGCCGGGGACGATCATCGGTACCGCGGCCTACATGCCGCCCGAACAGGCATGGGGGCGTATCGACGAGATCGACGAGCGGTCCGACGTCTATGCGCTCGGCGGCATCCTCTACCACATCCTCACGGGCGTCCCCCCGCACCGCGGCGAGACGATGATCGCGTCGCTGCTCGTCGCGCAGACGGGCATCGTCGAGTCGCCGCACGAGACCGTCGGGGAGGCTGCCGACCGCTTGCCTCCCGGCCTGTGCGCGATCGTGATGAAGGCGCTCGATCCCGAGCCCGCGTGCCGGCACGGCTCGGTCGATGCGCTACGTCAGGAGCTCGAGCGCTTCTTGCGCGGAGGCGGTTGGTTCGCGCAGGTCGTCTTCGCGGCGGGCGCGACGATCGTCCGCGAAGGAGACACCGGTGACTGCGCGTACATCATCGTCAGCGGGAGGTGCGAGGCGCGCAAGACCGAGGGCGATCGGCAGGTGAGCATGCGAGTCATGGGCGCTGGCGAGGTCGTCGGCGAGACCGCCGTGCTGACCGAGGGGCTGCGATCGGCGAGCGTGGTCGCGCTCGAGGAGGTCACCGCGCTCGTCGTGACGCGCGACTCCTTCGAGCGCGAGCTCGGCACCGGCTCGTGGATGGGCGTCTTCATGCGCGCGCTCGCGGGGCGCTTCCGCGAGCTCGACACCCGGCTCATGAAGATGCGGATGGAAGCGGCGCCGCCGAGCCTCGTCCGCGGGTAGGCATCGAGGTCGCGCAGGCCACGGTCTCCGGGCAGACGCACTCGGGCATCGACCTCCCCGACGGCACCTACCGCGTAGCGTCGCGCGCGCAGTCCGCGTCTGGCGTCGTCACGAGCACCGAGGACGTCACGTTCCGCTGATCCGGCACGTCGCGCGAGAGAGGCGAGCTCGTCCGCTGCTGGCGACGCGAGGCACGCCTGTTGCTCGCCTGGGGGCCGAGGAGCTCCGTCATGACCGACCGGCAAGCTGCTGCGCTCATGTTGATGTTCATGTTCTACTGGGTGCCGTTCGCGCTCGTGGCCTACCTCACGGAGCACTGGAACGAGGAGAGCGCCCAGAACCGGCGCCGGCACCTCGTCCACCCAATCCGCTACATGCGCGCGATCCGCCCCACGCACGGCGCCGCAGCGCACTGAGCTCAGGCCGAAGGCCTGACGACAGGGCATCCACGATCGCGGTGAGTGGCGGATTCCCGCGATGAACCGCGCGGCAGGCCGCGCCATTGACACGATCATGGGCACCCGCCATTTTCCGTCGACCGCGACCGCGACCGCGACCGTGACCGCGACCGCGGACCGCGACCGTACTCGTCAGCGTCATGGCGATCACGGCCTGCGATGGCGTCTCCGCCGAGTCGTCTGCCGGCAACGTCACCCCCGAGCTTCGAGCCATCGCCGCTGAGGGCCCTTACGGGGCGGAGACTGCGCGTTCGCTCGAGGGCGTCCCCGTGGTGGTGTTCCACGGGATCTGCCCGACCACGTGTGACCCGTCGCAGGTGTACAGCATCCCCAGCGCCGCCTTCGACGAGCTGCTGACCGCACTCTCCGCGCGCGGGTACCAGACCCTCTCCGCCCACGACTACGCGCAGTTCTTGCTCGGCCGCGCAGAGAACCTCCCGCCGCGCCCGATCCTCATCACGTTCGACGACGGGCGCGCCGACGGCTATCTCGGCGCGGACCCGATCCTCGCGCGGCTCCACATGCGCGCGACCACCTTCATCATCACGAAGGTGATCAAGGACACGCGCGGCTACTACATGAGCTGGTCGGACATCGTCGACGCCGGGGACTCCGGCCGGTGGGACATCCAGCTCCACGCGCACGAGGGTCACACGACGGTGCCGATCGGGCCGCCGGACGAGAACGGCAACACCCCTACGGGCTCCGCGTATGCGTGGAGGCGCTGGGTCTGCGCGGCGCACTGATCGTCCGCAAAGCGCGTGGGCGTGGTCGAGCCGGCGCCGAGCTCCCATGCGTGGCTCTCGGCCCAGGCCTCGGCGTATTCGGCGTACGCCGGCTTGGGGTCGACCGCGGCGAGCGCCATCAGGCCCTCGAAGTAGACGGCGCGTGACCAGCTGTTGCTCGGGAGGACCTCGCGCTTCAGGACGATGGCGGCACCGGGCGAAGGCCACTTCGCCATGAAGGCATCATTGACGCACGCCATCGTGACGAGCGCGGCGGTCGCGTCGAGCTCGGTGTCGGGAGGCCCGCGGGCCTCCGGAGGAGCGTCGAGGCCACCGGCGCCGACCTGACAGCCGAGCGTCCAAACGACCAGACCGACCGCGAGCCACGGCGAGGCAGCGCGGAGCCGCGGGGGTTGCACGTCGATGATCAACGGCCGGCGCGCCGGGCCCTTAATGACCAACCCGCGCTTCTCCATCGTCTCCACGAGCCGAGCCGAGCCGAGCCGCGCCGAGCCGAGCCGCGCCGCGCCGCGCCGCGCCGCGCCGCGAGGGAGTGGCTGCCGTGAAGCCTCGTTCACGAACCAGGCGCAACCCCTCGATTCTGCAAGCGCACGCCTAGGCAGGGAGCTTGCATACGCTGGGCGCCACATGCTCGCGCGTCGTCGCCGTCCTTCGCCGTCTCCCCGGTCGGCGGCGCTTGGTTCGTGCGTCTCGTGCGTAGCGCTGGCTCTCGTGGGCTGCGGGCCCGGCCCGCTGGCGCAGCCCGCCGCCGTCGCGCGCGCGCCGACGGCGTCCGTGATGCCGGTGCCGTCGACCGTCCCGCGCCGGCCGAGGCGCGCAACGCTCGCCGACGTGCCCCCGGAGACACTCCGGGTCGAAGCGATCGCGAAGGGCGTGGTCGCGAGCTGCCTCGGCGTCCTCGTCGCGCCGCGCGTGGCGCTCACCGCGAGCCATTGCCTCGAAGGTCGAAGTGCAGCGAGGGTCCGTCTCGCCGCGTCCGACCACGCCGGCTTCATCGCGGTAGAGCGCTTCTGGTTCGACCCGCGGCGCCCAATGGGCAAGAAGACCGTCGACCCCGGGAGCGCGGACGTCGCCGTCCTCCTGCTCGAGCGCCCGATCGCGCTCGCGTCGTATCCGGAGGTCGCGCGACGTGCCTCGCCCGGATGGATCGCGGCGACGGGGCTCCGTCGCGCAGGCGACCGGCTCGAGACGACCGCGCTCACGCTGCGACCGGCTCCCGGCTCGCCCTATTACGTCTCGCAGGGCTTCGCGAAGCCAGGTGACTCGGGGGGCCCTGTGTACTTCGTCGGCGCGGCAGGCCAGCGAATGGTCGTCGCGGTGACGGCAGGCGGCAGCGATGAGCGCGAGGTGCTCACGCGCGTGGATCTCGTGTCCGAAGCGATCGACCACGCGATCGAGCTCAGCGCCACCGGCTCCTGACCCTTGATCGTCGGCATAGACAGGCGCGGCTCTTCGATCTCTCCTTCGACCCGTACCACGGCCCGGAGATGCGCTGGGGCGCTCACCCCTCGCAGAGCGCCGCCCGCTCGGATGGCAAGAACGTCGAATCGCGCAACTCGCCGGCGAAGAGGCCGAAGAGGCCGGGATGAACATTCCCGGTGGCGGCTCCGCGGAGCGAGCTCGGCGTTTCCGAGAGGACGATCACGACAGCGGCGCCTCGCCCGCATCGCACAGCGCACGTCGCACGGACCGCCACGACGCCCTCGATGCGCTCTACGACCGGCTGCCTTCAGCGGCATCCGCGACCGTCCGCCATGCAGCGACGGCCGCAGCGATCACGCCGCTCGACCCGCAGGCGGTCAAGGACGCCCAGGTTCGCGCGCGCATGGACGCGTGCCGCGACAGCGCGAGCGGGCCGTACGACGTCGGAGGTGAGCAGGTCGTCGCGTCCCCGATGTTCCGGATGACGCCCCACGTGATCCCGCAAGACCTGCTGGGCGAGCTGCGCCAGGTCGGCCTCCGCGCGGGTCTCACCGACGGACAGATCGGCGCGCTCAGGGTCGGTCAGGGCTCGAGCGCGTCGCTCGTGAAGATGACGCAGGCTCTCATCGATGCCGGCAAGCTACCCGCTCAGCCGTCGGATCTCGCCGCGCGGATCAAGACCGTGCAGTGGAGCTACGGGATCGGCATGGACTGCGCGGGCTACTCGAAGCTGGCGTTGCGCGCAGCCCACGGCCGGGACCTCGGCTTCTACGGCGCCGGCATCGAGTCCTTCCGCGATCTCGATGGGAAGCGAAGTGCGCTTTTCGCCAGGGTACCTATCGCCCAGGCACGGCCAGGCGATCTCGTCACTCTCGACCCATCTCCAGGCGGTACGTACGGACACAACGTCGTGGTCTACGACAACAAGCTCGCCGATGCGGCCCAGCGCGCCGCGCTGAGCACGACCTACGGCGCGTCGATGAAGGCGTTTCTCTCGTCCCCCGGCCCGCACCGCGTTCTCGAGGTCGACTCCTCCTGGGGAGCCGGAACGGACGGCAACCTGGTGGGCGGCTATCGTCGCGACACGTGGGTCTACGATGCGTCGATGAAGAGCTGGGCTTCGTTCGCGCCAGGGACGACGCCGCCCCAGCTCGTCGTGTCGAACGACGGGCCCGCGGACGACAGGTTCCACGGGGTCTACCGACCGCGATGACGACTGCCATCCGCCGCCTCTGCTGCGCGATCGGCGCGGCGTTCGCCCTGCTGTTCGCCTCTTCCATCGCGCACGCTGACACGAACGGCGACGCCGTGGAGGTCGGTGTCGTTCCCGCCCTCGATCTCCAGCTCGCGCCGCTCGAGGCGCCCTCGGCCGCCCATCCCTGGGGAACGGTCGCCCTCGCGTGGCACGCCACTGACACGTCGTTCGTCGACCACCTGCGGATCGGTGAATGGGATCTTCGCACGGGGCGGTTCGTGAAGGTGCGGACGCTCCGGGACCGGGCGCTGATCGACTGCGGGATCCGCCTGGCGCGCGCCGGCGACACGCTCCTTGTCCTCTCCTCCGGAGTCTCGGCGCCTGGCAGCGCGACGGAGCTCATTCAGCTCGGCCTCGATCTGGTCGAGCAGGGCAGCGTCACGTTTGCCGACGGCTTCCTCGCGAGCCTGGCCGTCGATGCACGATTCATTGCCGTCGGAAGCTACGAGGCGGGCAGCTACCACGTGCGACTCCTCGATGCCGCGACGCTGGCCATCCTCACGGCGAGCAAGTTCCGTGGCCCCCTCGCGCCATGGCCCGCCCAGGAGCTCTCGTCGCATGCGCTCCGGCTCGAGGCAGGCCATCTCTACGTCGCGCTCGCCGAGCCCGATCCACGCTTCGTCAGACTCCTCCTGCCCTCGCTCGCGATCGATGCTTCGGCGGTCTTCCGCATTCCGCAGGCCCATCGCTCGGGCTACACGAGCGCCTCGCTGAGTGCCCTCCCCGCCCCTCTCTCGTTCGATTCCGGCAACGACCGACACCTGCTCTCGAGCGAGCTTCGGATCCTTGCGCAGGTGCCCGCGCGGACGGCTCCGAAGGAGGACGAAGAGTCCTCGCAGATGATGGGCGAGCGCGTCACGCAGCGCATCTTCGGGCGCACGGTGAGCACGTCCGTCCGGCACGCGCGCTGGATGCTACGGGTCACACCGTGAGCGGTGGCTCGCGTTGACGATGCACGACCGCCTCCCGGCGCGCCCGCGGCAAGTGAGCTTCCGCGTTCGGCCCGGCTCGTGCGAGGATCGGGTCATGCGAATCCTCCGCGCTCGCCTCCTCCTCGGCATGACCGCAATCGCAGCGATCGGCGTCTGGGTCGCCTGTGGTGGCTCCGACGATCAACCGGCCCTCGAAGCCGACGCCGGCGGCCCCGAGGCCAGCCTGCCAGAGACATCGCCGGTCGACGCCACCCCGAGGGACACCGGGATCGTCACGCAAGAGGCCGGACCGATCTACGACGCGGGAGCACCGAACCTCATCGACGGCGGTGCAGAGTTCGAGGGCGGCATCCCGTGCGTCGTCGGTGGCGACCCCGAGCTCGAGCCGAACGACGACACGCTCACGGCAAACGAGCTCGAGCCCACGCGCTGCGGTGCGGTCCTCGTGTCGGACGGTGGACCCGACGGCGGCGAGAGCGACTTTCTCACGTTCACACTCGCCGACGCCTCGACGAACTTCTTCCTCCAGTACGCCGGCAACGTGAGCGTGAAGGTCGAGACGGACGGACAGGCACCCGTCGACATCACGGGTCCCGACGCGTCGCTCGTCCTCAAGAAGGCGCAGCCCTATTTCGTCGAGGTCCGCTCGGTGAACGGCAAGAGCCAGGTCTGGCGCGTGACGCTCTTCCAGTCTCCGCCCTGACGGTGCTTCCCGCCCCGTCCCGTAGATCGGTGCGGTACTACTGGGGGATGAGACGCGCGTGGTCATGGCCTGCGTCGCTCTGCGGTGCGCTCCTCCTCGGCGCCTGCGGGCGTTGCGGCTCCGGAACGGAGAGCGCGATCACGACCGACGCGAGCGGCGCCGCCGACGCGAGCGAGGCGTCGTCCGACGCGAGCGAGGCGTCGTCCGACGCGAGCGTTGGCTGCATCCCCACGCGCCTGCAGCCCGACTTCTGCGCGCCGCCGCAGCCGGAGCTCGCGCTCGGCGGTGAAGCGATCGACGCATGGTTCAAGGCGCGCGGCGTCGCGACCGAGGCGTCTTCTCTCACGAAGTGTCGAGAGGTCGTGCTGGGGGCCGAGGGGGAGCACGATCTCGTCTGCGTCGAGATGCAGCCGCTCGCCGTCGATCCGGGCCTGGGCACCCGAGGGCCGGTCGAGTTTCGCTACGATCTCGAGATCGTGACGGCGCGCGGCAAGAAGCGCGTCGAGCTCCTTCGCGTGCCGTTCGCGATGGGCGGGGGCTCCGGCTCGTACACGAACTACTCCGACCTGCTCTTCAGCGCGCGGTACACCGTCGATGCTCCCGCGGGCACCGTCGACGTCGTGGCCTCGACGGCGGAATGCGCGACGGCGCAGGAGATGCTGAAACCGTACTGGGACGCCCAGGCGGAGAAGCTCCGCGCCATGGAGCGGATCCCGGCAGGCATCAGGGAGGCGCTCATCCACGCCTACGACCTCGCGCGCGTGTCGGACGCCGCGCGCATCACCGCGACGTGCCACGCCGCGGGCCCGTACGTTCGCGGCCGCGACGGCCGCTTCGTGAAGGCCGCGAAGTAGCTCGTCTGTGCGTTTGTCGGAGTTGCTGCACCGCTCGTTCGCGTACGCTGCGATCGAATGTCTGGCTCTCGCATCGGGCAGTGCGCGCTCACTCTCGTTCACACCGTCGATCGGTCGCGCGCTCCGGGGCTCGCGGCACGGCTCACCACACTCGGCGACGACGTCAAAGGACAGCAGACGTTTCGCCTCGAGCGCGTTCCCACCGTGCACTTCGCGCGGTGGGTCGTGCTCGACCCGCCCGAGGAGGCCCAGCTCGGGAGCTACGAGCCGCTCCTCCTGTTCGAGAGCAACCACGACGGCGACTCCGCCGCGCTCGTGAGCGCGCTCCTTCGCGAGATGGGGCCGGGCCTCCACTCGATCTACGCCGACTGCGTCGGCTATCCGGGCAAGGGCGCGCCCGACGACGTGATGCAGGCCTTCCTCCTCTCGGGCTCTCACGACGCCGAGGCGTTCCACATCGCGCATCACGGCAAGACCGTCGCCGCGATCCGTGCGGAGTCGGAGCTCCGCGAGGCGCTCGAGGACTACTTCGACCAGAACCGCGCCACGCTGTTCCCGCTTTCACCTTCGGAGATCCGCGCGCGCGCGCGACGAGACGTCCTGGACACGCGCCCGTCGCTCCCTGCGGCCGTCGCTCCGCCGGCGCGCTGGGCGGATCCGATGACGATGTTCAGCGAGCCGCAGCTCATCGCGCTCGCCATCGCGCTTCTCCCCCTCACGGCCGCCCTCGCCGCAGCGTTCTGGTACCTGCGCGGCCTCGAGCGAAAGGACCTCGCCGCTCCCATCGAGCGGAGCGCCGCGCACGTCGCACGAGTCGCGCAGCGCGAGGACCAGCAGAAGCAGAACCCGCTCACCCACGTCGTCGAGCTGAAGGAGGGCGCGTTCCGCCACGCCGTCCTCCGCCTCGTGCTCTTCGTCATCAATCTCTTCGCGCGGTATCGCTTCAACGTCGGCGATCTGAACGGCATCCGCACGATTCACTTCGCGCGCTGGGTTCTCATCGACGGCGGCCGGCGCCTCCTCTTCTTCAGCAACTACGACGGCTCGTGGGAGAGCTACCTCGGCGACTTCATCGATCAGGCTCACCGCGGGCTCACCGCCATCTGGAGCAACACACGCGGCTTCCCCGAGGCCGAGCTCCTGATGAACAAGGGCGCGCTCGCCGAGGAGAAGTTCAAGGCCTGGACGCGCATGTGCCAGGTCCAGACGCACTTCTGGTACAGCGCCTATCCGCGCCTGACGACCACCGAGGTCGCAACGAACGCGGCGATCCGGAGCGGCCTCGAGAGCGACCTCGATCCCGCGGGCTGGCTCGCGCTCTTCCGCGGCGGCGGTCCCACCGCGGGCTCGTCGACGGCCCCCGAAGGCGGCGGCGAGACGGAGAAGCCGAAGGCCCCGACGGGCGACACCCCGCTCGACCAGTCGGACATCCAGTCGGTCGTCCTCACCGGACACGGCGACCACAAGCTCTCGCACTTCTTCGTCGTCGGCTTCGGCGCCGCGCGCCCGACCTCGCTGGTCGCGTACCTCGCCGGCGAGGCCTCGAGCGTCGCGGACACGGGCAAGGACGTGCTCGTCAATGTGGCGCTCACGGCGGACGGCCTCCTCGCGCTCGGCGCCTCTGAGGACTCCCTCGGGACGTTCGGCGTCGAGTTCCAGCAAGGCATGGTCACCGAGGCTCGTTCGTTCGCGCTCGGCGACGTGGCGACGAGCGATCCGAAGGAGTGGGAGTGGGGCTACGCCGCGCGCGCCCGCGTGCACGCGCTCGTCCTCGTCTATGCGAAGTCCGGACCGGCGCTCGAGGCGTGCACGGCGCTCCTCACGGCGGCCATCGCGGAGGCCGGGTGTGGGGTCCTCCACGACGTGCGCAGCACGATGCTCGGCGACCGGAAGGAGCACTTCGGTTTCGTCGACGGGATCTCGCAGCCTGTCGTCCAGGGCTTCGACACCCCGCGTGGCCCGCGGAACGAGACGGTCCCCGCCGGCGAGTTCGTCTTCGGTCCTCCGAACGCCTATGTCGCGAGCCCCGACGCGCCGACGTTCAAGGGGCCGGAGGGCGACGCGATCGGTCGCGCGCCGGACGCCGACGTGCGCGCGTGCGCCGGTGCCGGAGCGCTCGGAAAGAACGGCACCTACCTGGTCGCGCGCGATCTCCGGCAGGACGTCGCCGCCTTCAACGCCTTCCTGCGCACGGCGGGCCCTGTCGTCCATCCGGCAATGTCGCCCACGGAGGCGGCCGCGCGGCTCGGGGCCGAGGCGGTCGGGCGCTGGAAGGACGGACGGCCGCTCGCGACGACGCTCGACGACTCGAAGGAGCCCGACGTCATGTTCGCCGACGACCCCGAGGGCGTGAAGTGCCCGATCACGGCGCACGTCCGTCGCGCCAACCCTCGCGATTCGCTCACGCTCGACCCCGAGGCGTCACGCGTGATCGCGAACCGCCACCGCATCCTCCGACGCGGCCGCAACTTCGGCGCGTTCCTCGAGGGCGACAGCGAGGCCGTTCCCGTGAAGCGCGGGATGTTCTTCATGTGCATCAACACGAACATCGCGCGGCAATTCGAGTTCATCCAGCAGACGTGGATGCAGAGCCCGAAGTTCGGTGGCCTCCGCACCGATCGCGATCCCCTCCTCGGGCGCGCCGCGATGGCGGGTGAGCAACCGACGATGATGACCGTCCCCACCGAGCCGCTCCGCGCACGCGTGGGCCTCTCGCGCTTCGTCGACGTGAAGGGCGGCGCATACTTCTTCCTGCCCGGGCGTCGTGCGCTGAAGGCGATCGCCTGGATGGCAACGCGGACGTAGTCGGTCCGGTGGTGCGCCCTGACCTCACAGCGAGCGCAAGTACGCGACCAGCGCGCGACGCTCGTCCTGGTCGAGATGGCTCGTGTGGCCCATCTTCACGGTGGGCTCGTCGCACGCGGCCACCACCGCCTCGAGCGTCGTGAACCGCCCATCGTGGAAGTACGGCGCCGTCTGCCCCACGAACGCGAGTGACGGCGTGTCGAACAGCATCGACCCATTCGCCAGCGAGTGCGTCTCGTGATCGGTGAAGCGCGAGTCGCCGACGTGGCATGACGAGCAGCCCGCCTCGCTCGACTCGAAGATTCCCTTGCCGCGCGCGACGAGCCCTCCCGCCGCCGCCGCGTGTACCACGGGCCTCGGCGGCGCCTTCATGCTCGCGACGTACTGCGCGAGCGCCTCCACCTTTCCATCCGGGAGCCCCGTGCCGCCGAGGTTCTTCACCGTCGACTTGATGTGCGTCGTCAGCGTTTCGTGCTCGCCGTTCCAGCCGTAGGGCGCCGTGCCGTCGACGCGGCCCGCGAGCATCGGCGTCTGTCGCTGGCCCGTCGGCGTCGGCCACACGAGGCCATCCTCTCTGCCGTCCACATGGCAGCTCGCGCAGGCGCGGCCGTTCTGGGAGATGCGCGCGTCCCCGCTGCCGTGAAACAGGCGACGCCCCTCCGCGACGACCGAAGGGACGCTCTCTCTTCCGCTCCCCAGCGGGAGGTCCATCTCCACCCCAGCGCCGTCCGCGATCGTGAGCTCCGACACCTTCCGCGTGAACGTCGAGAACGCCACGACCTTGCCGCGCGCCACATCGACCGCCACGCCCGTGGGACTCTCCACCGGCAGGCGCTTTCGCTCCTTGAACGTCTCCACGCACGCGGGCGCATGTTCGGCGTCGCGCGCCGGGTCGATGACCAGCACCTCGTTCGAGTCGAGGCACGCGACATACATCTGCTTGCCGTCGCTTGCGACCGCACGCGGGACGATGCACTCGGTTTTCCGCTCGAAGCACTCCTTGTCGCGGGGACCGCTGAGCTCCTTGTTCGCGAGCTTGTCCCCCGCGTCATCGACGCGCGCCACGAACGGCACGTGCGTGCTCAACGTCGACGACGCAACCGAGCCGTACCCCGAGGGGATGCGCTCGCTGCCGTCGGCCGTCATCACGAGCGTCTCGGGCAGGAAGACGTCCTTGCCGATCATCGCGACGCCAAAGCCTTGCGTCGCGCTCCGGTGCAACGCGACGCGCACCGTCGGCGCGATCGCGACTTGCCTGGCCCTTTTTTGCTTCGACGGAGGGCCTCCGAAGGGCTCGTCGTCGTCCGGCATGTGGGGATTCATCATCGGCTTCATCACGTGCGAGAGCCCGAAGTCGCGGCGGCGCTCGCTGGCGTCGAGCGAGACCGTGTGCGCCCACGGGGCAGCGGTCTCGCCGCCCGCAATGTCGACCACCGAGACGCGTGAGCTCGTGGCGTGCGTGACGAACGCGCGCGTGCCGTCACTCGTGAACGCGACGCTACGCGGGTCGCGCCCGAGCGGCACCATGAAGCGCGCCGCGAGGTCCTTCGTACCGAACGCCTCCACGCGCGTATCGACGATGCTCGTCACGAGGAGCGTCGCGCCGTCGGGGGAGAGCGCGAGGCCGAAGGGCTCGTCGCCCGTGTCGTGGCGCGCGATCTCTCGCGCAGCGCCTCGCGCGTCGACACGGAGCGCCACGACACGGCTCGCGCCGCGCACGGCGACGAAGAGCGTCCCGTCGGGCGCGAGCAGCATCTGCCCCGGCGCGCCGTCGAGCCTGGTCGTGGAGATGACCGCGCGCGTATCGAGATCCACGCGCCGTACCGACGCGTCCTCCTCGTCCGCGACGAATGCGAAGCGCCGCGCGTCGACCTCGGCGAGCACCACCGTGCTCCCGGCGGGCGCGCCGACCGGCCGTACGACGACGTGACGCGCGGCCGCGGTCACGATCGCCGGACCGATCGCCTTCGTGTCCGTCCGCCCGCGCGGGCGGCAAGCGGCAGTACAGGAGAGAAGGCAGGCGGCGGCGAGGACGACGTTGGCTGAGCGGCTCACTGCCCGACGTCGCGCGACGTCGCCAGAGTGTGACGCGCGGCGAGCTCTCTCACGCCACGCGGCTCGTTCAGCTTCGAGCCGCGAAGTGGCGGTGCCCTTCCGAGTCGAACCAGAGGAGGCGATCGAGCACCTGCGGGCCGCTGAGTGGCGCGCCGTCGTGCCCGTGCGCGAGGGCGGCGAGCTCCTCGCGATGGCCTGCGGTGCTGCGCACGAACCACCCGATCATCGTGGCGAACGCTCCCTCGTCGTCAGCCTCGTCCGGACCGAGCACGAACGCCCGCGCGGGCTTCGGCAACAGCGGCACCACGTCGGGGACGAGGAGCGCGAGCACCTTGCTCGCCGCCTCCATCACGTAAGGCTCCGGACCGAGCGCGCGCAATGCGACCGCGAGCTCGGCGGCGGCGTCCTCACCGCCCGCGCCTCCTTCTTCCTCGAGGAGCTCCACGAGCGCGAGCCACACGTCGCGCTGGGGCGCTTGCGCCCATCGCTGCAGGACCTTCGACACCGCGGGGCTGTTCACGAGCCAGCTCGCCGGCAGGGCGAGCGCGAGCCGGTCCTCCAGCGGCACGCCCATGGCCTTCGCGGTCCGCAGCGACGCCGCCGCGCGATCGAACAAAAAGGCCCCCGGCAGCGCCCCGCGCAGCGACAGTTTTCGCGCGGCGTCCTCCACGAGCCACGGCTCACCGCTGGGCCTGACGATCAGCATCGGGGCCCATGGTACGCTTCGCTGCATGGCCGCAGAGTTCGATCCGCTCTCCGCCGAGGACCGCGCGCGAGAGCTTGCCCGAGCGCGGCCGAAGGTCGGTCTGCCGATCGCGCCCGTCGCCCAGCCTGGGCGACGCCGCCTGCCACTCGCCGAGCACGCGCGCCCCGTGGACGAGGAGCACCGGCCCATCTACGCCGTCTGGGAGATCACGCTCGCGTGCGACCTCGCGTGTCGGCACTGCGGTTCGCGCGCGGGTCGCGAGCGGCCTGACGAGCTGACGACCTCCGAGGCGCTCGACCTCGTCGAGCAGATCGCCGACCTCGGTACGAAGGAGGTGACGATCATCGGCGGCGAGGCGTACCTCCGTCCCGATTGGCTGGAGATCGTCCGCGCGTGCCGCAAGCGCGGCATGGACATCACGATGACGTCGGGCGGTCGCGGCCTCACCGAGGAGCTGATCACGCAGGCCCACGAGGCTGGGCTCATGGGCGCGAGCATCTCGATCGACGGCGACGAGGCGACGCACGACCGCCTGCGGGGCGTGCAGGGCTCGTACCGCGCCGCGATGGAGGCGATGCGGATCATGCGCGCGAAGAAGATGCGCGTCGCGTGCAACACGCAGATCAACCGCCTGAGCGTGCCGTTCCTCGGCGCGATCCTCGAGAGCATCGCGGCGCTCGGCATCCACAGCTGGCAGATCCAGCTCACCGTGCCGATGGGCCGCGCCGCCGACGAGCCCGACGTGCTCTTGCAGCCGTACGATCTGCTCGACGCCTTCCCGCTGCTCGCGCAGCTGAAGAGCCGGTGTGACGAACTCGGCGTTCGCATGTGGCCCGGCAACAACATCGGCTACTTCGGCCCGTACGAGACGCTGATCCGTGGCCGCAACGCGCGCGGTCATGGCGGCTCGTGCGGCGCCGGCCGGGCGACGCTGGGCATCGAGGCGAACGGCGCGATCAAGGGCTGTCCCTCTCTCCCGACCGAGGCGTGGACGGGCGGCAACATCCGCGACGCGAAGCTCGTCGACATCTGGGAGCGCTCGACCCCGCTGCGCTACACGCGCGACCGCACCACGCGCGACCTCTGGGGCTTCTGCGGCACGTGTTACTACGCCGAGGAGTGCATGAGCGGCTGCACGTGGACCAGCTTCGTGACGTTCGGCAAGCCGGGGAACAACCCGTACTGCCACCACCGCGCGCTCGAGATGCAGCGGGCGGGCAAGCGTGAGCGCATCGTGAAGACGGACGAAGCGCCGGGCCAGCCGTTCGATCACGGCGTGTTCCGCATCGAGGTCGAGGATTTCTGAGCTGGTCGGCGGCGCGGCGGCTGCTACGGTTCAGCTATGGCTATCGGTCGCTTGGTCCCCTGTCCCTCGTGCGCGCGCCACGTGCGCTCCTCGGAGACCGCGTGTCCGTTCTGCGCCGCCGCGCTCGTGGCTGCCCCTGTCGGCGAGCCGATCGCGCGCGGGGCGAGCAAGCGCCTCAGCCGCGCGGCGCTCTTCGCCCTCGGCGCGAGTGCCGCGGCGGTCGCGGCGTGCAGCAGCCAGCCGCTCTACGGAGCGCCCGCGGTCGACGCCGGCAGCGACGCCGAGCAGGCGCAGCCGGTCTACGGCGGTCCGCCGGTCGACGGCGGGGTGGACAGCCCGGTGCTGGTCGACGCGGCGTACGGTGGCCCTCCGCCGGACGCGGCCGACGCGGCCGACGACGTGGACAGCGGCGGTGCCGCGCCGGCATACGGCGCACCGCCGTGAGCTAAATGGGCGAGCGCGCCGTCTCACGCGCCCGGCTTCGTCCATTCCATGATCAAGAAGTAGGGCGCCTTCAGGTAGCGGCGGACCTTCTCCGGTGGGCCACCGTGTGGTCTCGGCTCGGAGAAGTGCCGCAGCTGCAGCCCGGCCAGGAGGAAGCCCTGCATGTACGTCTCGAGTGGGCGGTGCCAGTTCCTGATGCGGATGTCGCCCCAGCTCACCTGGCTCGAGTGCTCGTCCAGGTAGCCTGCATGCTTGTCCGCACCGCGCGGCCGCCTCCCTCCGAAGACCATGCCGGCCGTCGTGAAGCCCGTGAGGTTGGCGATGAGAACGGAGCCGCCGGGTCGAAGTACGCGCGCCATCTCCGTGAGCGCCGTGTCCAGCTGCGCGATGTCGATCAAGGACAGGTAGCTCACCACCAGGTCGAAGGACTCGTCCGCGAAGTCGAGCCGCTCCGCCATTCCCACGCGATAGTCGCCCGTGGGGTCCAGCGCGATCGCGCGCGCCACGAGCGCCTCGGTGGGGTCGATGCCGATCGTGCGGATGCCGAGGGGCTGGAGCATGCGACAGAAGCGTCCTTCGCCACAGCCCACGTCGAGCGCTGACGCGTGCGCGCGCAGCCGGACTCGCTCGAGCATGGGCTGGTCGAGCACGAAGCGGCGGCCGAAGTCCCCGAGGTCTCCCACCTCGGCAATCCACGCTGCCGCGGACTCGTCCCAGCCATTCGACATCGACGACGACGTACGCCACCCCTCCGACCTGGGCAAGCGGCCTCTTCTCACTCAGGCACGCGGGACTAGAAGACTGGTGTGAAACGACCTCACGCGACGAGATCGTGGTGGTGCGAGGGCACGGTCGTAGCCTAGTGAGCTCCGAGATCGGGCACGGGCACGGGCACGGGCACGGGCGCGGGCACGGGCACGAGCACGACGAGACGAGACGAGACGA